>ERZ869909.207-NODE-207-length-87849-cov-5.262954_pt1 | contig 87849 bp, 78 predicted proteins | sample MGYA00520892_ERZ869909 | MGnify/ENA primary metagenome ERZ869909 (study PRJEB32215, sample SAMEA104723947) | bioreactor metagenome | biome: bioreactor; feature: anaerobic bioreactor; material: water | place: China | collected 2015-03-12 ...
GCTGCATTACCACCCGCTGGTGATTTATCGCCATCAGGTGCTCAAGCAAGCCGATGTGGTGCTGGCGATGGTGCTGCTGGATGATGTAATTAGCCCGGCACAAAAGGCCCGCAATCTGGCGTATTACGAGCCTTTGACCACCCATGACTCCAGTTTGTCGGCCTGCATTCACAGCATTGCCTGCGCTGAGCTTGGCCAGCTGGAACAAGCCCTGACCTTCTTTGGTGATTCGGCGCGGATGGATCTCGACAACCAGCACGGCAACACCGAGCACGGAGTCCATATCGCCTGCATGGCCGGCACCTGGCAAGCGCTGGTGTTTGGTTTTGCCGGCCTGCGCAGCCGGCCTGATGGGCTGCATTTTGCGCCCCGCTTGCCGGCGCAACTACCCGGCTTGAGTTTCCGGCTCAATTATCGCGGCCGGATCCTTGAATTCAGTGTGCAGCAAGGCAAAGCGCAGTACCAGCTGCAGCAAGGTGAGCCGCTGACGATTTACCACGACGGTGAGGCCTTGCAGCTGATACCGCAGCAACCACAGCAACGGCCGTTATTGGCTGGGGAGGTGCTATGAACCAGCCAATGACCATCCGGGCGATTATTTTTGATCTCGATGGCGTGCTGACCGACACCGCCTGGTACCACTACCGTGCCTGGAAAGCGCTGGCTGATGAACTGGCCGTGCCCTTTACTGAGCAGGATAACGAGCAGCTAAAAGGCGTCGATCGGCTGAATTCGTTGCGCTGGATTGCCAACAAGGGCGGTTTGGTGCTAAGCGCGGCGGAAGAAGAGCGGCTGATGGCGCAAAAAAATGCCCATTACCTGGAGTTGATCCAGCATATGAGTCCAGCTGATCTGTATCCGGGAGTACAGCCACTTTTTACCGCCATCAAAGCCAAAGGCTGGAAGATAGGCCTGGCTTCAGCCAGTAAGAATGCCGCTTTTGTGCTGGATCGGCTGGGGATTGCCGCCGATTTTGATTACGTCGCCGATGCCAATCAGGTAAAAAACAGCAAGCCCGATCCGGAAGTGTTTTTACTGGCCGCCGCCGGCCTTGGCGTGGCGCCGGCGCACTGCATTGGGGTGGAAGATGCGGTGGCGGGGATTGAGGCCATTTGCGCCGCTGGTATGCGTCCGGTTGGTATTGGTGAACCCGCGCTGCTGGCTCAGGCCAGCCTGGTGGTGCCGCAGATAGCGGCGCTATCGATAGCCCAGTTGCAGGCGCTGGCCTGAATCAAGCCCCGGTTGTTGGCTGTTACAGCCGCCGTAAACTGGACTGACGGCACAACAGCTTGACCGCCAGTTGCTCTGACAAAGGTTGCTGCCCTTGCATCCGCGTCAGCAACTGGTTCACCAGGGCTTTGCCGCCGCTCTGGGTGTTTTGTTTCACCGTACTGAGTGATGGTGTGCAATAGGCCGACATGGCAATGTCGTCAAAACCAATTAAGGCAACCTGCTGTGGAATGGCAATATCGTGCTCCAGCAGGGCCTTCATCGCCCCCATGGCAATGGCATCGCTGGCGGCAAAAATGCCGTCCAGCTCTGGCAGGCGGGCGAATAGATGCTGCTGAGTTTTCAGATAGCCGTCCTGCGCGGTGAAATCACAGCTCAGCTGCTGCACGGCGTCGCTGGCAATGCCGGCGGCCTGGCAGGCATCCAGCATGCCCAGATGCCGTTGCTCGATTTCGTTGTGACGGATATCGCCCAGAAACACCAGCTGCCGGCAGCCCTGTGCCAGCAAGTGTTCGGCGGCAAGGCGGCCACCCTGACGGTTGTCGCTGCCAATAATCGGATAAGGCTCATCCCCGCAGCGCCCACCCCAGACCACAAAAGGAACCTGGGTCTGGGCCAGTGCTTCCACCCGGGGATCGTGCTCGCCCTGACCGATGATGATCAGGCCATCGGCCCGTTTTGAGTCCAGAAAATAACTGCCCCAGTCTTTGTCATCGCGTTTGCTGGTGGAGAGCAGCATGTCGTAGCCATGCTGGCTCAGCTCATCGGCAATCACCCCCAGCAACTCCAACAAAAAGGGATCCGATACCGACTGCTGGGTTTTGGCGTCAAAAGCAATGATGACCGCTATGGTGTAGCTTTTCTGGGTACGCAGGTTGCGGGCCGTGGCATTGACTTTGAACTGGTGCTCGGCGGCTATCTGCTGGACCTTTTCCCGGGTCGTCTGGTTGATTACCGGATTGTTGCGCAGCGCGCGTGAGGCGGTGGACTCGGAAACACCAGCCAGTTTGGCGATGTCGGCCAGTGTCATCATTTTCTTGTCGTTCATCCGGGCTGCGGGTCCATTGCGTTGTTCTGGGAGTAAAACACTACTTTGCCATAAGCGACCAGCGGCTGCCAGTCTGGCAGAGTGGTGCGCAGAGTTGAGGGTAGCATAAAAATAATTACAATCGATTGCAAAAAGTGCTTTTCAGCTATTGCAATCGATTGCAGTATCGCCTAAGGTAAAAATGCCCGGCCAGAATGACTACTATTTCGCCAGGTAATGGGCACAAGACCCAGTCAACAGGATAGGAGAACCGCATGAAACCCCAACTCAACACCCGTTTGTCGGCACTGGCGTTGTTCGTCGCCATGCCATCCACATTGGCCCTGGCCAATGACAGCGACAACACCGAAGCACCCAGCCAGATAGAACAAATTGTAGTGACCGGTACCGCCAGTGGTATGTCCGGCTTACGGGTCGATGCCAGCTACGCCATCACCAACGTATCGGATGAAAACATCAGCCGGCTGGCACCCAAAAGTACCGCCGAGCTGCTGACGGCTGTGCCCGGTGTCTGGGCGGAAAGCTCCGGCGGTGTGGCGGGTGCCAATGTGTTTGTACGCGGCTTTCCCAGCACCGGCGATGCGCCTTTTCTCAGCATTCAATTGAATGGCGCTGTGATTTACCCACCGTCCACCCTGTCGTTTTTAGAGAACTCGTCGATTTTCCGCCTTGATGAAACCATTCACTTTATGGAAGCGCTGCGTGGCGGCTCCAATCCGGTGATCAGCCATGGCCAGCCGGGCCTGACCACCAACTTCTTACTGAAAGAAGGCAGCGATGTCACCGAAGGTCTGGTCAAGTACACCACCTCCAGCTACGGCACTCAGCGGCTGGATGGCGTGCTGAGTGGTCAGCTGGCCGACCGGCTGTATTTCATGGCCGGTGGCTACATTCAGCGCTCCGAAGGGCCACGCAAAACCGGTTTTACCTCAGAGCGGGGCCATCAATTTACCCTGAATCTGACCAAAGAGCTGGATAATGGCACCATCAATCTGTACACCCGTCAGACCGACGATCATGGCGTCTGGCATCTGCCAGTGCCGCTGAATGTCGATGGCATTGATAACTCCTTTACCCAGATTGGCCCGAACAACCGGCTGGCGCGCATTGGTTATGGCCCGGATGGGGATACGCAAAGCTTTGACTTTGGCGATGGCCGTGGCTGGAAAGGTGGCATTACCGGGGGTAGCGTTGATCTGGATTTAAGCCATGATTGGCGCCTGCTGTACCGTTTCAGCCATATCAGTGGCCAGGCCAATACCCTTGGGCTGGTACCGGAAGGGGGCCCGGCGCGGCTTGCTGATGTGGCCGGTATCAATGGCCCGGTGATCGGCGCTGCTACTGGGACAGTGTATGGCGAGGATACCCGGGTGCAGCAATTGGGCCGTTGGGTGGTGCTGAAAGACATCGATGCCTTTACCAATGATCTGGCGCTGAGCCATACCACCGACAACGGGGTTTACACCCTGGGTTACTTCGACAGTCGCTATTCGGTGAAGGACTGGTGGTCGATTGGCAACCAGGCCTGGCATGTGCTGGCCAAAGGTGGTGAGTTGCTGCAGGGCATTGACTGCAACGACAGTCTTGAAAGCTGCAGCTGGAATTACGACATCGACGCCACCGGCGATGGCCAGACCCGGGCTTTTTATGCCGCTGCCGAGTACCAGCTGACTGACCAATGGCGGGTCGATGCCGGTATTCGTCATGAAAATCATCAAATCACCTATCTGGTGGATGAAGGGCTGGATGGCAACATCAGCAAAGCGGTGGATTACGACGAGAGCAAAGTGGCCTGGACCGCCGGCGTCAACTGGATGTGGCAGCGTAATATGGGGGTGTTCGCCCGGGTCAATCGTGGCCAAAAAATGCCTTATTTTGATGATTTTCGCGATAATTTCGACGCTTTTACCAGCGGTGACAAGCTAATCAACGAAATTACCCAGTACGAGCTGGGCTACAAGTGGGCCGAGCAAAATTACAGCCTGTACCTGACCGGCTTTATGAATGAAGCCAAGGGTGAGCTCTTTGTAGCGCGGCCCGGCGCTCCGGCCGAAGTGCTGACCACCGAAGCTTATGGCGTTGAGATTGATTTTAACTACATGGCGCGTAACGGACTGGCGCTGAACCTGAACTCAACCCTGCAAAACACCGAGATCACCAATCACCCGGATGAACTGGTGCTGGGCAATCGTGCCATGCGACAACCACGCTGGCAGGCGCGCCTGACGCCAAGCTATGGCTTTGACCTCGGCGACATGTTTGCCACCGTCTACGGCACTCTGGCGGCGGTATCCGATCGCTACGCCGATAACGGCAACAGCGTGACCTTAAAAGGCTACAGCAAAATTGATTTGGGCATGCAGCTGGAAATCAGCGACCAGCTCACGGCGCAGCTGTCGATCGCCAACCTGACCGACAAAGCCGGTCTGACCGAAGGCGATCCGCGCAATCCAACAGCGCCAAACGGCCGCTACATCATGCCGCGCAGCGCTGAGTTTAGTATCAGTTATCGCTTTTAAGGTGCTTCTCCCCGTACCTGGCGCCCTGCGGGGCGCTTTTTTATTGGCTTGGCTCAGCAAACCAAAGCGGTCTTTGGCACGTTCTGTCTGGATGGCAACTTTGCCGCTCTGCAAAGTTAGTGTATATTTGTACAGTTTTCATCATTAACCAACCCGGCTGCCCGCTGCAGGTAACAGAACGCATGGATAAAATTTCAATTCGTGGAGCCCGTACCCACAACCTGAAGAACTTTTCGCTGGATATTCCGCGCGACAAGCTGATCGTGATCACCGGTTTGTCCGGCTCCGGCAAGTCGTCGCTGGCGTTCGATACCCTCTATGCCGAAGGGCAGCGCCGTTACGTGGAATCCTTATCGGCCTATGCCCGTCAGTTTCTCAGTATGATGGAAAAGCCGGATGTCGATCTGATCGAAGGTCTGTCACCGGCCATTTCGATTGAGCAAAAGTCTACTTCGCACAACCCGCGCTCGACGGTCGGCACCATTACCGAGATTTACGATTACCTGCGGCTGTTGTTTGCCCGGGTGGGTGAGCCACGCTGTCCGGAGCACGATTTGCCACTGGCGGCCCAGACCATCAGCGAAATGGTCGATAAAGTGCTGGCGCTGCCGGAGGGTAGCAAAATGATGGTGCTGGCGCCTGTGGTACAAGACCGCAAAGGCGAGCACGTAAAGCTGCTGGAAAGCCTGGCGGCGCAGGGGTACATTCGGGCCCGCATCGATGGCGAAATCTGCGATTTAAGCGATCCACCGACGCTGGAGCTGCACAAAAAACACAGCATCGAAGTGGTGATCGACCGCATTAAAGTCCGGGCCGATATCCAGCAGCGGCTGGCCGAATCGCTGGAAACCGCGCTGCAGCTGTCCGGTGGTGTGGTGCGGGTGGCCGATATGGATGACCCTGGCAAAGAAGAGCTGGTGTTCTCGGCCAATTTCGCCTGCCCGACCTGCGGTTACTCGATGACCGAGCTGGAGCCCAGGATGTTTTCCTTCAACAACCCGGCCGGGGCCTGCCCCAGTTGCGATGGCCTGGGGGTGAAGCAATTCTTCGATCCGGCCAAGGTGGTCAGCAACCCGGCGCTCAGCCTGGCTGGCGGGGCGATCCGCGGCTGGGATAAGCGCAGTTTTTATTACCATCAGATGCTGCTGTCTGTAGCCGAGCACTACGGTTTTTCGGTCGACACCCCTTTTGCCGATCTAAGCAAAAAGCAGCAACAGGCGGTGCTTTATGGCAGTGGTAGCACCGCCATCGATTTTCGTTACGTCAATGATCGCGGCGATGCGGTACGCCGGCGCCATCCGTTTGAAGGCATTCTGCCCAATATGGAGCGGCGCTACCGCGACACCGAGTCGAACTCGGTGCGCGATGAGCTGGTGAAATACATGGCCAGCCAACCCTGCCCCAGCTGTAACGGCAGCCGGCTGCGCGAAGAAGCGCGCCATGTCTTTATTGGCCAGACCAATCTGCCGATGGTGACCGAGCGCTCCATAGGCGATTGCCTGGATTTTTTCCAGCAGCTTAGCTTAACCGGCCAAAAAGCCAAAATTGCTGAAAAGGTGTTAAAAGAAATTCAGGACCGACTCAGTTTTCTGGTCAATGTCGGGCTGAATTATTTAACGCTGTCGCGTAGCGCCGAAACCCTGTCCGGCGGTGAAGCCCAGCGTATCCGCCTTGCCAGCCAGATTGGTGCGGGTTTGGTGGGCGTGATGTATGTGCTGGACGAGCCATCGATTGGTTTGCATCAGCGCGATAACGATCGCCTGCTAGGCACCCTGACGCACCTGCGCGATCTGGGCAATACCGTCATTGTGGTCGAGCACGACGAAGATGCCATTCGAAGCGCCGATCATATTCTGGATATTGGCCCGGGCGCTGGTGTGCATGGCGGCCAGGTGGTGGCCCAGGGCACGCTGGACGACATTAAAGCCTGCGAACAATCGCTGACCGGTCAGTACCTCAGCAATAAGCGGCGAATTGAAGTGCCGACAGCGCGCACGCCTCTGACCGACAAGTGGCTGAAGGTGTTGGGCGCCAGCGGCAACAACCTGAAAAATGTCGATTTGGCCATTCCCTTTGGTTTGCTGACTTGCGTCACCGGTGTATCCGGCTCCGGCAAATCCACCTTAATCAACGACACCCTGTACCGGGTGGCGCACAAGGTACTAAACAAGGGCGAGGGCAGCGATGCAGCGCCGCATAAAGCCATTGAAGGGCTGGAGCATTTTGACAAAGTCATCGACATCGATCAGAGCCCGATTGGCCGCACCCCGCGCTCCAACGCAGCCACCTACACCGGCATTTTCACCGGGGTGCGCGAGCTGTTTGCCGGCACTCAGGAAGCGCGCTCGCGCGGTTATCAGGTCGGGCGTTTTAGCTTTAACGTCAAAGGCGGCCGCTGCGAAGCCTGCCAGGGCGATGGCGTGATTAAGGTGGAAATGCACTTTTTACCGGATGTCTACGTGCCCTGCGATGTCTGTAAGGGCAAGCGCTACAACCGCGAAACGCTGGAAGTGAAATACAAAGGCAAAAGCATTCACCAAGTGCTGGATATGACGGTGGAAGATGCGCTGGAGTTCTTCCAGGCCATACCGGCCATTAACCGCAAGCTGCAAACCCTGATGGATGTGGGGCTGTCTTACATCAAGCTGGGGCAGTCGGCCACCACCTTATCCGGTGGCGAAGCCCAGCGGGTGAAGTTAGCCCGCGAGCTGAGCAAGCGCGATACCGGTAAAACCCTGTACATTCTGGACGAGCCCACCACCGGCCTGCACTTTTACGATGTACAGCAACTGTTGAACGTACTGCACCGGCTGCGCGATCACGGCAATACCGTGGTGGTGATCGAGCACAACCTGGATGTGATCAAAACCGCTGACTGGATTGTCGACTTAGGGCCGGAAGGCGGCAGCGGCGGCGGCGAAATACTGGTGGCCGGTACACCGGAGCAAGTGGCCAAGTGCAAAAAGTCCTTTACCGGTCATTACCTGAAACCGCTATTGAGTTAATTCTGCATGGCTGAACCGGCACAATAGGGCATCGCTACGATGTTGTGCCGGACAACGGTTTCAGCTTTGAAACCGGCTTGCATCCTTTGCCAAAGCATAAGCTATGTGCCAGTCATGCTGGTGGTTTCAATCCTTTCATAACCCAGGGTTTGCTTTGTCTGTACGGATCACTTATGCTTTATATACATTAAAGAAACAAAGGATTTCCCTATGCCTCACACCATTAAAGTGATCCGGCAGTGGGCGACAGACAACTCCACCATCAGCCGGCTGATCATTGCCGATGCCAGGCCTGGCTCCGGCGAGATAGCCCAAGGCTACATTCTGGAGCGTCCTGGCCCGGATACCACTCAGTCAGGGCTCAGGTTGCGAATTCCTGAGGGGCGCTACCAATTGCAGTGGCAAAACCGAACCAATCTGGCAGGCGTCAGGCCTCATCTGCCGGTACCCTGGCTGTCCAATGGGCAAGTCCCATCTAGCCGGTATATTTATATTCACAACGGCAACTATCCGCGCAATACCGATGGCTGTCTTTTAATAGGCCGCAGCCGTGATATTGATATGGTTGGCAGCAGTGTCGATGCATTGAACCGGCTGAAAACCTATTTGCAACGTGTAGGTATTGATAAGGTCACTGTGGAAATTACCTCTGCCTATGAGTAAGCGGGGTATGACAACAAAGGTATTACTGAGGATTGCCATCGGATGAATTGCGTAACCAAGCTGCTGCAGGTGCTTTGTTGGGGATGGGTAGTAACGGCGTGCTCGTTGCAAAGTGGAACCAGTGCCCAGGCTGATGATCACGCTGTACCAGAGAAAGAAGTCGCACTGGCTGTGGTACAGAAGTCTGACAATCCGGCATTTCGTTACCTGAACGGCGAAATCCAGCTGAGCGGTGTGCTGTTAGCGTATTGGGAAACGCTGTACGTGGAAGCGGAGCCGGTTACCCTGGCAGATGCGGAGCCCTGGCAGCGGTTGCAGTTGCGATTTTATCCTGATCAATCCGTGGCTCTGAGCAGCCTTGCCAGCAGTGCCGATGTGCGCAGTTTGCAGCGGATCTTTCTGTACCGGGAACGGCTGGCAGCCCCGGTTCTGGACGAGCTGGAAATGGGCTATACCCCAGACGAAGGTGCAGTCCTTGCTGAAGTACTGGCACCCTTTAAGCGACTGCCTGCTGGCTTCCTCCTGCACCGGGAGGGTTATGTCGTGCAGCCTGTTCAGGTCCGATTGGACGGTCTCGTCAGTTTTGTGGAAGGGGATCACCGCTTTGTTTATGGCCGTCTTATGTCAGCCGAACCAATAGCGGGCAGTCAGGTCGACCTGAGTGCACTGGCTGACTTTCAGCCAGATACCTACCTGGGCCAGCCCTGGCGCTTAACTTATCAGCTGCAGCAGCAGACGCCACTGCATTCAGCGCCTGATCATGGTTCCCGCGTGATCAGCGAAGTACCTGCCGGCACCTCTGAAATTGAAAAACTGCACACGGTATCGGCCGGGTGGGTCAAAGTACAGCTCTCCGATGCACAAGGTCAGACCCAATCCGGCTACCTGCCAAAGGCCAGCCTTTGGATCATCAATTAGTGCTCGGCAACATCATGAAGCTTGAAACATTCAAGCAGCGAGCCTTAGCAAACCCTGAGGTAAAAGCTGAATATGACCAGCTCGAAGGTGAATTTGCGCTGATCGATCAATTGCTGTCGATGCGCACCAAAGCTGGTTTAACCCAAACCCAGGCTGCTGAAAGAATACAGACCCAGAAAAGCAATGTAAGTCGACTAAAAAGGGGCAATGCCAACCCCAGCTGGGCAACCCTCACCAAGTACGCACATGCCTGTGGTTATCAGCTAACCATTAAACCGTTGAAAGCGCGTTGATACGCATCTTCCAATAAAACAATCTATAGCTTAGTAGCAGCATGGCGTGCTCAAAGCTTAAACACTGCAGCAATCCAACAGGGTTAGGCGCAGAAAAATGTTGAAATGCGCAATTTTATGCGCAGAAAAGTGTGATTGAGGGACAGGGCAAAGTCATTTAAGCTGTTACTACTGGGAGCTCTGCAAAGCTACCACCGGTTTGCAGCCAGTTGTAATCGAAGGCGCTGTCTGAATCAAGCTATCTTTCTTTGTTGCACCGGTTAACCGAGTAATGCCTTGTTGTCCTGCCGGCAGCGCTCCAGTTGGGCACTAATGGCCTTGATGGTCATCTTTGCAACACCCAGCTCTTGTGCAATGGCTCCAAACTGCTGGATCCTATCCACAATAAGTTGCAGTTGCTGCTGCGCTTGGCGCCAGTCGCTGTAACCACTGCTTGCGGCGAGCTGTTGAATGGTTTTAAGGGGCGGTGCTTTGCCAAAGCCGCCAAAGGCGGTGGCGTGCTCATTGAAAGGATGGGGGCTGAAGGTCACATCGTAGAAAGGAGCTGGTTGCCAGTGCCCCTGGTCATCTTGCAGGAAAGCCCAGTTTTTACTGTGATCGTCCTGATTGCAGGCCAGTAAATTAAACATCGCCCGGCGAAATTGCAATTGGCCGGCGGCAGGCGACTTGCAAAGCTGCCGGCTGGCTTTGATTAGGTCCAGGTAATCCAGGCTTGGGGTTCGAAAATCTGCATCAAGCAGGCCGCATGCACTGTGCAGGTGCAAGCGGCCTGGGTTCCCCTCTCTGGTGGGCGCTAGCCAGTCAAAGCGTTTCAGCGCCAGCCAGCGACGCGGGCCTGCGGGGGTGATAAGGTCCACCAGACGCCACTCAGGCGGGAGCAAGTCTGCTTTGGCTGCCATGGTCAGGTAGGCGGCCTCACAGCTTCCTTCCTCATGGCCGAGCGGTAATTGCTGTGAGGTAAACTTTACCAGCCAGGCCTCATCGCCTGCCTCGGGGTAGGTCCGGCACTGAGCGTGCTCGCCGGGTGTGAAAAAAAGTTGTGCTTTGGGCCTGGCTCCGCCGGAGCTGCCGGCTGCGACCAGTGCGGCCAGCACATCTTCGGTCTGGCCATCAAAAAGAGCCTGTGCCTCCATCCCCAGGGTAGCCAGATCGGTTGGTACAGGGTGACTAGCCCGATAGTCGGAAGCTGGTGTATAACTTAAAGCGCCCATGCCACAGTTACCGACAAAAGCCAGCCGATCCATGGCGGTTAGCTGGCTGGGTAAAATACCATGCTGTCGGAATACCCGGTCTTGCAATAACAGCCCCCAGCCATCCGGTAAACTGTCGGCAAAAACCCCGTGCAGGCCGGCATGCGGCTTGGCAGGTGCGGGCTGAAGTTGATTGGTTGCTGGCAGATAAAAAGGGGAAAGTGAGCCGAAATGATGAACATAGGCCGGATCGTATTGGAAAAAAACGCCCTGACGATTTTGCACCAGCACCCCCGCTTGCACTTGTTCGCCGCTGGCCAGTGTTCTGCTCACCGCCAGTTTTTGCACTGGTTTAAAAGGCATCGTCCAGTACCTCCGCAATGGAGTTTGGCAGCTTAGCCATGCGGTCTGGCTGGCGGGTCAAATCATACAAACGTTTCAAATCGTCCAGGCTCTGCCAAAGTAACAGTAACTGGCGCAGCGAAATCTGGCCGGTTAATTCGAATTTCTTGATGGTTGGGGCCGGCACAGTGCTGCGCTCTGCCAAAGCGGCGCGCGATAAACCCGCCTGTTCACGCAGCTTGCGCAGGTGGTCAGCAAAAGCCCTTTGCACATCGGTATCATCCAGCAGGAATAAAGCGGTCATGGCTGCATTAGTTTGGATATAATAATGTCCATTATAGCGTATTTTTGCCAGTTATGGATATTATTATGTCCATGAAAGCTGGGAGGTGGTGCAGCGGTTAGCTGCTGCTGTCCTTACCAAGTGCCGCTATCAGGCAACAAAGCCTGGCCAGTTTTTCATTGGTCAGTTGCCGGTAGTCAAAGTAAGGGCAAACCAGCAGCCGTTGCTTCTTATCGATAGCGAATTCGTGATCCAGCCAGTCGAGCTGGGCGTCAAGGCCACCTGCCAGCAGCGCTTTGGCGTGGGTACGGCCTGCAATGATATGCAGGATGTTGCTGGTAGTCTCCAGCTGTGGTGCGCTAAACAGTAGCGCTGTGCTGCTGCCTGCTTGCAGCAGGTGCTGGTCACGATAACTTTGCCAGCTGGGGCTGGTTTGTTGCAGTGGCTGCAGGGCTGCTGGCAATGCCTGCACCAGCTTGGCGTACACATTAAACAGCTTACGCCAGCCATTGCCACAGGCCTGATTGATGCTGTCGATCTCGCCGCGACACAGTGGCTGTACCTCGTATAAGTGTGCATATTCCTGCATCGGTGGCCGTTTAGCTACATAAACCCGCAGCAGGGCATTGGCATCGCCCAGCCCAAAGCCATGGTTCATGCCGGCCGCTCCTGCAGTTCAAAGCCAGACACAAAATGCCTTGCCTCGCCAGTGGTTGGGTCGGTAAAACGAAGCTGTTTGGCCAACAGCTGCAATGGTTGGCTGAAATCCGGTGCCTGCTTGGGCAGCAGCTCCGGGTAATAACGATCGTACAAAATCGGCGCACCCAGGCTGAGCATATGCAGCCGCAGCTGATGGGTTTTGCCGGTATGGGGCTGCAATTGAAAGAGCCCCCATTCAGCGCTGCGCTCCGTCAGTTCGATGGTTGAGCGGGCATTGGGCTCGCCTGCGGCAATGCGGTTGATAAAACCGGGAGTGGCTTTTTCAATGCGGTTTTCAATGTGCCAACGCTGTGGTAAAGCGGCTTGCTGCAGCTGTGGTGTCAGCCGGGCTACCGCCTGGTACTGTTTCTGAATGCTGCCGCTAACAAACAATTGGTAATAACCGGGGCGGCTTAGTGGGTTTAACGAAAACAGCACCAGGCCGGCGGTGTCGCGATCCAGCCGGTGCACCGGCACCAGATCGGCCAGGCCGATCTCGTGTTTGAGGCGGGCCAGCAGGCATTCATTGACGTAATCGCCACCCGGTGTCACTGGCAAAAAGTGCGGCTTGTCGGCAATCAGGATATGGTCATCCTGATACAGGATACGATGGGCAAAGGGGATCACCGGCTCGGCGGTGACTTCGCGGTAATAGCAGACCCGCCGGCTGGGTAAAAATGGCGTCTGCTCGCTGATAAGCTCACCCTGATGCCAGTGCACCTTGCCAGCGGCAATGCGCTCACGCCATACGGCCTCTCCAATGTTGGGAAAGCGCTGGCATAAAAACTCAAATACGGTACTACAGCCGTTGCTGTGAGGCGGTAAGGTAATTTCAGAGGCTGTTTTGGCGATCGACACGGCAGTTTCAGTCAGGTTGCTGGCTGGCCAGCTTAGCACAAAAGCAGCTTGGATGCTGGCGAGTTGCTTGGTGTTTTCGGCTGGCTATGGTACTAATCTTTTTTTGCCAGGCAGGAGCTGCTATGCCCATTCAACGTCTTAACCCCAGCCAGCGCTGGTCCGATGCCACTGTCTTTAACGGCATTGCTCATTTTGTCGAAGTGCCGGAGGATACCAGCGCCGAAATGGCCGGCCAGGCCCGGCAGATTTTTCAGCAGGCCGAGCAAACTCTGGCCGCCCTTGGCAGCGATCACAGCAAACTGCTTAGTGCCACCATTTACATCACTGATATCAGCCAGGTCGATGCTTTTAACCAATGCTGGGATGCCTGGCTGCCCACAGGCTGCGCCCCCTCCCGTGCCTGCATCAAAGTAGAACTGCTGGATCCGGCCATGCTGGTCGAAATTGCTTTTGTGGCAGCGTGCCCAGAATAACAGGAGCTTACAATGAACAAAATGATCACCTTGCTGGCCGCTGCCAGCTGTTTAATGAGCGTTGCTCAGGCTGAGCCGGTCCGGTTTGGTAGCGATGTTCAGCAGGAAAAACTGGTTGCCTTAAGCAGCATCCTGGCCGCCCCAGAGCAGTATCTTGAACAGGAAGTGACCGTTGAGGGTACTATTGCTGCGGTCTGTGAGAAAATGCACTGCTGGATGCGTTTTGAAACGACTGAGCAGCAGCCGTCGTTTCGTATCAAAGTGCGGGATGGCGATATGGTGTTTCCTCTAAGCGCCAAAGGCAAAACCGCTTACGCGACCGGGACCTTGCAGCCCTGGCCTGGCGATGACAAGCCGCGCTATCAGTTGGTGCCGTCAGCCGTATTGATTGAACCTTAAAGGTACGTCAGTCGGTTTTGCTCAGCAGGTACGTCAGTAATTGCTCAAGCTCCTGCTGGTAATTTCGTGGGTCCAGACTGCTGTTATTGACCCGGTACTTACCATTCACCACAAAAGTTGGCACAGCCGAGACCACACGTTGCCGTGATAGCTCGCTTTGCTCATTACGCATGGCGGTAGCGGCAGCTCTGACGCTGAAGCTTTTTAGTCTGCCATCGTAGGTTTCTGCATCGATACCAGCCTGTAAGGCGAGGTTGCGCACATCCTGTGCTGAATGAATGGGAGCTCGCTGTCGATGCAACCGGTTAAAAACAGCAGTGGAAAATGCATCACCATAACCTGCAGCAACCGCGGCCAGATAGCCATGCTCTAACGCTTGCTGGGTTTCTGTGCTGGTACCGGCCATAAACCACATTACTTTACGGAAGCGCACCTGGTCAGGCAGTTGTTGTGCGAACTCCTGTACAAAAGGCTCAATGGCTGCACAGGCTCCGCAGTAATAGGAGAAGTACTCTTTGACTTCTGGCTGAGTGCTTTGGGCGCTAGCAATAATATCGTAATGCTTGCCCTGTTGAAATGGCTGCGTCCAGGCCGATACTGATGTTGTCACAAGTAGGAAGAAAAAGCAGGCTTGTAATTTCATTGTAGGTATTTGTTGTTATTTTGCTGTGTTTTGCATTGTCGGGTAGTTTGCACGGTGCTGCAAGTAAAACAGGTAGAATGCACTCGATAGACAGCAAAAAGGGCACCGCAGTGCCCTTTACAAGTCTTTTAGCTGTACTGCTTAGAACTGGCCGGTTACGCCCAGGTGCCATACTTTCAGGCCAGAGACATCGCGGTTGCTGCCGTAGCCAGCTGCCAGTGCCCAGTTGTGGTTGAAGAAATGCTTGGCTTTAAAGCCATAGCTTTTGCTGCGATCGTAAGAGACAGCAACAGAGGTCATGCGGCTGAAGTAGTAACCTACCTCGGCTTCCCACTGATTGTCCGCACCCTTGATACGGTCATAGGCAGCGCCGACTGCGATAAAGCGATCATCACCTAACGCAGCGAAATATTTGCTGCTGATGCCCTGGTAGTCGAAGTCGTCATCGGTGGTGGCAGTAAAGCCGATGTAGTCGTTGCCTTCTAGCTGCAGATTGTAGCTGGCAGAGAACTCGTATGAAGTGCTGTCACTGCGTGGACGAATTGCCTCAGCGCGAACAATGAAATCATCAGAGAACAGGTAGCCCAAGCCCAGGGTGTTGGCATGGAAGTCGCTGCTGCGCAGATGGCCAGCGGAAACCACAACGCCGGAATCGGCGAAGTATTCACCACCTACCGCCCACAGATTGCTGCCGGCAAAGCGGGAGTAGCCAGCTTGCAGATTGGATGTTTTGTTAATGTACTCAAACTGATCCAATGGGCCCAATACGGTTTTACGGTCCAGGAAGTAGGTTGCTTCCAGAGCACGGACATTGGTAGAGCTGCCGCTGTAACGAATATGGTCCCATTCCAGCGATGAAATCAGCTGATAATCGTTGGCTACAGCAGAAGCAGATGCGGCGACCGCGATAAAAGGAAGTGCGTATTTAAACATCAGTGTTGTCCTTGTCCTGTGGGTTCGGCGGCGGATTCTAAGGACAATAGTTTGTGATGTAAAGTCACAAAAGTGTAAAACAATGTAATTTACTGTGGGCTTGGGTGTTTTTTAATCGTTTCGTTGGAATGTTGAGCAGCTGAAACAACCAACCAGGCCGTTGGCACGGCCTGGTGATGAAACCTTAACCGGTCTTTTGCAGCAGGTAATCGACCAGCTGCTCCAGTTCAGCAGCAAAGTTGCGGTTATCTAAGCTGGCATTGTTGATTTTGTATTTGCCGTTTACCACAAAGGTAGGCACTCCGGTCAGCACGCGTGAACGCGACAGTTCGTTTTGTTCATTGCGCATCACAGTAGCCCCCATACGGACCGAGAAGCTGTTGATGCGGCTGTCGTAGTCTTCTGCACTGATACCCACCCCCAAAGCGATGGAGCGAACATCGTTGTCGTTACGGATTTGCTGGCGCTGACGGTGAATATGGTTAAAGACGGCGGTAGAAAACGCATTGCCTTTTTCCAGCGCATCAGCCACCAGATAGGCCCGGGCCAGGGTATTTTGCACTTCCGGTGACGCGCCACGCACGAAGTCTACATGCACTTTTTTAAACTGGGCACCCTCAGGCAGGTTTTCACTTAATTGCTGCACCAGCGGCTCAATCGAGGCGCAGCCGCCACAGAAAAAAGAAAAGTATTCTTTAAACTCTGGTTTGCTGGTGGCCTGCTCAGCAATCACCTCGTAGTGTTTGCCTTCAACAAAGGTTTGCGCAAATACCGGTGCACTTAGCAGTGCTGCTGTAAACAGGAAAGCGAACAGCTTTTTCATTCTCGGGTTTCCTTCAAAAAATACGACTGTTGTTTCGGCCTAGCCTAGCAAAAAAGCATGAATTTTCCCATGGCTTGCCGATTAAAAACCAGGTTGCAGCGACAAGGGGGGTTGGTGCAGTTGAAACAACTGCTCTTTTAGCACCAATGTCTGTTGCTCCCAGTATTTGTCTGTCGCAAACCATGGAAAGTTCATTGCAAAGGCCGGATCATCCCAGCGCCTGGCTAACCAGGCCATGTAATGGATCATACGCATGGCACGCAGCGGCTCGATCAATTTCAGTTCTGCCGGGTTAAAATCGCAGTACTGTTGGTACTCTTCCAGCATGGTTTCCAGATACAGTAACTGGTCGGCGCGTTCACCGGACAGCATCATCCAGAGATCCTGGATGGCCGGGCCCATCCGGCAATCATCCAAGTCGACAAAAAACGGCCCTTGTTGATCAGTGAACAGATTGCCGGCATGGCAATCGCCGTGCACCCGGATGAGTGCTTTGGGTTGGTATTGTTTGGCTGCCTCGGCAATGACCTGATCCAGCACGGTAAAAAATGCCGTGTGCATATGCGATGGGATCTGAGGGCATTGCAGCAAGACTTGTCGGCTTTGATGCAGGTGGGTTTCGACACTAAAGGTTGGCCGGTATTGAAAGGCTTTGCTTTTACCCACCTGATGCAACCGGCCAAGAAAACGACCAAGCTGCGCCAGTTGCTCTTCATTGTCCGTTTCGAGTGAGCGGCCGCCCCGGCTTGGAAACAGCGCAAAATAGCCACCGGCGTAGGGCAGCACCGATTGACCATCGAGGCTGACGGGGGCCACTACCGGGACATCGGCGGCCAGCAGCTCCCGGGTAAAGTCATGCTCTTCCTGCAGTTGCTGCAGGCTCCAACGCTCTGGCCGGTAGAACTTCACTACCCAGCGCTGGATCTCCGGGTAACCAGCCAGCTCGCCGCGGAACTGATAGACCCGGTTCTCGAAGCTGTTGAGCGCTGTTAAACCGGAGTCGATGGCCATGCCAAGTTCTTCCAGCGCATCCAGCACGGTATCCGGTGTTAAATCGGCAAAGCAAAAGTCAGACATTGAGAACCCATAGTCGCTGCAGGCAAAATATGCAGCGACTATAGCATGAGTTAACGTCTGGAGAAGAAACGGTTGGTTTGCGACACTTCAATATCCGGTTGTCCCTCTACCCGTACGGTGAAGGTGATATCGGTGACCGGCTGCGCCAGCTCCCAGGGATCAGCAGCCAGGCTGATGGGCAGACTGGCGGTTTCACCACCGGCCACGGTCAGCTCGGTTGGGCCTATCCAGCGGGCATCTTCCAGGCCGGAAACGGAGAACACAAAGGTTTGTGGTTGCTGCGACTTATTGATAAGACGCAAGGTATAGGTGTTTTCAACCCAACCTTCGCTGGTATCGCGGAACAAGGCACCGCGGTCACGCAGAATATCAAACTCCAGCGGTTGCCGGCTGTGCAGGGTATAGCCAAAAGCCAGACAGCCAATCAGCAATACCGCGAAATACCCCAGTAATTTGGGGCGCAGGATATGAGCGCCTTTGCCCTGCAGGCGGTTTTCCGTGGTGTAGCTGATAAGGCCTTTCGGATAGCCCATTTTTTCCATGGTATCGTCACAGGCATCGATGCAGGCACCACAGTTGATGCATTCGTACTGCAGGCCATTGCGGATATCGATGCCGGTCGGGCAGACATGCACGCACAGGTTGCAGTCGATGCAGTCTCCCAGCCCTTTTTCTTTATAATCAGTATCTTTGCGGCTACGAGGGCCACGGTTTTCGCCTCGGCGCTCATCGTAAGCGACGGTAAAGGTATCTTTATCGAACATCGCCGACTGAAAGCGGGCGTATGGGCACATATGAGTGCACATGATTTCGCGCATCCAGCCGGCATTGCCATAGGTGCAGAAGGTAAAGAACAGCACCGCCAGCGTGGCCCAGAAACCAGCCTGCAGGGTAAAAAAGTTGAGGAAGAGCGCATCGATGGGCGTAAAATAGCCAACAAAAATTAACGCGGTGAGCAAAGCAAAGCCAACCCAGCACAGGTGAGTCAAAAACTTTTTACTGAATTTACGAACACTCCAGGGTTGTTGGTCCAGCTTCATGCGTTGGTTGCGACTGCCCTGAATTTTTTCTTCAAACCACATGAAGATAAAGGTCCAGACCGATTGCGGACACAGATAACCACACCAAACCCGGCCATAGAAGGTGGTGACAAAAAACAAGCCATAGGCAGCAATGATAAAAATCCAGGCCAGAATGGTGAAGTCCTGCGGCCACAGTGTCAGGGCATAGATGCTGAATTTTTGTTCGGCGATATTGAGTAAAATGGCCTGCTCGCCATTGTAACGTAACCAGGGGAGCAGCATAAAAAGGCCCATAAAGAAGAAGCCCATATAACGGCGAATGGCCTGATGCATGCCTTTCATCGCCCGCACATAGATGCGATCACGCGATGGATAACGACCCGGCGCTGTTTTTCCTGGTGTGTGTAGCTGTACGTCTACCGGGATATTTTTTACATCAATTTTGTCAGTCACGCTCACCTCGGCCATGGTCTTCGTCATCAGGCAACCAGCCTGCAGTATATCACTTCTTTGGTGGCTGTTCAGGAACAGCGCTTTTACTTTGTGGCGATGCAGACAATGCCCTCTGCAATCGGGTATGATCAGGTCAACTGTTTCGGGTAAGGTGTATTCATGAAACCGCTTATACTGATCTTATTGGTGATTCTGTTATTGGCGACATTTTCGGATCATCCCAGAGTGAGTCCTTACAAAGAAAAACTGATTGACCAGTTTTACCAGATAGGGGGGGCATCCAGCCGCTCTGGTGAAGCTCAGGCACTGCGCAACATCGATCGCCTGTTTACTGAGCTTGGGAAAGAGCTGGGTGAAGGCCAGCGAGCTCAGTTGCAGCGGGCTGCGTCTTCAAAGCAAGAGCTGTTGCGATTTCGGCAACGTTATTGCATCGATGGCGACTTTAATCCGCTGCTGTTTGGCGAGCCACTGCGCAAAGCCTGTGGCATTATCGACAGTCAGTATGACATCCTGATGCGCTGATAAGCTTGCGGTACATCAAATAAATTACTTTAGGAGACGCTGATGCGTGTTTGTGGCATTGAGATTAAAAGCAATGAAGCCATTATTTGTCTGATGACGCTGCAGCAGGGATTATTTCAGCTGCCGGATTGTCGCCAGCAACGTTTTGTGTTGCAGCACGACAAAGATGCCGAGGCCATGCGCAAGTTTCAGTTTACGCTACAGAAATTTTTGCAGGATTATCAGGTTGGCCAGGTAGTGATTAAAGAGCGGCCGCAAAAAGGTAAATTTGCAGGTGGTGCCATTGGTTTTAAAATTGAGGCTGCGCTGCAGTTGCTGCCCGATGTTGAAGTGGCTCTGGTATCCAGCCAGCACATTAAAGAGCAGTTGAGCCGTAACCCGCTGCTGATTGATTTTAAAGCGACCGGACTGAAAGGGTTTCAGCAAACTGCTTTTGAAACGGCCTACGCCTGGTTGCACCGAAAAGAATAATTAGTTGTTATCCTGAGGCTGTGCCTCAGGATAAAAACTAATTCGAGCCGGTTTTCCCCGGCGGTGGGGTCACGGGCTCAACCACCACATCCGGTCTTTCGCTGGCTTGCTGAATGGCTTGCAACACCAGATGCCGGATAATTTTTGATTTTGCTTCACCAGTCATTTCACTGAGTTGATTTAAGGCTTCAATCGCTTCCGGGCTCAGTGTAAAAGTGGCATGACGCATTGGCAGCCGCGGCCCGCTCTCCTCGTCTGGAAGCAGCTGACGCAAACTCACCACCTTGGGCAAGCCCATGGCATAGTTGTTGGCGTCTTCAATAAAGTCGTCTACATTAACAGACCGTTTTTCAGACGGCGTAGACTTTTTTCTCAGATCCCTCAGCCCCATCTTCTTGTATCGCCTTCATCGACAGCAGTTCAGTAATCATATCCCGGATTTCTACAGCGGCTTTGCCATCCGGATCGATGTCCATCACCGATAAGCCTTTTTCTTCACTGTCATCATAAATGTTACGGCTGTAGGTGATGGCTTCAAGCACCCGTAAATTGAATGACTTGCACACTTCTTTGGCATCCAGAATACGGTTCGCCTGATTCGGCAGCGATGGGCATTGTGTCATCACACAGCCGACAATCATATCAGGGTTCACCACATTGCTGGCACTGACCAGGTCTTCCAGGTGCTCCAGTGTTTTCAAATCACGTCGTTTGGGCCGAAGCGGCAGCAGCACATGGCTGGCCACCACCATGGCAGAGCGAAGCGCCACACTGTCCTGGCCGCCACAATCTACCACCACCACATCGTAATGCATTTCCAGACTTTTTAATTCGTAACGGATTTTGCCATACATCTGCACGCAGTTAATCCAGGGTAAGTCTGGATTCAAGTGCCTTTCCTGAACCCAGTCCGACGTGGTGCGTTGCGGATCGCAATCCACCAGCATCACATTGGCTTGTTTTTCCCGGGTAAAGTACACTGCGATATTCTGCGCCAGGCAACTTTTACCGCTACCGCCTTTTTCTCCACCGACCAACAGAATCATCAGCCTTTCCTCATGTTGCAATGAACAGACAACGGCCTGCAAATTGGCCTATACTTGAGTATAGGCGTTAAATTAGCATTCAGCGAATCAGGCTGACTTTTTTCTTTTTAATGACTTAGGCCATGCGCGATGGTGTGCTGGTCTGTGTACCTGATGTAATAAATGCGCAAAAAACATGCAGGAAAGGTTTCCTGTTTCTGCAAAAACGAAGTATTCTATAATGCTCAGTGGTAGCAAGTGAGAGCGGGTAAGCAATGGCAAATTACAGCGAAGTGAAAGCAGTGTGTGAGCGGTTGCAGCGGGAAGGTCAAATCATCACCCTGGACCTTTTAGCAAAACATCTGGATGGCAGCCGCTCCAGCATAGTGGTGCATTTTGATCATTGGTGCAGTGAAACCCAATACGTGCCACAGCAAGGCAAACAGGATTCGTTATCTTCTGGCATGGGGCTTCCATCCTTGAGTGCCCTGACAGAAAAAGTTCCTGGCTCCTTCAGTAAGATGATCAATTTCAGCAAAAAAATGATCAAAGAGAAAAGCTCTGCTGCTGGGACAGAGCAGTCCGATGCCAGAGTGAGCGAGCCTTTGCCCATTGAGCCGAAGCAAAAGGCCGAACCAGAAGTGCCGGTGATGGATGCTACAGCCTCAGAAGCTGCACCGGACCAGCCGGCAGCAAAGTCGATGGATGATGCTATTGTTCGTGCAGCCGAGGCCGGCAGCAAACCGAAAAAAGACAAGGCACCTGAGCAGACCATCAAGAAAACAGATGCGAACAAAGACAAAAAAGAAATAGCGGCCCAATCGGCGGCTAGCCCATCCAAAGCAGCAAGAGAGGCTGACGTGACGACATCATCCGAACCAACTCCAACTATTGTGCCAGTTGCCGATGACGCTATGGTGTCGCAACTGGAGTTGCATATCGAAGAGCTGGAACAGCAACAGCAAGATCTGCAGCAAGAAATTGCCCAGTTACGCGACAGAGCGCGCGAGCTTACCGAAGACAGTGAAGATCTGCATCAGCAGTTTACCGATGCACAGCAATTGGCAATTGAGCGTCAGAAAGCTCTGAATGAACTGCAACAAAATCTGGTGCAACATCAGGCAGAGCTGAACCAGGTGAAAGACCAACTGGCGGAAGCAGAGCAACAGCGCGATGAGGCGATGCAGGCAAAACGGCAGGGTGACGAGCAGTATGAGTTGCTGGCGCAGAAGTTGGATGCTCTGCAGATGGCCAATGCCGAACTGCAGTCGCAGGCTGGGTCTAAGCATGCTGAGCATGTCAACCAGTTGGAAGAAAAGCTGGAGCAAACCCAGAAAGAGCTCTCATTGCAAAAGCAAGAGCTGCCGGTCCTGGAACAGCAACTGCAAAAATCAGAGCAAGCCAGCGCTGCTTTGCAGAAAAAGCTGGATGAAGCCAGCCAGCAATACCAACAGTTGGAGGCAAAGCTCAAGGAAAGCGAGCAAAGTGCTGCCACTCAGGGCGGGAATCTGGCTCAATTGCAGCAAGAGCGGGATGATGCCAGGCAGCAACTGGAAGATGTGATCGCCGCTAAAGACGAGATGGCTGAGCACTTGAAAGAGCAAGCGCTGCAAATTGAGCAGCTGTCTTCCAAGCTGCCAGAAATGCGTTCACAGCACGAGTTCGTCGAGCAAGAGCAAGAGCTGCAACGTTTACGCTCACGCTTGCAGGTGATGGAAAGTAAAATTGCCCACTTGCAGAATACCAATCAGATGCTGAAAGAGCAGAGTGAAGTCACGGCTGGCCATCAAAACCGTCAGCGTGAAACCATTAAGTTGCAGCGGGAAGAAAACAAGCAGTTGCGTGAAGCGCAGCAGCAGTACCTGCAGGAAAAAGAGCAGTTGCAACAGCGACTGGCGAAGATGGAAGAACAACTGAGCTTTGTGAAGAACAACTCAACGTCCACCATTGAGCGGCTGACGTTATCCAACCAACAGGCACAACAGCGTATCGCTACGTTGGAACAGCAACTGAGTAAGGCCGGCATCGCTTAGATCCGTCTTTACGTGAAAGACGTTTTTTTGTGCTCAGCCGGAGTTGCTTTCCGGCTGGGCACAAATAGTTAATCCCCCCGTAAACGTTACGACACTCGGCGCCGTAGCAGCAGGATCCCCGACAGGCCCAAAACCAGCCAGAAAAGTGAGCCGCCGCTGTCCTGAGAATTCTCTGGTGGTGGCTGCTGGCCAATCAGGGTATTGGCTACCGGGTTCAGTCCGCTGGCTGTGTTAATTCTGGCATCGACAATGACCACACTTTCAATCAACACCAGATTTTCCGCTGTGATGGGTTTATTGGCTGCGGCATCGGCCGTGCTGTAATTGCGCAGCGGCATACTGCTGGCTGCGCCGCCCAGATTAAAACGCGGCAGGGCAGCAATGGCGTCCAATATTTCCATCCCTTGTTCAGAAATCTGACCAAACACTGTAAAGCCACCATTTTGGGTATCCAGTTGAGGCTGGCCTGCATGGTTGTCTTTTAAGTTGAAAAACCATTGGTTAGTGGCACTGTTGGGACGATTCTCCAACTTGGCCATGGCGATGGTGCCTTTACGGTTCGACAGTTTGGGCTCATTTTGCACCGCCGCTTTGGCAGGTATCACGCTGAGTGGCAGCTCACCAGTGTAGGCAAACCCCCCTCCCTGCACCACAAAATCCGGTATCAGGCGATGGATCACGCTGTTGTGATAGCTTTCATCTTCGACATACTGCAGGAAATTCTCAACCGTTTTAGGGGTGATCTCATCAAATAAATTGACTTCAAAGTTACCCAGCGAGGTTCGGAATTCGACAATGGTTGCCTGGACGGAGCAGGTGAAAATAACACTGCTGGCTAGCAGCAAAGAACGTACTAATTTCATCAATAAACCCATTTGCGATACATTAAGGGTATCAGCATACTGCAGAGCTTGTGTTGGCAGCCAGTTGCCGTAACACTTAATAACCAAAGACTACCAAACGCAACAGCCGTTAGCGATTGCCAATAACAAAGCACCTGTCAGCGCGCTGATAAAAAAGAGTGGGATGGACCAGGCATGAAACTCCCGCCATAGCCCGGGTTGTTTTGCGAGGCGCAGCGCGATCAGGTTGGCTAGCGAACCAATAGCCAGGCCGAAACCACCGACACTGACTCCCCAGCTAAGCGCCCGCCAGTCGTCGGTAAAGTTTTGCAAGAAGATCGCTGCCGGCACATTCGAAAGGAGCTGCGATAACAAGGCGCCGGCGGTAAAAGCCCCGCCCGGTAGTTTCAGCGAGGAGGTCGCCAGTTGCTGCATTAGTGGCAACTGTGCCAACAAGCCTAAATCTATGAACATCAGTGCAAAAATCAGCAGCAACCACCAGTCGATACCAAGCACCACGTTTTTGGCTTTCAGCCAATAGCTAACAAGCACCAGTCCGGCAGCTGCCGGGGCATAGCCAAGCTCAATGGCTGCAATCACTGGCAGATAGCCGAGCAGTGACCAGCGAAACAGTTCTTTACGCTGCTGTGGTTGCACAGAGCTGGCTGGTAAAGACAAACGGTTGGATGGGAAGGCCAGATAACTCAGCAGCATCAACAGCAGGGTGAGAGTCAGTGCCAGTGGCAGCATCATCAGCAAGAATTGCAAAAAACCAAGGCCGGATGCCTGCCACAGCAGCAGATTCTGCGGATTGCCAATCGGGCTGAGGCTGGAACCGGCATTGACTGCCAGCGCCAGAAAAATAATCAAACGGCCAACGGGTAAACCACTCAGCCTGGCAAGACTGAGACAGATAGGCACCAGCACAAAGAGTGCTACATCGTTGGTAATCACTGCTGATAGCAGCGCTGCAAACACCACCAGCACCACCGCCAGTTGGCGCTGCGAATGTTCTTGCCGTAACAACCAGGCCGCAAAGCGGGTCAAATAGCCACTGTCTTCCAAACCCCGGCTTAGCAACATCAAGGCTGCCAAGGCGGTGATGGTGGTCCAGTCCACCAGGTGCAGCAGCGCTGCCGGGCTGCTGGGGCTAAACCAGAGCAACAAAGGCAGTGCCAGCAGCAAAGCCAATAACAGCAGGTCCTCGGTGAGTCGGGATAACAGGTGTCGGATCAGCCGCATAGTCACTCCGCAATGGCGAAATGGGATTGTACAAAATCGAAACGACTTTGCCTAATGACTAATGGATGACAGTTGTGGCTGTTGCTGGTGATCCAGGGGTATGCAAAGGTCAGCCAGCCAAGGCAACTGCTGCCAACTGGCGCGGGTTAAGCGCTCAAAACTCAGCATAAAGTGCTCAAGTTGCTGCTTCGTCATGCCCTGACCATGTTGTTGCCACAGTTGCTGCTCTTGTTTGGCCCGCCAGCGACAGACCGACTCCCAATCCGGTGCCTGCAGCCAGATCAGGGGCCTGAGTAACTGCCAGTATTGCTGATAAGCGCCGGCCAACTGTTGATTGATAAAGTACCGCCATTGACCGGTCGGATCAGCGCTGGCCTCCAGGCTGTTCTGTGGCTGGTCAAGCTCTTGCGCACTCTGTGGGCTAAGTCCCAGACACCAGCCTTCAACGAGCAGCAGTTGCAGCTGTTGCAGCGGCCGGTCACCGACTGGCTCATCCAGAGCTTTATCAAAACAAGGCAGCTGCACTGGTTTTGCTGCACGTACTTTTTGGGCATCGGCAATGGCTCTGTCAATGGCATGGGTGCCTGGTACGCCGCGCTGGGCTAGTAGTGGGTGCACTTGTTCAGCCAGTTGCTGGCGCAACGCTTTACTTAGGTAATAATCATCCAGCGATACGGCAGCCGTCGTTACGCCTAAAGCCGTGAGCTGTTCGGTAAGCAGGCGTGCCAGCGTGCTTTTGCCACTGCCCTGTGCACCACTAATGCCCACCACGGCGGGTTTGGGCAAGGTTAGCAAATGGCTGCAGAGCTGCTCCAGCAGCTGCTGATAAGCCGTGTTGGTGTCACTTGGTTGCATGGTCAGGATCTTCTTTAGCGCTGCTTGCCTGCTCTGCCGGTTCCAGCCAGCGGTACAGGGTGCGGCGGGTAATGCCAAGCAACTGAGCGGCTTTTTGTTTGTTACCAGCGGTATGCTGCAGTACCTGCTGTACATAGTTGCGCTGCAATTGCTGCAGGCTGGGCCAACTGGTGTGGCTTTGAGATTGGTCGCTGGCTTGTGGCTGATAATTGCAGATGCGGCCGGGCAAATCCGCCGGTTGAATATCCGCATTCTCGGCAAAGGTAAAAGCGCGCTCGATGGCATTTTGCAATTCCCGTACATTGCCGGGGAAAGGGTAGCGGTACAGACAGTCGAGTGCCTCGGGGCTGATGCCCTGCACATTTTTGGGCTGCTGTTGCTTTAGCTTCTGCAAAAAGACATCGGCCAGCAGCTCCAGATCATCGGCCCGTTCACGCAGCGGGGGTACCTGCAGGCTGAAGGTTTCCAGCCGGTAAAATAAGTCGGCGCGAAAGCTGCCTGCCTCGACTTTTTGTTCCAAATCCTGATGGGTAGCAGCCAGAATCCGTACATCAATACTGTATTCCTGATCACTGCCAACAGGGCGTATTTTGCCTTCCTGTAAGACTCGCAGTAATTTGGCTTGCAGCAGCAACGGCATTTCAGCGATTTCATCCAGCAACAGGGTGCCGCCATCGGCTTCTTTAAACAGACCCTGACGGGCGTTACGGGCACCGGTAAAAGCGCCGGCCGCATGGCCGAAAAACTCACTCTCCATCAGCTCGGCCGGAATGCCGGCACAGTTGACGGCGATAAAAGGTTGCTCGCTGCGGGCACTTTGTTGGTGAATGGCCTGAGCGACCAACTCCTTACCACTGCCGCTTTCTCCCAGAATAAGCACGGCGCCCTGGGCCGGTGCCACCTGGGCAATTTGCTGGTACAGCCGGCGCATGGCGCGGCTTTTCCCAATCATCCCGGTGATGCCGGCAGGACTCTCCTGTTGCTGTTGCCGTAGCTGCTTGACCTCGCGTTGCAGCGCCTGGTGGGCCAGCAACCGTTGTACCGACAGTGTCAGGTGATCCAAATCCAGTGGTTTGGTCAGAAAGTCATCGGCGCCTTGCTTTAAGGCGGCAACGGCCTGACGCACGGTACCAAACGCCGTGATCAGCAACAGTGCCGGTGGATTGCTAAGTTGCTTGATGCGACTTAGCAGCTCCAGGCCACTGATACCGGGCAGGCGAATATCACTGATCACCAGTGCAAAAGGCTGCTCTGCCAGCACAGCGAGTAAATCTTCCGCCTGGGCAAAGGCGGTCACCTGATAACCCTGGCCGGTCAGTTCCTCCTGCAACAATTCAAGCAGGGCCGGATCATCTTCCACAATCGCCAGCTGGCGGGGTGAGAATGTCATGCCTTTGGCTCCTTCTCGGTAGGTAATGGCAGGGTCAGGGTCAGGCGGCAACCTGTCACCTCTTGGTTTGCTTGCGTTTTGTTGGATAGTTGCACGCTGCCCTGATGCTCCTGCAGAATTTGCTGCACGATAGCCAGGCCAAGGCCTGTGCCCTGGCCTTGCGGTTTAGTGGACACAAAAGGTTGCATCACATCAGCTGCCGCCTGGCCTGTTGGCAGGCCGGGCCCGTCGTCTTCAATCAAAATAGTTAAAGAATGCGGATCGGCAATCACCTGGATAAGCACCTCGGCGCGGGCGGCCTGCACCGCATTACGCAGGCCATTGACCAGGGCCAGTTCGAAGCGATCCGGGTCCAGGGTCAGCTCAATCGGCGGGCAGGGAGCGAGCAGCCGGGGCTCGGCATCACCAGGTTGCAGCTCAAAGCTGATACTGGTGACTGCCTGCTGAAGCAGCTCAGGCAAAGAGATCGTCTGCCAGCTGGCAACCGGGGTATGGGCAAAAGCTTGCAGCTGCTTGACCATCCGGCTGAGACGCTGCACCTGGCCACGAATGGCATCCAGCTGGCGCTGGCTGTCTTCGTCCTGTTGCAGGCGCAGCAACCGCTGTGCCCGGCCATCAATCACGCTAAGCGGTGCGCCAAGCTCATGCGCAACGCCACTGACCACCTGACCAATAGCCGCCATGGTTTCCTGCTTCTTCAGCTGTTGTTGCATCCGTTGTTGTTCAGCTTGTTGGCTCAGCAGTTGCGATTGCGCCTGTGCCATCTCATCCAGCATTTGATTGAGGCCAGCGGCCACTTCAGCCAGCTCAGCCGGGCCTTCCAGCGAAGCGCGGTGCTTGCTGTTGCCGGCGGCTACTTTGCGCATGCTGTCCACCAGTTGATGCACCGGCTGCCCGATAGCGCGTTGATGACCGCGCCACATAATCAACAGGCTAAGCAACGCCAGAGCCAGCCAGCTTAGCCAGGCCAGGGTCGACATCCGACTCAGGCTTTGCTCGAAGTCACTGCCTTTGCGGCTGATTTGCAACAAGCCGTGGATCTGACCGCTGCGATCAATCACCGGTAAAAAATGCGAAAACAACGATTGGCCGGATACTGAATGGTAGCCATCCTGCTGCAGGCCGGTACGCACAACCTCCGAAGCCAGCTCGCTGTCGGACAGGTCGTGCGCAGTGACACCAGTGGCAGCAACCAGGCGGCCATCGGTGTTGTACACCGAGGCACCATAGACCCGGCCTATGGTAAACACCGACTCCAGATGGGCGTGAATGGCTGCCATATCCTGTTGCAGCAGCGCATCGCTGATTGGTACCCGGATAGCACGGCCAATCAGCTCCAAATCAGTGCGCAGGCTGTTACTGACTAACTCACTGGTTAAGGCCAGGCCAAAACGAATCGCCAGCCCCACCAGCAACAGCATCGGCAGCACCACAAACAGCAACAGCCGTCGCTGCAGGCTGGCTTGTGGCCAGCGGCGTAGGTTGGATAAAATTGTCACAGCACCTCCTGTTGTGTGTCATTAGTATACACCTTGATGAAAGGGCTGGCAGCCTATCTTTGATATAATTTCCTGTAAAACCAATATTATCAATAACTTAATTTAATTTCTTCAAGTTGGCATGGCTTTCGCAATTGATTAAAGTGAACTCAAACTAAAGGAGTCTCCTTATGAAAAAAACAGCTATTGCCCTTTGTCTTGCCGCCTTCTCTGCCACTGTCACCCTGGGTGTTGCGCAGGCAGATCCTGCGGCCATGCAGCCACCACAGCAGCAACAGGTTGAAATCACCGAAGCCAAGCTGCTGCAGTTCACCATGGCGATGGATGCGATTGGCGACATTGGTGCCAAATATGAAGCAGAATTTCAAAGCGCTGAGAGTGCTGAGCAGGCCCAGCAAATTCAGCAGCAGGCTCAGAATGAAATGGTCGAAGCAGTGGAGTCTGCCGGCCTGACCGCCGCGGAATACAACGCCATTGCCCAGCAAGCCCAGCAAGACGAAGAGCTGCGTGAGCGTATCCTGAGCATGTCGCGCGCTGACTCTTAAACCACTGCCTGCTTGTTACCCGGCCTGACGTTGATTGTGGTCGGGAACCGTCTGCCCAAACCCTGCCATGCCGGCAGGGTTTTTTTATTCGTTGTTGGCGTGAGCCTGTCTGGTACTTTTGGGCCAAAGCCGCTAGGCTAACAGCATGATTGTACATGGGATACCGACTTCATGCTGAGCAACATTGCTAAACCCTTTGTTCGTCTGACCGAGCGTTATCTGCCGGATCCCTTTGTGCTGGTATTGCTTTTGACCCTGTTGGTGTTTGCGGCCGCCATGCTGTTTCAGCAGCAGGCACCGCTCGCCGTGCTGCGGTATTGGGGGGATGGCTTTTGGGGCTTACTGAGTTTTGCCATGCAGATGATGCTGGTACTGGTCACCGGTTTTTTACTGGCGACTACCCCTTTGGTGCAGCGGGCGTTGGATGGACTGGCCGCCAGGGTGCACACGGCTGGTACGGCCATCGTACTGGTGACGCTGGTGGCACTGATTGCCAGCTGGCTGAACTGGGGGTTTGGTTTGGTAGTGGGTGCTTTTTTTGCCAAAGCCTTGGCGCGGCGGGTGGCGGTGGATTACCGCTTGCTGGTGGCCAGTGCCTATTCTGGTTTTGTGATTTGGCATGGCGGTTTGGCTGGCTCTGTGCCACTGACCATTGCTACGGAGGGGCACTTTTCTGCAGCCTTGATTGGCGTGATCCCGACCAGTCAGACCATTTTCTCCGGCTTTAATCTAACCCTCACCTTGTTGCTGGTGCTGCTGATCCCGTTACTGAACCGGCTGATGATGCCGAAGAAAGACGAAGCGGTTGTGGTGGACCCGGCCAAACTGGCTGAGCCGGTACAAGCAGCGCCTGTGCCAGAGCGGCCGGCTGAGCAGCTGGAGCACAGCCGTTGGCTGGGCTGGTTGTTTGGCGGCCTGGGGCTGGGTTACTTATGGCTGTATTTTAGTGATGGCGGAGGCCTGAATTTAAACAGTGTCAACTTGTTGTTTTTATTTGCGGCGATTTTACTGCACCAGAGCCCGCGCAATCTGCTGACCAGTTTGCAGCAGGCGATTAGCGGCAGTGCCGGCATTTTGCTGCAGTTTCCTTTTTACGCCGGCATGATGGCGGTGATGGTGCAATCGGGCATGGCAGCCAGTTTGTCAGAGTGGTTTGTTGGCTTTGCCAGCAGTGAGACCTTGCCACTGTGGAGTTTTTTAAGTGCTGGCCTGGTCAATATTTTTGTGCCGTCCGGCGGTGGCCAGTGGGCGGTGCAGGCCCCGGTGATGCTACCGGCTGCGCTGGAGCTGGGTGCCGATATTGAGCGAGTGGCGATGGCGGTGGCCTGGGGCGATGCCTGGACCAATCTGATTCAGCCGTTCTGGGCCTTACCGGTGCTGGCGATTGCCGGCTTAAAGGCCAAGGACATTATGGGTTTTTGTTTGCTGCAATTGCTGTTAACCGGGTTGGTAATAGCGGCGGTGCTGACCTGGTACTAACCGTACAGCAGAGACCTGTCAGTTTTGCTATAGTGGCGCAATAATAGTGGCGCAATAACAGTGGCGCCATGATCTTTTTTTTACGAACCAGGGAGCTGATTCATATGCAACATGTAGTGATTACCGGAGGCAACCGAGGTATAGGTTTATCGCTGGTGAAACAATACTTGGCCAAGGGCTGCAAAGTAACGGTGCTCTGCCGCACCATGTCGGCCGAGCTGGCCGATCTGGATGTAACGGTACACAGTGGCATTGATTTTAGCCAGCCTGAGCAATTGCAGCAGGTGGCTCAGCAGTTTTCCAACGACTCGGTCGATATTCTGATCAACAATGCTGGTATTTTCAGCAATGAAACGCTGAATGATTTGGATGTTAGCCGTATTCAGGCGCAGTTTCAGGTGGATGCCCTGGCACCACTGGTACTCAGCCACGCCATGTTGCCGGCGCTCAGAAAAGGCAGCAAAATTGCGATGATCACCAGCCGGATGGGTTCGATCAGCGACAATGGCTCGGGTGCCTATTACGGTTACCGCATGGCTAAGGCCGCGCTGAACGCAGCCAGTGTATCGCTGAGCCTGGATGTGGCCAGCCAGCAGATTTATGTGGGGATTTACCACCCGGGTTTTGTCAAAACGCAGATGGTGGGCTTTGCCGGCGATATCAGCCCGGATGAGGCTGCCCGTCGTCTGGTTGAGCGCATCAGTGAGCTGTGTGCCGATAACAGCGGCCAGTTTTTCCACAGCAATGGCGATGCGTTGCCCTGGTAGGCAAAGCAGAGCTGTGTACCCTGCTTCACTACGAAACTCTGATGCCTGCTGGGAATGCATTGAGCTGGCCAGCAGGCATGAAGCATTAGTACTTGCTGTCCAGCAGCTGTTGCAACGACTGCAGCTGCTCACGGCTGAGTTCGGTCTGTTCCAGCATACGGCGGATCACTTCCACCTTGTGTTCGGCGACTTTCTGGCGAATATCAAGGATGTGTTCAGCCATCAGCTCATCATCACCACTTCGTATAATTAATTGCTTGATGCCATCTTTATCCTGCCAGTGCACTCTGGGGAGTGGTGGAATAGGAGGAATAGGTGGAAAGTCTGGCCGGCTAAGCAGCCGTTTTAGCTTTTCCTGCCGTTCAGGCTCCAGGCTGTCGAATAGTTGCTGCCACTCTGCACTGTCTTGCCAGTCACGGCCTGAAAACTGCCACTCCTGCCGCTCCCCATCCTGCAGCACAATGATTCGGGTGGATTGCGAACTGTTGGTTTGCTCTTTGGCCTGGGCAGATTGCACACTGCAGCCAGTCATTGCCAGCGCGAGCGCTGCGTAAAAAATTGCTTTCATCGGTTGTCTCCTGTGGTATAGGTTCACAGCAGTCAATGAAAAAGCCGTGCCAGAATTAAAACTATTTACTTTCAAATAGTTAATTGATCCCTTGGTCGCTTGTTGCGGATATCATCCTCCTGACTTCCGGATTTGCGGATAGGATGGCTGTGGTGGAGCAACTGGCCGCCCGCAGCCAATACAAAGAGGCCTGTTTTGTATCAGGAATCGCCTTGCTGATTGAGTTGGCATATAGTTTGTAAGTCAGTGAAACCTTTTGTGGTTGCTGCTGCTAATGAGCGGAGCAGTCTGGTGGATTTTGGAGTGCAGATGTCGATACGTTGGATTTTATCATTAGGAATTATCGGGCTCTTGCTGGTGATGGCGGTTAGTCAGATTGTATTGATCCAAAGCTTCAGGGAGCGGATTGAACAGCAAATCAGTAGCAGTAGCTCGGAGTTAACTCAGGTGGTGCTGGATGAGGCGAAGCGGCAGTTGATTGAGATCCCTATGCCACCAACACCGCCGGAGCCGCTGGAGATTGTGCGTGACTTGAAGGTACCGACCCCGGAAGCATTACGCAACCGCGAAGAGCGGGAGGCCTGGCGCCGGGAGCTGCAACAGCAGTTGGAGCAAAACCGCGAGGAACGACACGCCAGGCAACAAGAGTTTCAGGCCAGTCAGCAGGAATGGCAAGCCTGGCAGCAGCAGGTACAACAGCAGGTGCAACAGCAAGTGCAACAGAACTTGCGTATTGTGATCCAGCGACAGTGGAGTCCGGAGGCGATCCGGGCGCAGGTGGAGCAGGCACAACAGCAAATGCAGTTGCAATCGGCTGCGCCGCTGTTTCGTGAGTTCACCGCCTACACAGTGATGTTGATTGCACTCACTACCGGCATTGCCATGTTGATCTCCTTATGGTTAGGTCATCGTTTAATTCAGCCATTACAGAGCCTGGTTGCGGGGTTTCGCACCTTGCAGCAGGGGCAATTGGGGCAGCAGATTGCGGTGCAGGGCTTGCGTGAGTACCGCTATGTCAGCGCTCAGTTTAACCAGATGAGTATCCGGCTGGCTGAACTGGCAGAGATGGCCGAACAGGCACAGCAACAGCAGCATCTGGTTGAAATTGGTGAGATGAGCAGAGGCCTGGTGCATGCACTGCGTAACCCATTGCATACCCTGACATTATTGATGGAACAACTGGGGGATGAGCCCGATGCCCTCAGGCGTAAGCAGCTGATGCAGCAGGCGGAGCAAAAGATCCAGCATATCAACCGCAGCCTGACCGCAGTGTTAACTTTGAGCTGTGCGGACGTCGATCGACAACAGCAGGTCTCTGTCAGTGCTATTTTGCAGGATTTGCGGCTCGAGTTTTCTGCCAGTCCGGTGCGGATAGAGCTGGATGCACCCACCGATCTGGTGCTGGCCGGAGCCGAGCAAGAGCTACGCGCTATTATCCATACCTTGCTGAGCAATGCGGTAGAAGCAAGTCCGGTCAATGGCATCATTCGTATCCAGCTGGATGCAGCGTGTGCTGCGCTGTGCATCACCGATCAGGGCGACGGCCTGGAGCCGGCTATCGCCGAGCAATTGTTTCAGCCACATATCAGCAGCAAGCCAGCCGGCGCTGGCATGGGGCTTTACATTGCCCAGCGTCTGATGCAGCGGTACTATCAGGGACGAATTGCCCTGGAAAATCATGAGTCCGGTGGCTGCCGGGCCTGCTTATTTTTTGCGGAACCAAAGAAATGAAGAGCACCATATTGCTGGTAGAGGACGACCCGCAGCAGCGTGAGCTGCTGATCCAAATCCTTAGCGCTGAGCCCTATCAGATCCTGGCGGCCGACTCGGTGGAAAGCGCCATTTTGCTGCTGAAAGAACACCAGGATATCCAGCTGGTGTTCAGTGACTGGAAGCTCGGAGCCCGCACTGCCATGCCGTTATTGCAGTATGTGCGCCAGCACCTGCCGGAGCTTGGCTTTGTGGTCGCGACTGCTTATGGCTCCATCAGTCATGCAGTGGAGGCAATTCAGGCCGGGGCGGATGATTACCTCAGCAAGCCTTTCAAGCGGCAGGAGCTGCTGCTGGCCATTGAAAAAGCCCTGCGGGCATCGGCACTGCGGCTGCAGAATCGCCGCTTGACGGCCAGTTTGTCGGAGCAGCAACAACTGGTCGATCTGGTCGGTAAGGCGCCCTGCATGCAGCAGCTGTTTGAGCGCATCAGCCGGATTTCACCGACTCAGGCCACGGTGTTGATCACCGGCGAAAGTGGTACCGGCAAAGAGCTGGCAGCGCGGGCGCTGCACCAGCTGTCGCCTCGGCAGCAAGGTCCTTTTATGGCGCTAAACTGCGGCGCCATCCCGGAGCATCTGGCCGAAGCTGAACTGTTTGGCGCTGAGAAAGGGGCTTACACCGGGGCCAGTCAGAGCAAAGCCGGCAAATTCGAAGCTGCGCAGGGGGGCACCATTTTCCTGGATGAAATTGCCGAGTTACCGTTAAACCTGCAGGCTAAGTTATTGCGTTTATTGCAAGAAGGCACCGTCACCCGGTTGGGCAGTCATCAGGAAATTGCGTTGGATATCCGGGTAGTCGCTGCGACCCATCAAAACTTAGTCAAAGCCGTGGAAGAAGGCCGCTTTCGGGAGGACTTGTATTACCGGTTGAATGTGGTGCCGATTCGAATGCCTGCGCTTAGAGAGCGGGCAGAAGACATTCCGCAACTCATCCGGCATTTTCTTCGCCTGCACCAGCAACGCTATCAGTTGCAAGTGCCAGAGCTCAGTAAGACGGTGTTGCGGCAGCTGATGGATTACCACTGGCCGGGCAATGTACGGGAGCTTAGTAACCGACTGGAACGTTTTGTGCTGTTAGGGGATGAGCAGGAGTTGGTGCAGGATTTGCGCAGCAAAGCAAATTCAGCCGTGCTGGCTGGGGGGGCTTTTCGGCTGCCGGAGCAAGGCATGGCCTTTGATGCTCTGGAGCAGCAATGCTTACAGCAGGCTCTGGCGCTGGCCGAGGGCAACAAAACCAAGGCCGCTAAATTGCTGGATATGCCTTATAAGGCCTTTTTGTACCGGCTGGAGAAGTTCAATCTGGTGCCCTGAGTTGTCATTTTCTGCCTCTCATAAAGCCTGGTTGACGGTTTTTTGTACAGTATGCGCTATACTAAAAACAGGCGCCGTTACCGCCAGGCGGTATGCCATTGTGCAACGCATAAGGAGGCATCGCCATGACATCCAAACGCATTATTTTGTGCTGTGACGGCACCTGGAATGAACCGCAGGAAAACCCAACCAACATTGTAAAGATTGCCCGGGCTATCCAGCCGATGGCGGAGGATGGCCGTCATCAGGTGGTGTTTTATGATCAGGGAGTAGGTACCTTTGGTCGGGTGGATCGCTTTTTTGGTGGTGCATTTGGCATGGGGATGGCGCGCAATGTGTTAAGGGCTTACCGCTTCTTAGTCCACAACTACCAGCGCGGTGATGAAATCTACTGCTTTGGTTTTAGTCGTGGCGCTTATACGGCAAGAGCTGTGGTAGGGATGGTCCATGCCCTGGGGTTGGTGTCAAAGCAACAATTGCACCAGTTAGGGGAAGCGTATCGTTACTACCGCTCAGCTCCCGAGCAACGGGCAACGCAATGGTTAAACAACCCTTATCAGCACAATTACCGGCCAACCATTCGCATGGTGGGCGTCTTTGATACGGTGGGAGCTCTGGGTGTGCCGGTGCTAGCGCTTAACCATTGGGGCCGCTCCCGGATTGGCTTTTTTGATACCCATTTAAGTCCTCTGGTTAAACATGCCTACCACGCGCTGGCGCTGGATGAAAAACGGGAGCCGTTTGCGCCGGATTTGTGGACCGGGGAAATACAACCCGATCAGCAGGTTGAGCAATGCTGGTTTGCCGGTGTTCATTCCGATATTGGCGGTGGCTATCCTCGTACTGGATTATCGGATACCTGTCTGGAATGGATGCTGGAAAAAGCCAGAGCGCTTGGGTTGAGCTTTGATGAGTTCTACCTGGAGCAACAGCTTCGCACTGCACCGATGCAGCGTGAACACAACTCCTATACCTGGCCTTATCGTTTGTTGGCTTTACTCAACAATGGGGTCTATATCCGCCGTATTTATGGCAGAAGCAATGAAGCTGCGATGGGAGTGCGGGTTCACAGCAGTGTTTATCAGCGCATTGAGTCGGGTTACTACCAACCCCAAAACCCGGATTTGCCAGCTAGCCTTAAGGATTATCTGGCCAGCCTGTGGGATGGCGCGCCTGACACGGCAGCCAAGGTAGCGGCAAAAGATGGCAGTGAGCGGCGGCAATACCCGCGTTTGGCGGCAAAAGCGGAGGCCGACTCAGCCCGCTTGTATCTATCCACAGAGGCGTTTGAATGTCAGGTGTTGGATTACAGTGAACAAGGCGGGGTGCGGTTGCGTTGCAGCAAAGCTATGCATCCAGGTACGCGACTGCAGCTGGCTTTTGAGAAAACCGGGCTGCGTCAGGCGGTATGCGTTTGGCAGCGCGGTGATGAGAGCGGAATTCGTTTTGCAGCTTGAGCTATGCAAGGCATTTGTCTGCTGCTAGCAGACAAGTGCCTTGCATGTATCAATGAAGGTGCTTGCTCACTGTGATCCGGTGATCATATCTGTAATGGTTGAGCTGGTTCCATTCGAGCGTATTACCGAGCATGGGGAACCTGAGTTTTCACAGTTTGTACCCCGGATTCTGCTGCCGATGGAGCCCCGGATATACTGTCCTGAATTATCCAACTGGCGAGCCAGGCTACCAAGTTGAGAAGTCAGCTGATTACGTTGTCCAACAACCTGGATCACCTCGATAGAATCCACGTCATTGAAGTATGCTACCAGCTCATGTTGTTCTGCATCCTGCTGCAATGTATCAATTATGTCTTGCAGTTGTGCCCGGGCATTTGGGTAACCGTGGATGGCAAGGTTGCGGAAAGTTCGTCCGGCAGCCTCGAGATCTTGCTCCGTCCCCAGACCAAAGGTTTGCAGGCGGGCATACAGATACATAGAGTCCATATGACGTTGCTCATCGCCCTTTTTAAGTAGCTCCGCTGCCTTGGTTATATCTTCAGGTTGGTGTGTCTGAATGAGCTTGCTGGCTTTTAGGTAGAGTGCTGGTGCATAATTCTGTGCTACAGCCCGGTCGAGCAGTTCTTCTGCTTTTACAGCATCTTGTGGCAGCAGAAAACCCCGCTGGTACCAGTCGGATTGCAGATACATCGCCATCGCACTGCCCTGGCGTACGCCCTGTTGCAAGAAGCGCAATGCTTCATCGGCATCGTATTCGTAACCTTCACCACTGGCGTAGGCCAAGGCAATCACGGCTGATGCATCACCACTACCATAGCGGGATAAGCGACGCAGGGTTCGTAAATCGCTGCTGCATTCTCCTTGCTCACAGACCGAAAGGCCAATGCCAATCTCCTGTTGATCGGATGGTTGGTGTTGCTCAGATAGCTGGGCTGGGGTAGATAGCAGCATGCCTAAAGCTGTAAGAGTGCACAATGTCATTAATTTCATAGCGATTCCCTGCAAAGTAACAGTTAGTTCTTGTTGATAGTTCAGTGGAATCAAGGCAGAAAGTCAATGATGCTTTTTTATCATAATGTAACAGTATATTAATTGTGACTGACCTGCTCTGGTTAAATTGCGAGCAAAGTTTTGGATCTAACTACCATTCACAGCTATGCTGTTAAGTCTTAGCAAAACAAAGACGGCTCCGGGAGTAATGAGTCGCTGCGAAGATGAACTAAAACAAGGATGCGGACTATGTTGCAATTAAAACATTTACTCACACTTCTGCTGGTGTTTTTTTCTGGTTGGGTGGTAGGTGATTCGTTGAAACTGGATTTGGAGCCTGGCCTGTGGGAGCACAGCTTCTCGATGCAAAGCGAAAGTGGAGAGCTGGAGCGGGCAATGGAAGAAGCCAAGCGCCAGCTGGAAGGCTTGCCAGCAGCACAGCGTCGGATGATGGAGTCGATGCTGGAGCAGCAAGGCATTCGCTTTGGCGGTAGCAGCTCCTCCATTCAGGTGTGTTTAACCCAGCAGGATATAGAGCAAGGCAGTATGCCGCAGCAGGAAGGCTGTGAGCAGACTCTTGCACCTCAAGGCGATAACCGTTTTCGTTTTAGTTTCCGGTGCGATACCAACCCACCCTCCAGTGGTCAGGGAGAAATGGTGCTGGAAAGTCCGCGCTCCTACCGCGGCAATGCAGAGTTTACCACCGAGGTGAATGGTCGTGCAGAACGCATGACCATGCAGCAGCAAGGCAAGTGGCTGCGAGCGGAGTGTGGTTAATACGAAAAGAGTGAGCCTGTCAGGCTTTTGCTGACGGCTCACTCAGGTTCACTTAAGTCAGGCGTTTAAATGCGAAGACAGCCAATGCTCCAAGCAGGCTAGTGCTTGCAATGAGTAGTAGCAGGTGCAGCCACAGCGCATGGCCCTGATCCATGGCAATGACTTTCAGGCCAATTTGCGATAAGTGATAGCTGGGCCAAATCCAGCTGGCGTGTTGCAGCACTTGCGGTAGCATGTTGATGGGTAGCCATAAGCCGGATAAAAAGGCCATTGGCAGGTACAGCAGGTTGACTACACCCGGTGCAGCTTTATCACTCAGAGTTAGGCCTAAAATCAGCCCGATTAAGGCAAAAGGCAAGGTGCCAAGCAGCAGTACCAGTACCAGCAGCACCCACTGTGTAGCGAGAAGCTGCACATCGGCCAGCAGCACGGCAATGCTAAACAGTGTGATGATAATCACCAGTGCAAACACAAGGGCGGTAATGAGCTTCGCCAGCAAATAGGCCCCAAGCGGCATCGGCGACAGTCGTTTTAAGGTAAGCCAGCCATGTGCCCGGTCGCTTGCAATCGTCATGGCAAAATTAAACATGGCCGGGCCCATAATGCCAAAGCAGGCGTAGGTCACCAGCATATAGGTGCTGGCCGAACCGGTATTTAAAAAAACACCAAAAAACACATAGAAAATGGTAGGAAATGCCAGCGCTGGCAACACAAAACCAGGTGTGCGCCAGACACTGACTAAGTCGTACCAGGCTTCTTTACGATAGACAATGGCAGTAGTCATGCGGCGTGCTCCTTGTGAGTGGTGTCGTTTTGGGTGAGTTGTAAAAAAGCCTGCTCCAGCCCGACCGGCCGTATTTCCAGGTGACGGACGCTACCATCGGCCAGCAGCAGAGCTTTTACGGTGCACTCAGCATGGCTGCTGTGGAGGATGCAAAGGCTGTGCTCGCGCTGCAGATGCTGGACGCCTGGCAGGGACAGCAAAGCCTGGTCAGTTAAGGCGCTTTCGCATTGAATGACTTTGTAGCTGGTTAAGGCTTTGAGCTCCGCCGGGCTGCCACTCGCCACCACCACGCCTTGATTCAGCACAGTGATCCGATCCGCCAGTTGTTCAGCCTCTTCCAGATAATGGGTGGTGAGCACAACGGCTACCCCCTGCTGTTTTAGCTGTTGCACTTGCTGCCACAAAGCGCGCCTTGCCTCAACGTCCATGCCGAGCGTTGGCTCGTCCAGAAACACCAGGTTCGGCTTAGCCGCCAGGGCCAGTGCAAACAACAAACGCTGCTTCTGACCACCGGATAAACGGCCAAAGCGCTGTTGGCTATGTGCTTCCAGCCCGGCCAGAGCGACCAGCTCCGTAGCGCTGTAGCCATGGACATAGTAGCTGCTGAACAAATCGCACTGCTCAAACACGGTGAGGTTGGCGCTCAGGTTGCCGATTTGCATCATCACGCCCAATTGCTGGCGTAAGGCCCTGCTGCGCGTGCTGCCCTGTTGCAACTCACCAAAGAGGTTTATCTCGCCACTGTCGGCCTTGATCAAACCCAAAATAGCCGAAATGAAGGTGGTCTTTCCTGCTCCGTTCGGGCCCAGAATGCAGAGTACCTCGCCGGCAGCCAGTTGGATATCCACGCCGGCTAGCACAGTAGTGGCGTCATACGCTTTGGTCAGGCGTTTTACGTCGAATGCGAACATTGCTTTACTCCTCTATCACGGCATGGCTGTGCAGAAACTGCGTGATTTGCTGGGTAAGCCACTCGGGCGCATCCGCCATAATGAAATGTTTGGAGTCCGCAGCAAAAGCAAAACTGTGGTACTGTGCCGGGGCATTGGCCAGCTGGCTTTCATAATTTGCCTGCACTTGTTCGGGAGTGCTGTAAGGTGCGCCCTGTTGTAAGGCGCCCAAAGTAAGAACGGGCACACGGATCGATGCAAGGGCGGGCCTTAAATCGGCCTGCATCAGCTCAGCCATCACCCGGCCTGAGGTTTGGCCGTCAGAGCGGAACATGTCATTCACAATACGCGGATGCCAGCTGGCGTTATTGGTCATTTCTTTGGCCATGGCCATAGGATCGAAACTGGCCGGCGCGGCCTCTTGTGCAGCAATACCGCTGGCTGCGTTTTGTGCAAAAAGAGCTCCCAATGCCGGTAAGCCGTCTACGTTCACTGCCCCGCCAATAGCCTCGGGCGCCGTTGCGGCTAATGCCAGTGCCAGATAGCCCCCCAGTGAATGGCCAATGACTACCGGTTTACTCAGTTGCTGCTGCCGGATATAGCGCAAAATCGCCTCTTGCTGGGTCGGTAAAAAGCCATGCTCCCACGCCTCATGCGCCAGCGGCATCACCCCGCCAAAGCCGGCCAGTGTGAACACATGCAGCTGATAGTCCGCCTGCAGTGCCTCGACGGTGCTGTGCCACACATCGCCGGAAGATGCCAGGCCAGGAATAAGAAGAACGGCTGGTCCTTCTCCGACTACCGTTACCTCGAAACAAGCACAGACAGAGTGTTCTGCAGTTTGCGTGGTTGCCTGTTGAGCGGTGCTCGCCTGTGAGTTGTCCGCCTGAGCGGCTGCCGCAGGCAGGCTGACCAAAGCGCCGGCTATACCTAAAGCCAGAATCAAGGTGCGAACTGGGGGATTAAATGATGTCATAGTAAGTGCCTCATGCTTGATGGTTGTCGATGAGGCCAGTTTAGGCCGGAGGCATCGATTGCACAGGTAACGCTTGTCAGCAATTGAGGATGACAACTGTCATGCCATCCTGTGATGGTTGTCACTGGCACAGTCGCTGTTAGTGCGCTTACACTGTCTGCAGTTAAGTGCGGGAGAACCAGATGCAACCCTTCGATAAACTGGAGATGAAACTCAGCTGGGTTTATTTGATAAACCTGGTGTTCTTTATTATTCCCCTGTTTACCATGCGTTTTGAACTTTGGCAGTACCTGGCCATGGCGATGGCTTTGCTGGTTTTTCTTTATTGCTTTTTTTGGGCTTATCGCAGCAATCGCAGTGACATGGCCAAACCTATTGCCGGTATTGTGGTTGTTGCGACGTTGATCACACCGGTGAATTATGGCGCTATCGCCTTATTCGCCTATGCCGGCTTTTTTATCGGCTATGCCTACAGGTGGCCGCGTTATCTGCTTCTTATGACCATGCTGATCGTGCACTTGGTGCTGCTTTATGTATTGCTCGGTATTCAGTGGGAGCTGTTTCTGTTTATGGGTGTCCCTATGGTACTGGGGGTTAGTCTGTTAGGCCGTGTTGAGCAAGCCAAGCAACGGCAGCGAGAGACCGAGCGACAAAGTGCCGATGAAATTAAGCAGCTGGCGACCATGGTCGAGCGGGAGCGTATTGGCCGCGATTTGCACGATATTTTAGGCCACACCTTATCCAGCATTATCTTAAAGGCTGATTTAGCTGACAAACTGCTGGCGCGCCAACAAACCGAGGCTGCCCGGCAACAGCTCAGTGAGTTAAACCAAATCGCACGGGATGCGCTTAGCCAGGTACGGCAAAGTGTGTCAGGCTTTAAGCATCAGGGCTTAACGGCAGAAGTGACCAAATTGCTGAATCGTTTGCGCGATGCCGGCTTTCAGGCTGAACTTCATGGTGAGCTGCCCAGCATGGATCCTCGCCGCGAAACGGCCGTGGTATTGGCATTAACCGAGTTGGTCACCAACATCATGCGTCACAGCAAAGGCGATAGTTGTCAATTAGGCTTTGTGCAGCGGGGTAATCAATTGCATATTCATCTCAGTGACAATGGCCGTTGCAGCGAGCTGAAAGAGGGGAACGGTATTACCGGTTTGCGTGAGCGGCTGGCGGCTATTAGTGCTTCTTTAACATTTGAGCAGGGTGATGGTACGACTGCCAGAATTCTACTTCCCTTGCAGGAGCAGACCCAATGAAGATTCTGTTGGCTGAAGATCAGGCCATGGTGCGAACCGCCCTTGCCAGCCTGCTGCGACTGGAGTCCGGTTTTGATGTCACTGAAGCCGAAGATGGTGACAGGGCTCTGCTGCTGTTAAAACAACAATCCTTCGACTTGTTGCTCAGTGACATCGAAATGCCGGGAAAAACCGGCATTGAGCTGGCGCACTATGTCCAACAGCAAAAGTTAACCACCAAAGTGGTGATCATCACCACCTTTGGCCGGTCCGGTTATGTCAAGCGGGCGATGGCTGCCGGTGTCGGTGGCTTTTTGTTAAAAGATGCTCCGGTTGAACAACTGCTGCAAGCCATCGCACAAGTGATGGCCGGTAAAAAAGTGGTCGACAGCGAACTGTTGCTCAACGCACTGGGCGAACAGGATCCACTGAGCGATAAAGAGCGCCAGGCATTACGCCTGGCGGCTGACGGTCAAAGTACCAGCGAAATCGCTGCGGCCCTTTATATTGCAGAAGGGACCGCCCGGAATTATTTATCTGAAGCCATCAGCAAGTTACATGCCGCCAACCGTATTGATGCTGCGCGTATCGCGCGGCAGAAGGGCTGGTTGTAAGCAGAGCCTAAGCTATGGACGCCTTTGCTGTCGGCTTTCAATCGCGGTAATTCTTCCTTGCACCAAGGTGATGCTGACCAGATAATTGCCACCAATCGAGCCCGGTAAGATGTACGACCAGGTTTCGATGCGCTGGCCTGCTTGTCCGGGCTCTATGCTGATAGCATGCACTTCGACATCTTTGCTCAGGGGCTCGCCGGCCCGATCCAGCAGTTCGATACGGCTCATGTTGCAGCTCAGCAGCTTGCCATCTTTGATGCGAAAGCCGCAGGCTGAAGCACTAAATGAGCTGACCATCAGGGTGCCAGTCAGTAACAGAATAAAATTGCGCATGATGAGCTCCGTACTATGTGTTGATTGAGTGTAAAACAAGTACCTTAAGGCTCCATGAACGTAATGATGGAGCGTTCATTATTCACGGCCAATCCTGTCAGAGATTCAGGCTTGGTTCAGCGTTGCTACGCCAAAATGCCGGTTTTTTTCTACATGGCATCCAATGACATACCGCAGAATTACCTGGCTTACCACGCCTTTGTTCCTGCTTGCTGCTAATGCACAGGCAGCGTTAGGCTGGCATGGTCCTGAGCCATTTCGCTTGGAGCGTCTTGAAGGTCGTTCTTTTGATTACAACAATGAAAGCTTCTTGCAGCGCTTAAGCTTTACCGAGCAACCACTGCAGGGTGTCAGGCCTTTGTGGCAGCAGAACGGTTGGTATGGCTCCGGGGGCAGCAGCCGTGGCAAAGAATTTTATGTGCATTCTTTGCTGCAACAAAGGCTCACTTTTGATGCACCGGTTTTTCTGGGCGTGCGGCACAAGCGTTCGGAAGACCTGGATGGCGCCTATGACCGCACTTTATTTGGTGCGGGTTATCAGAGTGAGCAACATTGGGATTTGGGCTTGTGGGGCGAGGTGAACAGTGCCAAGGAAGACATGGACTTGCAATTGGAGGCCAATCGCTACTTTGCCGATGGCAGCTGGGTCAGTGGCGCTCTGGTATTTACTGATGTGTTTTACAACAATAAAACCTACAGTGACAATCGCTATCAACGCAGCCCACTGACGCTTTATGCTGCAGGTAGCAAACTTTTCTCCAGCCAACAGCTTAGTGGTTTTATCAACCTAAATCTGCAAACCCGCTTCGCCAATCAGGAGTTGCAGCAATTATTCAGTGATGAGCAGTACTCTGCGGGTATTAGCTGGCAACTGCTACTAGGTCAAAATGCACGCTTTACCGTCGAAGGGCAAGGCTTGTATGGCAGGCGCAGTGCGGAGGATCTTCAGCAGCAAAGTCCGGACCTCGCATGGCAGTTGCATCGCCGTTTTCAGCAACTCAATGCAGAGTGGCAGTGGCTATCGCTCAAGCAGCTTCCCGCTGTGGGTGTACAAGCTAATCGGCTGGATGAAAAAGACAGCCGCTTTGCCAATACTGACCGTGCAGCTGAATACCGCCGTGAGGCTTTTGCTTATGTTCGATTGGAACGCTCGCTGACTGCAGGGGGGGTATGGCGTCCTACTCTTTATGCAGGCTATGCGCATGTTGGTAGTGAGTTTCGTCAACACAGTGATGAACCGTTAAAGGATCATGGTTGGTTGGCAAAATTGAGCCCTAATTTTATTTGGTCGTTGAGCGCGCAAACGGGTGCCTACGTGCTGATTAACCCTACGGTCAAGCTGCATAATCTGCAGTTTGGCGGTGGCAATATTCAGGTTTATATTCCTTTTTAAATTCGGTTTACCCCTTGTTCCACAAGTTCTGATGCGCTGGCAGGCTAAAAAAATCGTTAGGCTGCCAGCAGCGGGGCAGCAATTGCCGTAAAAAGCGTTGTTCGGCATCGGCAAATAATTTGCTCAGGATCTCCCGCAGCCGCTCCGGTGGTACTACTTCAAGCTGCTTACGGGCCGGTCGAAAATAGAGATTCTGTGCCGTTGGAACGGCGTAGTCTTTGCCGGTATTTTTATACTGCAGGTTGCGGGTCACAATGCGGCAGTGCGGAACCTGAGGTTCCTCCGGGTAGAGTGCATTAACAATGGCAAACTCGTATTTATCCCGGCTTTGTTCGCTGGATCTGGCTGGAATGAAAGCCAGGCCATAGCCTTGCGGAAATAAGCCGGTGATGCGCAGCAACTGATCCACCCAGTCAGCGCTGTACAGCTGTTGCTGAACCCCTTGTTTTAATAATAAAGCGGCTTTGGGCAGGGCTTCATAGCGGAAGCGCTTACGCCCGGGCATGACAATGGATGCGTAAACTTGAGGTACTTTTAGCAGGTTGCCGCTACCCTGGCCTGGTACCTGGGCGGCTTCCAGCAGCTGCTTTATCCACTGTTGTTGCTTCTGTTGTTGAAGTTCATGCTGTTGGCGCTCTGTTTTATCACTGCCCTGATAGGGCCAAACACCTAACCCCTGTTGCAATAATTGCAAGCTGCCCTGATGGCTCTGTAGTAAGAACTGATAACGTCCATCGCTATCCAGCTCAGTCAATGGATCCAGCCGTCGATCCGAATTATGCAGCAGCTTCTGTGCCGCTGGGTGCAGCTGCCCAAATTCCTGTACCAGGATGGCTTGCAACAGAGGAAGCTGGATCTGGTTTCTAAAAGGACACAGGGTGCTTGCGGTAGGATCGGACTGGCGCTGCTGCCAACAGTGTTGCCAGCTCGATGGCATTTGTTCCCGTTCCAGCCGGTGATCAAGCAATCGCAATGCCAACACCATCTTGTACAGCAATTTATAACTGAACTGGACTTCCAGGGCGCGTTTAGGTTGATGCGGTACCAGTAACTGTAAACTACCCAGCACCCGGGCTGAGCGGGTCAGGGTTTCCGGTTTGCTTTCGCCCTCGCACAGTTGCAACAGTAGCTCACAGCAATAGATACTTTGCTCCAGTCGTTTTAAGCGCTGCTGTTCCAATTGGTAACTTAACTCTGTGTAGCGACGGCGATGTTGACTTAGTGCCGGGTCTGGCAGTTTTTTTGCGTTCTGCCAGTTTTGCTGCAGGCTCGCCAACTCTTGCCAGCTATGTTGTTCTTGTTGAAAGTAAGCTCGCACCAGACCAAACAGTGAGTCTTGTGGTTGGCTGGCCTGGTAAAGGGCCGTCAGTAAGAAATTTAGTTGCCGCAAAAAGACATTGGCGTAGATGTTTTTATCCGCGGTTTTGGCCAAGACGATTACCTCATCCTATCAATGCAACTGCTGACCTGTAGTGCCTGTAGCAAGCACCAACTTGGTTGAAAGCTCATCTTAACATACGCCAACACCATAAAAAGTAAAGCCTGAGCCTAGTCGGGCTATCTGCTGCCTGCTGGTGCAAGCTGGCCGAGAAATGCATGGTATGAATACGTATTCATCTTGTCCATTGGTTAATTTCTGTCCATAACTGTGCAAGGCATCACCGATGCCGGGCGGGTTGGTGCAACAGGGTGCAACGAAGATAGCCTGCCATAACAACAAGAAAACCGGGGACAACAGACATGTTGAAGACCAGAAAAACGCTGCTGACACTGGCGCTCGCTGCGGTTGGTGTCAGTGGTTTGGCGGTGGCTGATGCCGGGCAGGATGCAACTGCCAGCGCTGCAGAGCAGGTGGAAGTGATCCAGGTGCGGGGCTTTGCCAGCAGTTTATTTCGTTCACTGGACGCCAAACGTTTTAGTGACATTGTATCTGAGACCATTTCGGCTGATGATTTAGGCGCTTTGCCGGATGTATCGATGGCTGACGCGCTGACACGCTTGCCGGGGGTATCGGCGGTGCGTACCGGCGGTCAGGCCGCCGAAATTAACATTCGTGGTATGTCGGGTGGTTTCGTGTTTTCCACCTTAAATGGCCGTGAGCAGGTGTCGACCAGCGGCAAGCGTAATATTGAATTTGATCAGTACCCGTCGGAGCTTATCAATTCGGCTGCTGTGTACAAATCACCCAAAGCTTCTTTAATTGAAGGCGGTGTGGCCGGCACGGTCGAGCTGGAAACGGCCAGCCCGCTGCGCAATACCGAACAGCATAGCTTTACTGTCAATCTGCGCGGGATGTACAACGATCGCGCGACGGAAGTGCCGGATGGTCAGAGTGTTGGCCATCGCTTTAGTTTTTCGTATCAGGGCAAGTATCTGGACGATACCTTAGGGTTGGCGCTGGGCTATGCCCGCTTGTACCAACCCAGTGTGGCCACCCAGTTTGTTGGCCTGGCTTACAATGCGCAAAAAGATGTCACCGGCAACGGTCAGCCGGAATTTTTAAGCGAAGGTTTTGAGATCCAGCACCGGGGCGGTGAAGAGACCCGCAATGGTTATCTGGCATCCATCGAGTGGGTGCCGGTCAGTAACTTCACCTTAAAAGCTGATGCCTTTTTATCGCGCTTTGACAAAGAAGCCTTTGCCCGTGGCTTTCGGGTCAAGCTGGGCGGCGCCAGTGCCGCGGTCGGCAACCCGGTGCTGAATAATAACTCGGTGATTGGCGGTACTTTTAACCGTACCTCGCAAAGCTTTACCCGGGTAGAAATCGTCAACGACGACAACCGCGATTTCAATAAGGTGAACAGCTTTGGCGTCAATGCCGACTGGGATGTCACCGACCGGCTTAATCTGTCGCTGGATGTCTCCCGCTCCACCGCCAGCAGCGATTTTCGTAACGGTTTGCTGTGGTCATTGGTGGCCGAGGATGCCAATGCCGACGTGCCGGTACTGGATACCAATGTCTCGATCAGTTACCTGCTGAATGGCCTGAACCTGCCGGATATGGGCTTTAACCAGGCGGCGGCTTTTTCTGATATCGATCGGGTGATGGTCAGCAAATACGGCATCTACCCCTATGTGAACTCTGATGCGGTGAATGCCTACAAGCTGGACTTGAGTTACGAGCTGGATCTGCCGCTGCTGCGCTCCATTGAAGCCGGGGTGCGTTATTCTGAGCGGCGTTACAGCAACGATCGTTCGGTATTTGAGTACGGCAGCGATGGTGCTTTCTTAAGCTCACAACCGCCACTGCGTTTAACGCAAGATATGGTGAACGTGGTCGGCTTTAAAGGCAAATTCAGTTACTTCCCCAGCTACCTGGCCATTGATCTCGATAAAGCGCTGAATGCCTGGTTCCCACAGGGCATCCCACAGCCGGTGCAAACCTGGGGCAGCGGCAACCCGGATGTGATCAACAGCCCGACGCCTGGCGTGGGGCCAAACTACAGCTGGTCGGTGCAGGAAAGTGGCCGGGTGTTTGAGGATGTGCTGGCCGCCTATCTGATGGCCAATCTGGATACCGAAGTCTTTGGCCTGCCGCTACGCGGTAATGTCGGGGTACGGCGGGTGCATACCGATCAGTCGGCCACGGATCTGGCCAATGTCGGCGGCGATCCGCTGCAAGGAGCCCAGTTTCTTGTTGATGAAGTCGGCCTGATCAATGGCCGCTACGCGCCGGGCATTATTGGCGATAGCTACACTCACTACCTGCCCAGTTTGAACCTGAACCTGAGCCTGACCGACAGCACCCAGCTGCGTTTTGCCGCTGCCAAAGTGATCTCGCGGCCGCCGATAAACCGGCTGGCCTCCAATACGGCGATTTTTATCAGCGACGATGGCGAAGTCAGTGGCAACAGTTCCAACAGCCCGTTTTTGCGGCCCTTTGAAGCCACTCAGTATGATCTGTCGTACGAGGTGTACTTCCCGGCCGGTGCTTTTGTCGCTGCCTTGTTCTACAAGGACATCAAGTCCTTTATCAACGACTTCACCATTCAGGAATTTGATTTTAAAGCGGCCGGTTTCCCGGTGCCGGATCAGATCATCAATGAGGATGGCATTCCGCGCGCGACCTTCAATGGTGCATTTTCTACCGCGGTAAACAACGACGATGGTGGCTACATTCGTGGTTTGGAACTGGCCTATACCCAGGTGTTCAATTTCCTGCCGGATTTCTGGTCTGGCCTGGGGGTCAGCGGCAGTTACTCCTACACCCAGAGTGAGGTCAATCTGGTCAATCCGCTGGGCGGCGATCCGGTACCGATGAGCTTTGAAGGCTTATCCCGTGAGGTGCTAACCGCTACGCTGTTCTGGGAGTATGAAGGTTTTGAGGCCCGCATCAGTGGCCGCTACCGCTCGCCTTTTGTCTCCACCCAGATTGGCATTGATGAGCAGGTCACCAACTTTCACAGCGAAACCGTGGTCGACTTCCAGGCTGGTTATCAGTGGAACGACAATCTGAAGTTGTTGTTTCAGGTCAATAACCTGACCGATGAACCGACCAAAAGTTACTTTGGCCAGCAGGCGCAGACCGGCACCTTGCAGTTCTTTGGCCGCCAGTATTTCCTCGGCGCTGTGTATGCATTCTGACACTGAGCACTGAACTGACTACGAATTGGAGCAAGAAAAATGTCTAGTATGAAACAATGCCTGAAGCTTGGTGCCAGTGCGCTGCTGTTGCTGCTGCTCAGTGCCTGCGGCGGCGATTCCACCGAGCAAGGCCAGGTCCTGTTGACCTGTGCTGTACCACAAATTCCGAACCAGGCCGGCACAGCCTGTATTGATCCACCGCCGATCCAATGCCCTGCACCCACAGTGCCGGATGCGATGAATGAAAGCTGCGTGGTGGGGGCGGACCCCAATGCGCCGGATCCGGTGATTTTCCCGAATGAAAACCAGGCAGTGCTGTTTTACAAAAGGCCGCAGGATGGCAATTACGATGGCTGGCGGCTGCATACCTGGAACAACGATGCCTGCGATGCTTACCAACCAGCGTCGATAGCCCCCTCCTGGGACAATGGTTTGCCCATTACCGGCATCGATCCGAACTACGGTGCCTATTGGTTGCTGGAGCTAAAAGAGGGTTACGCCGGTACTGAAGGCGCTTGCGGTAACTTTATTATTCATATCGGCACCGAAGACTCCGGCAAAGAGATGGGCGGTGGTGATTTCACCATGCCGTTATCGCAAGACGACCCGGATTTTGCCCGTATGAACTGGACCTTCTCCGGGGTGGCTTCGGTGTTTGAATACCCGCTGCTGTCGTTGGGTGTCAGTGTGCAGGGGGCGGCAGCTCACTGGATCGATCAGCATACTCTGATCTGGAATGCCGATGTGTGGGCCGCGAACCGGGTGCGGTTGTTCCATCATGCCGAAGGCGGTATTGAAGTGATGGATGAGGATCTGACCGGCCAGTCCATTGAGCTGGTGCCGGTTGATTTAACCGAGGCGCAGCGGGCGCTGGTGCCACATCTGGCCGATCAGCCTGCCTTTATGCTGGATATCGACCGGGCACAGGCGCAGCAACTGGTACGCGAGCAATTGGCGCTGGCAGCTTATAACAGCGATGGCGAGTTGCTAACAGCAACCTGGGTGCAGGCCGCTAAAGTGCTGGATGATCTTTATGCCTATGGTGAGCACAGTGCATTGGCAGCTCAGCTGGGAATTCATTACGAGGCGGGCAGCATTCATACTGCGGTCTGGGCGCCCACCGCCCATGAAGTGCGTTTGCAGGTCTACAATGCTGCCAAAAATCTGCAGGACAGTGTGCTGATGGATTACCACAGCGACACCGGTGTCTGGTCGTACAGCGCTGACCGTGATGAGCTGGACCGGCTGTTTTACCGTTTTCAGGTCACCGCTTATCATCCACTCACCCGACAGGTTGAGGTGATGGAAGCCACGGATCCTTACTCTCTGAATGTGTCCATCAATGGTCAGTTCAGTCAGTTCGTCGATCTGAACGACGATGACTTCAAACCAGAAGGCTGGGATGAGCGTCAAGTGCCGGTGGTGCAGCAGCCGGAAGATATCGTGATTTATGAAGGCCATATCCGTGATTTTAGTATCCGCGATATGAGTACCCGGGCTGGCTGGCGCGGCAAGTACCTGGCTTTTACTGAAGAGGACTCAGCTCCGGTGCAGCATTTGCGGCGTTTGGCCGAGGCGGGCGTCACCCACTTTCACGTACTGCCAGCGACGGATCAGGCCAATATCAATGAAGATGTCAGCCAGCGGGTGGAAATCACCGATACCGTCGGCCGCTTGTGTCAGCTGAATCCGCAGGCACCGGTCTGTGGCGTCGAAAGCAACAGCGCGACCATCATCTCAGTACTGGAAAGCTACCTGCCATACGAAACCAAAGCCCAGGCGCTGGTGCAGTCGATGCGCCATTTGGATGGCTTTAACTGGGGTTATGATCCACACCATTTCATTGCGCCGGAAGGCAGTTTTGCTACGGCGACTGAAGGGCCGGCCCGGGTGCGGGAAGTGCGGGCCATGATCCAGGCGCTGAATGCGATGGGGCTGCGGGTGGCGCTGGATGTGGTCTACAACCATACCAGTTCGTCCGGTTTGTTTGATAAGTCGGTGTTCGACAAAATCGTGCCGGGTTATTACCACCGCTACAACGAAAGCACCGGGGTGATTGAGCGCTCGACTTGCTGCGAGAACACCGCCACCGAGCATCGGATGATGGATAAGTTTATCCGGGACTCGCTGGTGATCCTGGCCAGAGACTTCGGCTACAACGATTTCCGCTTCGATATTATGGGCCATCACCGTAAAGAAGATATTCTGGCGGCGCGTGAGGCGGTGCGGGCGGTGGACCCTGATACCTACTTCTACGGCGAAGGCTGGAACTTTGGTGAAGTGGCCAACAACCGTTTATTCACCCAGGCCAAGCAGCAGGATATGGCAGGCACAGCGGTCGGTACCTTCAACGATCGCATTCGGGAAGGGGTGCGCAGTGCAGCGCTGTTTAAATCGGAGTTGAGTGACTCTGATCGCAGCGAACTGGATATTATCCGGGTCAGTCTGGCTGCTACCTTAAAGGACTATGTGCTGCTGACGCACCGTGGCAGCTCGGGGCCAGCATCCAGCTTAAACTGGAATGGTCAGCCAGCCGGCTATGCCGAAATGCCGGCAGATATCATCAATTATGTGTCCAAGCACGACAACGAAACTCTGTGGGATCAGTTGCAGTACCGGTTGGATGAGCAGATGTCAGCTGCTGAGCGGGTGCGGGCGCAGAATATCTCCATTGCCATTCCGTTGATGAGCCAGGGCATTCCCTTCCTGCAACTAGGCGGTGACTTCCTGCGCTCCAAGTCGATGGACAGAGACAGTTACGACTCCGGCGACTGGTTCAATTACGTCGACTTTACTTTCCAGACCAATAACTGGGCGGTAGGGTTGCCACTGGCAGAGAAAAATGAAGCCAACTGGGATGCCATTGCCCGGCTGTTCCTCAACCCCAATACCGCGGTGCAGCCGGAGGATATTTCCTTTGCTGCCGAAGTCTTTAACGAGTTCCTGCGCATTCGCAGTCAGCACCCGCTGTTCCGCTTGCGGACTGCAGAGGACGTGATGGACCGGCTTGGCTTCCACAATGTCGGCAGCAACCAAACGCCCGGTTTGATTGTGATGAGCATCGACGATGGGCTGGGTCTGGCTGATCTGGATCCAACCATTGATGCGCTGGTGGTGGTGATCAACGGCAGTGCTCAGGAAGTGGCGCACAGCATCCCAACCGCACAGGACTTTGATTTGCACCCAATCCAGCAGGCCTCGGTCGATAGCCGGGTGCGCTCGGCTTATTTCCAGCAAGGCAATGACGAAGGTACCTTTGTGGTCCCGGCGCGCACCATGGCGGTCTTTATCAAACCGCAGCATGGCGACCAGGGCGAAGGTCTGTCGGCCGATGCGACCACTGGTGCGCCGGATATCCCGCCGTATGAAGCCACCAGCGTCTTTGTGCGTGGCGGCATGAATGGCTGGAGCACCGACGATGAAATGCAGTACGAAGGGGGCAATGTCTATGCGCTGGAGCGTTATCTGGAAGCGGGCGACTATGAGTTCAAAGTAGCTTCATCCGACTGGAGCTCCGTGGACTTTGGCGGCGGCGATGATGGTGCCGATATAGTGCTCGGCAGCAACAAGACGCTGGCGCGTCAGGGCGCCAACTTGCGGCTGACCATTGCCACAGCGGGTACCTATCGCTTTAGCCTGAATGCCAGCAATCCGGAAGCGCCGGTGCTGTTGGCGGAAGAGAAGCGGCCTTATGGCGCCACCACCATCTACCTGCGTGGCAGCCTGACGGATTGGGGGACCAGCATGCCCTTCCAGTACATGGGCGCTGATCAGTATCAGGTCAGCATGACATTGGAGGCGCAAAACTACGAGTTTAAGTTTGCCGATGCGGACTGGGCCGATATCAATTACGGTGCCGGTGATGATGGTGGGGCCATGGAGCTGGGGGTAGGCAAGACGCTGGTGTTTAACGGCGGCAACCTGAACCTGACTTTCCCGGTAGCCGGTGACTACACCTTCACCATCGATGCCAGTGAGCCAACGGCACCGGTGTTTACCGTGACTGCAAACTAAGTTGTGTTGCAAAAGTGCTGATGCTGGCGCAGCACTTTCTAAACCTTTCCTGGCGTTCTGGGGACCTTCGGGTCCCCTTTTTTGTCAGTCAGCAAGGCACGGCAGCTTTGCTATACTGCATACTCTGTAACGAGAGAGAGAACTGCGATGAAACCTTGGTACTGTCTACTGTTATTAAGCCTGCCGGTACTGGCTGGCCAACCCCAAACCACCCAATGCACCCGTGGCGATTCAGTGCGTCTGATTGAAGTGGTCTACCCCGAAGGCGGTGAACTGCCGTGCGAAGTGCGCTATAGCCGTGAGGGCGAACAGCAGGTGCTGTGGCGTGCCCGGAATGAGGCGGGGTACTGCGCGGAAAAAGCCGCGCACTTTGTTGAAAAGCAGCGCGGCTGGGGGTATCAATGCACCTTATTACCGCAGGGCAGGGCCGCTACGGATTAATACTTCCCTGCTCCTGTAAAAGCTGCAGATGCTAATGGAGCAGCTGCAGTTTGACATCATTCGGGCTGGCAGGGTCGTGCTCTAAACTAATTAAGTAATGTTGACCTTGCTGCAAGGTCATGGGTGCCGTTTTTTCCAGCAATAGCTCATTGCCCTGGCTGGTAGTGGCGGTCAGCGCCAGTGAGATCGCGTTGGAGGGGACCCGGATCTGCTGTTGTTTGCCAATAGCCAGTTTCTGTACTTTGTACTGGGCGCTCTGAATGGTTTCATCCGCCCGGACAAAATAGAGATTTAATTCATCGAAGGTTTGGTTCAGGTTGACTACCGTGACATCGTGCTGGTGTTGTTGCGGCCGGTTTGGTTCGATGTACTGCAGGTTTCTGGCTGCACCTGTCCTGTCGTGAAATAAAACCATGACCTTGCTTTGCCCTTGTTGCAAGCTAAGCAATTGATTTTGAATAAGTGAGTTGCCCTCCATATCCTGTACAGTAAGTTGGTAATCGCCTTGTGGCAGCAGGGTGTAATGACTGAGTTCTGCGTGCTCTAATGCCTGCAATGGCTCTTGATCCAACAGCACCTGAATGGGTTGCATGCTGTTGAACAGTCGGAACTGAGCTGGGGCCTGGCGATGCTGCAGTTGTTCGGTGGTGCTGGAGTTCAGTACTACATCGATTAGCAGTTGATCAGTCAAAGGACCAGGCTGGTCACGTACGATCAGGCTGTAGGTACTGTTGTATTGAAAATGGAATTGTTGGCTCTGGAACTCTACTTGCTGCTGTCCCGGTTTAGTCAGGTACACACTGTAATAACCCCGTGCCAGCTTGTCATTTGGGTATGCTACTTCGAACGGGCTGAGGGTTTCCAGCAATTCTGCCTCGGATAAGGTCTGATCCGCTTTTACCAGATGGATATCCAACTCAGGAAACTGGACGGATAGATTGGTCAGGGTCAGCATAAATTGCTGCTCCAGGCTGACGTTGCGATCAAACTCAACCGCCAGCAGCTCAGGCTCGCCCTCTTGCTCGGTGAGAATCATTAAATGTTTGTAGCCAGAGGTCAGAGCTTTACTGGTTTTTAGCAGTTGTTGTTGGCTCTGTACTGTGGTTAGGCTGAACTCATGCTCAGTTGCATCCAGAGTTCGTAAACTGGAAGCTTGCCCCAGATTCAGCTGGCTGGGCTGGTGATGATTCACCTGAAGTTGCACCGGCTCCAGGCTGGTTGCGCCGTGATAAAACTGCAGGTAGCTTTGTGCATAGTTGGTTTCATCATCATCTTTATCGGAACTGCTGCCACAAGCAGTCAGACCGGACAAAAGACTCAGACTCAAAGCGATAACACGAAATTGCGTCAACATGGTGAAATACCTATCTGGTTAGTAACCGCCAGAGCCTACTCAGTATTGGCTTTCGGCTGAAGAGCTGTTGTCAAAACAATACAATTGATTACAGTGGGTTACACATGGTGCTAACTAAAAGTCTGGGGAGTGGGCGATTATTTTCATCGGATCTGAAGGCAGTATTCATCAGCTGAACTGTGAAATGAGCAAAGCTAAGAGTGCATACGTATTCAGTGCAAAAAGTGCGGATCTGCCACAAAGAAGTGCGTAAGTTTAGGGTTGAGCATTTTTATGGTATCTGGGGAGCAGAGCAATGCAGTTTAAAACATCCTTATTGGCGCTGGCAGCCAGTGCAGCCTTAGTGGCCTGTCAACCAGCCACTCAACAAGAGCCGCAGACTGCGGCCGCCCAGCCCGAGGCAGAACCAACTACGGAACAAGGCAAAGCGGTGGTCTATCAGGTGTTTACCCGGTTGTTTGGCAACACCACTACCACCAACAAGCCCTGGGGCACACTGGAAGAAAACGGCGTTGGCAAATTCAGTGATTTTACCGATGAAGCTCTGGCCGGTATTAAAGAGCTGGGCGTCACTCACGTCTGGTATACCGGGGTGCCGCATCATGCGGTGATCCGCGACTACACTGCCTATGGCATTTCACTGGATGACCCCGATGTGGTGAAAGGCCGGGCCGGCTCCCCTTATGCGGTAAAAGATTACTACAACGTCAGTCCGGATCTGGCCGATGATCCAGCCAATCGCTTGCAGGAGTTTCAGGCTCTGATCGCCCGCACCCATGCCCATGATATGAAAGTGCTGATTGATATTGTGCCGAATCATGTGGCGCGCAATTACCAGTCTATCAGCCGGCCAGAAGGTGTGGCCGATTTCGGCGCCAACGACGACACCAGCGTGGCCTATGCCCGCGACAATAACTTTTACTACATACCGGGCGAAGCCTTTCAGGTTCCGGCCTGGCCCGAGGATTATCAGCCACTGGGTGGCGAGTCGCACCCGCTGGCCGATGGCCAGTTTGACGAATACCCGGCCAAATGGACCGGCAATGGCTCACGGGCTGCCCAGCCCGAGTTTGATGACTGGTACGAAACGGTCAAAATCAATTTTGGCGTGCGCCCTGATGGCAGTTACGACTTTGATACCTTGCCAGCCGAGTATGCGCAAAAAAGCATTGAGCAGCACTACAGCTTCTGGCAAGGCCGGGATGTGCCGGACTCCTGGGAGAAATTCCGTGACATCGTGCTGTATTGGATTGACATGGGCGTCGATGGTTTTCGTTACGACATGGCCGAAATGGTGCCGGTCGAGTTCTGGAGTTACTTGAATTCGCACATCAAGCAGGTCAATCCGGATGCCTTCTTGCTGGCCGAAGTGTACCAGCCGCATCTGTACCGCGACTATTTGCATCTGGGCCGGATGGATTACCTGTACGACAAAGTCGAGTTCTACGACAACCTGAAATGGGCCATGCAGGGCCATGGCAGCACCGATGCGCTGGTCGAGGTGCAGGACAGCATGGCGGATATTGAACACCATATGTTGCACTTTTTGGAAAACCACGATGAGCAACGTATTGCCAGCCCGGAGTTTGCCGGTGATGCCCGCTTAGGGATGCCCGCCATGCTGATTTCAGCCACCATCAGCACCTCGCCGACCATGCTGTACTTTGGTCAGGAAGTCGGCGAAGCGGCCAGCGAAGATGCCGGTTTTGGCAAGGCCAGCCGCACCACCATTTTTGATTACTGGGGCGTACCGGCCCATCAGCGCTGGATGAACGACGGCAAATTTGATGGCGGCGCCCTGACCGAGGCGGAGCGCAGCCTGCGTGATTTCTACGTGCGCTTAATGCGTTTCAGTGCCGAGCAGCCGGCGATGAATGGCTACTACGCCGAAATTCACCGCGCCAACCGGGCGGCCACCGAGCATTACGACGACAAGTTGCTGTCTTTCCTGCGTTGGACCGATGAGCAGAAACTGCTGATTGTTGCCAATCTGCGCGATGCCGCGTATCCGCCGTTGAACTTGCAGATCCCGGCAGAGCAAATTGCAGCCTGGGGCCTGACCGATGGCCATTACACCCTGACGGAACAGCTGTATGGTGAGCTGTCGGTGCCACTGACGGTGCAAAACGGTGTCGGCACTGTGCCATTGACGCTGGCGCCTTTGGCATCCCTGATCCTGCAACTGGAGCACTAAACAATGCTGAAATCCATAGGTGCACTCTTTGTCAGTCTGCTGGTGTTTGCCAGCTGGCTGCTGCCAGCGCAGACACTGGATTACCAAAGCCATCAGCTGACGGATGAGGGCTTGCTGATCCAAACCAGTGAAGGTCAGTTGACGCTACGCTTTCATCAACCGGCGGTGGTGGAAGTGTTTTATCAAAACGAGGGCGTGAAACAACTGCCGTCTTTTACGCTGCCACAGCAGCCTCAATTGCTGGCGGCTGGACTGGAAACTCAGCTTGAAGTAGCTGATAGCGCGCTGTACTTCGGCACCGAAGCGCTAACGGTACGGGTTGCGACCCAGCCGCTGCGGCTAAGCTTTTTGCGCGATGGCGAGGTCTTTCTGGCCGAGGAGCAAGGGCTTTTTGTGCACGATACCCTGCGCGGCTTTCGTTTTCAGTTAAAGCCGGATGAGCAGCTGCTCGGTGCCGGTCAGCGTGTGCTGGGCATGGACCGCCGTGGTCACCGGCTGCCGCTCTACAACAAAGCGCACTATGGGTACACCACCGAGTCCGAGCAGATGTACTTCAGCATTCCTGGGGTGATTTCCAGCCACAACTATCTGTTGTTGTTTGATAACTCGGCCAGCGGTTTTATCGATTTGGGCAAAACCGAAGCCGATGTGCTGCAATTTGAAGCCGTCGCCGGTCGCACCGGTTACATCGTCGCTGCCGGTGGCAGTCATCAGGATACGTTGCAGCAGTATCTGCAGGCCAGTGGCATGCCGCCACTGCCCCCTCGCTGGGCGCTTGGCAATTACGCCTCCCGCTTTGGTTATCGCACCGAGCAAGAGGCCCGCGATACCGTGCAGCGTTTTGTCGATCAGGGTTTCCCGCTCGATGCCATTGTGTTGGACTTGTTCTGGTTTGGCCCTGATATTCAGGGCCATATGGGCAACCTGGCCTGGGATAAAGAGGCTTTCCCCAATCCGGAGCAGATGATTGCCGATTTCCGTGAGCTGGGCGTGAAAACGGTGCTGATCACCGAGCCCTTTATACTGACCAGCTCCAACCGCTGGCAGGAAGCCGTCGATGAGCAGGTGCTGGCGCTTAATCTGGCTGGTAAGCCGAAAACCTTTGATTTCTACTTTGGCAATACCGGCTTGATTGATGTGTTTAAACCCGAAGCCGCCGAATGGTTCTGGCAGATTTACCATGGCCTGATGCAGCAGGGTGTGGCTGGTTGGTGGGGCGATCTGGGCGAGCCGGAAGTGCACCCACACGATACCATTCATCAATTGCCCAAGCGCACCGCCACTGCCGATGAAATTCACAATGCCTATGGCCACGAGTGGGCCAAAATGGTGTTTGATCGTCATGTCCGTGATTACCCAACGCTTCGGCCATTTATTATGATGCGCTCCGGCGCACCGGGCTCGCAGCGCTACGGCATGATCCCCTGGACCGGCGATGTCGATCGCAGTTGGGATGGCTTGAAACCCCAGGTGGAGCTGGCGCTGCAAATGAGCCTGTTTGGCTTTGGCTACATTCACTCGGATTTAGGCGGCTTTGCTGGTGGTGAGACCTTCGATGCCGAAATGTACACCCGCTGGATGCAATACGGTGTTTTTCAGCCAGTGTACCGGCCGCATGCGCAGGAGCACATTGCACCAGAGCCGGTGTTTCATGACGGTACGACGCAGCGCATCAGCCGCGACTTTATCAACCTGCGCTACCGTTTAACGCCCTACAACTACACCCTGGCCTACCAGCACAGCAGCCGGGGCCTGCCGTTGATGCGCCCGCTGTTCTGGCTGGAACCAAATAACCCGGATTACCTGGCCGAGAAAAACAGCTACCTGTGGGGCGATGCCTTTTTGGTAGCGCCGGTAACGGAGCCTGGCGTTAGCAGCTGGACGGTCAATGCGCCGGTCGGCGTCTGGTTTGATTTCTTTGCTGGTACCGCCTATCAGGGCGGCAAGCCGCTGGAGGTGCCGGTGACGCTGGAGACCATCCCCGTGTTGGTGAAAGCCGGTGCCTTTGTGCCGATGGTGGCCTCAATGCAAAGCCTGGATCACTACAGCACCGAGCAACTGGAGCTGCACTACTGGCACCATGCCAGTGTCGGTCAAAGCGAAGGCGAGCTTTTTGATGATGATGGGGTAAGCCCTACCAGCTTGCAGGATGGCGCTTTCGAGCTGCTGCATTTTAGCGCCCGCAACCAGCAGGATCAGCAGCTGGATATCACCTTAACCCGGCAGGGCGACTTCCCCGGCATGCCGGCAGCGCGTCAGCTGATGCTGGTGGTGCATCAGGCCCCGGCCCATTGGCAGCAGGTGCAGCTGGGTGAGCAGCGCTTTACCATCCAAGCCGAAGCGCTGGCCGAAGGCGAAACCGGCGCCTGGCGTAACCGCGATGGCGCCATTGTCCTGCAATTTAACTGGCAACAGGATACGCAGCTGCAATTGCGTTAATCTCGATGCCTCTCTAAAAAAACCAGCACAGTGGTCAGGTGCTGGTTTTTTCTTTGTCAATTTTAGCGACTACAGCAGTAAATTCAGTTCAAACAGCAACTTTTGCAAGCTTTGCCGGCTATCCATCAACAGCAGTAGTTCGACTTGCTGTTGTTGCTGATTGATGGAATAGAACAACAGGTTGTGTTGGTCGAGCTGCCATTGCCGGTATTCGGTGATCCCGAGGGCTAATAGCCGTTCGCTGATCGGTGCTATTTCAGGTGTGCCGGGTAAGTGATGCTTTATGCGTTGTTGGATGCTGGTTAGGGTGTCAGCTGCTTTCGCTTCACCGTACTTGTCGGTAAGAAAAGCTCTGAAGCGCTGGACTGATAATCTAAACAGCGGTGAACTGACGATGTGAAAGTGCTTACTCAAATGCCTGCTCTACCGTCAGCTTTGCCTGTGGCAGTGTTTTTTCGGACAGTTTCAGTATCTTCAGCAATGCCAGTGTGTCCTGTTGAAACTGATAATCTTGATAGGACTGCACCACAAAAGCGGGTTTACCGTGTTTGGTGATCAGCAACTCTTCATGCAACTCCAGCGTATTGGCGTGTTCTTTCAGGTAAGTCACGGTTTCGGTTTGCATAAACCACCCTTAAAAAGACTGTAAAAAGCCCTTAAAGGGTAGCAGAGCACCGGATGCTTTACCAGTATGCTTGTGACATCTGCTTACACCTTTTCACCACTTTTTTCTGTCGTTTTTGTCGAAATACGACATCCTTAACCGACTAGCCTAAAAAGCAGTTCACAGGAGAGCGTGATGACCGATCAAGACCATGCAAAGCAGATACGGCAGTTGATAGACAGCTGGAGCCAGGCGGTGGCCAGTAAAGATGTCAAAGCCATTATGCAGTTTTACAGCCCGCCCCTGCGGGCTTTTGATGCCATCGGGCCTTTGCAGTTTTTAAGCCGCGAGGCGTATCAGCAGCACTGGCAGCACTGCATGACTTTCTGCCCCGGTGAGTTTCGCTTTGAGGTGCACCAGCTGGAAGTGCAGGCCGATACCGAATTGGCTTTTTGTCACTTTCTAAATTATGGCGGTGGCACCGATAGCGAAGGGGAGCTGCATTTGTGCTGGTTACGCTGCACCCAATGCTGGCAGCTGCAGCCCGATGGCTGGAAAATTATCCACGAGCATTTCTCAGTACCGGTGGATATGGAATCCGGCCAAGGTCAGTTTGATTTAAAGCCGGATGGTGACTGATGAGCTGGGCTTTTCAGCCCAGCTTAGCGCCATTGGGGATCTTCTGCTCCGGGATCGCCAGGACTACGGCACCATCTGGTCGGTAAAAGCCGCAAATCAGGCATTCGGAGCGAAAGGGGCCAATCTGGCGCGGCGGGAAATTCACCACGCCAAGCACTTGCCGCCCCAATAATTGCTCTGGCTGGTACAGCGCCGTCAGTTGGGCGCTGGATTTTTTGATGCCGATGTCCTCGCCAAAATCGACCCGGAGCTTATAAGCCGGTTTGCGTGCTTCGGGAAAGGGTTGCACCTCGATAATGGTGCCTACCCTTAGCTCAACCTGTTCAAAATCATCCCATGCGATGACTTTCATCCTGCCCCCTTTTTGACCGTCCTGCACCATGGATGTGACGGTTTCATGCATTTGAATACGTATTCATCTTGTTGTTGCACCATAATAGGGTTATCAAAGAAAGATCAACAGCGGTATTCGAGAATAACCATGCAACAACAAAAACCTGATCTTAGTTTTTGGCAAATCTGGAACATGTGCCTGGGCTTTTTTGGCATTCAGTTTGGCTTTGCCCTGCAAAACGGCAATGTCAGCCGGATTTTCCAAACGCTGGGCGCCGAGATGGACCAAATCGCCATCCTGTGGGTGGCAGCACCGCTAACCGGTTTATTAGTGCAACCTATTGTCGGTCATTTTAGCGATAAAACCTGGACCAGGTTAGGCCGGCGCCGGCCTTTCTTCCTGTACGGGGCTATTGCCACCACCCTGGCGCTGATTTTTATGCCGAACTCACCGCATCTGTGGGTAGCAGCCATGATGCTGTGGATTTTGGATGCGGCCATTAACGTCACCATGGAGCCATTTCGCGCTTTTGTTGGTGATAACCTGAATAAAAAGCAGCGGCCGCTTGGTTTTGCCATGCAAAGCTTCTTTATCGGTGTGGGCGCTGTGGTGGCATCTGCTTTACCCTGGATGATGACCAACTGGTTTGGTGTATCGAACATTGCGCCCGAGGGCATGATCCCAGACTCGGTGGTCTATTCTTTCTACGCCGGTGGTGTGGTGCTGTTCCTGGCGGTAGGTTGGACCATTTTGCGCAGCAAAGAATACAGCCCGGACCAGCTGGCGGCTTTTGAAGCGGCTGAGCAGCAAGCCAACCCGGTCGAGGTGGAAGTGGTGAAGGTGCGCGACAACTACTGGGCAAGCGGTGCAGCTGCTGTGGTGATTGGTGTGCTGCTGTGGGCCTTTGTTTATTTTCAGCAATTGGACCAGAACCTGTATTTGCTGGGCGCCCTGATTGCCGCTTTTGGCGTGCTGCAGTGGCTAACCAGCTGGTTTAAGCAGCAGCAAAACCGCAATATGCTGGTGCAAATCATCGATGATCTCTACGCCATGCCGGGCACCATGAAGCAATTAGCTGTGGTGCAATTTTTCTCCTGGTTTCCACTCTTTGCCATGTGGATTTACACTACAGCAGCGGTCACCAGCCACCATTACGGCACCACCGATACCACCTCGCTGGCCTACAACACCGGCGCAGACTGGGTGGGTGTTTTGTTTGCGGTCTACAACGGCTTTGCCGCTATTGCTGCCTTGATCATTCCCTGGCTGGCCCGACGCATTAGTACCCAGCGTACCCACAGCATCAATCTGACCTGTGGCGCCCTGGGCCTGTTCTCCTTCTTCTGGATCCAGGACCCGGCCTTGTTGTGGTTGCCAATGATCGGTATCGGCATAGCCTGGGCCTCGATCTTGTCCTTGCCCTACGCCATGCTGTCGAACAGCCTGCCGGCGCACAAGATGGGCATTTACATGGGCATCTTTAACATCTTTATCGTATTGCCGCAGCTGCTGGCCGCGGCCATTTTGGGCAGCATGCTGAAGTACTTCTTCGGCGGCGAAGCCATCTATGCGTTGGCACTGGGCGGCGTCAGCTACCTGATCGCTGCTGTCTACGTGCTCTTTGTTCGAACCAGCAAAACAGTCAAAGGATAAGTCATGCAACTGAATCCCTGGTTATCTACCACCCTTAAGGCGGCTGGTCTGGCAGCCGCTCTGGCTGCGGTTAGCGCCTGCCAGCCGGCAACTGAGTCGAGTTATCAATCCCCGACCGCAGCGCCTGTTGAGCAGACCGAAGCGCCCTGGTGGGACGATGCGGTTTTTTATCAAATCTGGCCACGCAGTTTTTACGACACCAGCGGCGATGGTCATGGTGACTTTAATGGCATGACCGCCAAGCTGCCTTATTTATCCGAGCTTGGCATTGATGCCATCTGGCTGACGCCAATGTTCGAAGCGCCGTCCTACCATGGCTATGACTTTACCGAGTTTTATCAGGTGGAGTCAGACTATGGCAGCATGGCCGATTTCGAGCGCTTTTTGCAAGAGGCCGAAGCCCGTGGTATCCGGGTGATTCTGGATTTGGTGATCAACCACATCTCCCGTGAGCACCAGTGGTTTCAGCGCTCAGCCCAGCGCATTGAGCCGTACAGCGATTACTTTATTTGGCGGGAAAGCCTGCCGGAAGCGGGCAAAGGCTGGGGCCATGCCTGGTCCGATAACGACATGCCGGAAGCGGTCTGGCACTTTGATGAAACCCGGGGCGAGTACTACTACGCAGCCTTTGGCGCCACCCAACCTGATTTGAATCTGGAGCACCCGGATGTGATTGAAGAAATGAAACGGATGGCCAAATTCTGGCTGGATAAGGGCGTCGATGGCTTCCGGCTGGATGCGGTGCGCTTTGTCATCGAGCGCGGCCCAAGCGGCCAGGCCGACTTGCCAGAGACCATCGATTACTGGGAAGATTTTAATGCCTTTGTCAAAAGCGTCAATCCAGAGGCTTACTTAGTGGGGGAAGCCTGGGTCGATATTCCGGTTGCGGCCAAATACTGGGGCAATGGCAAAGGGCTGGACCAGGGCTTTGATTTTGAGTTTGGTTACATTGTGCTGGATATGTTGCAGCAGGGGCTAGCCACCGAAGCTCAGTTTGGCACCATGAGCCAGCAGTCCGGTCAGGTTGCAGACGGCGAACTGCATCCGTTGGCGCAGAATGTACAGCGCCGGTTGGAGTCGGGCGCACCGCTGGCCTTCTTTACGCCGTTTTTAACCAACCATGATCAGGACAGAGTTGGCTTTCAGTTGCAGGAAAATCAGGCCAAAGCCAAGCAGGCGGCGGCCTTATTGTTTAGCTCGCCCGGCACCAAGTACATCTATTACGGTGAAGAAATTGGCATGACGCAACAGCAAAGCGGCCACGATGTGTATAAGCGGGCGCCGATGTTGTGGGACCAAAGTCATCAGGCAGGTTTTACTCAGGCCGAGCTGAGCTGGGTGCAGCAAAACGAGCTCTTTACCCAGGCGTTTGACCCCTGGTGGCCAGATTTTCTGGCGCAGCAACTGGCGGCAGGCAATCGCACGGTAGCAGCGCAACGCGCTCAACCGGATTCCTTGTGGCAACTGCACCGCTTATTGATAGCCATGCAAAAGCAGCGGCCGGAAATGCGTTTGGCGGGCTCTTACCAGGTGCAATCACCGCAGCAGGGTATTCTGACAGTGACGCGTGAGTTGGGTGAACAGCGTTCAGTATTTGTGCTGAATTTGGCCGGTGAAATGGCGGATATTGCCACAGTGCTGGCAGAGCACAGCAGTCTGTCAGTAAGTTGGGGCTTTGATTTGGATGGTAGCCTGTTGGCTACCGATGGCTTGCTGATTATGCAGTCGAGATAACAAAGAGGGGAGCATGGCTGCGTCAGCTTGGCGCAGCCATGACTTGTTGCTAATTACCAAGTAGTTTATCCAGCTCTTTTTTTGCATCATCCAACAGTTGTTGCTGTGCTTTCTTGGCATTATTGCATTTGGCAATATCCGTGCTTTCGCCTTTCAGCCGAAGCTCGGCACACTCCATCATGACCTTCGCCAATAGCTCCGGGTCTTTTGCCAAGGTATCGGCGGATGGAGCACCACCACAGGCTAGTAATGTCAGGCTAGAGCAAAGTAGCAGGCTCGCTTTTTTCATCCTCTTATCCTTTTGATGCCGTGCCGCAGGAGGTGCGGATCACAATTTTCGGTTCAATCTGATTGGTTTCGATGGGTTGATTGTTCACCAACCGTAGCAGGTTTTCTACCAGCATTTCACCCGCCAGGCTGGTATCTTGTTGGATGGTGCTCAGCGGGGGGGTAGTGTAGGAAGCCACCGGAATATCATCAAAGCCCATGACCGCAATATCGTCCGGCACCTGCAGCCCGCGCTGTTGAATGCCCTGCATGACTCCAATGGCTATCAGGTCACTGGCGCAAAAGATAGCATCGACAGCCTTGCCGCTATCCAACAGGTTCTGTACGGCCAGCTGTCCCGCTTGTTCGGTTGAAATGGCATTGAACTGGGTAATAGCATCGCGGCGAATGCCCGCTTGTTGCAGTGCATCGCTAAAGCCTAAAAACCGTTGATTAAACTCTGGGCTGCCAGCCGAGGCATTGCCTATAAAAGCAAAGTGTTGGTGGCCCAGAGACAATAAATGCTCGCCAGCTAAGCGGCCACCCTGGCGGTTGTTGCTGCGAATGGTAAAATCCGGATGACCTTCGACATCGGCTCCCCAGCAAACAAAGTGGGTTTCCTGCGCCAGCAGCTTGTTCAGCTTTTCTTCGTAATCTTCATAGTCACCATAACCGAGTAAGATAATGCCATCGGCTTTTTTGGTATCTTCATAGTCGGCATGCCAGTCATCACTCAGCTGCTGAAAAGACACCAGCAAGTCCTGCCCCCGCTGTGCACAGGCTCGGGTAATGCTACCGAGCATGGATAAAAAGAAGGGATTGATCAACGACTCATCGGTGGTTGGGTCTTCAAACAGCAACAAAGCCAAGGTACTGCTGCGTTGTTTGCGCAAATTGCTGGCATTTTTGTCCACTTTGTAATTTAGTTGGCGGGCAATGGCCTGCACCTTATCCCTGGTCTCTTTATTAACCTGAGGACTGTTGCGCAAGGCCCGGGATACGGTAGATTGTGATACACCGGCCAGGTAAGCAATATCGAAGGATGTGGCTTTTTCTTTCATGGATTACGCTCAACTGTGGCTCGTTACTCTCGTCGATGAGCAACGAGCCAGACAAAGAAAGATACTGGAGCGACAACGACTTAACACGGCCTTTGCTGACACCTGCTTCCTATCATAGTCGGAAGCAGGTTGGGATTCAAATGCTGAAACAAACGAGGGGGAGTTAACTGCTCTGGAATACCGGTTCCAGCAAACGGAAGCTGCCGCTATCGGCATCCATTTCGGCCGAAGCACCCACGGGTACAATAAACTGGCGTGGTATATGGCCGATCATGGCACCATTGTAGGCCGGTATATTCAGCGGCAGAATGTAATCATCCAGAATATCATCCAGTGTCAGGCTGCCCCAGCCGCCGCCAGGCTCACAACGGGCACAGTCGCCAAAAATAAAGCCACTGATTTTTTGCAAAGCACCACTTAAGCGCAAGGTGCTAAGCATCCGATCGATTTTATAGGGGGGTTCATTGATATCTTCTAAAAACAGAATCTTATTGGTGAAGTCCGGTAAGTAAGGGGTTCCGGCCAGCGATGTCAAGACGGTCAAGTTACCGCCAACCAGCTCACCCCGTGCTTTGCCACCGCGAATGGTATTGGTTCGGTTGTTGCGCACAATAAGGTCGTCTTCCGGCCGATGCTCATTTTTGAAGGTGACCAGCTCGCGCTGAAAAAACAGTTGCTCAAATTGTTGCACATTGAATTCATGCCAGCGACTACTGCCATTGGGGCCATGGAAAGTAACCAGGCCGGTCTTAGCGTGCAAGGCATTATGAATGGCGGTAATGTCGGAGTACCCCAGCACGATTTTAGGATTTCTGCGCACCAGCTCGTAATCAATCAGTGGCAGAATGCGGGCGGCACCCGAGCCACCTCGCAGACAGACTACGGCTTTGACCTCCGGATCAGCAAACATGGCATTAAAATCAGCTGCCCGTTCGGCATCCTGTCCCGCTAGGTGACCATGCCGGCTTTGAAAGTGAGGGCCTGTCTTAACCTTAAAACCAAGGGCCTGCATCGACTCCACGGCAAACTGAGCCTCCATTCGGCCAGCAATGGCGGCAGATGGGCTGACCACCCCGATGGTATCACCACGATTAAGCGGCACTGGCAGTAGTTTCCCCTTTGGATTGACAGCACTGCTGGCTAAACCGGCAGGGCTCATCAGTGGTAATAAGGCAGATGCAATGCTTAGTTTCATAAAGCTGCGTTTATTCATGGTGCTGTCTCCTTTAAAGGGGTAATCCGCAGTCTAATACAATTTTTTATTACGAATCAAATCAAAGCTTGGAATTTTTTATTCTTGACTGGACGTTCATTGCTGGCCAGAACCAGGTGAAATTGTGAAACATTGTTAACTTTGTTCTGCCAGCCTCTGAGCGGTGATAAACTGATCAGACTCAGGTTTTCGAGAACTTCTGTCAATGAAAATGCTTCAAGCCACTTTTCTGTTGTTGGTATCCGGCTTTGCTGCAGCGAGTGAAGCCAGGCCGCAGGATGATGGCTATGTGGAAGAGTCCAGTTGGCGCTTCTCACTGGCGTTGGGTGTCGGTCAGAGCTCCAGTCCTTTGTATGATGCGGCCAATATGCCGCTCTATTTGCTGCCAGATATTAGTTATTATGGCAAGGTAGGTTTTTTTGACAACGGTACCCTTGGCGTTGGTCTGGATCTGACACCGCACTGGAGTGTCAGTCTGGTTAGCCGGCTTAACCCTGAAAAGGGCTACTTTTATCGTTGGCATGTTTCACGTATTCCTTCCTTTGAGCAGACTTTTTCCAGTATGCCAACCGTGTCGATGGAGCCACGATCGGCACCGCAGCGGGTATCTGTGAACGAGGTGAACCGGCGTCCGACCGCCTGGGATGGTGGAGTGCAACTCAATGCCTGGTTTGATGCATGGACACTACGCTTGAATGGCTGGACCGATATCAGTGGTCAGCACCATGGTCATGAAATCAGTGTGGTAGCTGGGCGCCATTATCAGACTTCTTTGGGGCATTGGCGTCTCAGTGGTGGCGTGTATTGGAAAAGTGAAAACCTGATGCAGCGCTATTATGGTTTGTCCGACGATGAACCCTCGCATCTGCCACGCTATCAGCCCAGGGCGAGTGTGCAACCGGAACTGGAGTTGTATTGGTCCTTGCCGCTCAGTGCTGGTTGGCGCATGATGGCGTTTTATCGTTATCGCTGGCTGGACAGTGCTATGACCCGAAGCCCATTGGTGCAACAGTCGTATCAACACAGTTGGTTTATTGGCTGGAGCTATCGGTTTTTCTGATGATGGGATTATTCGCTAAAACTGCATGGATGCTTCTATTGCCGTTGGCTGCAACGCCAACCGAGCCATGTGATGCCGGCTTATGCTGGTCGGCCAGCCCGATGTTGTGCATTGCCAGTGCGCAAGGGGAGCGCTGTGAGGCTGAACTCAAAGTGGTTTGGTCCAGTTCCGAGCCGATTGATCTTTGTCTGTATTTGGCAGAGGAGGCGCTCAGTTGTTGGCAACAGCAGCAGCAAGGCCAGTGGAGCTCCCGTTTGATTTGGCCGGAACAAGCCAGACTGTCTTTGCGGGATGCCGAGCAGGTGTTCCTGGATGAAACTCTGATCACAGTCAGTCGTCAACCAAAACGACGTCGACGGCTGGTGGCGCCATGGAGTGTATTTTGATGAGTAAAGTATTGTTGGTGGAAGATGATGTGCGGTTGGCAGAGCTGGTACAAGGCTATCTAATTCAGCATGGTTTTGTCGTCGAGGTGCAAGGCAATGGCAATGAGGTGGCAGCGCATTGCCAACGCTTCCGTCCCGATTTAATCATTCTTGATCTGATGCTCCCTGGCCTGGACGGTTTTGGCGTCTGCCGACAAATCCGGCCTGGTTTCGCTGGCCCTATTTTAATGTTAACTGCACGGCAAAGTGATATCGATCAGGTGCTTGGTTTGGAGCTGGGAGCCGATGACTACGTGATAAAGCCGGTGGAGCCCCGGGTGTTGCTCGCCCGGATCCACGCCTTGCTAAGGAGGCGCCAGGCCGCTGAGCCAGGCCAAACGCATGAGCTGAGCTTCGGTCAACTGCAATTAAAGCGTCGGGCCAGAGAGGCCTTTTTAGCGGGGGAGCGGGTTGATTTAACCAGCTATGAATTTGATTTGCTCTGGATGTTGGCAGCGCATGCCGGTCAGACGGTTCGGCGGGAGGAAATTCATCAGCAAGTGATTGGCCGGCCCTATGATGGCTTGGATCGTACCGTCGATGTTCGGGTGTCGCATTTACGCAAAAAACTCAATGACAATACCGAAACACCCTTTCGGATAAAAACCGTCTGGGGTAAAGGCTACTTATTCGTTGCGGATGCCTGGTTGGCCTGATGCAGCGCCTGTTCCTGCAGTTTTATCTGTTCCTGTTGGTGCTGCTGATTGCGCTGGGCTGGAGTATTGAGCAATTGTGGCAACTGTGGTCGAAAGAGGAGTTGCCTCCTTCTGTCGCCCTGTGGCAACGGCAGATTGAATTGGTCATGCAGCAACCGGTATCCGAATTACCCTCGCAATTAGCGCTGCCAGCTCAGGCACTACCGCTTGATGGTGTGCCATTTCCGCAGGCAGAAATGCAGGCGCTGAACCAGGGGGCGGTGATCCCCATGTTTGGCCATCAGAATGAGTTGTACTTGTTTGCCCGGCAACAGGATCAGCTTTGGCAATTTGGTCCAGTGCAGCTAGAAAGTCCTTCGCAGTTGCGGTTATGGTTGACGTTGTTGTTCTTTGTGTTGCTGGGGGTTGCGGTTGCTTTGTGGCTGTGGCCTTTAGCGCGCGATATCCGCCAGTTACAGCGCGATCTTAGTGTGGTTGGACGGGGGCAGCCATCTCAGGTCAGCCTGCCGGGCTATTCGATGCTGGCGCCCATCGCTGATAGTGTGCAACAAATGCAGGCACAAATTCAGCGCTTATTATCGCTGCAAAAAGAAATGACCCATGCGGTGTCCCATGAGCTTCGCACGCCTTTAGCCCGTTTAAGCTTTGCGCTGGAAATGGCCAGTCAACTCAGTGACAAGGAGCGGCAGTTGATGCAACAGGATGTGCTGGTACTGCAGCGGCTGGTGGATGAAATGCTGGATTATGCCCGGCTGGAAGTGGCGATGCCGCAATTACGACCTGTACCGGTTGATCTGACGGAGCTGTTGCAGAGCTTGCAGGAGCAACTGGCACTGCTCCCCGGGCCGGTGATTGAATTGAATCTGCCGCAGCCTTGTTGCTGCCGGGCAGATGGGCACTATCTGGAGCGCGCTTTGGTAAATTTACTGCAAAATGCCAAAGGTTTTGCCCGTAGCCGCATCCAGGTTTCTGTAGAGCAAAAAAATGGTCAACTGTGGCTGCATGTCGATGATGATGGCCCAGGGATTCCGGATGCGATGCAACAGGAAATCACCAAACCCTTTCAACGACTGGACCAGCCCAGAAGAGCTGGTACTGGTGGGTTTGGGTTGGGCTTGGCCATTGTTAGTCGTATCATGGAATGGCACCAGGGGCGACTGGCGGTTGGCCAGAGCCCGCTGGGTGGAGCTCGTTTTAGCTTGGTACTAAAGGCCTAGATCGCGCAAAAAATCATCATCCACGTCCGGGCTTACCTGGTCAGCGACAGCATAGTTGCCTTGCTTGGCATTTTCCAGAATGTCGTCCGGGTTTTCCTGTTCGGCTCTTTCAAACTCATGCAGCTGGATGAACTCTGTTTTATCCATCGCCAGCTCAAGATAAAAAATATTGTGCTCGGGCGTATTGAAGGTAACCCGTCTGGCCTGAGGTTGATCGAGTTGGGTATTGATCAAGATTTGCACTTGCTTGTTGATGGCCATCATTTTCGGCTGGCTCTGATTGATCGAGGTTTGCAAATCAAGCCGCACTTTATTGGTAAAATCACCGACGATCTGGTTCATCAGCTCGCCCATCACGTTACCCACTTCATCCGAGGTATGGAATTGCGCCAGCTCAGACTCAGGCATACCCATACTCATCATATACTTGCGGTAAATTTCCATGGCGGCCTGCGAGGTAAAGTTAATGACCACCAAACCAGAAAAGCCGCCATCAAACAACACAAAACAGCCCAGATCTGGCCGCAGGCAGGTTTTCTGTATTTTTTGCACCATGGGTGAGTAATTGACTTCACGATTGCCTGCTGCAGCCAGCACTTCAGTCACCGATTGACACAAGGTCAGCAAAATATCTTCGGTGGCTACGATTTTACTTTTTTTCATGAAAGGCCCTGTAACTGCTCTTATGGTATGGCTTCAGTATATGCCGAAACGACCTGCTACGCCTAGCGCATGATGAATATGTCCCCTTAAAGCGGCCAAAACAGCAGCAATGCCGGGATCGCTACGGCAATGACCACCAGCTCCATGGGTAAACCAAGCCGCCAGTAATCGCCAAACCGGAAGCCGCCGGGGCCTAAAATCAGGGTATTGTTCTGATGGCCGATAGGCGTTAAAAAAGCGCAGGAAGCACCGATAGCAACCGCCATCAGAAAGGGATCCGATTGGACGCTAAGTTGATTGGCGACACTGATAGCAATGGGGCACATCATGGCTGCTGTGGCTGCATTGTTCATAAAGTCCGACAGCGTCATGGTCAGCACCAAAATAAGGGCCAGGGCCAAAATGGCATTCTCGCCTGCCAGGTAGTACAACATATTCTGCGCCAGCATATCTGCAGCCCCTGTGGTCGCCATGGCACCGGCAACCGGGATCAGGCAGGCCAGCAACACAATGACTGGCCAGTCGATGGCCGTATAGACTTTCCGTAGTGGCATGACTTTTAATGCCATGATAGCCAGCATACCTGCAGCGAAGGAGATGGCTGCCGGCAGTAAGCCGAAAGCTGCGCCGCAAATAGCTCCCAGCATAATCACACTGGCAAATAGCGTGTTGCGCTTTTCCGGAACCCGGATCTGGCGCTCCGCCAAAGGCACACAGCCAAAATCTGCTGAAAACACGCTGAGTGCTTCTTCCTGTCCTTGCAGTAACAGCACATCACCGGCCTGCAAGGTGGTTCGGCGCACGCGTTTGTAGGAACGCTGTCCCTGACGAGATAGAGCCAGTAAGTGAATATTAAAACGACGCCGTAAGTTCAGGGTGGCAGCGGTGCGGCCAATAAGATCGGAGTTCGGCAAAACCGCAAGTTCCAGTAAATGCAGCTCGCCGTTATCTTCAGGTTTGTTTTTTTCCTTACCAGCTGCCTCATCTTTACTAGCTTGCTTACTGTCATCATCTTTTTGGTTAGCAGGGCTTTCCTCCAGAGAAAGGCCCAAATTGGAGAGTAGGGAACCAAGGCTTTCAGGCTCTGCCTCGATGATCAGCACATCCTGATCCACCAAACGGTAATAACCTGGTGGTGATGGCGCCCGGTAATTGTTTCGTACAATGCCAACCACCTGGGCATCGAGCTCTTCCAGCTTTTTTTCCAGCTCACGCAGCGGAATATCGACCAGTTTACTTTCTTTGGTGATGCGAATCTCAGTCAGGTATTTGCCGGTCTCAAAGCTGCTGGCGTCCGCCCGGTTGCGGACAGGTACCAGCCGCCAACCAATCAGGGCGACAAACAGCACTCCTACCAGCGCAACCAGCACGCCAACCGGACTGTAATCAAACATGGCAAAGCCTCGCTCTGCAGTTTCGGCACGAAAACCTGAAACAATCAGATTCGGTGGGGTACCAATCAGTGTCGTCATGCCGCCCAAAATGGAGCCAAACGCCACCGGCATCAGGATCTGACCGGGCGCAACCTGGATGCGGGATGCTACCTGAATGGCAATGGGCATTAACAACGCCAGTGCGCCGACATTGTTCATAAAAGCGGATAAAATGGCTGCTAACGCGGTGAGCGCAGTGATAGTGAGGGTGGGGCCAGCCTGTTTCGGTAGTACTTTCATTGCCAGCACATCGACAGCACCAGTGGCTTGCAAAGCCTGGCTCAGCACCAGGACACAGGCCACGGTAATCACAGCCGGATGGCCAAAGCCATTGAAGGTTTCATCGGTTGGCACCAGGCCAAGCAAGACGCAAGCCAGCAAACTGGCCAGCGCAATCATGTCATGCCGCCAGCGACCGGATAAAAACAACGCCACGGTAATGGCCAAAACGGCAAAGATGAGTAGTTGTGCTAGTTCCACTTCCGGGCCTTAGTGATTGAAGTGACGTGAGACTTACTGCATTCACTATCCAACAGGATGGAATTTTTCGCAAGCTAAGGACAGTCAATCGTTGCTTTGGTACAATCTTGTTATCATTAGCTACCTCTGGTTACTGGACTTTCTTATGCATCAACTCACTTTGCAAACCCCGGACGACTGGCATCTGCATTTTCGCGATGGCGATCTGTTACAGGATACGGTACCGGCTACGGCGCGCAGCTTTCATCGTGCGATTGTGATGCCGAATCTGGTTCCTCCGGTGACTACCGCAGCATTGGCGGTGGCTTATCGTGAGCGTATTCTGGCAGCACGACCAGAGGGCAGCCGCTTCGAGCCGCTGATGACGTTATTTCTGACCGATAAAACCTCGGCACAAGACATAGCGGCGGCCAAAGCTGCGGGTGTCATCGCCGCCAAGCTGTATCCGGCAGGTGCGACCACCAACTCCAACGATGCGGTCAGTGCGCTGGATAGCCTGTACCCGGTGTTCGAAGCCATGGCGAAAGAAGGGATGCTGTTGTTGGTGCATGGTGAAGTCACCAACGCCGATATTGATATTTTTGACCGGGAAAAAGTCTTTATCGATCGTTATCTGCAGCACATAGTCGCGCGCTTGCCTGAGCTAAAAGTGGTGTTTGAGCACATTACCACCGCCGATGCCGCCCAGTTTGTGCAGGAAGCCCCGGCCAACGTTGCTGCCACCATTACCCCGCAACACCTGATGCTGAACCGCAATGATTTATTGGTTGGCGGCATTCGGCCACACAATTACTGCTTGCCGGTGCTCAAGCGCAGTACGCATCAGCAGGCATTGCGCGCTGCGGTCGCGTCAGGTTCATCTAAGTTTTTCCTTGGCACCGATTCAGCGCCTCACGTAAAACACCGTAAAGAGTCCAGCTGCGGTTGCGCTGGCTGTTACAGCGCACCTTGTGCCATTGAGCTTTATGCCGAAGTGTTTGATGATTTGGGTTGCCTGGATAAGCTGGAAGGGTTTGCCAGCCACTATGGCCCGGATTTTTATGGCTTACCGCGCAATACAGGCACCATCGTGTTGCAACGCCAGGACTGGCTGGTACCGGAAGAGTTGGCGCTGACCAATGGCGACACCATAGTACCATTTCATGCTGGCCAGCCGTTGAAGTGGAAACAGCTGTAACTTCCAGATAACTCAGCTACCACCCTAATCGTGGTAGCTGAGTGCTATCTACCATAAATCTCGTCTATTCTGTGGCTATAGATTACCAAGTTTCCTTAATTGTTCGGACAATTACCCTGCCATTGCTGCAGTTTGTTATAGACAAAGGTCGCCAGTTGCTGTTGCAACAGAATATTCGGTTCAGGGGTCCGAATCTGTATCAGATAGTCATGGCGCTGGATATCAATGTTGCAAACGGTCTGGTAAATGGTTGAGATGGAGCAAGCCCCCAGAAAATAATCATTCAGCAACTCAGGCACAGTCTGAGCAACGGCAGGCTTTATTTTGTAGAGGTGCCAAAATGGCGTATCCGGAAAGGGTAACTGGCTGACTTTGTAGTAACCCAGTTTGGTATCGTACTCCACAAATTGGTAGTCGTCCCGCAAGGTTAAGCCGGAGCTGTAGGCTCCCTGTGTAAGAAAGCTTTTTGCTTGTTCCGCCCCGGGGCGGCGGATGGTGGCGAACAGCAAAAAGTCCTGCTCCCCGAGGGCTGCCGTGTACTCCGGGACGTGGGATTGCACCTCCGGTCCCTGAAATTGCACAATCAAAGAAGCAGGACGGTTATCGGTATCGGCCCCGGCGAATGAAAACACACGGCTGGTTCGGCCGTATTGGTAGGGATTATATTCTTTGGGAATGCAGTACTGCTGGTTGCCTAGCTGTATATGTTCAAAATCAGCAAATACCTCGCTACAGCTGGTAAGCGCAACTAGAAGACTCAAGGCACAACAGTGAGTGAAAATGCGCATAAGCTTAGTTTCCAATGCCATGGCCAATAAAATCGCAAGCGTTGCACCAGATGGGCCGGTAAAGGTTGGCGGGCAGATGAAATAAAGTACCGCCAAACAGCCAGGCACCATCACTTTGCAGCCAGTGATAGTTGCCAATGCCATGTTCTCTAAAAACAATATGATGATATTCAGCCACTTGCTGCGGGCTTAACGCGCCCGGTACATTGCCGATGCAGTTATCGTAATCATGAGTGACAGCTGTAACATGGGCAACCATCAGATCTACACCTAGCTGGTTTAATTTTACCGGATCGTCCGATAGCCCTGTCAGCCAGTTGGCAACACGGCCATTTAGGCCTCGATTCTCCAATATCGGCAGGGCCACATCTGCAATTGGATCGCCAACTTTTTGGCGTAAACGCCAGAAGGTCTTACGATCACCTCGAAGTGCTGCCGCCTTTTGTTCTGGTGTGATGCGTAAGTCACCGTATTGATGCAGCCGATGATTTTGACTGGTGACGGCGGTATTACCATGTTGATCCAAATAGCGCTCAATAATACCAGCGGCTCTTTGCAGTTGACCGTTGTTAATTTTTTCAATATGGCACGAGTGTAAGAAGTTTGCCATGGTTTCGTTTCCTCTGCGGAAAAGTTTAGCTTGCAGTATGCTAAATTTTTTATCTAAAAAAGTAAATTAATTATATGCAATGGATTTTTGTTTTTGGTGTCAGTTTTTTAAATAGCTAAGCAACCGTTCCAGTGCACGGTAGCTCAGCGCTTCCATTAAATGTTCTTTGCGAATCTGTGGTAGTTCCTGCAAATCCGCTATGGTGCGCGCCACCTTGATCAGTTTATGGTAACTGCGTGCCGATAGCTTCAAATGGTGGATAGTATCTTCCAGAAAAGCGGCATCCTGAGTGCTCAAAGGGCAATGCTGGTTGATTTCGGCAGCCGATAAACGGGCATTGGCTTTGCCCTGGCGTGTTAGCTGGATCGCCCGGGCTGCCAGTACCCGTTGGCGTACCTGAGCGCTACTTTCTGCTGCGACACCTTGTTGGCTGAGCAAGCCTTTTGGCAGTAAAGGGACATCAATTTGCAGCTCGATACGATCGAGAAAAGGGCCAGAAATGCGGTTTAAATAACGCATGACCTGCTCCGGGCTGGCGCGGCCATCGTCATGGTGCCCGGTTGGACTTGGGTTGAGGGCCGCAATCAGTTGGAATTGTGCCGGGAACTCGGCCTGGCGGGCGGCGCGGGAAATATGGATCCAACCTGTTTCCAGGGGCTCTCTGAGTACATCCAGCACCTTGCGGGGAAACTCTGGTAATTCGTCTAAAAACAGGACTCCATGGTGGGCCAGCGAGATTTCACCAGGCTTGGGGACCGGACCACCACCCACCAAGGCCACGGCTGAGCTGGTGTGGTGTGGTTGGCGAAAAGGACGTTGTTGCCAGTCGTTCATGGAGCGTGGCATGCCGGCGATGGAGTAGAGTGCAGCAGTTTGCAGGGCCTCTTCTTCAGTCAGCTCAGGCAATATGGCCGGTAGCCGCTGAGCCAGCATGGATTTCCCAGTGCCGGCGGGCCCCAGCATCAGCAGGTTGTGCTCGCCGGCAGCGGCGATTTCCAGCGCCCGCTTGGCGGCGGTCTGACCTTTCACATCGGCCAGATCGGGCCACTGCTTGCTGGGCTCAGTCTGCAACGCAGGGATTGCCGGTAGTGCTTGCCCGGATTGCAAAAAACTATGGACTTGCAGCAAGTGGGTGGCACCATAGATGCGGGCTTTGGGCACTTGCTGGGCTTGCTCGGCGTTGATCATGGGCATTAGAGTGGCCCTGCCAGCATCGCGACAGGCCATCGCTACGGGGATTTCACCAACGATGGCCCGGATTTCACCGGATAACGCCAGCTCACCAACAAATTCGTAGCCTTCAATGCTTTTCTCGGCCAGCTGGCCGCTGGCGACGATAATACCAAGGGCAATCGGCAGGTCGAAACGGCCACCTTCTTTCGGTAAGTCAGCCGGCGCCAGGTTGACGGTGATTTTTCGATCCGGGAAAGCGAAGCCGCTGTTAATCAGTGCACTGCGCACCCGGTCTCTGGACTCTTTCACAGAAGCTTCCGGCAAACCAACCAGGTGAAAAGCAGGCAGACCATTGGCTATATGCACTTCAACGGTAACAAGAGGGGCGGCCAATCCATGGCGCGCCCTGCTAAAAACAATGGCTAATGACATCCTGTCTCCACAATTACCGACGAATGAAATCACATCCTGATTAGTATTGATCATAAAGTTTATAAATTGCAAATTAAATGATTATAATTTGATTTTTATGTGCAAGTGCTCATGAATCACACAGGCATTCCGATAACGAATACGCTACACTTAGTCCTTGCTCGTTTTGAATCATGTATTTACGGAGGCTGCATGCAGCAATTCTGGCTGAACAGTGCGCTGCGACATCCCTGGCTGACTATCTGCTGGGCTCTGCTAGCTATTCTGGTGATGTCTGCTGGCATGAGTCAGTTGTATTTTCGCGGGGATTATCGGATCTTTTTCTCACCGGATAATCCGCAAATGCTGGCGTTTGAGCAAATGCAGGACGAGTTCAACAAAAGCGATAACATTCTGATCGCGATTGCACCCAGGCAAGGTGATGTTTTTACCGAGGAGGTGCTGGAACTCATCTGGCGTTATACCGATGCTGCCTGGCAAACGCCATACTCCAGTCGGGTAGACTCCATCACCAATTTCCAGCATACCGAAGCGATAGATGATGATTTGCTGGTAGAAGACCTGCTGTTGCAGCCAGCTATGCTGGATGACGACAAGCTTGCCGCCATTCGCCGGATAGCGATGAGCGAGCCGGCGCTTTACCGCAGCCTGGTATCGAAGGATGGCAAGGTTGCTGCTATTAATGTGATCGTGCAGCTGCCTGAAATCGACCAGAACCAGGAGGTGGTGGATGCATACGAGTATGTACTGGCGCTTAGTGAGCAATTTGCTGCTGAGTATCCCGGAGTAGACTTTTACCATGCTGGCATTCTGGCGCTGAATTATGCTTTTGCCAGCGAAGCGGAGAAGGATGCCAGTACCCTGGTTCCTTTGATGTTTCTGGTGATCGTGCTAATGCTGCTGTTGCTGCTGCGCTCTTTTTCTGCTGCCATGGCGACGGTAATTATTATTCTGGTAACTATTTTTAGTACGCTTGGGATTGCCGGCTGGCTGGGCATTTTCTTAAGCACTGCGACCGTCAATGTACCGACTATTGTGATGACGCTGGCCGTAGCGGATTGTGTGCATGTGATCGCCTCGATGCAGTACGCGCTGCGTCAGGGGAAAAGCAAAGAGGAAGCCATCCACTACAGCATGACGCGCAACCTGGTGCCTATCTTTATCACCAGCATCACCACTTCGATTGGTTTTTTAACCTTAAACTTTTCAGAAGTACCGATTCTGCGTGATCTGGGCAATATGACTGCGGTTGGTGTCATGTTGGCCTGCTTCTTTAGTGTGACACTGCTGCCGGCGTTGTTGCGTCTGCTGCCGGCTAAAGTGGTGCCCGTCAGCCATACTGCCAACGGCATCGAAAAACTGGCGAACTTTGTGGTGCTGCAACACCGGAAGATTTTGCCGGTGGGCATCATTCTGATGCTGGGACTAGCCGCCTTCGCAGCCACCAATCAGGTCAATGATGTGGCGGTGAAATACTTTGATAAACGCACTGAGTTTCGCCAGTCGCTGGATTTCATTGAAGAGAATTTGACCGGCACTGCGAATCTGGATTTTGCCATAGAAAGCGGGCAAACCAGTGGGGTGAATGATCCGGTGTTTTTGGCCAGAGTGGCTCGTTTTGCCGACTGGCTCGAACAGCAGCCTGAAGTCACTCATGTCGCCAGTATTACTCATGTCTTTAAGCGGCTGAATAAAAACATGCATGGTGATGATCCGGCCTATTACCGCTTGCCTGAGCAGCAGGATTTGGCTGCACAGTATTTACTGATGTATGAGATGTCTTTGCCCTTTGGGCTCGATCTGAACAATCAACTGAATCTGGATAAAAGTGCCACCCGGGTAACGGCAACGTTGCAAAACCTGGGTAGTAAAGAGTTGACTGGTTTTGAGCAACGCGCTCTGGACTGGCTGGCTACTGAAATGCCGGATTACCAGAGCTCGGCTGCCAGCACGGCCTTGATGTTTGCCCATATTGGGGAACGAAACATGGCGTCGATGCTCAAAACGTTACCTTTTGCACTGGTATTGATTTCAGCGTTGCTGGTGATCAGCCTGCGCTCCTGGCGGCTTGGCATCTTTAGCTTGTTGCCGAATATTATGCCGGCTTTGGTCGGCTTTGGTATTTGGGCACTGTATTCCGGTGAAATCAATCTGGGGTTGTCGGTCGTAGCCAGCATCAGCCTTGGGATCATCGTCGATGACACCGTGCATTTTCTCAGCAAATACCAGCGTGGTTTGCGTGAGGGGCAGGATACCGAAGGCGCGGTGCGCTATGCTTTTCACAGCGTCGGCCGGGCACTCTTTGTAACCACTGTGGTGTTGGTAGCGGGTTTTGCGGTATTGGCGATGTCCGGCTTCCGGCTGAATTCGGATATGGGCTTGTTAACCGGCCTGATTATTTTGCTGGCACTGATTATTGATTTGCTGGTATTACCATCACTGTTGCTGCGTTTTGACAACAAAGGAAAAAACAATGAGACATTCTCTGCAAAAACTTCTGCTTAGCCTTTGTATTGGTTTACTGATCACAACAGCCTGGGCGGATGAACAGGCTGCAGCAGAGGAGGGGCTGCGGATATCGACTGAGCGGAAAGTCCGGGATACCGGCTGGGGAGATACCGAAGCCAGCATGACCATGGTATTGCGCGATGCCCGAGGCCGGGAAAGCCGGCGTGAAATGCGCACGCTCACGCTGGAAATGCCGGATGATGGCGACAAGGCATTAACTATCTTTGATGAACCACGTGATGTGCGGGGCTCTGCGTTTCTAACCCACACCAAGACGATGGTACCGGATGAGCAGTGGTTATTTCTGCCGGCGGTGAATCGGGTGCGTCGCATCGTGTCGCGCAATAAATCGGGCCCTTTTATGGGCAGCGAATTTGCTTACGAGGATTTAAGTTCGTTTGAGCTTGAAAAGTTTCGCTTCCGTTACCTGCGCAGCGAAGCGCTGGATGGTGAGGACTGCTATGTGGTGGAGCAAATTCCGCAAGATGAGTTTTCCGGTTACAGCCGTATGCTGGTCTGGATTGATAAAAGCCACTACCGCGTGCAGCAAATCGAATATTTTGATCGCCGCAACAGCTTACTAAAAACCTTAACCATGCACGATTATCAGCTGTACAAGGACAAGTTCTGGCGGCCGCACCGGATGGAGATGGTCAATGCGCAGAACCAGAAAAGCACCAGTTTGTTGGTGAACGAAATCCTGTTTGATCGTGGTTTGACCGATGCGGACTTTGACCAAAATGCGTTGCAACGTGCCCGCTAACTGGCCAACCAGCGTGAAATTACAGCCTAAGCCTTGGTGGCTGGTTGGTGTGTGTTTGGTGTTTTGTGCGATACCAGCCACCGCAGAAACCAGCAGGCAGCGACAGGTGATGCCGGATGAAACCTTATGGCGCATCGCCACTGAGATCCGGCCGGATCAGAGTGTCAGTATGTCGCAGGTGATGCAAGCGATTCGTGAATTAAACCCACAGGCTTTTCAGCAGGGCGACCCGAATCAATTACGCCATGGCGTCATCCTTCAATTACCAAGCCGTGAACAGATGATGCAACAAAATCAGGCGCTTGCTGAGCAGGTGATGGCAGATGCACGAGCTGCCCTGCAGGCTTCGTCATTCCGGCAGTCATCAACGACAACTCAGGTTGAGATTGCAGAACTGCCCGCTAAAGACAGCAGGCCTGCAGTTGTGATAGCTGAACCAGAACCAACCTGGCAGTCAGATGCTGCTCCGGCAACGAACGCCCCACAAATTGTCTCATCCAGTGCTGATAACACCATGGGAGTCAGCAATCACGCTGCCCCAACGGTTTCAGTAACTGAACCAGAGCCAGGTTTCTGGCAGCAAGTCGAATGGTTTTCCCAACTGAATTTGATGCCGCGCTGGTACCCTCAAACAGGCTTGCAGCAGCAGGCCCAATGGCACAACAGTGTCAGTTTTGAGCTGGAGGGCTACTGGCAGTCGGATGATCGCAGCCATACCTTGGTGTTTTCCCCTTATATTCGGTGGGATCAACGGGACAGTGCCCGTCATCTGTTGGATATTTCCGAAGCGTACTGGTTGTATTATGGCGGTGATTGGGAGTTAAGGGCCGGCATCAATAAAGTTTTCTGGGGGGCGGTGGAGTCACAGCGACTGGTGGATGTGATCAATCAGCGTGATTTACTGGACAGGCCGGATGGCGAAAGTAAGTTGGGGCAGCCGATGCTGCAACTGAGTCTTATTCGCGACTATGGCACTGTCCAGGCCTATTTGCTGCCGTATTTTCGCGAGCGAAAATTTGCCGGTGAGGATGGGCGCTTGCGTCTGCCACTACCGGTGGATACTTCGGCCGCTTTGTATGAGTCGCGCCATAAGCGCAGTCACCTGGATTGGGCGTTGCGCTGGTCACAACAGTTCAGCAGCCTGGATCTGGGACTTAGTTATTTCCAGGGGACAGCACGAGAGCCGGTGTTGTTGCCAACAGAGCAAGCCTTGCTCCCTTTCTATCCGCAATTGAAGCAGTTGGGGCTGGATGCACAGTGGGTGCTGGGTTCCTGGTTATGGAAAACTGAAGCGGTGTACCGGCATACAGAGCAAGAGCACTCTAAAGCCCTGGTGACCGGCTTTGAATACACTCAGATTGGTATCAACGATCACTTCTGGGATCTGGGTTGGCTGCTGGAGTATCAGTATGATAGCCGGGGGCTTGGCGCTGCGACCATGGCACAAAATGATGTTTTTGTCGGCTGGCGATTAGCGCTCAATGATGCGGCTGGCTCTGAAATCTTGTTTGGCATGATGCAGGATCTGGATCGAAGCCATAGCCGCAGTGCTTACCTTGAGGCATCGACCCGCCTGGGTGAACGACTCAGGTTACGTGTCGATGGCTGGCTTTTTCACAGTCGTTACCCGGACGAGCTATTGTACTGGCTGCGGCGTGATGATTACATTCAACTGACGCTGGAGTATTACTTCTAAGGCTCGCCCAAGTCGGGTGAGTGTTTGCCAAATACCGGGATGGTCAGTTGCCACTTAATGGCTGCCAGTCGCAGTGCCAGCAGGCTGCTCATGCCAAACAACATGGCTACCAGGGTTGTTGCCCCAGCCAGTTGTACCAGAATATAGATGGTGCCGCCAAATATACAGGCAAAGGCGTAAAGCTCGCCACGAAATACCATCGGGATTTCCCGGCAAAGCACGTCACGGATCATGCCTCCGGCTACCCCACTCATGGTGCCCATCATGACTGCTACAAAATAGGAAGTGCCATGATCCAGGGCTTTTTGAGTGCCCATAATCACGAAAAACGCCAGTCCAATCGCATCAAAGAATTGCAGGGTGTTATTGGGGATGGTGAGACGTTTTCTTAGCAGTACGATGGTGAGCAGTGCGGCGCTGAAAATGGCAATAAAGTAATTGTTGTTGTTCATCCACACCACAGGGACATCCAGCAATACATCGCGCAGGCTACCACCGCCAATGGCAGTGACCGTTGCCAGAACTAACACGCCAAAACCATCCATTTGTTTTCGCCAGGCAGCTAAAGTGCCGGAGATCGCAAACACAGCCACTCCCATTAAATCAAACCAGTGCAGATAATCCATCAGTCAATACCCGGTGTCACGATGATTGCTGATATGCTAGCATGCCACTCAATCTGAAGGATAGCTATGTTAAGTCATGGCCATTGCCGTGTTAAGTTGGGGAACTATGAACAAAAAACTGCTTATTCCTGTGGTGCTGCTCGGGGTGTTGTTGGTTGGGTTACAACTGGCCAACCATCAAGCCAGCAAGGCCATTAAAGCACAAATTACAGAAGTGAATCAGTCGTATGCGGAGATGGCTCAGCAGGGGTTATTGCCCGCATTGCAACTGCAGTACCAGGGCGTGCGCGCCAGTGTGCTGCGCTCCCGCTACCAGATTGAAGGTTTGAGCCTGCAGCTACAGGGCCTGGGTGAGTTATTAACGATTGAACAGGTGCAGCTCAATGGCATCAAGCCAAATCGTTTATCTGAACAGGGCAGTGTTCGGGTTCGCAGCCTGGCACTTGGTGGCGGTGCCCAGTTGTTTGTTCCGGCAGAGCTGGCAGAGTTTGCAGGCAGTTTAAAGGTACATGGTGATTACAGTTATCAGTACCACGCCAGCAATGGCCTGCTTGAACTGGCGCAGCAAACCCGCATTAATGACGAATTTGTGCTTCGTTATCATATTCAGTTCGCCGAGATGCAGGCGGTCTGGCAGCAGCTGAGCAGCATCACTGCGATGAGCTCAACACAGCAACAAGCGATGCTGGAATCTGAAGCTTATGTTGAGCAATTTACTGCGGCTGTGATGGCTGCAGCCTTAGCTGGCGGTGAGATCCGCATAGAGAATCATGGTTTTTTGCAGCGGCTGCTTTCGCAGCTGGCAGCACATGGGCAAGCGCCAGACTTTAGTGTACTGCAGGGCATGGCGTTGATGATGTTATCAACCGCAGAGGCATTACCAGCTGATATACGGCAAAAACTGATTGTCTTTGTGCAGCAACCAGAGTCTTTCACGCTGGGTTTCCAGTTTCAGCAACCGCTACACCTGGCTGAGCTGGAGCATGGGGTTGCTTTTCAGACTTTGGAAAGTCTGGATGATGTTATTGAGTTTGCCGGTGTTCGGTTAAGTGTGAATGATTAAATGAAAGAAGAAGGGCAGCCATCGGCTGCCCTTGTCACATGGAATTCTACCTAAGCCAACTCAGTGGTTAACCTGCGCCAGTGCCGACGCTGCTCGGTAAACAAAGCTTTCAATTCCTGATACTGTTTTTGAATATTCAGCTCGGCATAGTGCTCTTGAAGGCTACTTTGCAGTTGCTGCTTGCGTTGCAGCAGCAGGCTCTTCTTCAATTCATAATAAGCCTGCATCCGCTCCAGTAACAGCTCATACTCCAGTTCAATTTTGTGCAGGATTTGCTCTGCATCCGGTAGTGCCGATAAACGTGCCTTGGCATGCTGTAACTGCATGGCTGCTTTGGCCTGCTCGATGCGCTCCTCGGGACAGGTGCGTAGTTTGCTGGTTAAACCAACCCAAGAGCCGGCTTTGATCAGCCACTTGGTTGGATCAAAGTGCCACCACTTAATGCCGTTGCGGTAATCGTATTCAAAAAGGTGGTGGAAATTATGGTAGCCCTCACCATAGGTCAGCAGTGCCAGTACACCATTGTCCCGGGCGGTATTCTGATCGGTATAGGTCTGCTTGCCCCAGATATGCGCCAGTGAATTGATGAAAAAAGTAAAGTGGTGGCTGAGCACCAAACGCAAGACACCCACCAACAGGATCATGCCCCAAAGGTTGCCAAGCAGCACACCCAGTAAAAGAGGAATACCAATGTTAGTGGCTAATGCCAGCGCCAGATAATGTTTGTGTTGAAAACGGAGAATTTTGTTTTTTTGCAAATCACGGACATTATCGTAGGTATAATGATCTGGCCCCTGGTAATCACGCAGCATCCAGCCGATATGGCTGAACCAAAAACCACGCCTGGCGGAGTAGGGATCTTTATCATTGTCATCGACATGGCGGTGGTGTACCCGGTGATCAGACGCCCAATGAATGGCACTGTTTTGTAGCGCAAAGGCACCACCAATGGCAAAGATAAACTCGAGGATTGGATGGGCCTGATAGGACTTGTGCGACCACAAGCGATGATAGCCAGCAGTAATTGACATTCCGCAGTAGCCAAGGCATAACATCATGGCAATGATTTCTGCTTTGCCAAAGCCGACCGCGATGGCATACCAGGGCACTGCGACCAGGGCAACCAGGAAAGTACTGCTAAAGACCAGAATATTGGTCCAGATAAGTGGGGCTTTTTGCATAAATAATTTTCAGCTTACAAATGTACGCCCAATGTACCGGTGCTGTGTTAAGAGGTCAAGCTGGATCCGATGAATGACAGTGAAAAAGAGACGCCGCAGTGAGCCGAGCTGAACAAAAAGAGAAAACCAGGCGCGCTATTATTAATGCAGCTTTCCAGCAGCTGAGCGCAGATAAAAGCTTTGCCAGCCTGAGCTTGCGTGAGGTAGCCCGTGAGGCTGGGATTGCGCCAACGTCCTTTTATCGTCACTTTTCCGACATGGATGAATTGGGCTTAACCCTGGTGGATGAGGCAGGTCTGATGCTGCGACAACTGATGCGCCAAGCCAGGCAGCGCATCGTGCATAACCGCAGCGTGATCCAGACGTCAGTCGAGACCTTTATGGAGTTTATTATGCAGCACAGCAATGTGTTCCGCTTATTGCTGCGTGAGCGCTCCGGCACCTCGGCTGCGTTTCGTAGTGCTGTTGCCCGTGAAATTCAGCATTTTTGTGCTGAGCTGGCCGATTATCTGCGTAAAGAAAACAAGTGCTCTGCGGAAATGGCATTGATTCAGGCGGAAGCCATGGTGATCCTGGTGTTTCATGCTGGCGCAGATGCGCTGGATGCCAGTGATGAAGTGCGGCAGCGTATTACCATAAAAACCATTCAGCAGTTACGCTGGTTGGCCGGAGGCAGTAAGCCCCCGGTCGTATAAGCGGTTAGCGTACCTTTTTCCGCAGCCAGACACCACATTCGAGGTGATGGGTATAGGGGAACTGATCAAAGACGGCAAAGCGCTCAATACTGTGTGTTTTCGCTAACTCATCCAGATTCATTTTTAGCGTTTCCGGGTTGCAGGAAATATAAAGAATGTCGTCAAATCGGCTCACCAGTGCCACTGTTGCCGGGTCCAGGCCAGCACGGGGTGGGTCAACCAATACGGTATTTAGCTGCAAGTTTGATAAGTCAAGTTGCTTCAGCTGCGAGCTCTTGAGTAAGGCTGCTGAGACATCTTCTGCCGACATTTGCAGCACCTGTACATTCTTGATGTGATTCAGGCTGCAGTTGTACTGAGCAGAGCGGATGGATTTGCGGGATATTTCGGTTGCAACCACTTGATGAAAGTGCGCTGCCAGTGCCAGTGAAAAGTTGCCATTGCCACAATACAACTCCAGCAAGTCGCCTTTTAGCTGCTTAGCGACATCGCATGCCCAGCTCAGCATGTGTTGATTGACTACGCCGTTTGGCTGCGTAAAGCTGTTTTCAATTTGCTGGTAGCGCAGCGTTCTTTGCTCGACCTGCAGTTGCTCAATAATGTAGTCACGATCCAGTTCAATTTTCTGTTTTCGCGCCCGACCAATCAGATCCACCGGTCCATAATCTGCCAGCTGCTGTTTAAGTCTATTGGCTGCCTGTTGCCAGTTTTCATCCAGCTGACGTTTGTAGATCAACGTGATCAGCAATTCACCACTTAGGCCAGTCAGATAATCGATTTGGTACAGGCGGCGGCGCAGTTCATCGTTGTCTTTTAGCTGCTGTAACAGTACGGGCATCATATTGCTGATGCGTTTATCGGCGACAGGGAAATGATCTATGCGTACCCGCTCTTTGGTTGCCGGGTCAAACATAATATGAAACAGATCATCGCCTTCATGCCAGATGCGAAACTCAGCCCGTAAGCGGTAGTGCTCGCTTGGCGAACGAAATACCTCTACTTCAGGAGGCTGCAAAGGGGCTAACAAGGTCTGCACTGAGCCAAGCTTGGACGTGAGCAGGGCTTCGTATTGTTCGGGAAAAGTTTGTCCTGGGCGCATGCGGCATCCTGATCAAGCATAAAAGCGCGATCTTACGTTTTTTTAAGCGGGGTGCCAAATACAAAGAAGAGCAGCGCTAACTTTAGCGCTGCAATGCATAGTGTGGGAGGCGCGATTAGTTTTCTTGCCGATCTTTTGCTTCACGGACTTTCAGTGTTCTGTCCTGGAATTCGCTATCATTAAGCGCCTGAATCATTTTTTCAGCATCTTTGGCGGCTACTTCCACAAAACCAAAACCTCGGCGACGTCCTGTCTGGCGATCTTTCATCAAACGTACATTCAGCACCACGCCTTTGGTTTCGAACAGCTGTTGAACCGCTTCTTCATTCGCACGGTATGGCAGGTTGCCGACATAAAGAGTTGCGGTATCGCCTTGGTAAATCTGTTCGACCAAATCGTCACTCAAGTTGATGGCATTGCCTTTGACATCTCTCAGAATAGGCACCAGCACACCCGCGAGTAATACGCCAAGAACGACTGAAACATATGAAGGTAAGGTTGGATCAAGCAGGTAAAACACTAAAAAAGCAAGAATGGCCACCGCTAAGGTGTAAGGTAAGGTGGCTCGTAACGTAGGTAACATAAGATATATCCTATAAGAGTCAATGAATTAATATGGTAAAAACCTGCGGAACAGGTGATTTAATCTTAGCGGTTGCTCGGGAACTAGCCAACTGAAATCTGATAAAAGACAAATTTGTATTTTCAGCCTTGACAGCAGGATTTAAATCCCTAAAATGGCGCCCTCGCTTGGAGATGAGCCTAAAGCTCTCAAAAAGCGAACTGAAGCAAAGCGGTTTGCTGAAATAATTTCGAAACTGGCTTGACTTCACACTGGGACGATGTAAAATGCGCGTCCTGCTTCAGAATGAAGCACTGCTCTTTAACAATAAGCAATCAATTATCTGTGTGGGTACTTGTGTTGATAC
>ERZ869909.208-NODE-208-length-87375-cov-6.341463_pt1 | contig 87375 bp, 83 predicted proteins | sample MGYA00520892_ERZ869909 | MGnify/ENA primary metagenome ERZ869909 (study PRJEB32215, sample SAMEA104723947) | bioreactor metagenome | biome: bioreactor; feature: anaerobic bioreactor; material: water | place: China | collected 2015-03-12 ...
TATACAGATGTTGTTGAATCGGGAACTCAAACAGCACAAACTATAAAAAGTCATCATAATGTAGGAGGACTTCCTCAGGATATTGACTTTGAGTTGATTGAGCCATTAAACATGTTGTTTAAAGATGAAGTACGTTTAGTAGGTAAACAATTAAAACTAGATGAAACTATATTGCATCGTCAACCATTTCCAGGACCTGGTATTGGTATACGAATCATGGGTGAAATCACATTGGAAAAAGTTAGAATTGTTCAACAAAGTGATACTATCTTTCATGCAATTCTTAATGAAACAGGGTTAAACAAACACATATGGCAAGCCTTTACCGTATGCACCAACACAAAAACAGTTGGTGTCATGGGTGATATGCGAACATATGCATACACACTAGCATTACGTGCAATAACTTCCATTGATGGTATTAGTGCGGATGTTGCGGATATACCGATGAGTGTTCTAAAAAGAATTTCTTCAGAAATTATCAATCAAATACCACAGGTCAATCGTGTCGTGTATGATGTCACAACCAAACCACCCGCTACAATAGAATGGGAGTAGAGAAGAAAAGGGTGAAGGATTCTATAATTTTTCACCGATTGCAGCTTTTTTCAGAATATCAAATAGAGATTCTCTTGTTGCTTAAATTCAACTTAGAAGGACGTAACGCAGGAACAATTAATTGATTGTGATAGCAAAAAATTACATGAAATGTTAAAATAAATAAGAAGGGATTTCAGTCATATGGAAATAATTAAGAATGAATTGAATAATCTGGTGAACAAGTACTCTGCGAGTCGTTCTTTTTATATGGACAAGTCCTCGAAATATAATGAGTTATCCTGCAGAAATGAATTAATTGATCCACTGTTATCAATACTAGGGTGGGATATAGCTAATAAGAGAAGCAAGGCTCCCCAATATCGTGAAGTGATTGTAGAAAATAATGTAAATCAAACTGATCGTCCAGATTATTCACTAACTTTAAATGGAGTAACGAAAATATTTGTTGAAGCAAAAAAACCATCAGTAAATATTGACCTGGAACCTGATCCTGCCTTTCAAATCAGAAGATATGGTTGGAATGCCGGCCATAAAGCAGGGGTTTTAACAAATTTTGAGTATCTGATAATATATGATACAACATTACCTCCTAAGGCATCAGATACTACTGCTGTAGCAAGATTCAAAAAGTATCATTACACTGAGTATGTTGAGAGATCTGATGAAATTTTTGAACTTCTTTCTAGAGAGTCTGTGTATAGCGGTCGATTTGATAAATTTACTAATGAGGTGATTATTGAGAAGGCACGTGACATTGTGACGATTGATGCTTTTTTCTTGTCTCAAATTAATCATTGGAGATTAACTATAAGCAATCATTTATATAATATTGGTAGCAGATATAGAAATTTGGACATCATTAATGATGTTTCTCAAGAATTCATTAACCAAATTGTTTTTTTGAGGATATGCGAAGACAGAAGATTACCTTTATATCATCGTTTGTATGATTCAACTAAAGAACAAAGTGAAATTAGAGAAAAGCTTCATTCTTTATTGAAAGAGGCTGACCAGCTGTACAACTCCGGATTGTTTAAAAATAACTCAATTGTCTATGATTTGAGTGATGATCTATTGATGTCAATTGTTACAGATCTTTACTACCCAAAGAGTCCTTATCTTTTTAATATTATTGAGCCACACATTCTTGGCAGAATTTATGAGAATTTTCTTACTGAACGACTTGTTCTAGACAATAACAAAATTATTCTAAGCAAGAAAAATGAGTATAAAGACAAGTCGGTCATCACTACACCTCTAGAAATAGTGAAGTATATGGTTAAGACTTCCTTGGATTCTTTATGCATTGGCAAGAATCCAAATGAAATTCTTAATCTAAAAATAGCTGATATAGCGTGTGGATCGGGAATTTTCTTAGAATCAGCCTTTGATTATTTAGTCAAATATTGTGTTGACTGGTATTTATCCAATAATCCATCCTATCTATTGGAGATGGAAAATGGAGAGAAAAAACTTCCTTATAGCGATAAAAGAGATATATTGTTGAATTGTATCTTTGGTGTAGATATTGATATTCATGCAGTAGAAGTTGCAAGATTTTCACTTTTAGTAAAATTAATTGAAGGGGAAACTGAGCCGTCGGTATTTGAATCTAGGCCAATTCTTCCCTATTTGTCGGATAACATTCAATGTGGCAATTCTTTAGTTTCAAATGATAACCTTAGTATTAGAATACCTATTGAAACAAAAGTTGAAATATCACCATATGATTGGAGAAATATAAATGGTGGAAATAAATTCAACCTGATACTTGGTAATCCGCCATATGTGAGTACAGAAGGAATGATAAGTCTATTGCCAAAAGAAGAGTTCGATGTTTATAAGTCGGAATATATATCTTCGGAGAAACAGTTTGACAAGTATTTCATTTTTCTTGAAAAAGGCATCTCACTTTTAAGTACAAATGGAATATTAACCTATATAGTTCCAAACAAGTTTTCAAAGATTAAGTCAGCAAAAGCCTTAAGAAAGATAATTAGTGACAATAAATATCTTGTGGAATTTAATGATTTTGGATCGTTACAGATGTTTGAAGATAAAACCGTATATAGTTCCATTTTGGTATTAAGAAAAGGGACTAATTCTAAATTCGTGTATTCTGATGTTAAAACAACAACTGCTCTTTGGTCTGAAGAGTTTGTTGAGAGAGTGGAGTTTGATAGCGAGTATATTGATGAAAATCCCTGGAAACTGACTGCTGATAATCAACTACTTAAATTGATATCAGATCTTGAAGAAAAAGGGGTAAAGTTATCTAATTATGTTGATTTTGTAAACGGAATTCAGACAAGTGGTGAAAAGACCAAGGCCTATTGGTTTTCGACAGACGAAATTATTTCTGAATCCGATGATAAATTTATTATAAAGAGAAGTAATCATGAATTTGAAATTGAAAAGAATATCCTCAAATCATATTTTAAGCCAATCAAGAAATCTGAAAAGAAGAATAACAGTTTTGACTTATTAAGTAGTAATAAGTATATTGTTTTTCCATACGATGAAAGTGGAACACTCATACCGATTCAGGTTATGAAAAGTGAGTATCTGGGAGCATATCATTTTTTGGAAAATAGTTATAGTCAATTGGTTCCAAAGCAAGTCACTTCTAGTGGAAAAAGGGATGTACCAAATTCGACAGAGGAAACATGGTATCAATATGGAAGAACACAGCATCTAACAACTTTTCTTAATCAGGAAAAATTAATCGTGGGGATTCTTAGTAAGGATCCAATGTACACATTTGATAATCAAAATATGCTTGTAGCAGCAGGTGGAACTGCAGGATATTGTGCAGTGCTGCTTAAACCTGAATCTCCTTACAGTTTGCAATTTATTCAAGCATGGTTGAATCATCCATTTACTGAAAAAATATTGAAATTGATTGGAAGTGATTTTGAAGGTGGTTTTGTTTCAAGAGGTACATATCAACTGAACAAACTTTACATTATAGACTTAGACATGTCAAAAGCGTCTGATAAATCAAAGCATGATGAAGTTACAAATATGGTATTGGACGTATATAAGATCAATGAACGCTTAATAAATGCTTCTAAGTCAGAAAGAAAAGTGCTGGAAGAAGAAAAAGATCGACTAATTGAGAGGATAAATTCGATTATTGGCGAACTTTATAGTAGTATATAAGAATAGGTGATAAAATGAAATTGAAAGAGAATAGCACTAATCAAAAGCTAAGAGGTATTTACTATACACCAAATCAACTTGCGAAAGCGATGGTTGAACTTTTTAGCGATGATAACACTATAAAAACGGTATTTGAACCAAGTTTTGGTGACGGAGTTTTTATCGACGCTATCTATAGTTCTAAATTATTCACCAAATTAGAAAAAATAGTAGCAGTTGAGATACAAGAAGAAGAGGTTACAAAAGTACAGCATACTTATCGAAATAATAATGTTATTTCTGTTCAACATGGAGACTTTTTTAAATACTATACAGAACATTACCAAATAGAAAAATATGATTTGATTGCTGGAAATCCACCCTACATTCGCTATCAATATTTAACGCCAGAGCAAAGGCAAATTCAGTCAGAAATACTGACTTCCCATGGTATGAAATCAAATAAATTGATAAACGCATGGGTAGGATTTGTTGTGGCTTGTGTCCAAATGCTATCAGAAAATGGAAAGATGATGCTTGTGTTACCTGCGGAACTGCTTCAAGTTGCATATGCTGAAGATTTACGGTTGTATCTTTCAGATCATTTTTCTGCAATAACTTTAATCACATTTTCAGAATTAGTTTTCCCTGACATTGAACAAGAAGTTCTTGTTTTTATCGGAGAAAAAGGAACGAAGGAAAAAGGGATTCGAATTTATGAAATGGATAATCTGGACATGTTTGATAACATTGATTACAGAGCAAATGGATTTCAAAAAATGTTACATGTTAAAGAGAAATGGACTAAATATTTCACTTCAAACGAAGAAATTTCATTAATCCAAAAGATTAAGTCAGATAAACGTTTTACAACTTTTGGAGACCTAGGCACAATTAATGTTGGAATCACTACCGGAAACAATAGTTATTTTACTGTGAATCAAGATACTATTGATAAGTACCAATTGAAGGATATTGCCTTGCCTTTGATTGGGCGAAGTTCACATGCTCATGGGATTAATTTTACACAGCAGGACTGGCAATTTAATATTGACAAAGGTGTAAGAGCATTTTTGTTATCTTTTGATGATAGAGATAAAAAAGAGTTTCCGCAATCATATAGAGACTATATTCAGTATGGTGAGGATAATGAACAGAACACAGGATATAAGTGTTCTATTAGAGATAGATGGTACGTTGTTCCATCAATTTGGGTTCCTGATGCGTTCTTTTTAAGAAGAAATAACTTGTATCCTAAGTTTGTATTGAATGAATGTAATGCGGTGTCGACGGATACTATGCATCGAATAAAGTTTAACGAAGATGTTGATCATCAATTGGTGCAATTGTCATACTACAATAGCATTTCATTTGCTTTTACTGAAATATGTGGCAGAAGTTATGGCGGTGGCGTACTTGAAATCCTTCCGTCTGAACTTTCAAAAGTAGTATTGCCAATTATTTCTGAGATAGATCAAAAAGTTAAGGATGATTTATTGAAGTTTGTTGATCAAAATATCAGAGAAAAAGATGATATTGAGAAGGTTCTCGATGTAGTCGATCAAAAAATTTTAGTGGATATTATTGGTATATCATCATTAGAATGTAGTAAATTTAGAAAAATATGGAAGAAACTTCAAGCAAGACGGTTAGGAAGAATGTAATTCCTTTATTGTCTTGTTTTTGAATAGGAGGGTAGAAGATGAAAGTAAATGAAATTTGTATTGAAAATTTTAGGAAAATTGGAGAGCCTACTTCATTTCAATTTGCAGAAGAAATGATTTTTGTTGGAAAGAATAACACTGGTAAAACATCGATTTCTGAGATTTTTAGAAAATTTCTTTCCCAAAGTGCCTCTTTTGTTATTGAAGACTTCAATTATAAAGCTTTCAATCATAACCTAATTAACTCACTCTTCGACCAATATTCTGTGATGGATAAAGATAATAAAGAGGTAGTTGATTTATTTTATAAAACTAACATAAACCTATTTCCAACAATAAGATTAGATATAGAATTGCTTATTGAAGATAGTGATGATTTCTCTGTTTTAAAACCCGTATTTTTTGAATTTGAAAACAATGAAAAAATTATAGTTTCGTGTCGATTTGAAATTGTTGAATTTAGGCATTTAATTAATGAATACTCAATTTATTTGAATAATGTAAATGTGGTCAACGAAACAATTAAACCTGAGGAGAAAAAAATAGAAAGTATTTCTTTATATGAGTTTCTTATTAGGAAGCTTAATGCATTTTATACAACAAATTATTATTCTACAAAAAAGGATAGTGTTGTTCTTAATAAGTTAGACTCAAAGTCGATTATAACAAATATATTCTATGTAGATCTGATAAACGCTAGAAGAGATGTAGATGATACTTCTGATCAAAAATCAAACAGAATTTCTCTTGCTTTATGGGACTATTTTACAAGAATGAAGAACAACTTACTTGATAGTGAAGATCACTTTAAAAATGCAAAAGATTCAATCAGGTCCAGTCTGGATCTTAATTATACAGATATTTTTAGTGATTTGATTACCAGTATAAAGACAGATATACTATTTTCTGAGGATGGTTTAGATGTTTCGATTTCTTCTGATTTTGAGATTGAATCAATCTTAAAGAATAATTCAAAGTTGAAGTATGTTTTAGGAAATATGGATTTTTCTGAATCTTATAATGGACTAGGATTTAGCAATTTAATATATATTTTTGTAAGAGTTAAACTATTCTTATTTGAGGTGAAAAAGAAAGGCTCTCTAGTTAACATACTATTTATTGAAGAACCAGAATCACACCTCCATCCACAAGTGCAATCGACTTTTCTTGAGAAAATCAAGAATATTCTAGTTTCAGAAAATAGTGTGTATAAGGTTATTAGCACGCATTCGTCGTACATCTTGGCTAGTTCGAAAATTGAATCGATTAGATATTTTTGTTATAGCAATGATTGCTTGAAAATCAAATCTCTGAGTCAATTCTTGTATAATAATAATGAGTTTGATGATTTCATCAAAAAGTATTTCAAGGTTTCAAATTGTGACTTGTTTTTTGCTGATAAAGTAATATTTATAGAAGGTATGTCAGAACGGATTTTATTGCCTCGGTTTATTGAAAAAATAGATAAGATATCACCATCTAATAACTTGTCAAAGCAACATTTATCCATAATCGAAGTTGGAGGACGATATGCAAACATATTCTATAATCTGATAGATTTTCTTGAATTAAGAGCACTTATTATAACTGATATAGACTCTGTTAATGGACGTGAAAGTTGTAGGTGTGACATTACTGAGGAAACTTCGAAAACAAAGATAATTAAAACTTCAAATCCAATTATTAAAGAATGGTTGTTTAAAGATAAACCTGCATATATTTTTGATTTGAAAGAAGTTAAAGATAAAAGGTTATTAAAAAAAGGTCCAAATAGTAATGAACGTAAACTCGCTTTTCAAAGACCGTTAAATAATGAAAAAGTTTGGGGTAGAACTTTTGAAGAACAGTTTATCATAGAGAATATAGAAATCATCGGAGAAAATGTTTTTGGTTTTAAATCCACTCCTGATAACTCAAAATATAGTTCGTTAATTGAGGCTTTGAAAACGATAATTGAACCAACTGAATTTGAATCGTTAGATTCAATAGCGGAAACTATAAGTTGTGTTAAAGATAATGCTTACGATTTGGTAAGGAAAATTAAGAAAACTGATTTTGCTCTTGATATTATTGCAAGTGATGATGAATGGGTCATCCCAAAATATATAAAGGACGGCTTGTTATGGTTAATGAAGTAACGACTTTAGATAGGATTCTTTTCGCGATAGAGCATCATAAGAATTTTGTTCTTGAAGCTGGCGCTGGTAGTGGAAAGACATATACGTTAATTCAAACATTGCAATTTCTTAACGATGTAGAAATCATCGGTAATCAGAAAGTGCTTTGTATTACATATACGAATGTTGCCAAGGAAGAGATCATTAGTAGACTGAATATGATTAGTGCTGGTGATAGATATATTGTATCAACAATGCATGAATTCTTGTGGGGGTTCTTCTCTAGTTTTCAAAACGAGTTGCAGAAAGAAGTTAAAGTGCTTGCAATAAGTAGAATTTCTAAACTTACTGATGAAATTAATGAAGCAAGGAGAAAACTTGAAAAACCTCGAGCAAATACAAATATTGAAAAGCAAAGAACAATTATAGAAGAAAATGACAGAAAAATATTGAAGTATGATGGAGTTGACTTTTCAAGTCTTTCCATTGTGTATGATAATTATACAGCTCTTTATCGAGGAGTTATTTCGCACGATGACGTTATAGAAATTGCTAATTCATTTTTTCAAAAGGAATTTTTTGTGAAACTCTTTGTTTCATGCTTTCCATATGTATTTATTGATGAGTATCAAGATACAAATTATAACTTGATTGCTAATATTGTTAATAAAACGAATGAGTATGGTTTTTCAAATCGAATTACTATTGGTTTGTTTGGAGATAAAATGCAACAGATTTATGATAATAAAGGCGAACTTGACATTAGTGTATTTGATGAAGTTATTCAAAAGCTAGAAAATTATAGATCGAATAGTAAAATAATCAATGCAAATAATATTTTGAGAAGTGACTCGTTAATACAGAGCGGTGATTGTCAAAAAGCAAAAGTAGAGTTCAACAAACTGCAATTTATATATAACACTTCGGATGATATTGACTTAAGATCTTTGTTAAATACAGAATTCAAAGACTATAAGCGATTATATTTAAGTAATAAAAACATAGCAGATGAGATTGGGTTCAGAGAATTGTCTGACCTGTTCAGTGCTAAGTATAATCAAAATGCTAATGAGAAACTATTAAAACTAGATGATCCACTAATCAATTTTATTTTGAACAACATTCTTATTAGTATGAAACTATTCGAAGTTGGTGATTTTTCTAGCTTGATGCAATTACTAAGAGTTAAAAGTGTAAAAGAACTTGAACATTCTAACTCAGAGATAAAAAAATTGTTTACAAAATTGGATATTTCTATTTTAGAGTTCAAGAGAATTTATAGTAATCATTTTTTATTAGACGAAAGTAGATTCAAGAAAATTATTGAGTCATATGATGATATAGAATTTGTTGAACGTCTACTTTCAATTAAAACTCAAGAATTCGCCAATTTAAGTAAGCAAATTTGGGGTGAAACTCAGTTGAGTACAATGCATGGTGTGAAGGGGGCTGAGTTTAAGAATGTAATCGTAAATCTATTCGAAGGGCAACCATGGAGTAAATATGATTTTGATTCTATCATTAATAATCACGAAAGAATAAAGACGTCGGTTTTAAGAGCCCACAAACTGTTCTATGTAGCATGTACAAGAGCAGAGCATGGGTTAGTTATTAATTATGTCTGCAAGGAATATTCTGAAGAACAAGAGAATTTGTTAAAAGAAAGTATAAGGTTTTCTCTAGGAACTGATATTCAATTTAAAGTTTTTAAGAAGTTAGATAATCAAAAAGATTATGAAAATTGAGAAATTGATGACACATTTCCAGCCGTTCATATGTAGTAGTTTAACATCTATAAAAAACATAAAGATATTAAGTGCTAATTACAAATTATGATATTATAATATCAAGGAAGGATGCGAAAGAATGGAACCATTATTTAATAGAAAGAGAATTCCGAAATTACAGGAAATATTTGATAGACTATATTTTTATAACCAAGAAGCGGAAAGGTTGTTTGCGCTAGCAACGAGTGGTAAAGCAAGAGAAAAAAAGATTGCAATACAGGAGGCAAGGGATTTACGTAAAATCATCCATAATGAGTATCATGAAATGAATTTGGTTGCTAATGAGAAGTACTATAAGGAATATATTTCACCACCTGAACTATATCCTGAATATAAACATGCAATAGCAGATATGAATAAGTTTGCTGGTAATCTTAGTTATAGGAATCTAAATAGCTATTTATATGATGTATCAGATTATGCAACTTATGGACTATTTAGTTGTAGGGAAAGATTTATTAATGGAGGTATAGATACCAATGGTTTTTTTGACTCTGATAATGAACTAGAGAAGTCAAAAGAATAAGGAGGTAATTAATCCATAGAAGATGATAATTTTTGGCTAATATTCAGTGCTATTTTTACTGCTATCGGTTCAATTGCAACTGCTTTAGCAGTTATTGTTGCATTATGGCAAACAAAAATTAGTAACATAAAAAAATTGAATGTATCTTTTAATGATCCAGTTACAATTCTGAATCCTAATACAGGGGAAAACCTAGGTGAGTATATTGGTGTAAGTATTGTGAATGTCGGGAATAGAGGGGTAATAATCACTGATTGGTCGATTATTCTCAGTAAGAGAAGAGCAAAGATTATGACGGATTTGCAAGGCTTGCTAAAGGTTTCTTTTCCTAATAAACTAGATATTGAAGAGAGTTTGGATTTATATTACGATAAGAAATTTTTCTTGGCTTTTCTTCAAGATTCTTTATCAAAAAAAGACATCAATGCTAAAGATAGAGTTAAATTTCAAATTATGGACAATACAGGAAAAAAATATACTGTATTTAGTGCTAAGACAGTTCAAGATTATTTATCGAAAGATTAATATTTACTTTAAATTGATGACTAATCTCTCAATTAGTGATGGGATATAAAAAAATGATAGCAGCCAGTCACCAAGACACAAGTGTGAAATCCCGTGATTGCTTTTGCATACGGAATAATAATAATAATAATAATATAAGTGTAAACCACAAAACACACTTTCGTTCAGTGTGTTTTCATTATATATGTTAAGATATTATAAAGGGAGAATACTACATGAAATCAGATTATCATATGCATACAAGTTTCAGTAAAGATTGCAACATACCGATGGAAAAGATGATAATAAAAGCAATCAGTCTAAACATGGAAGAAATTTGTTTTACTGATCACGTGGATTATGGATTAGAAGTAAAAGATAATTGTGATTATCCGTCTTATTTTTTAAAGTTATGTGAACTTAAAGAAAAGTATAAGGATAAAATCACGATAAAACAAGGAATTGAGTTTGGTGTACAAACACACACCATCGATAAGTATGTAAAAGATACTAATGAATATGATTTTGATTTTATCTTATTAAGTGTTCATCAAATTGACAATCTTGAATTTTCAAATCAAGCATTTCAAAAAAATAAAACACAAGAAGAGATTAATATTTTATATTACAAGTATTTATTGAAAATTGTTCAATCATACAAAGAATATAGTGTTTTAGCTCATCTTGATGTTATTAAAAGGTATGATAAATTTGGTGTGTATCCTGATGATAAAGTGATGAGTATTATTGATGAAATACTTAAAACTGTGATTAAAGATCAAAAGGGTATTGAAGTGAACACAAAAAGTTTTAAATTTGGTTTAAATGATTTGATGCCTTCTACGAAAATTCTAACTCGTTATAATGAATTGGGTGGTAAAATAGTAACGATTGGTTCAGATGCGCATCATCGTGCACGAATATATGATAATTTTGAAAATACTATTGAGCAATTAAAAGAAATTGGGTTTACTCATCATTGTACATTCGATAAATTAAAACCAATCTTTCATCAATTGTAAGATCAAAGGTATCGATGTTTGTATTTACTTTAGGTACACATAGGAGAACATGATGGAAATGATTTTTGAATTTATACTTGAAGTTGTCTTTGGAGGGATTTTTGAGTATGCTAAAAAAGACGATTCAAATCCAATTATAAAAGCGATTGTGTTTGGTTCATTAGTGCTTCTTTACATTGCGATTTTGATTGGATTAGTGTTTTTAGCAATCATCTCTTACTACAATAATGCGTTAGCAGGGATATTGATTGGTCTTATTTTAATTGCATGGATTATGTTTGGAATTAAGTCAATTCAAAAATACAACGATAAGATTCGTGTTATAGGATAAGTTTGTGGATAATTACCAGCAATTTATGGCAGCGTATAACGCCATTAACAAACTACTAATAAAACTATACAACTTAGACCCTAAAAGTACTTTTGGTAATGCAATTTATGCAAGCAAAAAACATAATCGTGTTATAAGTTACTATTTTGATGAACTGCAACAGTTTTTAGAGTTGCGTAATGTGCTTGTGCATAAGACTATGCACGATCAAAAAGAGTATGTGTTAGCACAACCTACCGATGAAGTAGTAAAACGAATTACCAACATATATAACACACTTTTACAACCAAAAACGATTGGTACGTTGTTTCAAAAGAAGGTGGTTTGCTTTGATGCAACCTCAACGTTAGCGGATGTGTTGCATGCCATTAAACGAAATAAACATTCTCAGTTTCCAATTTTTGAAAACAACCAACTTATTGGATTACTTACTGAAAATGGAATCACAAACTGGTTGGCTGATCATGTCGATGATGATGTGTTTGTTCTTTCTAAAACAAGCATTAAAGAGGTTGTACTTGTCGAAGAGAACAAAGATGACTATATTATTGTAAAAGATACAATGAGTGTGTATGACGCTGAATCGCTCTTTTATGAGCGGTTTAAAACAAACAACAAAGTGCTCACACTTATTATTAGCACTAAAGATAAACCAACAAGTTCAAATCAACTTGTTGGTATTGTAACTGCTTGGGATTTACCAGATTTACGCCGATCATTGTAATCGTGCAAAATAAGCAATAGGAGCTAATAAGACATTGTCATAGGTGTATGTTTTTTCAATACGTGTATTTGTTTCTAACCAATTAAGCACACTTTTTGCTTCTTGTTTACCACCATCATGTCCAACATACACGGTGATGCATATCCATCCATGTTTCACTAATAATTTTTTTGCTTTATCTAATGCACATAGAGTAGTTTTATCATTAGTTACACTTGTGTGATCACTATTTGGTAAGTAGCCACAGTTAAACACAACACCATCGATGGATTGATCGACATGGTTATCCATGTGTTGATGAGAATCTAAAAGTAAGACAACGTTATCTTTGTGGCTGACTTTCTTTTGAGTTTTATTGTATGCTAGTGTGCTAATGTCAAAAGCATAAACTTTTTTACTATGATTACTTAAAAATAATGTATCATGACCATTTCCCATGGTCGCATCGACAACGACACTATCATCAGTGAGATTTTCGAGCATCCATTGATGGGTTACTTCATTAATGTTTTTATGTCTCATAATGTTTACCTTGGATTGTGTTTCTTTTGACCATTTCTTTATCAATGGTGTTTAATACAACTCTTTTTTTAATGGTCCATAAAGGAGCAATTAAATCATCGATTAGACCATCTCCGGTTAGTCGATGAATGACAAAGTGTGGAGGTAAAAGCTCAAGTTGCTGGATGGTCACATCCACAAAGTCTTCCATTGATAACAGTTCGAAAGGTTGATGCTCGTATTCTTTCGCCATTTGGGTATTTTTTAAAAGATGAAGCATGTGTATCTTTACTCCTGAAATAGGTTGTTTTGCCAACCACTTTGCTGTTTGTAGCATCATTTCTTTGCTTTCATAAGGAAGTCCATTAATAATATGAACAATGACATGAAAATTCTTATCTTTGCACTTGTTTAGTACTTTATCCACAATATCCATATCATGACCGCGGTTTATGCGTTTGTTTGTGCTAGGGTGTATTGATTGAACACCTATTTCTAAATACACTGGTTTTTTAAAGGATTGAGTATGGAAATAATCAATCACTTGATCACTTAAACAATCAGCACGTGTCCCAAGGGCAACGGCAATGTTATCGTATTCATCACTAAAAAAAGGGTCGTATATGATTTTAAGTGTATCTAAAGAAGCGTATGTATTACTAAAAGCTTGAAAATAAGCAATGGCTTGAGCATTTGGCCACTTTCTACTCATTATACTTTTTTGTGCTTCATACTGTGCTTTTAATGATGTTGAGGAGGAAAGGGCAAAATCACCACTACCATAAATAGAGCAAAACGTACAACCACCTTTATTATTGACGATGTGAGGACAACTAAATCCTGCATCAATCACGGCTTTGTAAACTTTGTTTTTATACACATGTTTAAAATGATAAGTTAAAGTGTGGTATCGTTTATTATCATCACTATACATAAAAGGGTTTTTATAACTCATAAATACGACAACAACTTTTCTCTTTCATTTTTTAATAAGCGTTGTTTTTTACTTGTGACTGACTCAAAGGTGTCTGTTACATCATCAATATAATCATTGGTTAATCCGACAATTAAATTGTGTTTGCTTAACTTAGTAGATATCGAAGAAGGATGAGTAAAGGGTGTAAACAACACGTTGAAATTATTAAAGTTGACAGATGTACACGATACAAGCGATAAATGTTTGCTTTCAATAGCTACACTAGCATAAGACACTGATAAAGGTTTTGCATTTTGTTTTTCATCAAGTGCTTTTTTAAGTGAAACAATCATGTTTTGAGAAAGTTTAATGCAATCTTGATAGGTAAGATTTCGCTTTGTTTCTATACGATGATCACTATATCCTTGTTGGAAAAACATAAAAGACTCAAAAGGGTAACGTTGTTTTAGTTTTTCCATAAGCACACCAACATAATCACTCGATAGATAGTGTGTATTAGGTCCAATTAATGATGGTGTAAGCGAAAAAAACAGGATATTAACAACTCTTTTGTTTTCTTGATACAGCGATAATAATGTTAAAGGTACTTTATCTAATTCTAAAAAGAGACTTAAATCAACAAGTACTTCTGTAAAAGACATGTGCATCGTGGTCTCTTTTACTTGGCATTTCAGTAAGCAAATTTCAAATCGCTCCAACACCGTTTCAACAAATTCACTATTATGTTCAAAAGGTGGATGAGTATACATGGATGGAGCACTATGAGTGTGGGTAGTGTTACATATTAGTTTCACATCTTGATTAAAATGAGCATTAGCAATGTCATTCATTTTTTTTATGATTTTTTTTGAGATTGCATAAACATCGACACTTACAAACAAAAGTGGTGCTTTATCGAAAACGTACAATGTTCGAAGCATTAAGTCACCTTTAACAAGCGATGTAAATCGTGGGTCATCACTATGACCGATAGGTGATGATAAAAAAGTGGGGTTGATCATTATTTCATGAAAACCGATTTTCATAGGAACACCTCTTGCAATTGATTCTATATTATCATACAACACTCTTTCAATAAATGCCACGTAGTCATTAACAACAAGGGATTGTTAAAGTGGATGTCATCATGATTTTATATGTTTACTTGTATTTAGTTTTTGTTTTTTTAAAACAATCAATCTTTCATCATGATGGTTTGACAGAACCTGTGCAATCACTTATTATAATAGAAGATGCAATGAAAAGAAGTAGTAGTGAATCTGTTTTTTTAAAAGAGAGTCGATGGTTGGTGTAAATCGATAGAAAACATTCATGAACTCGTCTTGGAGCAAAGTCTTAGACTTCGTGATTCTGCGTTAATGAAACAAGGTGCACAGCATTTCTGTGAACTAAGGTGGTACCGCGTATTCACGTCCTTAGAAGGACGTTTTTTTATGGAAAATGGAGGAGTTTAAGTGGAGTATAATCACAAAAAGGTAGAGAAGAAATGGCAAGATTACTGGCAAGAGAATCAATCTTTTTATACCGATATTCACGATTTTGATAAGCCAAAATTTTATGTGTTAGACATGTTTCCTTATCCATCAGGAAATGGGTTGCATGTAGGTCATCCTGAAGGGTATACTGCGACCGATATTTTGGCTCGTAAAAAACGCATGGAAGGATTTAATGTATTACATCCGATGGGATGGGATGCTTTTGGACTACCTGCTGAGCAGTTTGCTTTGCAAACGGGGAATCCACCAGCAGAATTCACAAAAAAGAACATTGCAAACTTTAAACGTCAAATTCAATCGTTGGGTTTATCGTATGATTGGAGTAAAGAAATTTCCACCACCGATCCTGAGTATGTCAAATGGACACAGTGGATTTTTATACAGCTGTACAATAAAGGATTGGCGTATGTGGAAAATTTACCAGTAAACTGGTGTCCAGCATTAAAGACAGTGTTGGCTAATGAAGAAGTCATTAATGGTCGCTCAGAGCGTGGTAATCATCCTGTTTTTCGGGTATTAATGCGTCAATGGGTATTAAAAATTACAGAATATGCGCAGCGATTGTTGGATGATTTAGAACTTGTCGATTGGCCACAGTCAACTAAAGAAATGCAAATCAACTGGATTGGGCGTAGTGAGGGAGCGAATGTTGTGTTTAAAGTTGCTGATCACAACAAAGAGTTCACCGTGTTTACGACTCGTCCTGATACACTCTTTGGGGCAACATATTGTGTGTTAGCTCCTGAACATCCTTTTGTCGATGATATTACTACTACTGAAAACAAAGAAGCAGTAGAAAAATACAAACAAGAAATCACAAGCAAATCGGATTTGCAACGAACAGAATTAAACAAAGATAAATCAGGTGTGTTTACTGGAGCGTATGCAATTAATCCTGTTAACAATAAAAAGATTCCTATTTATATCGCCGATTATGTGTTAATAAGTTATGGAACTGGAGCCATTATGGCTGTGCCAGCACATGATCAGCGAGATTATGAGTTTGCAAAAAAATACAACTTAGATATTATCCCGGTATTAGAAGGTGGGGATATTGAGACACAAGCACACATTGATGATGGTGTGCACATTAATTCTGATTTTTTAGATGGTTTAAACAAAGAAGAAGCAATTATCAAAATGAATAATTGGTTAAAAGACAATGACATCGGAGAACCAAAAGTAACCTTTAAATTACGTGATTGGTTATTTTCAAGACAACGTTATTGGGGAGAGCCAATCCCAATTATATTTATGGAAGATGGGACAGAACGAACCGTAGCGCTTGAAAATTTACCACTTGAACTACCTGCTGTGAATAACTATTCACCATCAGACAATGGCGAGTCACCACTTGCCCATGCACAAGATTGGTTGAATGTGGATATTGATGGAGTTAAAGGCAAACGCGAAACCAACACAATGCCTCAATGGGCAGGGTCATGTTGGTATTACATGCGATTTATTGATCCACATAATGATGAAATTTTCGCGGATAAAAAATTATTAGATCATTGGTTGCCAGTTGACTTATACGTTGGTGGTGCAGAACATGCAGTGTTACATTTGTTGTATGCTCGTTTTTGGCATAAGGTTCTATATGATCTTGGGTATGTATCCACGAAAGAACCATTCACCAAACTGTTTCATCAAGGTATGATCTTAGGTGAAAATGGTGAAAAAATGAGTAAAAGTCGAGGGAATGTGCTAAATCCTGATGATTATGTAACATCTCATGGGGCAGATACTTTGCGTGTGTATGAAATGTTTATGGGGCCATTAGAAGCAGCGCTTCCTTGGTCAGATCAAGGCATGGATGGTGTTCGACGTTGGCTTGATCGTGTGTATCGGTTATTTGTTAAAGAGAATAAACTATCAATGAAAAACAATCATCAATTAGACAAAGTTTATCATTACACAGTTAAAAAAGTGTCGCATGATATTGATACATTGAATCTTAATACGGCTATTTCTCAAATGATGATATTCATTAACGAATGCTATAAAGCAGATGAAGTGTATGTAGAATATGCAAAAGGATTTATAAAAATGTTTTCAACATTCGCTCCTCATTTAGGAGAAGAGTTATACAGTGAGTTTAGTAAAAGCAATTTAACGTATCAACCTTGGCCTACTTATGATGAAGCAATGCTTATTGAAGATGAAGTTGAGATGGTTGTGCAAGTGAATGGTAAGGTAAGGGCAAAACTTGTTGTTTCTGTGGATGAACAAAAAGATGCGATTATTGCCATGGCAAAAGACAATGAAAATGTAAAGGCCTATTTAGAGAATAAAACAATTATTAAAAGTATAGTGATACCTAAGAAAATTGTAAACTTTGTCGTGAAATAGAAAAAGCCTCTGTTAGATGTAAAATCTGATAGAGGCTTTTATTTGTTATTTTTGATGTTGTGAATGCTGTTTTTTTCGGTATTGATCAAGGGCATCATTAAGCTCAGCTCCCAAAATAATCATTAAGCCTGTAATGTATAACCAAAGTAAAAATACCATCATCGATCCAAATACACCATATGTAGAATAATTAGCGAAATTATTGACATAAAGCGCAAATCCAAAGGATCCAACAAGCCATCCAAACAAGGCAAAAATCGCCCCAGGCCAAATAGAACCTTTTTCTTGTTTTTTCGGTACAACTTTATAAAGCAACGCTAATGTTGCGACTATGGCTGTCGATGAGATTAACCAACTAAGTATCGTAACTAAATCAAAAAGTGCTAAAAAGTCAGGTAAAAATCCTTCGATAAATGGATGCAGTACACCACCTAAAACAGGGATAATCAAAAACAATGAAAGTGATCCACCAATTAATACGGTAAACAAAATGGCAAGCGCTTTGTTGTAAATCCAAGAGTGACGGTTGGTTTGATTGTATGCTAACAACACAGCATTCATAATAGAAGTTAGCGCGACAGAAGAAGCATACAAGGCACTTAATAAACCAAAAGAAAGCAACCCTAAACGTTGACCTGAAATGGATAGCAAATAAGTCGATAAAAGTTCATACACATTTTCTGGAATTACAGGTTGTATCGTGATTAACAGATTAGATAAGCCAACATCAAACAATCCGATTACTGCTTGCACAAAAATAAACAAAGGGAAAATAGATAACGTAAAAAAGTATGCTAATGATCCAGCAATATGTTTCAGTTGATGTTCTTTGTATCGGTGTAAAACATCAAGTGTGATGGCTTTAATTTGATGCATCATTACTTACCCCCTTTAATGTAAAATAATGGATTTGAGGATTGGCAAACAATCGCATGTCTAAACGAGTAGTACCAACTCCATTGGATACATCGAGTATAATACCACGTACATCAGCTTGAGAAGTTGGGAATTTTTCAGCGTAAGGTACTTTATAAACTGGTCCATAGAAAGGAAGTGAAATTTGACCACCATGAGAATGACCAGACAGTTGCCATTGTGTAAGATTATGATCCAATTGATCGATAATGTCAGGGGTATGGGATAGAGTGATTGTGGATGTGGTTGTTTCAATGTTGCTATACGCTTTTTCAATATCAGGATTACCTAAAAGTTGTGAATCAATACCAACAAGATTAATGAAGTCACCACTTGGATGATATAGTTGGATGGATTCATTGATTAAAGTTGTAAATCCAGCGTCATGCAATAGTGATATGGTTAGGTTTTTGGTTGTTGTTGATTCATGGTCATGATTTCCAAGCACAGCATATTTACCATAAGGAGCATTTAAAGTAGATAATAATTGTGTTAATTGTTCGATAGTATGCTCATTTGGATAATCAACGGAAGGATGATCAAACAAGTCGCCACCAAATAAAATAAGGTCAGGATTTAAAGAATTAATTGTATCGATAAAAGGATTGAGCCTTTCACTATCCATAAAGTTATTAAAGTGAATGTCACTAAAAAAAACGACACTTAATCCATCAAAGGATTGAGGTAGTAGCTTAAGTGCACGTTGTTGCACATCTATTTCAACTCGTTTAACACTAAATGTTGTAAGTTCTAAAACAGAGTATACGATAATAACGAGCATTACAATAAAGGTTAGTAATCTTTTCATCATTTTTTTATTTTTCATCATTTCACCTTGGTTTATTTTACCATACATCGATCTATGATAGAATACTTTAAAAGGATAGTGCTTGTATGGAAATTCTATTTGAGGTTAGTAACATTAAAGTGAAAAGTATATTGCGAATTGATTCTTTGCGTATATACAAAAACAAAGTAACGTGTATAATCGGTCCTTCAGGTTCAGGGAAGACGACGTTTTTACGTCTTCTTAATAAACTTCATTCCCCTGATGAAGGTAAAATTATATATCAAGGTCAATCCTTAGAAGAAATCGATAGTGTAAAGCATCGACAGCATGTTGTGATGTTATCACAAAAGCCAGTTATGTTTTCAAAGTCTGTGTACGATAACCTCGTTGTTGGTTGTCATTTTTCTAATAAACCAATACCACCAAAACAAGAATTACAAACATTATTAAAACAACTGCAAGTAAACAAAGAAATGGACGATGATGCATCGTTATGTTCAATTGGTGAAAAACAACGGATAGCTCTAGCACGGGTATTGTTGCTAGATCCTGATGTGTATTTAATGGATGAGCCATCAAGTGCACTTGATCAAACAACAGAACGAATGATTGTTGATTTTATTGTGCGTAAGACAAAAGAAAATAATAAATCATTAATTATGATAACGCACAGTGATGACATTGCTAGAAAGTTTGCAGATAAACTAATCACAATAGAAAAGGGGATGATTTATGAATAGCATCATACAGTTATCCATTGTTCAACTCTTTATTGCTTATGGACTAGTGGTGTTAGTGTTTATCCTTTTAAAAATTAGAAAAATCCCAGAACAAAAGCTACTAATTTTAGCTACATTAAGAATGAGTTTACAACTTGTGATGGTTGGATATATCTTAATCTACTTATTTGATCATCAAAACCCATGGTTAACATTGCTTGTCATTTTTATTATGCAAATCTTTTCGATGTACACTATTTTTAAGAAATTCAACAACAAACTATCAAAAGCTCTAAAAAGAGTTATTGTTATCGTTTTTCCACTTGCGACATTAAGTGTGTTGTTTTATTTCTTGTTTTTAGTCATTCAAATATCTCCATGGTATGATGCACAATATTTCATTCCATTAGCTGGAATGATTGTGGGCAACTCGATGACTGGTGTTATTTTAGGTGTATCAATCATGAATGATGCGATGTTAGAAAATCGAGAACTCGTTGAAGAAGCTCTTATTTTAGGAGCAGATATAAAACAAGCAAGTAAAGCGATTATCGATAAAAGCTTTTCACAAGCAATTGTACCTACATTAAATAACATGCTAGGTATGGGCATCATCTTTTTACCGGGAATGATGACCGGTCAAATACTCTCTGGTGTTTCACCACTGGTCGCGATTAGTTATCAAATAGGCATTATGTTAGGAATATTAGCGACTGTCTCATTGAGTGTGATTTTAATTTTGTATTTTGGTTCTAAAACATACTTCAATGAGCAATCACAACTAAAAACATAAAAAACGGCTGAATTAGCCGTTTGTTGCTGATTTTTGATTAAGGATAACAGGAATCACAATGGGGTTACGATGGGTTCTTTGGTATAAGAAAGGTTCTAAACTACTTCGTATTGTATTCTTTAACTCTCCAAAGGTTGTTTTTTGTTGCATCTTCTTTTTAAGGGCATCGTAAACTAATGCTTCTGCTTCTTTTAAAAGTGGTTGATTTTCTTTGATAAAGACAAACCCTCTACTAACAATACTAGGTTTTACTAGTATTTTGTTTTGTTTTGAGTCAATAGAAACAATAACCGCAACCATGCCATTGTTGGATAATATTTTCCGATCTTTAATAACAGCAGTTGAAAGACCTGATGCATCCGTACCATCGACATACACATCATCCGCTACAATTCGAGTATTGGATAAAAAGACTTCTCTGTTTCTTAGTATGACGGTATCACCATTGGCACAAATAAATATTTTATCAGCTGGAACACCGGTTTCAATTGCATGAAAAGCATGCTGTTTTAACATTTTATACTCTCCATGAATGGGCATAAAAAACGCAGGTTTAAGCAGCTGCAACATTAATTTTTGTTCATCCGCTGAGGCATGACCAGTAGTGTGGATTGAGTTTAACGGTGAGTTTGTTAAGACATTTGCACCTGCACGAGTTAAACGATTAACGACACGATTTACGCTATCACTATTACCTGGAATTGGAGAACTAGAGAAAACAACCGTATCTCCTGGAATAACTTTAATATAACGATGAGTACCATTGGAAATACGAGATAATGCTGCTAGTGGTTCACCTTGAGAACCTGTAGAGATAACACATAGTTTATTAGCAGGCACCTGATTAAGTTGATCTGGTTTAATAAAGTGACTATCATTTGCATTAATGTGTCCTAAGCGTCTTGCAATAGTGACAACGTTTTCCATGGAACGACCAAAGATAATAATTTTCCGATCACAGGCGATGGCAGCTTCAATGATTTGACGAACCCGATACACATTGGATGCAAACGTTGCAACAAGTAAACGACCTTGTGTTTTACGCATAATTTCTAATATAGATTGGGCTACTTTTTTCTCACTAATGGAAAAACCTTGGACACCAGCATTGGTTGAATCACTCATTAATAAATCAATGCCAATTTGTCCCATGTAAGCCATAATTTGATAGTCAGAATTATGACCAACTGGTGTTAAATCAAACTTAAAATCACCAGTATGTACAATTCTTCCATTGGGTGTGTTTAATAAAACACCTAATGTATCTGGAATTGAGTGAATCGTATTAAAGAAACCTAGTGTAAAATGCTCGGTTTCAACCTTTGAGCGATTGTTGATTTCTTCAATTTCAATATCGCGTACCATTCTGCGTTCACTTAGTTTCTTTTCAATTAGTCCTTTTGCAAAGCGAGGCGCGTAAATTTTTGGTAAACGCAACACTTGCATAAGAAATGGAATTCCACCAATATGATCTTCATGTCCATGAGTGATGACTAGTGCTTTAATTTTGTGTTGATTTTTAATTAGATGTTGAAAATCGGGGATGACATAATCCACTCCCCACATTGTTTCATCAGGAAACATAACGCCACAATCCACAATCAATATTTCATCTTCGTGTTCGTAAACGTACATGTTTTTTCCGACTTCATTTAAACCACCTAAGGCATACACGAGCGTATCGGATGCTTGTATCGAAGTGGTTCTTGAGTTTACATTTGCAATATTATCCATATTTTCTCTCTTTCAATTACTCGATAATTTTTGTGTTTTCTTTGGCTTGCCAAGGATTGCTTTTATTAATGTGATCATAAAATAACACTCCATTTAAATGATCAATTTCATGTTGTAAAACAATACCGGGATAGCCAGTTGCTTTAATTTGAACAATTTGTTTCTTTATTGCATCGTATGCTTCAATGCGCACACGTAAATAACGATGAACATAACCAGGGTGTTCTTGCACTATAGACAAACATCCTTCACCTGTCGATAAAGCACAATAAAGGGGTGAATGAGCTATTATTTTTGGGTTGGCAAGAGCATATTCAACGATAATAACATTATCATCTTCATCGTATTGTTCAATCTCTACAACTAACAACTGTTTTGATATTCCTATTTGAGGGGCAGCCAATCCTACCGCTGGTTTTAATCGTTCTTTTTCTGCTATTTCTTCATTTTTAGAATCATGGACGTATTTTCGCATAGCCATGATGAGTTGTTGATCTTCATCACTAAGAGGAATTGAGACAGGCTTAGCCTTTTCACGCAATAAAGGATGTGGATCAAGTAGTATTGTATCCATGTTAATTTTCATTATAAAGCCTCGTTTATTTTGACTTTTTATATTGTATCAAACTATAGTCTCATTGTATAGTATAAAGCGACACAAATGCAATCAAAACTTATGACGATCATCGATAATTGAATAAAGTTTGTGTAGTAAGTACGCAAAACCACACTACAGAATTTCAAGTAATGTGGTTATCACCACAAAAAAAGTGTGGTGGGGGACACACTTTTTTAACAAAATAAAAGGTATCTAATTTGTGATTTCAAATTCTGCGTAAACAGTTAAATCTTTATCACAAAGAATTTGTTTACTCATGCGATACAATCCTACAGGTAATTGATCTACATAGTGTGATAGATTAATCGTGTGTTTATCAATATAAGTTGGTTCAATAAGATAAGCAATCATTATAAAGGCAATTTTTTCGTTATAAGGAATATTTATCCATGTTTCATCTTCTAGTTTTTCTATCGCAAACATTTTGCCATAGGTGCATTGCTGGTTTGTTTTATTTTCAATGGTATAGTTTATGTCCATATCAATATGTGATAGTTGTGTTTGTTCAAATTTCATAATAATGGACTCATCATTTGATTTGCCTTTTGAAATGGCAGATACACAACCAGTTAAAAGCAATAAAATCACTAATAGTAAGAAACTTTTTCTGTTCATATTATCTACCTCCTTCAATAAGGTCAGTATAATAAAACAATCAATGTTTTTAAATAATCTTTTCACAAGTTACCAAAATATTAGATTGACTTACATAATAAAAGCGATGAAACTTAAAAAATAGTGTAAACTACAAGTTGAAAACTAATTTTACTACTTTGTTCAAGTTTATATCCATCCATGGTTAATGTTTGATACAATAATGTTTAAGAAAAGAGGGATTGTTTTTGTTCTCATTAAGAATGCCAAAAGGATATAGCAAATCTATTCATGCCGCCGTGTTACTATTAAGCTTTTTTGGTGCTCTAATGGCCACCAGTGCGGGAATGAATCAAAACGCGACCATTGAGAGCATCGTTTTTTCATTTGGGCGTCAAGTTGCCTTTATTGTGCTTGGTTATATCATGATGGTAAAAGCCGCAAAACACACTTCGATTAAGTTATTGAAAAAAAGTATATTTATAGTTGCTGTAGTTACTTCGTTTGTATTGTTATTGCCACTAATGTTTCCTTCTCGTGGTGGAGCACAAGCTTGGATTGTGCTTCCTATTGTAAACATGACCATTCAACCAAGTGAGTTTGCTAAGGTTGTTATTATTTTGTTGTTTGCGACTTATTTAGGTGATGTGCAAACATCCACAAAAAAATGGTATGAGATCATTCGTGTTCCAATTAGTTTTTTGTTTATCTATTCATTTATCGTTGTTGTTTTGCAATCGGATTTAGGGACAGGTTTGATTATCTTTGCACTTGGTTGGTTTTTAATGTTGGTCCCTTCAATTCCGCAATTAAAAACAGTAAAAATTGTGTTTAGTGTTATAACAATTATTGGCTTTGTTAGTTTGTTTTGGCTTATTACTCCTTCAGGAATTGCCTTTATAAACACGTTACCTTTAAGCGCTTATCAGCTTAATCGATTTAATGATATGATGAATCCATTTGTCAATCGCCACGAATCAGCCTTTCAACTATTCAATAGTTTAATTGCCTTTACAAAAGGAAGTTGGTGGGGAATTGGATTAGGAAAATCAGTTCAGAAACTTGGTTATTTACCAGTTGCGGATTCGGACTATATTTTAGCTATCATTGTCGAAGAAATTGGTGTATTTGGTTTTGTGTTTATTTTAGTTGGCTATTGTATTATTTTATTTTCGCTTTTATCCAAGGCTATGAAAGTTATTAGCGAAAAGGGTAAAATGATTATCTTTGGTTCAGCATTGTATTTAATGTTGCATTTTATTTTAAATGTAGGTGGTGTCAGTGCTACGATTCCATTAACTGGAGTACCGCTATTAATGATATCATCCGGTGGATCATCGCAATTGGCGATAATGGTATCAATTGGATTTTCCCAAGCAATGATTGCAAAAGAAAGAGGAAGAAAGAAAAATGAGAATCATCTCTGGTAAATTTAGAGGGACTCGATTACAAGTTAGTGAACAACATACTAGACCAACAAGTGATCGTTTAAAAGGGTCGTTATTTAACGCATGTTTTCAACAGTGCTCAGATCAAATGTGGTTGGATTTATATGCAGGGTGTGGAGCAATTGGTTTAGAAGCTCTATCGAGAAATGCAAAATATGTTGTTTTTAACGATAAAAACTTACCAGCATACGATGTTATTGCAAAAAACATAGAAAAATGTCGAGTATCTGAGCGTAGTAAGTTGTATCATATGAACGATTATGAAATGATAGAGTTACTAAATGCTCAAAAAAGAAAGTTTGATGTTATTTTCTTAGATCCACCATATGCATATAATCTTCAACCAATTCTCGATCAACTAAACAAGACATACTTAGTGGAGCTAGGGACAATGATTGTTATTGAACAAGATAAAACAGACAAAGAATATATTTTAGATGAATCATATGAAAAAATTAAAGAAAAAATAGTAGGACAATCTATCTATCGAGTGTATAGAAAAGAAAGGATAAAGTAATGAAAAAAGCAATGTATCCTGGTACTTTTGATCCCGTAACGATTGGTCATTTGGATGTTATTAAACGAGCATCTGGTTTATTTGATCACGTGTATGTGGTGATTATGGAAAATAAAAATAAAAAAGTAACGTTTAGTGCACAAGAAAGGTTAGATATGATCTTAAAAATCATTCAACCTTATGACAATGTAACAGCGATGATAGGGGAAGGATTGTCGGTAGATTTTGCTCGACAAGTTGGTGCCAATATTTTAATTCGTGGCATTAGAGCGGTCATGGATTATGAGTATGAACTCCAACAAGCCACTGCAAACATGACGCTTTCTCCGGATATTGAAACGGTATTTTTACTCACACGACCACAGTTTTCATTTATGTCATCAAGTGCAGTAAAAGAAATTGCGATAAACCATGGTGATATTTCTGCATTTGTACCAGAGGAAGTATTAGAAAGTGTAATAGCAAAGTTTAAGTAAGCAAAATGATCCTATTTTGCTTTTTTTTATGATAGGCTATCCATAGGTGAAAAACATGAAAAAAGACAAAGAAACATTATTAAGAACATTAGACCCAATCGCGTATTATGTAACACAAGAAAACAAAACTGAACGACCATACACGTCGAAGTACGATCAATTTTATCAAGAAGGGATTTATGTCGATGTTGTATCAAAAGAAGCTTTGTTTAGTTCAAAAGATAAATATGATGCAGGCTGTGGATGGCCATCTTTTAGTAAGCCGATTGCGGAAGTTGTAAAAAAGAAAGACAAATCATTAGGTATGATTCGAATTGAAGTTCGTTCAAAAGAAGCGGATTCCCATTTAGGTCATGTTTTTGATGATGGACCAAAGGAATTAGGTGGATTGCGATATTGCATTAATGGTGCAGCACTAGAGTTTATTCCAAAAGATAAACTAAAAGAAAAAGGCTATGAAAAATTTCTAGCCTTGTTTGAATAAGATTGAAAAAGCAGCATGAAGCTGCTTTTTTATTGACGCTCAAGTGTTTTTAAGCGCTGTAATAACACGGCAATTAAAAGGATAAACACCAATGCCATGATTAGTAGTGGGCCATATGATGCAATATAAGTATCTGAGCTAGTTAACAATAGGAAACTTTGCGTAGCAGGGAGTAGTTTTCCAACGTTCTTTAAAATTGCAGGCAACAATGAAGCATCAAACATAATTCCAGATAACATCATGGAAGGAAGAAAGATTAATTGTGCAAGTATTGTGAGTTGTGCTGTGTTTTTTGATAGCAGACCGATAATTACTCCAACTAACACAATCGTAAAAGTAGAGATAATGATCCTCCCATAAAAGATGAATACGTTACTGATTGATGTAGCATCAAACAATATTGGTGCCACTAGTATTATGATTGTGCTAACGATAAGCAAATGAAAGATACCGCTAAGAATGCTTGAGAAAATTAGTTTAAGAAATGAAACTTTAGAAACGACAAGAGTTTTACGGATATCTTGTGTAAAAAGTTCATTGACTGAAGCAGAAACCCCAATTGTTGCGCCCATCGTGGTAGAAAACACAATCATGCTCGCGATTAATGTGTTTTTGGTTTCCGGCATGATGGAAGTAAACACCGCACCCATGACAAGAAAGAATAGGATTGGTACTAAATAGTTAGTGATGAGGATATCACTACTACGAAAATCCATTTTGGTTTTAATTTTTAAAATAGTCATAAAGGCTTTCATACACCCTCCTTGTTTGCGATGTCAATAAATCGCTGTTCTAATGTTGGTTTTTCGATTATTAAATCAAGTAGTTCAATGTTTTTTTCATTAAACCATTGCATTAACATTGCTAATCCGTCATGTAAATTATCTGTTGAGCAAACATCATAATCTTGTTGTTGAGATAGAAATGATAATGCTTTAACATCTTTATAGTTTATAGCTTCACTTGTTTTAATCTTTAAAATCGTGTGTTCTTTAACTTCGTTAATGATTTCTAGTGGTGTACCTTCTTTAATGAGATTCCCATTCAATAGGATTCCAATTCGATCGCATAAGTCTTCAACTTCACTCATATCATGAGAGGCTAATATCATCGTCATTCCTTGTTGTTTGAGCTGCTTTATTTGCTTATGTAAAGTTGCTCTAGCTTGAACATCAAGTCCTGCTGTTGGTTCATCTAAAATGAGTATTTTTGGTTGATGAGCTAAAGCTAAGGCAAGATGAAGTTTTCTTTTTTGTCCTGTTGATAATGTTTTGTATTTTTTGTTTTTTTGATCCATCAAATCAAATTGATCCAATAAATCGTAAGAAACATCACAGTTTTGAGAGCGACATATAAACTCCATGGCTTCAAGCACACTAATGTTTCTAAAAAGAGAAGATGATTGTAGTTGAACCCCAATTAAACCTGCCGAAATTGCTTGATGGGGTGTTTTATTTGCCAATGAGACACTTCCTTGATCAAAAGATCGCAATCCTTCAATGCATTCTAGTGTCGTTGTTTTACCTGCTCCATTTGGTCCTAGTAAAGCATAAATTTCATTTTCCTTTACTTCAAAGGAAACTCCTTTTAATACTGGTTTATTATCATAGTTTTTTACTAAGTTATTTACTTTAATCATTTTTTACCTCGCTATTTTGTTCAAACATTCTTTCTAGTACATTTTTGATATCATCTTCAATCATTTTAAACTTCTTCATAATAGGATCTTCCTTCATCTTTGGATCTTGAGACACTTTATTCATGTTTTGCAAAACACTAAAATCATTATTTGTAAAACTCATCATTGCATCCCACCACTGTAATACAAGATCAACAATCACTTGATCATAAGATGTAAAACCCTTTTTCTTATTGGCAAGGATTTCATCCGTTATTTTTTGAAGTTGACTGTAATAAACAGATCCTTCTTTTTGAACATAATTGTCTTTAATTGATTGATAAACATCTTCATCAAAATGCTTAATTACCCAATAATGATGGTCGTTGTTGTTTAACATGGTTAAGATTTCTATAAGCAATTTCCAATTAAGCTCATTCATTTGTTTCATTTCTTGTCGAAACTTTTTTAACACAGTGGCTTTATTTTTTAATACAATCAACTCATTTTCAAACTGTTTTTGTTGTTTAAGCAAATAATGATCCACATCTTCGATTGAATCTGCTTTAAGTAATTGATCTTTTATTTGTGATAAACTTAAACCAAACTCTTTTAAACTTATAATTTGATGCAACAACAGAATGTCATTTTCTAAGTAATAACGATGATTGTTTTTTAAGTAACCACTCGGTTTCAATAATCCGCATTCATCATAATAACGTAATGTGCGAACTGAAACATTCATCATTTTTGCTGCTTCTCCAATGGAGAATGACTGTTTTTTGTCCTTCATGCTTATCACCTCAAACACATAATATCACCTTACGTAACGTAAGATGCAAGTGTTTTTTGAAAAAAGTTTATTATTTTTTGACAACATAAAAATGAGCACCTTAATTTGGTGCTCATCATAGAATAGATAATTATTGGATACTATTTAATAAGCTCCCCAACCACCATCAGCTAAGATTGTTTCTCCATTTACAAAAGATGCTTCATCACTGCATAAAAACAAGGCGAGGTGTGCAATTTCTTCTGGTTTACCAGAACGAGGATTAGTAACTGATCCAGCCATTGCTTTTTCAGCTCCAAATTCACTAGGATTACTCATGGTAAGTCCGATGTTTGTTTCAACTCCACCAGGTAATATTGCGTTAACTCGAATACCTTTTTTTGCATACATGTGTCCTGCATTTTTCGTCATACCAGCTACCGCATGTTTACTTGCGGTATATGCAAATCCTGCGCGAGTTCCAAATACACTTGCTGCTGAACCAATGTTTAAGATGACTCCTTTTCCTTTGTCCAAAAATAGTGGTAATACTTTTCTCATGCCTCGCATCACACCATCGGTGTTAACAGAGAACACACGATACCATGTCTCATCATCAAGTTCATGAGCAGGTAAGAAATTGTCCATAATACCCGCATTGTTTACTAATACATCCACCGTATCATAATGATCGATCGTTTGATCAATAAGCTGATCAATGTCTTGTTGTTTAGAAACATTTGCGGCTAATGCATAAGCATCCTTACCTTGTGCTTTAATTTCATCCACTACAACTTGTGCGGCTTCTTTTTTTAAATCAGAAACCACTACTTTAGCACCTTCATTTGCAAATAAGATTGCAATTGCGCGGCCCATGCCACTGGCGGCGCCTGTTACAACTACTACTTTATTGTCTAAGCGTCCCATTGTAAGACCTCCTTAAAAATACCGTAACATACATTGCAAACGCTTACAATTTTGATAATACGTTAACAAGTTATCGTAAAAAGCAAAAGGTGATATGTCTACCGGTCGTTTTATCTCGTCGATAAGAAAAGAAGTTCTCACGATCACTAAAAGTGCATCGATGATCTATCGATATGTTTTGTGGTGGAATATGGTGTGCCTGGATTTGTGAGACATTGATGGCTATGGCATCAAATAAAGCATGATGATCATCAAGATAATGTAAGTACTCATTATAATCAGGGTGGTGTGATTGTATGATGTGGATGACATCCTCTTTAATAGAAAAATGTTTCTGTGATAATGATGGCCCAATATAGATGTGAATATCGTTAGGGTCAGACTGCTCATGTTGTATCCAATGATCAATAAACTTACCAGAAATGTTTGCCAAGGTGCCTTTCCATCCTGCATGAACGACACCTAGTAGCTTTTGTTTTTGATCATAAAAAACTAGTGGTATGCAATCAGCATGAAAAACAGTCAACACCAAGTTTTTCTCACTTGTGTATAATGCATCTGTGTGTTTGATCGCACTATCATCAGTGTATGCACCTTTTGCTTTATCCGCTATGGTAACTTTATGGTAGTTTGTGCCATGAGCTACATTTAAAAAGACCCAATGACTTAATTCAATACCAATTGCTTTTGATAAAGCAATTCGATTATCTAAAACATGTTTTTTTTCATCTCCAACATAAAAAGCCATGTTGTTACTATCAAAGGGTGGCAAGCTATGACCTGGATGTCGCAAAGTTAATCCAATAAAAACATCCTCAGTGTTACTTATAGTTTTATACAAATTCAACACCTCCTTGTGGCGTTATTGTATCATTTTTTATGAGTTAAACTCGAATAATAAGTACTTACAAAGTGATTTATTTCATAAAATAAGAATACTTAGCACTTGAATATTGACAGTGCTAAAAGCATTCGCTATAATGTTAGCAGAGTTATGGTGTTATTGCTAAGGCGGTGAGTTATGTTAAGCGAACGAAAGATTCAAATCTTTAAAGCAATTGTGGAAGAGTTCATTCAAACAGCTGATCCTGTTGGATCTAAGTTGTTGTTGGACAAGTACAACTTTAATTATTCTTCTGCAACGATTCGAAATGAAATGATGGAGCTAGAATCGATGGGACTTCTTGAAAAGACACACACTTCTTCAGGAAGAGTACCTTCGGTAAAAGGCTATCATTTTTATGTCGAGCATTTAATGGATGATAAATCAGATGATAAAATTGAATTTGCTTTATCACAAGTGTTCTCCGATCGACGTTTAAACATCAATGAAGTTATTAAAAAAAGTTGTGATATCTTATCTCAGATGACCAACTTAACTACTATTGTCTTAGGACCAGACTCACAATCACAACGCTTAGAAGGAGTGCAAGTTATTCCGTTAAGTGATAACAGTGCAATGGCTGTGTTTGAAACTAATGAAGGTCATAGTGAGAGTCGTATTTTTAATTTTGATGATCGACTATCTACCGCAGAAATTCAAACATGTTGTAATGTTTTAAATGAACGATTAAGTGGAACACTTCTACATGAGTTAGTCGACAAACTAAACATTATTCGCCCTATATTAGCTCATAAAGTAGAGCATTATGAAGTGTTATTTGAGGCGTTTATGAGTGCATTTTTAAAGTTTGCGGCAGATAACATGTATTTAAGCGGACAAAACAACTTATTAAATCAACCCGAGTTTGCAGATATTGATAAGTTAAAACAAGTAATGAAGTTACTTGAAAACAGTGTGTTATGGCGCACATTGGGTCACAACAAAGGTGATTTGATGCTTCAAAAAGATGAACAATCACAATTGGTGTGGATGGATGATATGGCTGTTGTCTCTTCGACAATTAAGTTTAAAGACAAAGAAAGTGGACAATTAATGGTGCTAGGGCCAAATCGAATGGAATACAATCGAATCCTATCCATGATGAAAACCTTGACGAAAGCCATTGAACAAATTTATGGAAAGGAAGAGCAGGATGAGTAAAGAAAAAAAGAAAAAAACGACAGAAAATAGTGAGGAAAAAGATATACTTCAAGAAAAGCAAAACGCTCAAGAAAATGAAGAATCATCAGTAGATGAAGATCAACCAAAAGAATTGAGTGAACTTGAAAAAGCCTATCTTACTATTTCTCAGTTAGAACAACAACTGCAAGAAAGCAAAAATGATTATTTAAAAGCCTATGCAGATGCTCAAAACACAAAGAAGCGATTGATGGCTGATTTTGATAACAAAAGCAAGTTTATTTTAAAAACCTTTGCATTAGAAATTGTATCCGTTATTGATAACTTTGAACGAGCGTTGCTAGATGAACATAAAGATGTCGAAAGTTTAAGAAAAGGCATTGAAATGATCTATTCACAGTTGTTAGAAGCATTAAAAAAAGAAGGTATTGAAAAAATTGATGCCCATCAACAACCATTTGATGCAAACATGCATCATGCCATTGCGATAGAAGAAAGCGATGAGGTTGATGAAAACACCGTTATTGAAGTATTCCAAGAAGGATACATGATAAAGGATAAATTATTACGACCAAGCGTCGTCAAAGTAAGTGAAAGGAAAAGTGATGAATAATGAGTAAAATAATTGGAATTGACTTAGGTACCACAAATTCATGTGTTGCCGTATTAGAAGGAAAAGAAGCAGAGGTTATTACAAACCCTGAAGGAAATCGTACAACACCATCGGCAGTAGCTTTTAAAAATGGTGAAAAAATTGTTGGAGAAGCTGCAAAAAGACAAGTAGTCACAAACAAAGAATCAGTATTATCCATTAAACGATACATGGGTAGTGATCATAAAGTAACATTAGAAGGAAAAGAGTATACTCCACAAGAGATTTCAGCGATGATCTTACAACATTTAAAAGGTTACGCTGAAGATTATTTAGGGGAAAAAGTAACTCGTGCTGTTATTACTGTTCCAGCTTATTTTAACGATGCTCAACGTCAAGCAACTAAAGATGCTGGTAAAATTGCAGGATTAGAAGTTGAACGTATTATTAATGAACCAACAGCAGCTGCGCTTGCTTTTGGTATTGACAAAACAGATAAAGAACAAAAAGTATTGGTGTTTGACTTAGGTGGAGGAACCTTTGATGTTTCTATTTTAGAACTAGCTGAGGGTACCTTTGAAGTATTGTCAACCGCAGGAGACAATGAACTTGGTGGAGACGACTTTGATGATGTAGTCGTGAATTGGTTAGTAGATACCTTTAAAAAAGAAAATGGTATTGACTTAAAATCCGATCGCATGGCGCTTCAACGTTTAAAAGAAGCAGCTGAAAAAGCAAAAAAAGAACTATCATCAACCGTACAGACACAAATTTCTTTGCCATTTATCTCAGCAGGTCCATCTGGTCCTCTGCACTTAGAACAAAGTCTTTCTCGTGCTAAATTTGAAGATATGACCAATCATTTATTACAACGTAGTGTTCAACCAGTACGTCAAGCATTAAAAGACTCTGGATTAACAAAAAGTGATATCGATCAAGTGTTGCTTGTTGGTGGATCTACTCGTATGCCAGCCGTTGTGGAACTAATTAAACGTGAGTTAGGTAAAGAACCTAACAAATCAGTAAACCCTGATGAAGTTGTTGCAATTGGAGCAGCCATTCAAGGTGGTGTAATTGCTGGTGATGTAAAAGACGTCTTGTTGTTGGATGTAACTCCACTATCTTTAGGTATTGAAACCATGGGTGGTGTGATGACTGTGTTAATTGAACGCAACACAACCATTCCAACATCAAAAAGTCAAATTTTCTCCACAGCAGCTGATAATCAACCTGCAGTTGATATTCATGTCTTGCAAGGGGAAAGACCAATGGCAGCAGATAACAAATCACTTGGTATGTTTAAATTAGATGGTATTAATCCAGCACCAAGAGGAGTGCCACAAATTGAAGTTTCCTTTGATATTGATGTTAATGGTATTGTTAATGTATCAGCAGTTGATAAAGGTACCAATAAAAAACAATCCATCACCATCACTAACTCTAGTGGTTTAAGCGATGATGAAATTGATCGTATGGTAAAAGAAGCTGATGAAAACAAAGAAGCGGATGCAAAACGTAAAGAAGAAGTAGAACTAAAAAACAAAGCAGAACAGTTTATACATCAAATTAACAAATCCATAGAGGATGACAATGAAAATGTAAGTGCACAGCAAAAAGAAGAAGTTGAAAAACTACGTGATGAAATGCAAGAAGCACTTGATAATAACAACATGGATGTGTTGCGTGAAAAACTAGATGCATTAGAAAAAGCAGCGCATGCTATGAGTGAGCAAATGTATGCAAACCAAGCGAAAGCTGAAAGTGAGTCTCAAGAAGAATCATCCAATGATGATAATGTGGTGGATGCTGATTTTACTGAAAAGAATTAGATAGAAGTTGTAACTTTGTTGGAGCATGGAGGAAAGTATGGCAAATAAGAAAGATTATTATGAGTCTTTAGGTATATCTAAAGGCGCAACCAACGATGAGATTAAAAAAGCTTATCGTAAATTAGCGAAAAAATATCATCCCGATGTCAATAAAGAAGCGGGTGCTGATGTTCGCTTTAAAGAGATTCAAGAAGCGTATGATGTTTTAACAGATCCTCAAAAACGTGCTCAATATGATCAATATGGTCATGCTGCATTTGATCAAAATGGTGGTTATGGCGGATTCCAACAAGGTTTCGGTGGTTTTGAAGATATAAACGATATCTTTGGTTCATTCTTTGGTGGTGGATTTTCTTCAGGAAGACGTCAGTCTTCTGGGCCACGCAAAGGACAAGATCGATTTATGCAAATGAAAGTTGACTTCATGGATGCTGTTTTTGGTAAAACTGAAACAGTATCCTTGGATGTTGATGAGGTTTGTGACCATTGTCATGGCTCTGGAGCACAATCTAAAAGTGATATTGGAGTTTGTTCTACCTGTAATGGTAAAGGTAGTGTGGTATCACAACAACGAACACCCTTTGGTGTCTTTCAATCTCAAAGTACATGTCCCGACTGTCAAGGAACAGGTAAAAGTGTAAAAAATAAATGTTCTAAATGTGCTGGAAAAGGATACAACCGTAAACGTATGGATGTAGAAGTAAAAATACCAGCAGGCATACAATCCGGTCAACAACTTCGTATTCCTTCTAAAGGTGAACGAGGAGAACATGGTGGACCAAATGGTGATTTGTTTATTGAAATCTTAGTCTTAAAACATAAATTCTTTGTTAGAGAAGGAAAGAATATCTTTGTTAGTGTACCAATTTCTGCAGTTGATGCAACCTTAGGTACAAAGGTAGATGTACCAACGGTTTATGGTGATGTAGAATTAACAATCCCAGCCGCAACACAACATGGTACGCAATTTCGTTTAAAAGGAAAAGGTGTAAAGGATTTACGATCCAATACTGTTGGTGATCAGTTTGTTGAAATACAAATTGAAGTCAATCGAAAACTAACAAAAGAAGAAAAAGCATTGTATGAAAAGTTAAAAGAGATATCCAATAAAGAAACTGTGTTTGATAAATTTAAGAAGAACTTTAAGTAACACATCGTGTTACTTTTTTAATCAAGTTTCATTAGCACTCTTTATATTTAAGTGCTAAAATATTAGTGAAATGAGGTGAATATATGAACCCTGAAAAATGGACAGATGCTTTAAAAAATGTCATATCACAAGCGTATGAAATGGCAGTATCGTTTAATCACACTGAGTTTAGTGATGCTCATATTATGAAGGCACTCTCAATGAATCATGATTTTCATTATTTTCTAAAAGCGTGTGATATTGATGTCCAAAAGCTACAACAAGTACTCGATGAAGTGTTATCTATGTTTGCGATGTCTTCAAATAATAGTGAACCAACACCATCAGTCGCTATTAACCATTTATTAAAACAAGCTGAAACCATATCCAAAGAGTTTAATGATCACTTATTGTCCACTGTGTCTGTCTTTTTAGCAGAATATCAACTAAACAGTGCATGTGCAACCCAATTAAAAAAACAATTACCAATAAACATTCAAACATGTATCCAAATTGAAAAGGATCGTAGAAAGGGGATGACTATGACAAATCCAAACGATGAAAATCAAGTAGAAGCATTAAAGAAATATGGTCGAGATTTAGTGGCATTGGTTAAAGAAGGACACATTGATCCAATTATTGGACGAGATGAAGAAATTCGCCGTGTCATTCAAATATTGTCTCGTAAAACAAAAAACAACCCAGTACTGATAGGAGATCCAGGTGTTGGTAAAACTGCGATTGTGGAAGGATTAGCTTGGCGTATCATGAAAAAGGATGTTCCACTAAGCTTAAAAGAAAAACAGCTCATTGAACTTGACATGGGTCTTTTAATTGCAGGAGCTAAATATCGTGGTGAGTTTGAAGAACGATTAAAGGCTGTACTTAATGAAGTCGAAAAAGCGCAAGGTAATATAATTTTGTTTATTGATGAACTTCATAATTTAATAGGTACAGGAAAAAGTGAAGGAGCTATGGATGCAGCTAACTTACTTAAACCAATGCTTGCACGTGGACAGCTTCGTTGCATCGGTGCGACGACTTTTGATGAGTATCGCTTACACATTGAAAAAGACGCAGCACTAGAACGACGTTTTCAAAAAGTATCCGTTTTTGAACCATCCATTGAAGACACTGTTTCGATATTACGAGGCTTAAAAGACCGGTTTGAATCGTATCATGGCGTAACGATTCTTGATGAAGCAATCGTAGCTGCAGCACAATTATCTGCCCGTTATATTACCGATCGATTTTTGCCAGATAAAGCAATCGATTTAATTGATGAAGCGTGTGCTAGTATTCGTGTAGATATGGATAGCATGCCTGAAGTTTTAGAAAACTTAACACGAAGGATCATGCAATTAGAAATTGAAGAGAAAGCTCTTATAAAAGAAACTGATAAAGTGACATTAGAACGATTAGAAGATTTAAGAAATGAACTAAGTAAGTTAAAAAGTGAAAAAGATACATTATACAATCAATGGTCACAAGAAAAACAAGTGCTAGATCAAGCCAAAGAAGCGAAAGAGAAACTTGAAAGTGCAAAACTTCAATTAGAGCAAGCACAAAATGATATGAACTATGAACAAGCCGCGAAGCTGCAATATGAAACCATTCCTACTCTTGAAAAACAAATTGCCTCTCAACAACAATTTCAACATGAAGGGTTAATTGTGGAAAAAGTAGATGAAGATTTAATTGCACATATTGTGTCAAAATGGACAAACATTGAAGTGAATAAACTACTTTCTTCTACAAAGGCAAAATACCTTCAACTAGAGAGCCAATTACGCAAACGAGTAATGGGTCAAGATCATGCCTTAAAGCTTGTTAGTGACGCTATTTTGCGCTCTAAAGCGCAAATACATGATGAACATCGTCCTCTTGGTTCTTTTATCTTTTTAGGACCGACAGGAGTTGGTAAAACTGAAGTTGCGAAGTCATTAGCAGAAAACTTGTTTGATGATGAGAACAAAATTGTTCGTATCGACATGAGTGAGTACATGGAAAAACATAGTGTGGCACGATTAATTGGTGCACCTCCTGGGTATGTTGGTTATGAGCAAGGTGGTCAACTAACAGAGGCGATCCGTCGACATCCTTATTCGATTGTGTTGTTGGATGAAATCGAAAAGGCACATCCAGAAGTATTTTCTATTTTGCTTCAAGTGTTGGATGAAGGTAGATTAACTGATTCAAAAGGAGTATCCGTTGATTTTAAAAACACACTGATTATCATGACATCCAACATTGGTTATGAGTATGCCTTTGAAGCAGATAGAAACATAAAAGAAAAGGGATACCAAGCAAGTTTGCATCAACACTTTAAGCCTGAGTTTATTAATCGAATTGATGAGGTTGTCATCTTTGATGCACTCAATCAAGAAGTGTTAGCACAAATTGTGGATAAGTTTATACGTGAACTAGAAATACGATTAAAACGCCAAGAATACACTCTAATCGTTGATCAACAAGTAAAAGATGAAATTTTAAAAGTTGGTCAAGACTCACAGTTTGGTGCAAGACCGATAAAACGTCACATCCAAAAGCATATTGAAACACTAATCGCGTATGCCATATTGAAAAACGATGATGAAAACAAAACAAAAATACAACTATCAATGAAAAACAATGTTTATGATGTAAGCTTGCAGTAGGGGATTCCATCTTTTAGATTTAAAAAGCGCAACTAGTTCTTGAAGTAAGGGGTTATTTTTGTTAATGTTTATTTGTAAATAGCTTCACAAAAAAGGAGAACGTATGCAAAATAATGTCGTTCGAATCATCACGTTCTTGCAAATTCTACAAAAACATACGGATGAGAAAAACTCGCTTTCACGCAACCAGTTGATTGAGATGATGGAGGAGTTAGGTTTTTCGATGAACAGAAAAACCTTGTATGAGTATATAAAGCAGCTCAAAGAAGTGGGATATCCTATTGGTGTCAATCAAAGCAAAGACTATGGGTATTATTTATCAAGTGAGCCTTTTAGTTTTGCCCAAGCAAAACTTCTTGTGGATGCTGTGCAAACTTCAAAAGTACTAGAAAAAGAAATGAGCACGCAACTCATCAGCAACATTACCTCAAGCATGTCTAAGTATGAAGCTTCAGCACTAAAACGTAAGCTGTATATGTCTGAAAAGGTAAAAACATTCAATAAAAACATTTACTCTATGATTGATAAAATACATGAAGCCACACAACAAAAAAACAAGTTATCGTTTCGGTATTTTGATATCGTGTTAAACCACAAAAATGAGATTGAAAAAAGATATCGACATGATGGATTAGAATATGTGGTTAGTCCTTATTCACTTGTATGGGCGGATGATAATTACTATATGGTTGCGCACTATCCAAAACATGAAGGGTTAACCAACTTTAGAGTAGATCGCATGGATTTAGTGATGGTAAAAAAAGAAAAGCGTACATCACTAAGTGAAGCAACAAGCCAAGCTGATTTTAACATTGCTAAATACTCACAACGATTGTTTTCTATGTTTAAAGGTGAGGAAATTGAAATAGTGTTGCATGCTAAGGAGCATTTATTAAATGTGATCTATGATCGTTTTGGTAATCATGCGACATACAAAAGAAACAACGACATCATTGAGATTAAAGTACATGTGTCGGTTTCTGCTCCATTTTTTGGATGGGTGTTTCAATATGGTGATGGGATACAACTGATCTCACCATCAAAGGTGGTAAAAGAGTACAAAAACCATCTACATCAAGTGTTATCTCAATATCGAAAGGAAGAATAATTAATGCATGAAGGAAAATACTTAAAATTACCTCAAAATGTCAATGAAATGCTTCTTGATGAGCAAATTGATGATATTATTGAAATGGTAGAAGACTATTGTTTGATGATGGCTTTTGATCATCAAAAAACATCAACTAAACTAACAGGCATTAGAGAATGGTCTTTGTTAAATGATACAGAATGGGATAAACTTATTGAGCAATTAAAGCAGTTAAAAATTTTAGGTACACCACTTAGTGTGATTGAAAAATACGATCATGGTCAAGATATTGATGAGTTGCAATTGAGTTGGGGATATAAAAACTAAAGTTGAGGAACTTCTATGAGCCTGCAAAAAACATTTACAACATTGATTTCACTTTCTACAAAACCTGTATTAGCCGTAGCGGCAGCTGAAGATGAAAATATTTTAGTTGCCATTGATTATTTGGTGCGCCAAAACATGGTGGATGCAATCTTGATTGGAAATAAAACCATTATTGAACGCATCATTCGGCAACATTCGATGCAGCTTACCTGTGAAATTATTCATACTAGTTCTAAACATGAATCTGTCGAAATTGCGATAGAAACAATAAGAAATAATAAAGCGACGATGCTTGTAAAAGGGAAAGTAGAAACTGCGACACTATTAAAAGCAGTGTTGCATAAAGAAAAAGGACTACGAAAAGATGATTTGCTTTCTCATGTTAGTGTAGCTCAACTTGAAGATCGTTTGCTTGTGTTTGCGGATGGAGCGATGAATATTAGACCAACAATCAAACAAAAGCACACCATTATTGAACAATGCTTGCAAGTTGCTACTCATTGTCAGTTTCCATATTTGCATGTAGGTATTATATGTGCGATTGAAAAAATCAATCCAAAAATGATATGCACAGAAGATGCAAGTGTGCTTAAACAAATGACGTATCAGTTTTCACATGCGATTGTCGATGGTCCCTTTGCACTTGATAATGCGCTATCACTAAAAGCAGCGCAAGCAAAACAAGTACAAAGTCCTATTGCAGGAGATTGTAATGTACTGTTAATGCCAGAAATTGAAAGTGGTAATATTTTTTATAAATCGTTAGCTTTTATTGCAAAAATTGATGTAGCTGGCATTATTATGGGAGCTCAAGTTCCGATTGTTGTTACATCACGAGCAGATTCATACAACAATAAAGTAAATGCTATATTACTAGCCTGTGTTATTGCATCAAGCAAAGCATAGGCTTTTTCTTTGTTTTTATGGTATTATCTTTACGGTGATAAAATGAAAGAAATAGTTAGAATTTTTGAAATTGATATTCCTGCACAAGAGAGAATTGATGGATTGTATGGTGAAGGCAACAAATTGTCGTTTCGCTCTAAAAACAGTGGTGACATTGTAGAAAATACTTACAATAGTTATTATTGTGAAGCAGTTTATGCTCTTGATGAAGCCAACACCCAAAAGTTTTTGGATTCACTTGAAGGTACATTTGATACTATAGGAGAAATTGTGGCAAAGAAGTTTACTTCTCCAGCAGGATTAGATCAGTTGAAACGTCATTGTGATAACAATGGTATTGAGTACGATTACAAGTTTATTGTGGATTAAATAAAACAGTTCCTTAACGGGAACTGTTTATTTCTTTTGTTAGTGTTATGATTTCCTCAATCATGTCATTTACTAGTGAAATACTGTCTTTGAGTGCTTGTGGTGATGTTAAATCGATATCAAGCTTGCTTGCTAACTCAAGGGGTGTTAATGTACCTCCAGCTTGAAGTACTTCTAAGTATTGCTTAACATAGTTTGGATCTTCAATCATTTTTTGACTAGCCAAAGTGGATATGGTAAGACCAGCGGAATAAGTGTATGGATATAGTCCCATGTAATAATGTGGTTGACGCATCCAAGTGTATTTGGCATAATCATCCACTTGTACTGCATCTTTCCAAAATCCTTGTATGGTATTTAGTGTTAGTGTGTTTAATGTCTCAGCAACCAACGGTTTGTTTTGTTCAATGAGGTTGTACACTTCGCGTTGATAATGAGCTTCTAATAAATGAGTAACAAAATTATGATAATATGTACGACTAATAATTGTCGATAGTACCCAACGCTTCATTCTTGGATCAGTTGCGTTTTCTTTTAAATATTGTGCAACCAATAGCTCGTTAATGGTGGAAGGTGCTTCAATAAAATAGAGTGATGGACGTGAGTTTAATATGTTTTGATGTTGGTGAGCGTTGTAGAAATGACCGGCATGACCAATTTCATGGGCTAAAACAAAACATTCTCTCATCCTTTTGCTCCAACTAATGAGAATAAATGGATGAAAACCATAAGGGCTAGAACAAAATGCTCCAGTGCTTTTTCCTATGTTGTTTTCAAAATCAATCCAACGCTCATCAAAGGCTTTGTTAATCATACTTTGATAATCATTGCCAAGTACATGCAATCCTTTTAAAATGGTATCTTTCGCTTGTTCAATGCTTATTTCAGGTTCAAACTCTGGATCAAGTGGGAGCTTTAAATCCGCGAATGTCATTGTATCAAGTTGATGCTCTTTTTGAAGTAGTTTCGCATATTTAATCATAATTGGAGATAGTTCGCTGTATAGTATATCAATTTGACGATCCATCATGTCTTTGCTTACTTTTTGATCAAACAACAAATAATCAAAAACACTGTCATAATGCCGTAGTGTAGCAAGTGTCTTTTCTTTTTGCACTTGTGTTTGATAAGTTGCGGCTAAAGTATGTTGATACGCACTTAATTGTTTATGAAACTGTTGATAGGCTAAATGACGAAGCTGATGATCAGTTTCGTATTCAAGTTCGTTTTCAAAAGTAGTAAAACTTAAAGGCACTTCTTGATTATGAATGAAAATTGAATCAAAGGTTAAATCTGCTAATTTAGCACGATTGTATATCGAGTAAAACACATTGATAACAGGGGAGAGATGTTGCAGCGTTGTTTCAACTTCAGGATGTAATTGATGCTTTGAAGCATCAATGATGTCTTGTAGGTATGTTTTAAGTTGTGGATCATAATCAATTGCTTCTTGTAATGTAGTTGTCGAAGCCACACTTAATTCACTTTCAACAAACTGTATTTGTGCTATTAATGGTGAAAGTGCATTGGACATTTGAGAACTTAACTTAGCTGCCTCGTTGTTTGTTTGATCTTGGGACAAGTTTAAGCTTGTGTAAGTAGAAATTGATGTCATTGCTTGTACAATTTCCATATACTCCATTAAACAAGCAGCAATAGTGCTTGCTGTATTTAGTTTTCCTTGATAAGTGTTTACAAAATGATGAACAGCTGTTTTGGTTGATTCTAACTTAGCATAGAGACTCTCTATATTTTTGAATAATGAAGATAAATCCCATGTTAATTGCTCATCCACTTCATGACGATAATGTAGTTTTTTCACGTTTAATCCTTCTTTCTGATAGTTAATGTACTTATTGTATCATGGTAAATTAAGGATGATACAGTCATTTCTAGGTAGAATTTTGGTTTCTATGAGATATTTAAAAGGCAGAGTGTAGGTGATACTATAAAATTGCGAGTAATATAGGACAAGCTAATGTATTGTAAAAATGTGGTAAAGATAAACCTGAACATTCACGTTTTTGTCTTGAATGTGGTGCTAATTTACTTTTAGAAACACCACATCAAATGATGAGTAATGAAACAGTGGTGCATAGTGAAGCAAAAAGTAAACTTGTGGCTGGATTGTTGTGATTGTTTTTAGGAGCTTTTAGAATACATAACTTTTTTTAGAGTACACAGTGAAGAAGCTTGTGCAACTATTATTAACTACAGTTGGTTAAATTATCCTTGTTGGGCTATTTATAGCAGCTGTCTGGTCTTTTATTGAAGCTGTCTTGATATGAGTGGGAAGTATCAATACACATGCATCAAGAGAGTTATTGAAAGACTTAAAAAGGATTCTTATAAGCAAGTATCTTTTTTATAATTGAATTAGTTAATGTTTTAAAGCTTAATTTACAATTAAATTGTATAAAAAAGAAGAAAAATCACATGATTTTAAAAAACGCAAAAAGATGTGAAATTTGAGTGAAAGTCGAATTTTGTCGAAAGAAAGTAATGCGTGTAAAGCGCTTTCATTGTATAATGTACATGGTTATGTTTGACGTGTTAAAACATAAACCACCCTTTAGAGGGTTTTAGTTGGATTGAACTTTGTTTGCAAACCACCACAAAGTGTAGGAGAAGAACTCATTTATTGGGATTCTAGCAAACAAAGATCATCATAGATTTTATTTCTTAGCGTAAAGCTAAAAGAAAGGAAGGAAGAATATTTATGAAGTTTCTTAGAGCTGTTCTAGGATATGCCATCGCTGGTATGATCGTTATGTCCGTTTGGGGCGAATTCGTAGGCGTATGGGGAATTATCGGTGGATGGTTAGCAGCATTTGCTATCATCGGACCAATGTGGTTTATGAACCACTTCTTAGGTTTAATCCATCATGATGCTGACTCCGGTTTTGTTGACATGGGGTTAGGGATTGGTTTAACTGGATTATTCCGTGACACATTTGGTGTTGGATTTGATGCCTTTACGGCAGCAATGCCAACTCTTGCTTTAGTTGCAGTAGGAGCAATCCTTGGAGGATTTGTTGCTGCTAAAGTTGAAGAGAGTATGGAAAAGGGAGGTAATTAGTAATGGAATTAACTTTAATGTTGGCTACCGTAGCAGGCGGTTTCCTATTCCCTTTCTTAATTCGTTTATTATGGGGAAAATTAGTTGATAATTTTGGTACATTCGGTGGATGGATGGCAGCATTATTCATCGTTGGTACAACTTGGGCAATTAACCATGGTACAGGCATGATCACACAAGGTGATGGCGGCGCTTGGATCGACATGGGGTTTGCAGCAGGTATCGGTTTATTAACAGCTTCAGTAGTACGTGGTGGAAGTTTTGCAAAAGCAGTTCCTAATGTCATCGCAGCAATCGTTGGTGGTGCTTTAGGTGGATTAATTCTATCATTCTTCTTATTTTAACAATTGAATATTAGAAAAAATACTTTCAGGAGGTACTAATGGAAAAGTATGTATTAGCTATTGATGCTGGGACAACCAGTAATCGTGCGATTATTTTTGATTCTAACACTAACATCGTTGGTGTAGCTCAAAAAGAATTTGAACAAATCTTTCCAAAACCAGGTTGGGTTGAACACAACGCAAACGAAATTTGGACAAGTGTATTATCAGTTTTATCAGATGTATTAATCTCAACGAAGATCAAACCTGAGCAAATTGCTAGTATCGGTATTACCAACCAACGTGAAACAACAGTTGTTTGGGACAAAAACACAGGAATTCCTATTTATAATGCTATCGTTTGGCAATCACGTCAAACAGTTCCTATCTGTGATGAAATCAAAGCAGCTGGAAAAGAACAATTATTCCGTGACAAAACAGGTCTAGTTGTAGATGCTTATTTCTCCGGAACAAAAGTTAAATGGATTTTGGACCATGTTGAAGGTGCTCGTGAAAAAGCAGCAAAAGGCGATCTATTATTTGGAACAATCGACACATGGTTAGTTTGGAAGTTATCTGGTGGTGCAGCACACGTTACTGACTACTCAAATGCTTCTCGTACATTAATGTACAATATTTATGACCTTAAATGGGATGAAGAACTTCTTGAAATCTTAAATGTTCCTACGAACATGCTTCCAGAAGTATTACCATCAAGCTATGTTTATGGTAAAACTGTATCTTATCACTTCTTTGGTCAAGAAGTACCTATCGCTGGTATCGCTGGTGACCAACAAGCTGCTCTATTTGGACAAGCTTGCTTCAAACCTGGTATGGCGAAAAACACCTATGGAACTGGTTCATTCATGCTTATGAATACTGGGGAAAAAGGTATTCCTTCTAAAAATGGTTTATTAACCACTCTTGCATGGGGCTTAGATGGAAAAGTTGAATATGCACTTGAAGGATCAATCTTTATTACTGGTGCTGTAATTCAATGGTTACGTGACGGATTGAAATTCGTTAACTCAGCTCCTGAATCAGAAGCTCTAGCAACAAGTGTTGAATCATCAGATGGTGTTTACTTAGTTCCTGCATTTGTAGGTCTAGGTGCTCCTTATTGGGATGATAAAGCTCGTGCTTCAATCTTAGGATTGACAAGAGGATCAACAAAAGCTCATATTACACGTGCAGCATTAGAATCTATTGCTTACCAAACACGTGACGTATTATCAGCAATGCAAAGTGACTCTGGAATTAACCTAGCTGAATTAAAAGTTGATGGTGGAGCAGTTAAGAATAACTACTTAATGCAATTCCAAAGTGATATTCTAGGTGTACCAGTTGAGCGTCCAGTTGTTCAAGAAACAACAGCTCTAGGTGCAGCATTCTTATCTGGACTAGCAGTAGGATATTGGACAAGCACGGATGATGTTACCAATAACTGGAAACTAGACAAACGCTTCGAGCCAGAAATGACTGAAGCAGTAAGAGAAAAAATGTATAAAGGATGGCAAGCAGCTGTTAAAGCTACTCAAGCTTACAAACCTGAATAATACATGCATTTTAAAAGATAGTCCAATATAATTCGGACTATCTTTTTTTTGTCGTAACAATAAAAAAACTGAAGTTGATTCTTCAGTTTTTTCTACTTCATCATTGGCTAGATGACGAAGGTTAATAGGAGTGTCTGATTCTTTCTAATATAAGGCTAATATACTCTGAATTAGAAGGCTTTTTATTGGGATCTTTATAATTCATCGTCTTTAAGAAAGATTTCAGACTATCGTTATTTTGGTTAAATGCTAATGTTATTGAATGTCTCATTGCCTTATCTACATTTGCACTTGATGTTTTAAATGCAGCTCCTACCAATGGGTAAATAGATTTGGTAATAGAGAAGACATCTGAATCTTGTTTTACTAAATAGGCTAATGCATGATAGAAGTATTTGTATCCTAATGTATGAACAGGTAAGCCACTATCGATTAAATATTTGACTATAAATGCATTGTTGTCATTAGCATCAATAATTGGACTGTTTCCAACATTATTATCATTCACGATGATTTGAATACGATCCATCAATACATCCATTTTATATGGTTTTAGCATATAGAAGCTAGCACCGAGCTGTATAGCATATTGTACGATAGAATCTTGTGATAGCTCACTTGCCACAATAACTTTCGTATTTTTTAATAAGTCTTCTTTAATTGCTTGTTCTAAAAATCCAAGTCCATCAACATGTGGCATGATTAAATCTAGTAGAATTACATCTGGTTGACTGTATCTAAGTTTACGTAAACCATCTAAGCCATCATGAGCGATGTCGATTGATTTAACAAGCTCATGATATTTTAAGTGTTCTTGTAATTGCTCACAGATTAGAATGTCATCATCAACAACTAATAGTGATACAGCTTTACTACTCATGGGCCACTCTCCTTTAATGAATGGACTTATGGATTGGCTAGTCGACTTTTGCCATTGAACGTGAGGCAATGATATCAACTCCTAAGTCACAAACATTTTCAATTAATACTTGTTTGTTTTGTACAGGTGCTTTCACTTCTATTTTTGCAATTTCTTTCATCACATCAAACATACTACCTTTTGGTATGTCTGATGATGTAATGACTGGTAAACGATCATACATTGCTCCTACAATTTTTACTGTGCTTGTGAGCATACGAGTAGGATTCGTTAATTCTTTTCTTGCATAAACATCACCACGAGGGCATTGATTTCCTTTAACTTCTACAATATTGTTGTTATCATCCATTTCAATTTCTAGATGACAACTAACAGGGCAGACGATACAAATCATTTCTTCTTTTCTCATGCTGCTTCCTCCATAATCTCAAGACTAATTGATTCTTTAACATCCTCAATGTCTTGTTTGCGTAAAATAACTTTTTCCATTTCAGCTGGTGCCATATGTTTTTTCTTTAGTTTTCTAAATTCAACACCATCTTTTTTAATGACTAAGTTAACATTTTTAAATGTGTTTTTTACTCTAAACATGAGTTCAATTTTAGTATCCACATTAACAGGGTGAATAATTTGTGGAACAATGTATCCAACACCTTCATTTGCTTCAGTTTTAAATGAGTTACCAGTTACTAACTGATCTTTTATATGTTTTGCGGCTGCAATTCCAGCCTTTTTACCTTCTTCACTAACAAAGTCCACAAGATCATGCACGTGTAAGACATTTCCACAAGCAAACACTCCTGAAAGACTTGTTTGATAGGATTCGTCAACTTTTGGACCACGTGTTTTTAGATCCATGTCAATTTCTGCTTCTTCTGTTAGGGCATTTTCAGGAATCAGTCCGATAGAGAACAAGACGGTATCCACATCAAATTCTTTCTCAGTTCCAGGTATTGGTTGGAAGTTTTTGTCAACTTGAGCAATTTGAACTGCTTCAACTCGATCAAGACCTTCAATACGAGTAATTGTATGGCTTAAAAATAGTGGTATGTCAAAGTCTTCTAAACATTGTTTAACATTTCGTGGTAAACCATTAGAGTGTGGCATAATTTCTGCAACACCTAATACTTGTGCACCTTCTAAGGTTAAACGTCTTGCCATGATTAATCCAATGTCTCCACTACCAAGGATAAAGATTTTTTTACCAACCATAAATCCTTCCATGTTTAGATAACGTTGAGCAGTTCCAGCAGACCATACACCACTTGGACGATATCCAGGCACTGCAATGGCTCCACGAGTTCTTTCACGACATCCCATGGCTAATACAATGGCACCAGCTTTGACTTGGATGTATCCTTCTTGAGGGTTTACATATTCAATGATTTTTGAGTTATTCATGTGAATAACCATTGTATTTAAACGGTATGTAATTTTGTTTTCGTGCACTAAGTCAATAAAGCGTTCTGCATAAGATGGGCCTGAAAGTTCTTCCTTAAAAGTATGAACACCAAAGCCGTTGTGTATGCATTGTTGTAAAATACCACCTAATTCACGATCACGCTCTAAAATTAAAATATCATCTATTCCTTGTTCGTGGGCACTAACAGCCGCTGCTAGACCAGCACTGCCCCCACCAATGATTACTAAATCATAATGTTTCATGTGCTTACTCCTTTGTCTTTCCAACGAGAATACGAGATTCATCGGAATCCAACAAGACCTCTGTTGGAGTTAAATTCAATTCTCTAGCTAAGATGTTAATTACACGTGGTTCGCAGAATCCACCTTGACAGCGTCCTGCACCAGCGCGTACTCGACGTTTAACAGCTTTCACTGTTTTTGCACCGACGTTTCGATGGATGACGTCCACAATTTCAGCTTCACTAACAAGTTCACAACGACAAATCATTTGTCCAAAACGAGAATCTTGTTCAAAATGTTTTTGTTTTTCTTCAACTGACATGCGATTTAAGATAACCCATGGTCGACGTTGTTTATGCTCAGACTTCTTTTTTAAAGAAACTAAATTTTTCAAAATTGTCTCCATAACATATTCAGTAATGGCTGGTGCACTTGCGATACCAGGTGATTCAATTCCGATCAAATTGACAAAGTTTGGCACATCTTTGGCTTCTTCGATAATAAAATCATGATTATCTGGTGTAGGACGAAGACCAGTGTAAGTACGAATAACAGTGTGAAGTGGGATATTCTTAACAGTTTTTGATACTTCACGCTTTACGTAAGCTAAAGCTTCTGCTGTGTTGTCTTTGCCTTCTTTATCACTAATTGTTTCAGAGTTAGGTCCTAATAAGATGTTGTTATGAATGGTAGGAACTACTAAAACACCTTTACCTTTTTCAGAAGGAAGTGGATAAATTGTTCTTGATACTACAGGTTTTTCCGCACGATCAAGAACATAGTATTCACCACGACGTGCTTGGATACGATACGAAGACTGATTAGATACCATACGATAAATATCATCTGAATACAAACCAGCTGAGTTAATTACAATTTTTGTTTGATAGGTTGATTTGTTTGTTTCAATGTTAAAATAACCTTCACGCTTTTCAACATTCACAACTTTGTTGTTTAAAAACAGCTCAACCCCATTATCTACAGCACTTTCCATCGCAGCAATAGTCACTTCCCAAGGGGAGATAATACCAGTACTTGGTAAATCAAGAGCTTTCATTACTGCGTCACTTAAGTTTGGTTCTAATCGAATAGCTTCTTCACGATCAATCATGCGAACTGGTACTTTACGTTCAATGGCTTGTTCATAAAGTTCATTCAGCTTTGGTAGTTCACTCTCATCGGTTGCGACAACAAGCGCCCCGTTGCGTATAAAATCAACTTTCAATTCATTGCATAAATCCTCAAATAGTTCGTTTCCTCGAACATTGAGCTTTGCTTTTAGTGTGTTCGGCTTAGGATCATGTCCTGAGTGAACGATAGCACTATTAGCGGCTGTGGCTTCATTTCCAACGTCGTTGTCTTTTTCTAAAACAGCAACTTTTAGATTGTACTTGCTTAATTCATACGCAAGCAATCCACCATTAATGCCAGCACCAATGATGATTATGTCATACATACTAATTCCTCCTTATTATCTAAAAAGACATCAAAAAATAGTTTTACCTATTTCTCTGATGTCTCTTAGTTGTGTATTAACTTGTAAAAATATTGTAAACGATTTCACAACATGTGTAAATATTGATAAAACATTCACAAAATCGTGATAATATTGGATTAATAATCACAAATTTACCCCGATATGATATGATGATAACATATTTATGGAAGGTGGAAAACATGAAAATTGTTATTTTAGATGCACATGCAATGAATCCAGGTGATTTATCGTGGGACAAAGTAGAAAGATATGGAGAACTTGTTCTATTTGATAAAACAAAACAAGAAGAGATTATAAAAAACATTAGTGATGCTCAAATTGTATTAACAAACAAAACAGTGTTGGATCGTGAAACAATTGAAAAAATGACGAATGTACAATACATTGGTGTTATGGCAAGTGGGTATAATGTTGTGGATATCGAAGCAGCGAAACAACATAATATTGTAGTAACCAATGTGCCTGGATACTCTACTTTAAGTGTGGCACAACATGTTTTCGCATTACTACTTGAAGCGTATGTACAGGTTGGTAAACACAATGAACTAATCAAACAAAACAAATGGGCTTTAAGTGAGGATTTTTGCTTTTATCAAGGTGATTTCTTTGAGTTACAACATAAAACAATAGGTGTTGTAGGGTATGGAAATATTGGAAAAGCAGTAGTAAAGATTGCACAAGCGTTTAATATGAATGTTCTTATTTACGATAAGGGGAAAATTGAACCGTGTAACGATGGTAAGAAAGTATCTTTTGATGAACTTGTTTCACTTTCGGATATTATTACACTGCATGTTCCATTAAAAACAGAAACACAACATATGTTTAATAAAAATACAATAAGTAAGGTTAAACCAAATTGTGTGTTAATCAACACTGCTCGTGCTCAACTTGTGGATAAAGACGCTTTAATTGCCGCGTTAAATAATAATCAACTTGCATATTATTGCACCGATGTTTTTGATAGTGAACCTCCAATATTAAATGATCCTCTTATACTCCATCCTAAATCAATTATTACAGGACACATGGCATGGGCAACAAAAGAAGCACGTACTCGATGCATTGAAATTATTGCCGATAATATCGAAGCCTTTATAAACCATCGTCCTATCAATAAGGTAAATTAATGTTACAAGAGTTAGATAGCCTTACAATCATAGTTGGTTTATTAATCATTGTATTGCTTTTTATCGTAATCATCATGCAACTTAGTAATAACAGAAAGTATAACAAAATAGAAAAAACCACAAATGAACAATTAAAAGAGTATGGCGCAAGTTTTGATGATGCCTTTAGAGAAAATCGAGTGGAGTTAACACAATCACTACACCAGTTTTCAATGAGCACCACACAGCATCTTCAACAAATAAATCAACTTCAAGCCGAGAAATTTGATCGTCTAAATGTTTCTATGGTTGAGTCACTTGAAAAAGTTAAAGAACAAGTAGACAAAAACTTAACCCATCTTCAACAAGACAATAGTCAAAAACTAGAGCAAATGCGTTTAACGGTTGATGAAAAATTACAAGCATCTGTGGAAAGAAGATTTAACGAATCATTTAAACTTATATCAGAGCGATTGGATATGGTCCAACAAGGTCTTGGTGAAATGCAAAAACTTGCGACTGGTGTGGGTGACTTAAAAAAAGTATTAACCAATGTTAAAACAAGAGGGAATTTAGGTGAGATACAATTAAAAAATATTTTAGAAGAAATATTAACTCCTCAACAATATGAAGAAAATGTTCTTATTAACGAAGATAATCAACGAGTGGAATTTGCAATAAAACTACCAAATAGTTCAACAAACAACAAAGCACTGTTGTTGCCGATTGACTCAAAATTCCCAATGGAGGATTATCATCGACTGATGGATGCTTATGATAATAATCAAAGTGTAGAATCTTCATTAAAAGCATTTGAGGTTGCTGTAAAGAAGAGTGCCAAACAAATATATCAAAAATACATCAATCCACCATTAACGACCGATTTTGCCATTATGTTTGTGCCAACTGAAGGGTTGTATGCAGAGATTCTTCGTTATCCTACCTTGTTTGAAACTTTGCAAAAAGAATATAAAATAACCGTTGTTGGTCCGACAAACTTAGTTGCCTTTTTAAGTAGTTTGCACATGGGATTTAAAACATTAGCTATTGAAAAGCGAAGCAGTGAAGTGTGGGAACTACTAGCAATGATAAAAAAGGAGTTTTATCAGTTTGACACTATTTTAGATAAAACAAAAAAGAAACTTCAAGAAGCAACAAATGTAATTGAACAAGCAAATACTAAAACTCGTGCTATTCATCGAAAGCTGAAAAATGTAGAGATGATAGAGACTATTGAAACGTCTTGGGATGACGATGTAGATGTCCCTAAAAACGGTCTTTAATGACAATTTTAATGAATAAATAGTAGTGAAGAGTAATTTAGCGTTCTTTTTATTGTGTTAATTACGAAAATCAAAGAAATATCTGAGATAATGTAATTGGACATCGGGGGGATGTCCTTTTTTATGTTTTCACTACTAAATTATCTTATTTTAGGTATAATAGTGAAAAAGGTGATAGTATGAAAATTCTTATTATGTGTGATTCTTTTAAAGGAACAATGAGTTCAACCGAGGTGAATCGAATTATTGAAGAGAGCATTCAACCTTATTTTGTTCATCACGATGTGCTTACTTTTGCGATATCGGATGGTGGGGAAGGAACATTGGATGCTTATGTCGATGCTACAAATGCAGATTTGTATTCGGTAGCTGTAAACAATCCTTATTTTGAGCCTATTGGAGCTACCTATGCGAGATTTAATGATACAGCAATGATTGAACTTGCATCTGCAGCAGGAGTCAATCTTATTCCAAAGCGATTAAATCCTCTTGAAACAACGACTTTTGGTGTCGGACAAATTATCAATCGTGCGATAGAATCAGGTGTTAAGCATATTTGCTTAGGACTTGGTGGATCAGCAACCAATGATGCTGGATGTGGTTTATTGAGTGCTTTAGGTGTACGATTTTATGATAAAGATGATAATTTATTTATTCCAACAGGAAAGTCATTAAAAGACATTGTTAGAATAGATACTAGTCAAGTAAGTAAAAAAACAAAGCAAGTTTTATGGACGGTTGTCAGTGATGTTAAAAGTCCATTGTATGGGCCAGATGGAGCTGCTTATGTGTATTCTGCTCAAAAAGGTGCTAACAAAGAAGATATTAAGGTATTGGATGATGGGTTGAGACATTTTGCCAAAATGGTTTATCAATTATATGGTATAGATGTTCAAAACATTGATGGTGCTGGAGCAGCAGGTGGTGTTGGTGCTGGCATGGCTGCATTTTTTGATGTGAAAATTGTCAAAGGGATTGATTTTTTCATTGATTTAGTTGATTTTAAGAAACATTTACCTGATACAAGTTTAATTATTACAGGTGAGGGAACATTAGATAAGCAAACGTTACAAGGGAAGGTTGTTTATGGAATTTCTCATTTAGCAAAGCAACACAACATTGATGTTATCGCTGTAGTGGGACAGTTAAAGGATGAGGAGTTAATATCTTTATTGCCGCTCTCTGAAATTATAGTCATACATAAAGACAAGTTGCCCATGGAAAAAATTCATCGTCATGCTGAAAGTGATTTGCGATTAGCTATGCAATCCTGGGCATTTAATAAAACTGCAAAAATAAACTAAAAAATAGTAGGAAATACTATTTTTTTTGTAATATGGTTTCAATGATGGATTCATCAGGATCAATAAAGAGTGATTGATAAGAAAGTACAGATACTAATCCTTTTGGAGCTTGTGGTATCTTTTTTATATTAGCAACCTTTGTATACATCACTTCAACACTAGAAGAATGTCTAGCTTTAGAGTAGTATGCCGCAAGCATTGCTGCTGCGCGAATGTGTTTTTCTTCTAAAATACGATTGCTTGAAACCACAACATGGGCTCCATGATGATGTCGTGTATGAAACCACGTATCCTTTTTGCTTGCTAGTTTAAATGTCACATAATCATTTTGGATGTTGTTTTTACCGACATAAATCGTTGTGTCATCATCAAAAGGAATTGTAGTAATGTTAGGTGCTTTGCTTTTTGTTTTTTTCTTCTGTTTTTCTTGAGCAAAGAAACCTAATGAGGATAGTTCTTCTTTAATTTCCATGGCATCATGAACATTACAATACGTTAGCTGTTCTTCTAAAAGTGAGAAATAATGAATTTTCTCATTAACAATATCGATTTGTTTCTGTAAATGAGGTAAGGAACTTACTAATTTTTGATACTTTTTATAATACAATTGTCCGTTTTCAATTGCACTTAGCTTTGGATCAAGGGCAATAGTTAACTCACGTTGATCTTCAAAGTGAGTAGCTTTAAATGATGTTGCACCTTTTTGTATGGATGAAGCAAACATAAAGCAATAATCACCATATTCTTGAAAGGTAGAAGCATCACTAACTTTTTTAACTTCTTGTTCAAGTTTTTCTTTTTTATTACGAGCTTTTTTTAGTTCTCTATTAATAATTTTTGCAACATTGTTTGTAATGTCTTTTACACGTTTTTTGTGGTCAAGGTGTTGATAAATGTGAGTTAAACCATCGTGCAAATCAAAAGATTCAAAAGTCAAGGTAGTATGAGTTAGTGGGATTGCATGAAAAATTGAAGGTTTTTCTTTGGCTACAAACAAAGTATTACTAGAAAGTATGGTTTGTAAAATAGTGTGGTAATATTCATTGTTCCTTATTCTATAATCAAACTCTCGTGCTAAAATCGGAGAAAAACCTTCGAAATTTTCTAATAACTGATCACTTGGTTCATTTGTGTATTGTAAAGGACTTTTTTTATCCAATGATTCCATAACTTCATATTTTGCAGTTGGAATAATAATGCGTTTTGAATTTTGGTAGGGTGCGATACGATACAATGCATCAATAATTTTACGATTTTGATCAATTAAAATCATATTCGCATATTTACCCATCAGTTCAATCGCAATGGTAGTTTGTTGTAATTCAAATAAGTCATTTCTTTTTTCTAAGGTTACATGAATTATTCGATCAAATCCAACTTGTTCAAAAGATACAATCGATCCACCTTCCGCGTATTTTTTTAAGAGCATTAAAAAATTCGTGGAATGAGAACTTTTTTCACTTTCATTTTCCAACAATTGAATTCTATTAGTTTGTGCATGAAGTGAAACATAAAGGTAAATCTTCTTTTTCGCAAAACAATGAAATATTATTTCGTTGTCGGAAGGTTGAGTTATTTTATTTACTTTTAATGGGACATGCTTTTTAATTGACTGCTGATAACGATGCAGTAGTATTCCATCTAGTGCCACAAACGACTCTCCTTTTTGTGACATTATATCACATTGACAATGACCCTTTGCTTTTGTATGATTGTACAAAGGAAGTATACGATGAAAAAAGGACTATTAATTGTATTAAGTGGCCCAAGTGGCGTAGGAAAAGGAACTATTCGAGAACTGTTTATTCACAAAGCTGAGTTAAACATTGCGTTTTCCATTTCCATGACAACACGTAAACAACGTGAAAATGAAATAGATGGTGTTCATTATCGATTTGTGAGTGAACAGCGTTTTAAGCAAGCCATTGAAAACGATGAGCTTTTAGAGTATGCACAGTTTGTGGGTAATTTTTATGGTACTCCACTTGCGGATGTAGAAAAATTGAGAAATGAAGGTAAAAATGTGCTTTTAGAAATTGAAGTACAAGGAGCCTTACAAATTAAAGATCGTTGTCCTGATGCATTAATGATTTTTGTTGTACCACCAAGTATTGAAGAATTACGTCGTCGGATTTTAAATAGAAAAACAGAATCAGAAGAAGTAATTCAACAACGATTATCAAAAGCTCAAAGTGAAATGGATTTAACAGGGCAGTATAAGTATGTGGTTTGCAATGATGATCCACAGTTAGCTGCAGATATTATAAGTGTTATCATAGCCCGGCACATGGATACAGAATTTGATAGTTAATGAGTCATGAAAAAAAACTACATCAATGTATGGGTTGAACATCGAATACCAACATTAGACGCATTGACTTATCAATGCGATTTTTATGTAGAAAAGGGAATGCGAGTAATCGTGCCTTTGCAAAGTAAAAACGTAGTTGGGTTGGTTTGTGAACTTAATGTTTCTTATGATCAAGAAAAACCAATAAAACACATTGTAAAAGTGGTGGATGAGACACCAATCTTTTCTGATGCGCAGTTTGAACTAGTAGAGTATATAAAAAACATGAGTGTATCTGACTCAATTAGTGTTGTAAAAGCTATGTTACCAAGTCACTTAAAACCAACGATAAAAAAACAACGCATTGCTAAAGAAAGATTTGTCATTTGTAAACAACAACATGATCATTTGACAACACGTCAACATGAAATTGTAAACTATGTCAAAGCAAATCAACCACTGGCTTATCGTGATTATCGAAAATATGCAAAAGGATTAGCGAAAAAATTAGTGGATGACAATGTTGTAAAAGTAATTGAAAAAGATAAACAATATTCATTGCTTAAAGATGTCAAGAAAGAACCTTTTTTACAACTAAATAAGGATCAACAAACAGTATATGAGCAAATCAAACGAAACGAGTTTAATACTTATTTGCTTTTTGGTATTACCGGTAGTGGTAAAACAGAAGTATTTATGCATTTAGTAAGAGATACACTAGCTCAAGGAAAAAATGTACTTGTGTTAGTCCCTGAAGTAGCACTAACTCCTCAAATGATTGATCGGTTTTTAAAGCGGTTTGATGAAAATATTGTTGTGTATCATTCTCATTTAAGCGATAACGAACGCTTTTTTCAGTACAACCAAGTAAAAAACAATCAAGCACACATTGTTATTGGTACACGTTCAGCGATTTTTTTACCAATGGATAACATTGGCTGTATTATCATGGATGAAGAGCATGATGGTAGTTTTAAACAAGAAGTATCTCCCTATTATCACGTTCGTGATATTGCTGATTTTTTATGTAAGAAACATCAGTGTCCTTTGCTTTTAGCTAGTGCAACACCATCACTTGAAAGTTATGCACGGGCTTTAAAAGGAGTGTATCATCTACTACAGTTAAAAGATCGAATCAATAAATCACTCGCAACAATTGAAGTAGTAAACATGAAACAAAGTATTCAAGATAACAAGAATCTATTTTTAAGTGAACAATTATTATCTAAGATTGAAGATCGATTACAAAAGAAAGAACAAATTATCTTGTTGTTAAATCGGCGTGGTTATACACCGCATGTTATGTGTAAACAATGTCTTAGTATGGCGACATGTCATTATTGTGATGTACTATTAACGTATCATATTGAAGATAAAAAACTTCATTGCCATAATTGCAACCATGTTTATCATCAATATCAATGCCAACAGTGCAACCACACTCAGTTTATGGGAAGTGGTATTGCAACTCAGCGGTTAGAGGAAGTATTAAAGAAACGATTTAATCAAGCAAGAGTATTGCGTTTAGATTATGACACTACAAAAGTAAAAAATGCTCATGAGATTTTACTAAATAGTTTTAACAAACATGAGTATGACATTTTAATAGGCACACAAATGGTTGCGAAAGGATTAGATATACCCAATGTAACGTTAGTTGGGATATTGCAGGCGGATGTTGGATTATCGCGCAATGATTTTCATGTTAATGAATCCACGTATGCAATGATTAGTCAAGCAGCAGGTCGTAGTGGTCGTCATGATAAAAAAGGTGAAGTAATAATTCAAGCCTTTAATAGTGAACATTATGTAATAAAAGCAGCTTATCATCAAGACTACACGATGTTTTTTAAACAAGAAATGCATTATCGTAAACTAGCCATTTTACCTCCGTATGTGTATTTGATTTCACTAATCATTACCCATCGCAACAAAGAGAAAGCATACACCTTAGGATACGATTTGTTTGATGCTCTTAAAGAGAAAGAGTCGATGGTATTAGGTGTCAGTGATTTAGGAAAGAGCAAAGATCATTTTCGATATCAAATTGTCATTAAAACCAAAACCTTGTCAAAAGCCATTGAAAATGTCAAAATGATTTTGCGTGAACACAAACAGCTCAAGCCAGTAGTTAGTGTTAATGTATCCCCAAACCATTTGGAGTAACCATGAGAAAAATAGCCTTTGATGTTTTAAGAAAAGTAATTGTTGATCATAAATACGCGAATGTCGCTTTGAAAAATGTCGATCATCCTAATGTTGCACTCATTACGCAACTTGTGTATGGTACATTGCAAAACTATGAGTATTGCAAAGCGCATTGGCAACCTTTTATAAGCAAACCATTAAAAAAAGACATTGAAATATTACTAACATTATCGGTTTATCAATGGATTTTCATTGATAAAACACCTGATTATGCCATTGTTAATGAAACCATTGAAATTGCTAAACGACTATTTGATGGTCGCTATCAAAAAGTAATCAACGCTGTTTTACGTAATGTGTTTTTACAACCAATCCTATCATTACCTTTTGATACTAATGAAAACATCGCATTAATGACTTCTTTTCCATTATGGATTATCAATTTATGGGAAAAGCAATATGGTAAAGAGTTGATGCTTGATTTTGCACTAAGTTCCAATAAAGCATCTACTATATATGTAAAAGAAAATCCATTTGTATCCTTATTAGAGGATGATAGTCATTTAGAAAAGACGGATGTTCAAGGGTGTTATGCTGTTGATCGCACCTTTTTATCTTCGAAGGCTTTTGCTTTTGGAAAATACATTGTGCAAGATAAAAATGCCCAACAGGTTGCTCATTTTGTAGATGTTAAGCCCAATGATGTCGTATTAGATGCTTGTGCAGCCCCAGGTGGTAAATCAGTATCCATGGCAATCAAGATGAACAATCAAGGAAAAATTATTGCGTTGGATGTGTTTGAGCATCGATTGCAACTTATCCAGCAGTTAATTAGAAAAACAAAAATCGATATTATAAAACCAACCTTACAAGACGCCACAAAAGCGCATGAAGCTTTTAAAGAAGAAACATTTGATGGTGTTCTTGTTGATGCTCCTTGTAGTGGTTTAGGTGTATTAAAAAGAAAACCAGAAATTAAACTTTTTATAAAGCCTAGTGATCTTGATCAATTAGTAACACTACAACAAGAAATTTTAAAAAGTGTGGCATTGTTAGTTAAAGTAGGTGGTTGGTTAGTATATGGTACATGTACGATTAATAAAAAAGAGAACGAAAAGCAAAGCGAGTATTTTTTAAACAAGTTTCCTCAGTATGAAAAAATTGAAGAAAAGTTTATTAATCCAAAGACAAGTGAAGCAGACGGCTTTTATATGGTAAAATACAAGCGTACTAGTTAAAAGAAATGAGAGCTTATGAAAACATTATATGATTTTACTTACCCACAACTAATTAGCTGGTTAGAAGATAACAACCAGAAAAAATTTCGAGCAAAGCAATTATACTCTTGGCTTTATAAAAAACGAGTTAATGATATTGAATCGATGAGTGATTTAGCGAAGGATTTTCGTGAGCTTTTAAATGAGCAGTTTAATTTATCGACGATAACATTAAAAGAAAAACACGTTGCCGATGATCAAACAACCAAATATTTGTTTAGGTTAAGTGATGGTCTATTAGTAGAAACAGTGTTAATGCATCATGATTATGGTAAAAGTGTTTGTGTAAGTTCGCAAATTGGTTGTAACATGGGCTGTAAATTTTGTGCGAGTGGATTACTAAAAAAACAACGCAACTTAACAGCAGGTGAAATGGTTCAACAAGTCCTATATGTTCAACAAGAACTAGATAAACAAGAAGAACGAGTATCTTCCATTGTCGTAATGGGAATTGGAGAACCGTTTGATAATTATGATCATGTGCTGAATTTTTTGAAAATTATTAATCATGACCTTGGATTAGCCATTGGATCAAGAAAATTAACAATATCAACATGTGGACTTATCGATGGCATATTAAAATTGGCAGAAGAACCATTGCAAATTAATTTAGCCATTTCATTGCATGCACCAAATGATGCTTTACGTTCTTCATTGATGCCTATTAACCAAGCGCATCCTATTAATGAGTTGATGGATGCTTTAAATGTGTATTATCAAAAGACAAATCGACGAATTACTTATGAATATATCTTGCTTGAAGGTGTTAATGATCAAATCGTTCATGCCAATCAATTAGCCAACTTAATCAAAGGACAAAATGCGTATGTTAACTTAATACCTTATAATCCTGTTGATGAGCAACCATTTCAAAGAACACACATTAAAACAGCACTGTTGTTTTATGATCAGTTAAAAAAGCGAAAAATTCAAGTAACCTTACGTCAAGAACATGGGGTAGACATTGATGCAGCTTGTGGGCAACTTCGTAGTAAACGCTTAAAGGAGTCATCATGAGAAAAGCCATTGGTAGAACTGATAAAGGCAAAGTAAGAGAAAACAATCAAGATCAATACGCAATCATAAGAGAAGATGATGCCATTTTTGCAATTGTATGTGATGGCATCGGTGGTCATGCTGGTGGGAAAAGAGCTAGTAATTTTATCACTCGCTATGTGAAAAAACATTTTGTTGATCATGCACCATTTTTAAGTGCGAAAGATGCGATAGCTACCATTTATCAACTATTAAAAGATGCCAACAGTTCATTATTAGCGGTAGCAAATAAAAATGCCGAACTTCAAGGGATGGGTACTACCTTGGTTGGTCTTTATGTGAGTAATGATTATAAAATTCTTGTTAATGTTGGTGATTCACGTTGTTATGGGTTTAATGATGAAACACTTGATTTGTTAAGCGATGATCATAGTTATGTTAACGAACTTGTAAAGTTAGGGAAAATTTCAAAAGATCAAGCAGAAGTACATCCTTATCGTAACATGCTAACCAATGCTTTTGGTATATCAGAAACGTTGTTTGCGGATATTAAAGAAATTGATAGACCATATGCAAACTACATGTTATGTTCTGATGGTTTACATGGTTATGTGCAAGAAGATGAAATTTTTAATGAGTTACGCTCACCTAATAGTAAGACAAATAAAATAAAATCCTTAATTGAAAAAGCCAACAGCGTTGGTGGTTTTGATAATGTGACGATTGTGCTTGTCAGTGATGAGGGATTCGCTGATGAATAATAAAATCAAAAACCGTTATGAGGTTATTAAAAAAATTGGTGAAGGTGGTATGGCTGATGTTTATTTAGCGTTAGACACCTTATTAAATAGAGAAGTAGCTATCAAGTTTTTACGTGGTGATCTTTCAAGTGACCCAATAAACTTAATGCGATTTCAACGAGAAGCAAATGCCGCTAGTGGCATAACACACCCAAATATTGTCGAAATATTTGATGTTGGTGAAGAAGATGGTCAGCATTTTATCGTCATGGAAAATGTGAAAGGAAAAACCTTAAAACAACTGATCCAACAACGAGGAGCCATCGATTTAGATGAAGCGCTTATTATTATGAAACAAATCGTGGCGGGATTATCCAAAGCTCACCATCATAATGTTGTACATCGAGATATAAAACCACAAAACATCTTAATGAAAGATGATGGCACAGCTAAGATTGCTGATTTTGGTATTGCTCGCTCACAAGGGGCAACACAATTGACACAAATTGATTCCGTGATGGGTTCTGTTCATTACATGGCACCTGAAAGTGCTCGAGGAGAAAATGCGACAAACCAAAGCGACATTTATTCAGTGGGTATTGTCTTTTATGAACTATTAGTTGGTGATGTTCCATTTGATGCGGAAGCTCCTGTTCAAGTAGCCTTAAAACACATGAAAGATGATTTTCCACTTGTAAAAGACTTTAATCCATCCATTCCTCAATCAGTAGAGAATATAATTACAAAAGCAACTGCTAAAAATAAAAACTTCAGATACAAAAATATTGATGAGATGTTAGAAGATTTAGAGTCTTGCATGGACGAGAGTAAGCAAAGTGAAAAACCAATTGTGTTTGATAGTGAAGAAGGTAATACTATTGTTATGGATCAAGTCAATGATCTATCTAAAGAAAAGCAAGACAATCCTTCTACAATAAAAACAACACTTGTCATTTTACTTCTTATCGGGGGCATTATTTTATCCATGTGGTATGTGGTTTCAATGATGAATCAAGCAGAAGAGCAAAACTACGTAAACATGCCTGATATTAATGGATTAACCTTTGCTCAAGCAAGGGATGTACTAGAACCTTTAGGGTTGCATTTATCTACTAGTGTACGTTATCAGTTAACAGATGATGTTGATTTTGGAAGAATCATCAGTTTCACACCTCAACTAGGCAGTGAGGTTGAAGTAGGTTCAAGTGTAAATGTTTGGATATCCGATGGTAAATACACGGTTATTGAAGATTATCAAGGAATGAAAATTGAGGATGTTCAACAAGAGTTAGCAGGCTCTCGTATTACCATTCGTATTGAAAAAGAACAAAGCAATGATTTTCCTCCAGGTACAGTTATCCGTCAAGAACAACTATTGCCAGGTGATAAAATTGATCCTCGAGTATCACGAGAGATTAAATTGGTAGTATCAACATATGTCGAAATTGTTATTCCGCCAATATTAGGGATGGATATTGAAGAAGCCGCAAGTCAGTTGCGTGATTTAGGAGTGACAGTTACTCTTGTTCAACAAAGCACAGAAGCATTTGATGAAGAAGAGTTAGATCAAATAGTGTTTGGTGTTGTTACACAAGTATCACCAAGTGTTGGGAGTTTATATAGTCAATTTGAAAATAATTCAATAACACTATATTATTATTAGTATGATAAAAGCACGAGTAATGAAATTAATTTCCAATCGATATTCAGTATTGATTGATGAGACAATCGTAATTGCAAAACCAATGGGCAAACTACGATTAAAGCAGTCTCCTATTGTTGGAGATTGGGTAATGGTGGAACAACTAGAAGAGCATTGGGTAATTCAACAAGTATGTGAGCGAGACAATCAATTAACAAGACCTACAATTGCAAATGTTGATCAAGCTTTAGTAGTGACTTCTTTGTTTCGACCTGATTTTTCAGCTACACTTTTAGATCGACAACTCTTTTTAATTCTTTATGAAAACATAACACCTGTAATTTGCATCACTAAGTGTGATTTAGTGGATAAAAATGATCCTGTCTTTGATGTTATTCAAGAATATGAAGATGCAGGATACAAAGTTGTTAAAACTGGGTTTGGTTATGATAATGTTGAAATAAAAGAAGTGTTAAAAGATAAAATTACAGTGTTAACAGGACAAAGTGGTGCTGGTAAATCAGCGTTACTAAATCGTTTGGATACTTCCTTTAAAATTAAAACACAAGAAACATCCAAAGCACTTAATCGTGGAAAACATACAACTCGTCATGTTGAGCTGCATCCAGTAGCTAATGGTTGGGTAGCGGATACTCCGGGATTTTCTTCATTAAGTTTTTCACATTTAGACAAACGTCATTTATCAGAGGTTATATTGGACTTCAAAGACTATATTGCGCATTGTCGTTTTAGAAATTGTATTCATATAAATGAACCTGGTTGTGCCATAAAACAAGCCGTCAACGAAAAGAAAATATCGAACATTCGTTATGAAAATTACGTGAGTGTTTGTCAGTTAATAGATGAAGGAGAAAATAAAATATGATAGTAGCACCATCGGTATTATCCATTGATTTTAATAAGTTTAATGAGCAACTACAACTAGTTAATAAGTCCAAAGCAACATGGATTCATTTTGATGTCATGGATGGACATTTTGTTCCTAACCTTACATTTGGGCCAGATATTTTAAAAGCAGTGAAAGCAACCTCTGATTTGTTTATGGATGTTCATTTAATGGTAAAAGATCCAGGACGGTTTGTGGATATGTTTGTTTTAGCAGGTGCCGATCAACTTACGTTTCATCTAGAAGCGTTTGATAATAATGAAGATGTGATGGCGCTTATTGATGAAATACATCAAAAAGGAATTAAAGTAGGTATATCCATTAAACCTAACACACCAAAAGAAGCGATTGAGCCTTTTGTATCATTAGTTGATTTAATTCTTATTATGTCAGTTGAACCTGGCTTTGGTGGACAGTCGTTTATCGAGAGTTCAACAGAAAAAATTGCTTATGCAAAAAAGCAGATTCAACAACAAAAAAGTAAAGCATTAGTACAAGTGGATGGTGGGATAAACAAGCAAACAGTACAACTTGTAAAGGATGTTGGTGTTGATGTAGTAGTAGCTGGAAGTTATGTGTTTAATCAAGATATCCTTGCTGCTATCGAGAGTTTATGTTAACCCTTTGTGTTGTTTGCTCAGATGCAACAGTTAATTTTAATGAGTACACTCATGTTGTTGGTGTGGATAAAGGTGCTTACTTTTGTGCGCAACAACACATTACTATGGATGAAGCAATTGGTGATTTTGATTCAATCACACCAGTTCAACTTGAAGTTGTTAAAAAATATAGTAACCATGTGGAAGTGTTGCAACCAATTAAAGATGAGAGTGATTTAGAAGCCGCCTTAAATCGTTGGCACGATAAGGCACAACAGATTGATGTGTATGGGGCATTGTTTGGTCGATTAGATCATCAATATGTTAACTTGATGTTAGCTATTAAGTATCCAAATGTTCGGTTGATTAACGAACAAAACATAGTAATGTCTATTAGTGAAGACAACATGATTGAATCAGAAGGATTCACTTACTTTTCGTTGTTTGCTTTAGAGGATAGTGAAATATCCATTGATCAAGCAAAATATTCATTACAAAAGCAAAAACTAACAACAAAAGATATTTTTACTCTTTCAAATGAGTTTGTGGCAAATAAAAAAGCAATAGTCCATGTTCATCACGGTAAATTGCTTTTGATTAAAAGTAAAGACAAATAAAAAAACGGTTTCTCACCGTTATTTTTTTTATTGTGCAGCTTGTTGGGCTTTAAGTGCCTTTAATGCGCGAGCAGAAATGCGCACTTTTTGCGGTTTCCCGTCAACCATTAAAGTTACTTTTTGTAAATTTACATTCCATTTGCGGCGGGTTGCACGCAATGAGTGGGAACGTTTGTTTCCAGACATAGCTTTCTTACCAGAAATAGCACATACTCTTGGCATAACATAAACCCCTTTCTTAACTTAATGAGTTATTTGCCTGTTTACTATATCATAAGGATACTAGTTGTGCAACTCAAAAGTGCAAAATGTTTTGATAAACCAAATACAATTCTACTTTATTTATACTGTGTTATTATGCTATGATATAAGCAATGATGAAAGGCTTATTCGATGGACAAACAAATACTTGCTGTATGTGAAATTGCCGATCATAAAGTGCGTTTGATCGTAGCGGAGTTTTTTCATACTTCGCTGAACATTTTGAAAGTAGAACAAGTGACCACCAGTGGATTTGATGGTCGTTTTGTGTTGGATGAACAAGCACTAATTGAATCTGTTCAACGAGCGATATTAAATGCGTCAAAAAACTTACAAGCATCGATAGAGAGAGTGTTACTCGTTGTTCCAAGTCTGGGACTACAAAAGTATTCTCAAAAATTAGATGTTGTCGTTTCTAATGTAGATGAGGGTATTCAAGTTAAAGACATTAAAAAAGCATACCGCCAGTTAATGTCTCAATCAGTACGTGTAGACAAAGAAGTTATTTTTATAAACATTGCTCGATATTTAGTGAATGGGATCCCATTTAGAAAAGCACCAACCACAGAAAAAGTTGAAAAGATGGTTGTGGAGGCAGATATTTATGCAGCTGATAAGGCATTAACGTATCAGTTAGCTTCGATAGTGGAAAAAGCAGGATGTGAAATTCTTGATATTGTATTGGATGGATGGGCATTGGCAAAAGAAACAGCTTTGCTTGAACAATCCAACAAAGATGTTATGATTGCGATTCGATTAGATCAAAGTGCAACCCAATTAAATTTATATTATCACGGAAAATTGATTTCCAGTGAATGGTTAGAAATAGGGTATCGTCAATGGGTGGAGTCTATTAAAAAAACCTTTACACTTCCTTATGAAGTCTCATCTCGATTGTTAACGTACAATACGGATTTAAAATCAACGGAATATTCAAACAATCCAGTTTACTTATGGGCTGTGAATGAGCAAAATAAAACATGCTCTCAAGCAGAAATCATGGATGTAGTTTATCCTCAAATTGAAGAATGGCGAAAACAAATTGTACGGATGTGTGAACCAATTATAGAAAAACGAACAACGAAAATATTAATTAGTGGTGAAGGTGCACTGCTTGAAGGATTGGACGAATTTGTTCAAGAAGCCTTTGAAAAAGAAACGAAAATATACGTTCCAGAAACCATTGGTGCTCGTGATCCATCACTTACAGTGGCACTGGGGGCATTTTATGCGTATCAAGATTTAGAAAGTTGGCGTAAAAAACCATTTCAGTCGGTAAATGTGATAGAATTTGAAGAAATGATAGGTACTAAAAAAGCAAAAGAACCAACTGCAGAACTTGCAATTGGCAAAAAAATAAAAAGCTTTCTACAAACCAAAAGAGATTAATGAAAGGATTATTGTATGAATGAAGAAATGTATCAACAAGTAGCAAAAATAAAAGTATTTGGAATTGGTGGGGCAGGTTGCAACGCAATTAATCGAATGGTTGATGAAGGTTTGCAAGGTGTCGAGTTTTTTGTTTGTAACACCGATGTGCAAGTACTCAATGTTTCCATGGTAAAAAATAAAATAGTGTTGGGTAAAGAAACAACCAAAGGTTTAGGAGCTGGAGCTAATCCTGAAGTGGGGAAAAAAGCTGCTTTAGAAAGTGAAGCTGAGATTCGTGATGCCATGGAAGGCGCAGACATGGTGTTTTTAACTGCTGGTTTAGGTGGTGGTACAGGAACTGGGGCAACTCCAACTTTTGCAAAAATTGCAAAAGATCTTGGAGCACTGACAGTAGGAATAGTCACAAAACCATTTAGTTTTGAAGGTCGTAAGCGAATGGAACAAGCACTTAATGGTTTGGATGAACTAAAAGAGTACGTTGATTCACTTATCATTGTTTCAAATAATCAAGTATTAGAAGTGATTGGACGCATACCATTTGTGGAAGCTTTTAAAGAAGCTGACAATGTTTTACGACAAGGTGTACAAACGATTACTGATTTAGTTGCTGTTCCTGCACTTATAAATCTTGATTTTGCGGATGTTAAAGCTGTTATGAAAAATCAAGGGTCTGCTTTGATTGGTATTGGAATGGCTGAAGGGGATAATAAAGCACAAGAGGCCGCTCAAAAAGCAATAACATCACCATTATTAGAAGCACAGATTAAAGGTGCTGCAAACGCCATTGTCAACGTGACAGGTGGTACTAGCATGTCGTTGTACGATTCTAATGAAGCGGTTGAGTATATTCGTCAAGCAGCTGGCAATGATGTTGATATTATTTTTGGAGTTGCGATTAATGAACAAATAGGGGATGCGATTATTGTTACAGTAATTGCAACGGGTTTTGATTTACCAATGCAAGTGCAAAAGTCAAAAGTGGCATCTAATGGTTTTATCAAACCACAAGTAGCTGTAAACGATGAAAACGACGATGATGATGACATTCCAGGATTCTTTAAAAGTAGATAAGGGCAATTGCCCTTTTTTAATGCATATGTTTTGAACAGTTAGTTTACAATTGATAAAATATATGCAAGGTAAAATTATGAACATATATTATATTAACCATACATTATTTGAAAGTAGCTACCGATGCAAAACGGTACGTAAACGATTAGCACAATATATCGTTAAAGATAAACCAAAGGCGATTATTGTTAGTGGTGTAAAAAATGGTAATACAACGATGATTAACCAATTTAAAGAAATGGTGCAACAGCTTGGTATTATTGCGATAGTCGATAATGGGCAACATCAATTGTTTAATCAAAAGATAGTTGTTTCTGACACTAACTTATTAATAAATAACAAATTAATAACGCCAATTGAGGGTAGTGTTAGTGTCATAAAATGTAATCCATTTTTCTTGCAATATATTGTATTAGATATCTTTGCAGATGAAACATTTGCTGATTATCATAGCGATTTAGATGAACACCATATCCAACAATTAAGTGAATTATTAACAAATAAACAGTAAAATACACTCATAGAGTGTATTTTTATTATATTCTCCAACTAAAATTAAATATATTAATAAATATATTAAAATAATTAATATAAATATTGACATATTCAATAAAAAGTTTTATATTATAGGTGGGTAATCAATACAAAGGAGGATAAACATGAAAAATCAAGCAATGCACATTAAGCATTCACAAAGTATCTTGCATCGAGTAAATGAACAGCTCAAACATCAAAAAGAGAATGTTTCATCATTGATTAAAGATAATGCACAATTTAAGCAATACAAAAAAGTTTGTCAAAGCATATGTGATTATCGATACGATAGTGATTTGATTTATAAGCAAATTCAAGACAGGATTTTACATTAACAATGGCTAAAAAAATTAAAGTTACGATTCTAACTCCCGAAAAAAATATACGATTACCTAAAATTGGCATTAAAACAGCCACAAATTTTATCCGCTTTGGATTATGGTCTACAAAATTCTTTAAGGATAGTGATGAAGAGATGCAACAGTTTCTTATCAACAACAAAGAACAAATCATCGATTTTCTTCACTTAATATCAAAAGAATTAAAGTCATATGAACCATTTACCTTAGTAGAAGTGCAATCAAGTGATAGCCACATATTAATTGAAGTGAAATAGAAAGAAGGAGTAACATGAGAAAAGAAGTAATTGGAACATGCCCAGTATGTTCAAACAAATTAATTGCGACGAAGCTTACTTGTCAAGTATGTAACACTGAGATTAGTGGAGAATTCGAACTATCACGTTTTAGCAATTTAACAAAGGATGAACTGTATTTTGTAGAAACATTTATACAAGTGTATGGAAGTATCAAAGAAATGGAAAAAGTATTAAACATATCGTATCCTACTGTAAAGAAAAACTTAGACATCATCGTTAAGAAAATGGGATATGATCAACGGTCAATTGAAGATGACAATGAAAAAGATGAAATACTACAAAAGCTACAAAGTAAAGAAATCTCAGTGGATGAAGCTTTACAACTATTGAAAGGATAAATAAACATGAAAAACAAAGAAAGAATTTTACAAATGGTGAAAGATAACATCATTGATATCGAAGAAGCAATTAAACTATTAGAAGCATTAAATGAAGATGAGACACCAATGATGCCAACAAAAAACGCCCAACCAAAGATGTTGCGCGTTAAAGTAGATAGTGCGGATGGCGATAAAGTACGTGTGAATGTACCACTATCCATCATTAAAGCAGGAGCTGACTTAACAAAATCAATTAATATTGATGGCGAGTCGCTTGTTTCAAAGGGAGTAGACATCGACTTAATTATGAAAGCCATTGAAGAAGGAGCAACCGGAGAAATAGTGGATGTACAATCTGCGGATGGAGATATAATCAAAGTATATGTGGATTAAATCCAATTATAAATCATGCAAGCACTGTATATTCCATCGTGTTGCACACTGCGGGTAATTATATCCGCAGTTTTTTTAAGTTCACTGTTTGCATTGCCCATTGCGATGGAATGTTTTGCATGATCGAGCATTTCTTGATCATTGGTAGAATCACCAAAAGCAATATAATCATGTGGGTCTTTAAACTTTGCTTTTAGTAGTTCTACAATACCAACATGTTTAGAAGAGGTTGAGCTAACAATATCACAATATGTAGATTGTCCGGGATAAACAATTAATCCTTCAATTTTATTTAATTGTTTAAAATGTTCATCATTATCGGTATACACCATAAGCATTTCGATGTTTTCATTCTCGTAATTTTTAATTGTGGTAGGAATTGGTTCATGAAAAAAACCATGTGCTGTTTTTGTAAACTCATCCACTTCCCTTAATAAAAAAGAATGTTCTGCTTGAAATTGAATGTTTAAATGATGCTTATTTGCATAATCAACTACTTTTTTAATTAAAGCAGGATCTAGATAATGTTGATACAACACTGTTTTCTCATCTAAAAAAACTTGTTGTCCATTTGAACAAACAAATCCGTCCCAATCAATAATGGTATGAATGTTGGATTCCTTTAAAGAAGGAAGTGATCGTCCAGTTGCTACTGCACAAAAATGTCCTTGTTGTTTTAATCGTTTAAGCGCATTTATAGTGGATATTGGAACAGCATTTTGTGCAGGATCTATTAATGTTCCATCCAAATCAAAAAAGAATGTTTCTTTCATTTTATCACCATTGATGATTATAACCTAGTTGAACCAAAAAGTCACATGATACATGGTGAAAACAAAACAGTGTTAATAGATGAAAAAATGAGAAACTTTCAAAAAACATATTGGATTTAAATAAGTCATATGCTATAATGCGCATAGTGTAGGTCCTTTAAATGTGATCCTGTGAGATCAACAAGGCGAATCAAAAAGTAACCCTGAACATTTTAAAAGGACTTTTATGTGAGTCCTTTTTTTGTGGCCTATACCAACTATAGGAGGAAAGTTCATGGAAAAGAATGAGTTGTTGTTGGATGTGCATGAAAAACCCAAACCGTTACAATGGGCAGCACTTAGTGTTCAACATGTTTTTGCAATGTTTGGTGCAACGGTATTAGTACCTATCATTGTTGGGTTTCCAGTTTCGATTGCACTGTTTGCATCTGGAGTTGGTACCTTAATTTATATCATTGCTACAAAAGCTAAAGTTCCAGTTTATTTAGGATCATCGTTTGCTTATATAACAGCAATGATCTTTGCAAGAGAAGCATTAGGTGGGGATATTGGTGCTTCACAAACAGGATTAATTTTAGTTGGGCTTGTGTATGTGGTTGTTGCGATTATCATTCGATTTTTAGGCACAAAATGGATCGATACTTTATTGCCACCAATTGTAATTGGGCCAATGATTGCCATTATCGGTCTTGGATTAGCATCGGTAGCTGTTGGACAAGCAGGGTTAACAACAAGTGATGATCCTAGAATCATTTCAGTGGCTATTATTACCTTTTTAATTACAGCCTTTGTTTCTACATTCGCAAAAGGTTTCTTTAAAATCATTCCGTTTATAACAGGGATTGCAGGTGGATACATTGTTGCGGTACTGTTTCAAATTGTTGATTTTAGTCCAATTGCAGAAGCAAATTGGTTATCAATGCCAGAATTGGTGTTACCATTTGCATTAGGGAATTTTGCAACCTACGATTTATATTTTGGTCCTGAAATGTGGGCGATCGTTCCAATAGCCATTGTCACTATTTCTGAACATATCGGTGATCATACGGTATTAGGCAAAATTTGTAACAAAGACTTTCTAAAAGAACCTGGATTAAAAAGAACACTTGTTGGTGATGGTATTGCAACTGCATTTAGTGCTTTAGTTGGAGGACCGGCAAACACAACCTATGGTGAAAACACTGGTGTTGTTGGAATGACAAAAGTTGCTTCAGTTTATGTTATCGGTGGAGCAGCGACAATCGCAATTTTATTAAGTTTCTTTGGTAAAATATCTGCAGCGATTTCAACAATTCCAGATCCAGTATTAGGTGGTATGAGTATATTGTTGTATGGAGTTATAGCATCCAATGGATTGCGTGTGCTTATTGATGCAAAGGTTGATTTTTCTAAACAACGTAACTTAATTATTGCCTCAGCAATGCTTGTATTAGGTTTAGGTGGAGCAATATTTAGAATTAGTAGTTTAGCTGTATTATCAGGAACAGCCTTGGCGGCTATTGTTGGTGTGATACTAAACTTAATCTTACCTAAAAAATAAATCAAATAATTATCAAAAACCTCGATGCACACAATGTATCGAGGTTTTTATTTATTGAAGTTGAGATTCATCCAATGAGTAAGCAAACATTGGAATCATGCTAAGTAGCGAGGATATTGCTGGAAGTAGTGATAAAAGGATAAATATGCCAAAGAGTGAAGAATCACTCTGGCTTACATTTTCAATAAACCCAAATTGTTGCAAAACAACACCAATGACAAAAGCAGCAATGGCTGTTTGTAGTTTTGTTGTGAATGTATGAAATGAAAAACTAACTCCTTCTAATCTAAAAGAAGTTTGCTTTTGCAAATAATCAATAGAATCAGTAACCATTGAATACATAATTACATCATTAATACCCATGGAAACACCTGCGAAAAAGAGCAGCCCAAATAGCACAACTAAATTATCGTATCCTGCCACAAACATACTTATATGAGCAATCACACCTAACAACAAACTGTATTGATACAGTTGTTTTTTACTAAATCGTTTCGATAATAATGGGGTAATGGTTATGGCACCAATCATAGACACAATTAATATTCCACCTAGTAGTGAAAAGTAAAGTTCATCATTTAAGTTATACTTTGCAAAGTAAGTACCTGCTGCAGCTAATCCCATCCTCATCGATCCTAGTACTCGTGAAATTTGCAAGGTGAGTAGTGGCTTATTTTGCTTGATAAGCGCTAAGTTTTTTATCATCGATTGATTGGTTGAGGTGGATATTACACGTTCTTTTGTATTAAAAAAAGCTAAGAAAAACAATGTTCCACCAATGACACTCATGATAATCGCTCCAACGGTGTAACCAAGTTTAGCTCCATCGTATGCTGCAATAATAATTGGAGGTACTACAATGGCAATCGCTAAACCAATGTTTGAAAAGATGCGTGCTAAAGAAATGATGTTTAAGCGTTCTTTCGGATCATTGGACATGACAGCCGATAATCCCCAATAAGGTACATCACTCACTGTGTAGATCATTCCCCATATGATGTAAGTAGTGTATGCGTAAAACAAGCGCATACCATACGATAAATCAACAGCAACAAAGGTCAAGATTGTAAACACAATCATGGGTATTGGTACAGCAAGCAAATAAGGTCGAAGTTTTCCAAAACGAGTGCTTGTTTTATCCACAATGCTGCCCATGATTGGATCATTAATAGCATCCCACAAACGTGCGACTAACATTAGTGTTCCTACAGCTGTAGGGAGTAGCTTTAAAAAGTCAGTGTAAAAAATTATAATGTATGCACTTGAGAAATTATAAATCATATTTTGTCCAAGACCTGCTAAGGCAAAAGACAGTTTTTCCTTTTTTGGTACTTTTTCCATCATTGTAACCTCGTTATTTTCCTTTAGTGTAAGCAAAAGTAAGAAAACTGTAAAGACAATTAGGAAAAAAAGGTTTTGCTTTCAATGATAGCTTAGGAGGTAAACGATGATTTCTACAACCGCAGCATTAGGATATTTAGCTATAGCAGCTGGGATTGCTGCAATTATTAAGATTTTGTTTTCTTCAAGTGGACGAGTTGTACTACCTGGTTTTACAGCACAGTGGGGTAAATAAAGAGGTGATGTCATTTAAAGATACTCCAGTGCATTTAAGGCCTCGAGAAAAAGCGAAGACACATGGGTTTTCATCATTAAGTGATGTTGAAGTGCTTGCGCTTATATTGCGGTCGGGGTCAAAAGGGGCTGATGTGTATACCATCGCCTCTTCTTTACTCAAAGTTGCCCAAGGAATTGAAAACTTATCCAAGCTTAGTTTGTATCAGTGCATGCAAATCAATGGAATCAAAGAAGCGAAGGCACTCGAATTACTCGCAGTTTTTGAAATAGTAAAACGAGTCCTCCGCCAACAAGTATGTGATGTTAATATTGTTGAACATCCATCCAATCTTATTGAATGGTTAACTAGTGAACTGATGGATAAAAACCAAGAACACTTTTTAGTTGTTTATCTAAATGTACAAAATAAGATTATTTCGTATAAAACGCTCTTTATTGGTACTTTGGATAGATCCATTGTTCACCCACGAGAAATATTCAAAGAAGCTGTTGCATTAAGCGCTTCAAAAATCATTGCTGTACACAATCATCCAAGCGGAAGTTTAAAGGCGTCTTCACAAGATATTGATGTCACTAATATACTAGTTGATGCTGGGAAAATGATGGGGATTCCATTACTCGATCATATTATTATTACAAACAACGGATATGTAAGTTTACGACAAAAGTTACTAATTGATTGAATCACATCGTTTTTTTCTTTATAATGAAACCGTATTATGAACAAAAAAACATTTAAAAATCCACTTCTTAAAGCAGGTATAGTGGTGATGGTTGTTTCCATCTTATTCTTTACATTCAATGCAACCCAAATTGCCTCTGATATATCAAAGGCAGGATTTGGGTTTTTTGCCTCGTTGCGGTATACACTGATAGAGTATCCAATAAAGACAACAACGACGTTTATTGATGATTTCCGCTTGTTTTTACTAGAAAGAGACCAAGAGAGAATTATACAACGTGACATTGATACATTAAACATGTTTAAAGCAGAACTTGAAGAATCGTATCGTCAAATCGCAGAGTTAAAACAGTTAAATGAACTTAGAATAAGCTCCAATGAGTATGAAATGGTGGCTTCAACTGTGATATATAGACCAAGTGATGTGTTTTTAAATCGCATAGTATTAGATATTGGAAGCGATGACGGTGTTTTTGAAGATGCTGCAGTTATTACACCAAAGGGATTAATAGGGAAAATTGAATCCACTACAGCAAATCAATCGATTGTTCGTTTACTGACTACACAAAATCAAACCAATAGAGTGGCTGTTAAGATTCAAGTTTCACCATCAGTAACAGCAGAGGCTATCTTACAGCGTTACAACGCCGATAAGCATGCTTTTGAGTTAACATTACTTGATACTAACACAACCATTAATGTTGGAAATACAGTGATTACATCAGGTTTAGGCGGTGTATTTCCTGCTGGTTTACTTGTTGGTGAAGTGAGTGAGGTAGTTGAACAACCCAATAGTTTGGCTGTGTTAGTTTATGTTGATCCTGCAGCTGATTTTTATCGGTTTGACTATGCAATGGTCGTCTTTAGAGCGATTAGTTTCGATGAAGATGAAGTTGAGGATGATCAACCATGATTATATTGTTTGTTTTTCTTAGTTTATTAATAGATGTGTTTGTTTCTACGTTTATTGTAAGTTCTTTTGCGTGGTCAAATATTGTTTTTATACCTATGACAAGTTTATTAATGTTGTTGTTTATGATGATGAACAATCCAGATGAACAAGTATTATGGTTTGGTTTTATGGTAGGATTGATTGTTGATTTAATGAATCACACTCCTTTGTTTTCTCAAGCCATTATTTATGTGTTAGTGCTAATCATTTTACGAGAGTATCAACGCCATTTTTCAGATACGTTGCTTGAAATTGTGCTTATGGGAATCATTATTATCTTTTTAAAGGAAATGATGTTGTTTGTTTTACTTGAATTTATCCAGGAAATAAACATGAGTGTTACAAGTTGGTATATGTCACGCTTGTTTGTGACTTTAATTGGTAACATACCATTTATTCTTGTTGCTTATTGGTTAGCAAACAAATTAAACAAGCAAATTAAACGAATTGAAACCACAAAAAAACGTTATGAAACAACGCTGTGGGGATTTTTAAAAGATTGATTATCCAATACGTTTCATTGTGCTATAATTAGCAGAAGAAGGGAGTTTTCTCTGTGAAAAAATCGTTGTTATTTATTATATTAATCGTTGTTTTATCTTCATTAACAGCGTGTACAACTAGACGTCCCACCATATGCGTTACCAATTATCCGGTGCAATATTTAGTGCAACGAATTGGTGGTGATCGTGCGGATCTTTGCATGTTAACCAACGGTGACATCATTCAACAAGCTTCCGTTGTGCAAGACTATAGTGAACTTATTGATGATGCACAATTAATTATTACTATGGGTCAATTAGAACCGTATTGGGAGCTTATTCGAAGTGAAGCACGTGCAAGTTCAGCACAGATTATAGATTTAGTAACTACAAGTGCAGTGTATGAATTTAAACGATTTACACAAGTCAGTGCTGGTGGAAGTGTGGTTATTTTTGAGTCAGATTATTATGATGGTATTGATTTTAAAATGATCGATACGTATGATATGGATCCTGTTCTTTGGATGGACCCAATTGCGATGAATTCTATGGCACGTCGTATTCGAGATTGGTTTATAGATTACTACCCAGAAGATCAACGTTTTTTCAACGAAAACTTCTTGCAACTTGAAAATGATTTAGTCCGTCTTGATTCTGAGTTTCAGATTTTGAAAAACAGAGGTGAACGAATTGCTTTTGTGTCATTAACACCAAGTTTTGGTAATTGGCAAAAAGCATACAATGTGCAAGTATATCCAATCATGTTATCTCGTTTTGGTGCTTTACCAAATGCACGACAACTTGACCTTATTAAAGAGAGAATCATGTCTGATGGAGTAGAATACATTGCATTTGAACCAAATTTAACCCCACAACTTCGAGAATTATACACGACATTAAAAGAAGAACTTAACTTAACGCAAGTGAATTTACATAACTTAATGTCATTAACACCAAATGAAATAGAAGAAGGAAGAGACTATTTATCCATTATGTACGATAACTTATCCTTTTTAGAATCCATGGCAGAAGATTCCAACATTATAATCGAAGAAATTAGTGATGAAGAATAAAACAAAAAATGATGAACTCATCATTTTTTGTTTATAAACACTAATAAAGGATTTCACTCAAGCTTTAATAGGCAATATGATACAATAGATGCGGAGGATTATTATGAAAAAATTATTACTTGTGGATGCCAATTCCATGGTGTTTAGGGCATATTATGCAACTGCATATACTCGCATGATGACAACCTCATCAGGACAACCAACCAATGCGTTGTTTGGTTTTGCAAATATGGTGTTTAAAGCACTAGAAATGCTAGAGCCTGAATGTGTGTTGTTTGCTTTTGATTCTAAAGCAAAAACCTTTCGGCATAAACAATATGAACAATACAAAGGAACAAGAGCAGAATTACCTCAAGAGCTTATTGATCAATTTGCTTTAGTTCGTGAATACTTAGATGCTTTTGATGTTATTCGATATGAAATTGAAGGGTATGAAGCAGATGATATTATCGGAACGATGGTATCCAAACATCCTGATGCTAAAAAAATCATTTTGACAAGCGATCGTGATTTGCTTCAACTAATTGATGATAATACATCGGTCTTGTTAATGAAAAAAGGAATAACTGAAACTCAATTGGTGGATGTAAAAACGCTAAAAGAAGAACAAGGGTTAGATCCTAGTCAAATCGTGGACTTAAAATCACTCATGGGCGATAGTTCGGATAATATACCGGGAGTTGCTGGAGTAGGTGAAAAAACTGCTAAAAAGTTACTGGACGATTACAAAACATTAGATGGTGTTTATCAAAACATTAAGCATATAAAAGGGAAGCTTCAAGGAAAGCTACAAACTCAAAAAGATTTGGCTTACTTATCATATGATCTTGCGACTATTTATCGTGAAGTACCACTTGATTTAAGTGAACATCAATTAACATTTCAACCAAACTGGCAAGAAACAGCAAAATTTTTCAGAACATATGAAATGAACTCCATGGTTGAGTTTATTAGTAAGTTTGAAGAAAACAAACAAAAAGAAAAGCATATTGAATTTACTACATTTAAACCAACACTGTATGATGATAAAACCTTTGTGATGGCTGTAAATGCTAAAATTGAAGACACTAGCAAAACGTGTGATTACTTTTTACTATGTAAAGATGAGTATATTAGTAAAATTGAGTACAACAATGTATCCGATGAGTTTATAGCTTGGGCAAAAAATGATACTAAGAAAATTGTGTTTGATGGTAAAACATTGTATCATTTGTTCTCACAAATCGATGGTGAACTAAAAAATGTTATTGACGATGTTTGGGTTATGGCATTTTTAGATGACACAAGTTTAACTTCGTTGGATAAAATAAAAGACAAGTGGCAAATAACGATTGATAAAAATAATAAGATTGAAAGTGATGTGGCATTCTCATATATGGTTAATAAGAAGTATGATCAGTTAATAGATGCCTTAAAAGAAAAGCAGTTATTTGCTCTATATAACGATGTGGAATTTCCACTAATTGATACATTGTATCGTATGGAAAAACAAGGAATATCAGTAGATTTACAAACCTTGTGTGAAATAAGTGAGCAAACAGAAGAAAAAGTAAAACAGTATGAACAAGAAATATTTGACATTAGTAAACACACATTCAATATAAATTCGCCAAAACAGTTAGCTGAAGTGTTGTACGATAAACTGAACTTACCACAAGTGAAAAAAAGATCGACAGCCATTGATGTGTTAGAGTCATTAATATCTAAACATCCTGTTATTGAAAAAATCATGCAATATCGTAAATATCAAAAGTTTTATAGCACATACACAGAAGGGTTAAAAAAGTACGTGCAAGATGATAACAAAATTCATACCGACTACAACCAATGCGCTACGCAAACAGGACGATTATCATCCAATCATCCAAACATGCAAAACATATCTATAAAAAACGAAGAAACTGCAATCATTCGTAAAATATTCGTCGCAGAAGAAAACTCTGTGTTATTAGCCGCTGATTATTCACAAATTGAACTACGATTATTGGCGCATATGGCCAATGAAAAAGACATGATCGATGCCTTTAATAACGATATCGACATTCACACCAAAACAGCAATGGATATCTTTGATGTTGGGATTGATGATGTTACATCAACTATGCGACGACAAGCAAAAGCAGTTAACTTTGGCATTATATATGGAATGAGTGACTATGGCTTAGCTAATCAAATTAATGTTTCAAGAAAGGAAGCTGCCCAATTTATGAAAGCATACAATGAATCGTATCCCAACATTGCTCAATACATGGAAGACATTGTAGCTTTTGCGCAAGAACATGGCTATGTAAAAACTATCTTTGAAAGAAGGCGTGTCATAGAAGAATTGTATTCTAATGTGTATAGTGTCCGTGAATTTGGTAAACGAGCAGCAATGAATGCTCCGATTCAAGGTAGTGCAGCTGACTTAATGAAAATGGCCATGTTGCAAGTGGATAATAAACTGAAAGAGAAAAAGGCGAAATCCACAATTTTACTTCAAGTGCATGATGAAATTGTGTTGAATGTTTTAAAGGATGAGTTAGAGTGGGTAGAAAAATTAGTACAAGAAACAATGGAAAATGTTGTAGAGTTAAAAGTACCATTAAAGTTATCGTTAGCTGTTGGTGATAACTGGTATCAAGCGAAGTAAGTATGCCAGAATTACCAGAAGTTCAAACGGTTGTTTCCACCTTACAAACTCAAATAGATCAATTATTGATTAAAGATGTTATTGTTTATTATCCTAAAATGATCCAAAATGATGTCGATGATTTTAAAAGCCAAGTAAAAAATCAACGCATTGTTGGATTTCATCGTCGGGGGAAATATATACTATTAGAGTTAACAAAAGGATATTTAATTATCCATCTACGAATGGAAGGCCGATTTTTTATTCGAGAAAATCTTAAAGAAAACAAACATGTTCATGTTGTCTTTATCTTAAGCAACAATAAAGTGTTGCATTATCAAGATACAAGAAAATTTGGCACGATGGAATTTGTTAACAATAAAGATCAACTTGATAAAGCACTTTCTCATCTTGGTTTAGAAGCAACCGATGTAGCCTTTAATGGTGAGTATTTGTATGAGCATGCAAAAACTAAAAAAAGGTCATTAAAGTCATTTTTATTAGCACAAGATGTGGTAGCAGGTATTGGCAACATATACGCTGATGAAATTTGCTTTTACGCAAAGCTTCATCCTGCTATAGCATGTCACAAAATAAGCAAAAAGAAATGGCATGTTATTGCATTAGGTATCCAAGAAATCTTACATCAAGCAACACAATGTGGTGGTAGCTCAATTCGTTCATACACCGATTCACTAGGTATAAGTGGACGATTTCAATTGTCACTTAAAGTTCATATGAGACAACATCAATCGTGTGTTGAATGCCATGATACAATTATAAAAACAGTAGTCGCAAATCGAGGTACGTATTTATGTCCAACTTGTCAAAAAAGAAGATAGCCATTACCGGAAGTATAGGCAGTGGTAAAAGCACATTAAAAAACATACTTATTAAAAAAGGCTATGCTGTTTTTGATTCGGATGAATGTGTTGCTTATTTATACAAACAGGATAAACATCTCAAGCAAACCTTTAGTAAACTTGTTGGTGATGTCATTAGCAACAACGAAATTGATAAGCGTAAACTTAAAGGTTTGTTGTTTGATGATCCAAGCAAAAGAGAAGTTGTGGAATCATTGGTTCATCCCAAAGTATTAGAGGCATTTTATGAGTTTGAACGAAAAAATCCAGATAATATACTCTTTGCGGAAATACCATTGCTGTTTGAAATTAATTGGCAACATTACTTTGATGAAGTATGGTTTGTGTATGCCGATGTTCAAGTTGTCAAAGAGCGATTAAAAAAACATCGTAAATTAGATGATAAAACAATCAATACAATGCTAAAGTGGCAATTAGATCCTCAAAAAAAATGTGCAATGACACCATTTGTCCTATATAATAATAGCGAGATAAGCGATTTAGAAAAACAAGTCGATCAACATTTACAACGATTGGAAACGATAAACAATGAACAGTAGTGACACATGCTTCATTCAACCATCACTGAGTCTATCCAATGACCAGTTAAATAGCCTTATGCTTGTGTATACACCAAGTATGGGTTCTTTTTCAGTGTCTGTTTATTTGATGATGATTGCTTTTTCTCAACACAAAAAAAGTGTCTTTTACATACGTGAGTTGCTTGATTTTTTAAACTGTACACTTGATCAATTTGAAAAAGCGCTTAATAAGAATGAGCAATTTCAACTATGCTCTACATATACTAAAAAACAAGAAGACAAAAATATGTATGCCTTTGTTTGTAAAGCGCCACTGTCGATACATGATTTTATCCATCATGATGTGTTTGGTCGATATTTAATGAAAGTGTTGGATAAAAGTTATCTTGTACAACTAAAAGAAGCAAACACAGTGCAATCATTAACACACTTTAATGATATAACTGCTTCTTTTGATGGCTCTTTACTAGAATATTGGGAACACGATAAAGAATCAATGTATCAAAACAACAAAAAAGAAAATAAAGAACATTTTCCTTTGTCACTTGCCTTTGACATGAAGCTATTTTTAAAAAGTACTCCAGAACTGTTGTTTCCAAATATTGCTCGTACCAAAGAAAACATTGAAGCTATCGAGTATTTTGGATCGTTGTATGGAATCGATGTTATTACAATGAAAAGTTTTGTTGGAAAATGCACAAAAATTAATGATAAAACATTAAACAAACAAAAGTTAGAACATTTAATATTAACGCACATAAACAACCATAAAACCTCAACGAAAAGTGAATATACACAAGATAGTTACATGTTTTTTTCCTCAAAGCAAAAGGGAAAAGCACTTGGGGTTCGTGATAAAAAAACGATTGCCTTTTTATATGAGCATTATATGTTTTCACAAGAAGTACAAAACCGACTCATTGACTATGTTTTAACTCGATTTAATGGATCATTCACAAAAAATCTTGTGCAACAAATTGCAGATTCGTGGTTAAGAGCGAACATTCAAAGTGAAGCGGATGTGAAAAAACATTTGTCAAAGCAAAGTGCATCATCAAATGTGGAACTTCAAACACCAGCGTATATGAAAGAAACAACAATAAAGAAGACAACAGTACAAGACAATGATAAACGAAAAGAACTACTTGATAAGTTGAAAAAAGGGGAGTAAAACATGCAAAGAATCAATGTACAACCCAAAATCCCAAAACAAGCATTACAAGAGAAAGATGAAATAGTTAAAAAATTGAAAGATCATCCTTTAATTGATAAGTTTATGCGTACACACAACGTAGATTTTGACTTTATCGTTGCTCATGCTTCACGTTTTGAGAGATATGTTGATGATTTATCGTTATGTGAAAATTGTAAAGGATTGTTTGCATGTGCGCAACTAAAGACAGGGCATATTCTTTCTTTAACGATGGATGATGGCGTTTTAGTAAATGAAATTTTAAAATGTGGTTATTTATTAGAAGATGAAAATAAAAAGGCACATTTAAAAAACTTTGTCATCAACGATATGCCAAGCAATCTTGTTAACTTGCGATTAAAGGATTTTAAGTTGGATCATGAAACATATGAGTACTTAAAATTGTTTGATTATGTCTTTTCATGGAGTAAAAAACCAACATTTAAAACATTGTTTTTACATGGAACACCAGGGTCAGGAAAAACATATCTACTAAGTGCATTAGCCAATGAACTAGCACTGAAAAATAATACCGTTGCTTTTGTTTCGGTACCTGCCTTTATCTCTAAAGCAAAGCTTTACTTTGATAATTTAGATGAAATGCAAAAAATGATTGAGAAAGTTAAAGAAGCGGATGTTGTTATTTTAGATGATATCGGTGCTGAAAATATAACCGCTTGGTCACGAGATGAACTATTATTTCCAATTTTAAATTATCGCTTAGAAAGTAAAAAGAGTATTTGGTTTACAAGCAATGAGACGATTGAGACATTGAAACAACATTATGCAATCGATCAAAAAGGAAAAACATCCTTGACAAAAGCGATGCGAATGATTGAGCGTATCGTTGGTTGTGCACAGCCATATCAACTTGTCGAAGATAATCGAAGAAACATTTCATCAAACATTTAATAGCATGATATGATAGTATAAGGAAGGTCAATATGATTAAAAAAATTGGTGTACTAACATCTGGTGGAGATTCTCCTGGTATGAATGCCGCAATTCGAGCGGTTGTTAGAAGCGCTTTACATAGCAACATTCAAGTAATGGGAATCAACAATGGATACAAAGGATTAATTGAAGACGATATGTTTGAAATGAACCGATCTTCAGTGAGTGATATTTCTGCAAAAGGTGGAACTATATTAGGTTCAGCTCGACTTGAGGAATTCAAGTTTGAGAAAACGCAAAAAAAGGCTGTAGAAATACTTAAAAAAAGAGAAATAGATGCATTAGTTGTCATTGGTGGTGATGGAACATACAAAGGAGCGCATGCTTTAGTAAAATATGGTATCAATACCGTTGGGTTACCAGGCACTATTGATAATGATATTTCATCGACTGATTACACGATTGGATTTGATACTGCTCTAAACACAATTATTGAAGCGATTGATAAACTACGTGACACATCAAGTAGTCATCATCGTTGTTCAATAATCGAAGTAATGGGAAATCGATGTGCTGATTTAGCTATCTTTGCTGGGTTATCATGTGGTGCTGAGCTAATTGTGACACCACAGGTTGCTTACAACGAACAAACAGTACTCGAGTTAATCAATTATTATGAAAAGACAAAAAAGAAACGTCATGCCATTGTAATTGTGACTGAAAAGATTACGGATGTTGAACATCTAGCTAAGAAAGTAACGATTCACACTGGTTTTAGTGGTCGTGCAACTGTTTTAGGTCATATACAACGTGGAGGATCACCTAGTGCCTCTGATCGTATGTTAGCCACAAGAATGGGTGATAAAGCAGTACAAGTGCTCTTAGAAGGTAAAGTAGGGCATTGTGTGGGGATTGTAGATAATCATATTGTCTCGATGCCAATTATGGAAGCGTTAAAAATTCCAATGGCCGATCGAAATGATTTAATCGCGTTACATGAACGCATTGTATAGGAGGAAACATGCAAGATATTAGAAAAACAAAGATTATTTGTACGATAGGACCAGCGAGTGATAATCCGCAGATGATTGAAGCTTTAGCAACAGCAGGAATGAATATTTGTCGATTAAACTTCTCTCATGAAAATCATACACAACATGCAAAACGAATAGAAATGATTCGTGAGGTATCGGATCGTACTGGTTTTAACTTAGCCATTATGCTTGATACAAAAGGTCCAGAAATTCGTTGTGATGAAATTGAAAATGGAAGCATGGAAGTAGAGACAGGTCAAATTATTGATATTGTAAAAGGACCAGTTGTAGGAAATAAAGAGCGCTTTTCCATTACTCCAAATGAAGTGTTTGATGATGTAGAAGCTAATCAAGCTGTACTTATTGATGATGGGAAAATTAGTTTAACGATTATTGAAAAACACAGTGACAAATTAGTTTGTCGTGTTGAAAACCCTGGGACAATTAAAACTCGTAAAGGAGTTAATGTTCCTAATGTGAAGTTATCAATGCCATTTATTTCAAAAAAAGATGATGAAGACATTCGCTTTGGCTGTGCTCAAGATGTGGACTTTATTGCCGCATCGTTTGTACGTAGAGCAGAGGATGTTGCTGAAATCCGTCAAATCATGAAAGAAGAAGGCAATGAAAATATTCAGATAATTTCAAAAATAGAAAACCAAGAAGGTGTTGATAACCTTCGTGAAATTCTTGAAATATCCGATGGTGTAATGGTTGCTCGTGGTGATTTAGGCGTTGAGGTAAGCTTAGCATTAGTACCTATTTATCAAAAGAAAATCATTGCAACAGCCAATGAATTTGGTAAACCAGTTGTAACTGCAACCCATATGTTAGAGTCGATGATGAATAACCCTCGTCCAACACGTGCGGAAGCAAACGATGTTGCTAATGCTGTTTTAGATGGTACGGATTGCATTATGCTTTCTGGTGAGTCAGCAGTAGGGGCATATCCAATTGAAGCAGTTAAAACAATGGATAAAATTGCAAAATCAGTAGAAGAAATTATTCCATATCGCAAAAATTTAGAACATGCAATTCAATCTAGTCATCGAACAGTACAAGATGCTATTGGTATATCGGTGTGTGAATCCGCACTAAACTTAGATGATGTTGAAGGTATAGTAGCCTTTACTCAAGGTGGTTCTACTGCTCGACGAGTATCAAAATTTAGACCACCAGTACCAATATTTGCTGTTACATTTACCAAAAGTACACAACGTAAACTAGAATGTAACTGGGGAGTTATTCCAATATATTCAGATGTTCAAAATGAAATGACAAATGATGATGAGTTAGCTAGTATTATTGCAAAAAACTTTGGTATCCCAATTGGAAAGCAAGTTATAATTACAGCAGGTTATCCAACGGGAGAAGGTACTGCCAATATGCTTAAAGTTGTGGATGTTAAATAGGAGCTCAACATGAAAAAATACATAGGTGTAGATCTAGGTGGCACACAAGCACGTGCTGCATTAGTAAGTGAAGATGGAAAAATATTACAAATTGTAACGAATCCTTCTAAAGCACAAGAAGATGCACAAACCATTGTCGATAATCTTGTAAGTACAATTCAACAACTTGATTTGGATGATTCTGTTGTAGGGATAGGATTAGGTGTTCCAGGACCTGTTGATACAATTAATGGGAAAATGGTCATGGCCACAAACATTCCAGCACTCAGCGGCTACAACATGCAACAGGCTATCTCAGAGCGGTTAAACTTACCGACGTTTATGGACAATGATGCAAATGTTGCAGGATTGGCTGAGGCACTTGTTGGTGCTGGTAAGGACAAACCAATAGTGTATTATGTAACTCATTCCACAGGAATTGGTGGTGCACTTATTGTACATGGTCAATGTATTTCCGGTGCTCATGGTCATGCAGGAGAGATTGGTAACATTATCATTGATCGTAATCGCAAAAAAATAAATAATCTGAATGCTGGATCAATTGAAACCGAAGCAAGTGGACCAGCCATTTTACGACGTGCACAAGAAAGTGTATCATCAGACATTAAAAGTACAAAAGAGTTGTTTGACTTAGCAAGAGAAAACAATGAACAAGCGATCGATTTGGTTGATGAAATTGCACATGATTTTGCGATTATGTTATCAAGCATTGCTCATGTTGTTGATCCAGATGCGTTTGTCTTTGGTGGAGGAGTAACCAAATCTAAAGATGTTTATTTTGATAAGGTTATGAAATACTTTAAAAATCATGTTCATAAACACATGAGAGATACTGAGTTTTTATTTGCTCAACTTGAAGAACCAGGCATTGTTGGAGCAGCAATGTTACCAAAATCGAAAGGAATTTAGAATGAACGAGAAGTTATTAAAAAAATATGCAAAACTAGCGGTAGAAGTCGGTGTTAATGTTCAAAAAGATCAAACATTAGTAATCAATGCACCTGTTGAAGCAGCACAATTTGTTCGTTATGTTGTGGATGCGGCATACCAAGCGCAAGCTGGGTATGTGTATGTACGATGGAATGATGATAAGACAAGCAAACTTAGTTATCAACATGCTAATTTAGATCGTTTAAAAAAGGTTGATGAATGGGTTGTAAACCAATATCAATCCTTTGTGGATGAAAATGCATGTGCTTTATCCATTTATGCACCTTCACCTGGATTATTAGCAGATGTGGATGGTGAAAGAGTCTCAGCAGTTCAAAAAGAGATGCAAAAAGCGATTGGTTTCTATCGTGAACACATGATGGCGAATAAATCTCAATGGTCATTAGTGTCTGTACCTACTCAAGATTGGGCAAAGAAAATATTTCCTAATGAGACAACTGAAAATGGTATCAAGAAACTATGGGAAGCTATTTTATCAGCCGTGCGTGTCAGTGAAGACAATGATCCAGTAGCAGAGTGGAAACAACACAATGAAAACTTAGCTCGTATTAATAAAAAACTAAATGATTATCAGTTTGATACGTTGCACTTTACAAATGCTTTAGGTACCGATTTAAAAGTAGGATTAGTAGAAAATCATCGTTGGGCAGGAGGAATGGAACATGCGCAAAACAATGCTGTGTTTAATCCTAACATTCCAACAGAAGAAACATTTACAATGCCTCATGCTAAAAAGACAAATGGGAAAGTTGTAGCTACAAAGCCATTAAATTACCAAGGACGATTAATTGAAGATTTCACTTTAACATTTAAAGATGGGAAAGTTGTTGAAGCGATTGCACTAAAAGAGCAAGCAACATTAGACACACTTTTAAATACCGATGAAGGAAGTCGTTATTTAGGAGAAGTAGCACTAATCTCGCATGATTCTCCAATAAGCAATACAAATATTTTGTTTTACAACACACTCTTTGATGAAAATGCGTCATGCCATTTAGCGCTAGGTAGAGCTTATCCAATGAATGTTGAAGGTGGATTAGAGAAAAATGAAGAACAACTAAAAGAAGTTGGAATGAATTTTTCAATGAACCATGAGGACTTTATGTTTGGTAGTGCTGATATGAAAGTTGTTGGAATTAAAGACGATAAAGAAGTGGTTATTTTTGAAAATGGAAACTTCATTATATAAAGTTTATTTGCAAAAAAGGGGCCTATAAAGTTTGTAGGGGTTCACAAGAAATAACCCTTTAAAGTTTGTAGGGGTTTTACACAATAAAATAGCAC
>ERZ869909.210-NODE-210-length-87236-cov-7.199578_pt1 | contig 87236 bp, 60 predicted proteins | sample MGYA00520892_ERZ869909 | MGnify/ENA primary metagenome ERZ869909 (study PRJEB32215, sample SAMEA104723947) | bioreactor metagenome | biome: bioreactor; feature: anaerobic bioreactor; material: water | place: China | collected 2015-03-12 ...
TGCCCCTGCCCCTGCCCCTGCCCCTGCCCCTGCCCCTGCCTCTGCCTCTGCCTCTGCCTCTGCCTCTGCCTCTGCCTCTGCCTCTGCCTCGCCAGCTACCCCGAGCGCAGACGCCCCCTCGGCCGCAGCGGCAGCGCTCCAAGCGGCAAGACCGATCGCCGCTGCGAAGACGAGCACCCATGCCCCTCGCCACGCGAGGCTATCAGAACCATCACGTTGTATGGACGAACCCACGAGACCTCCGGGAGCCGAAGCGCATCAACCACAGCTTGCTTGCTCTTCTAGCACAGGTCCGTCGCAGAGCCGAAGGAGGATCACGGAGCACGACACGGAGCGCCAGCGTCCCGCCGCCGCGATGCCCCAAGGACGCCGATGCGGGTGTCGCTTCTGCGCCTTGCCCTCGTCGGCCGCGTCCCTAGCCTCTTTGGGCTGCGCGCGCCACGCCGTCGTTCCTCGTCGGGACGTGCTGCCATGGCTTTCCCGAAAAGGTGTTCACGAAGGACCCTAGCTTGAGGGATGGACGATGCTGGGTCGGCTCTTTCTGCTCTTCACGGTGGTCACGCTCCTCGAGCTGGCCCTGCTCCTCCCTATCGCGCGGGGGGTGGGCCTCCTGCCGACCCTGGCGCTCGTCTTCCTCACCGGCTTCGCGGGTGCATGGCTGGCGAAGCGGGAAGGTTCCCGAGTCTGGCGCGAGGCCCAGGAGACCCTGGCCGCGGGCGGTCTGCCCGCTGACGCCATCCTGGACGGAATCGCCATCCTGGTCGCGGGAGCCTTCATGATGACCCCCGGTGTCCTGACGGACATCGCTGGGTTCTTGCTCCTGATTCCGGCCTGTCGGCGGCCTCTGAAGGCCTGGGTGCGTGGTCTGTGGACCCGTCGCTTCCTCCAAGGCTCGAGCGCGGTGCACTTTCATCACATCGGCGTCGGTGGCGGGGGGTGGCACGGCGGCCAGTCTCCCTTCGGGCACCACGACCCCGCCTCCGGCCTGGACCCCTTCTCCGCACCATCAGAGCCCACCCTCCGCGTTCGCGGACGTCCGGTCAACGAGCCTGGCGACCCCTAGGCGGCTGCCCTTGCGCGCGTCGCAGCCCCCCATCGCAGCCCCGGAATGGACGAGCGACGCAGCGCGTACTACGATCGGGTGCGATCCCGCCGGGGACCCAGTCCCTACCGGGGACCGCTCCGGCCAAGGACCGCTCCGGCCAAGGACCACGCCGGTTCACCCGCCCTCACCCGCCTCCCGAGAAGCCGCTTGCCCACACCCTCTTGGAATTCCGCTCGACACGGCCGCGGGGCTAGCGCCTGCCAGGCAGTGCTGGCGCCGTGGCTCGTCCTCATCCTCGCTCTGGGGTGCGGTGCGGCTGGCTGCCAACGCGAGGAGACAGGCGCGCAGGGCGCCGCTGCTCGCGAACCCGGAGAGAGCCGGGGCGACGACGATGTGTCACTGCTGACAGCGGGGGCGACGCCTCACGCGGAGCTCCGGTGGGATCTGACTGCGCTTGAGGACCGTGACCAAGAGGCCGTGTTCGCGCTGGTCAGCCGATCGCTCGTGGACGAGAGCGAGCGCCCCTCTCAGCCCGCGCCACCGATGCGGGTGGTGACCCGTCTCCGCCCTATGGCGACCGAGGGCGCGACGCGTGCCGTGCGCTTTGAAGTGGCTGACATCGACGTCGTGCTGGCGGGAGACGCCCCCTCGACCTTGGAGGAGCTGACGCGGGGTCTCATCGAGCTGCTACCACGCTCCGCTGGCACCTACCGAGTCGACAGCCGCGGCCGCATCCTCGCGTTCGACGTTGAGGGGACCGGCGCGATCCCGGCGGCCACCGGAGGGGTGCACGAGAACCTGAGGATGGCCCTCCAGCAGACCCACATCGTCTTCCCAGAAGAGGCCGTGGGTGTTGGCGCCACCTGGGTCGTACGCTCTCGCTTTCGCGCGAGCGACCTCTTCGACGTCGATCAGGAGATCACGTACCGCCTGGTCGAGCGCGAGGGGCAGCGTGTGGTCGTCGAGGGGACGATCGCCATGCAGGCCGCCCCCCAAGAAGGGAGCCTGGGGGACCTGGGCGGCGCCCCGGTCAGCGTGCGCCTGGCCAGTCTCCGCGGTGAGGGGACGCTCCAGGCCACGCTGGCGCTGGACGCCTTCGAGACCACGTCACGCACCCTCTCCGAGATGGAGATGGAGATGCGCTTCACGCCACGGCCTGGCGCGGACGAGGTCACGACCCGCACGCTCACAGCCACAAGACTGGACGTGACCCACAGAGCGCCTGGCCCGCTGCTCATCGCCCCCCCCGCCGATGGCCAGCCGCTCCCCACAGCTCCCGCCAACAGCGAAGAGCCTGCCATCCAAGCACCAGCACCATGAAGCCTACGCCTCGAATCGTCCTGCTCACCGCTCTTGGCTGCACCCTGCTCGCGGCGTGCCCCGCGCGCGACAGCGAGCCGCAGGGGCTTGCCCCTGTCGCTTCCGACGGGCCCTCCGCTCGTGGAACCGCCACGGAAGGCGCGCATGGAGGAGCCTCGCCTGAAGAGAGCGTGCGTGTGCCGCGGCGGGAAGCACCCGCCCTGCCGGACATCCCCCTACGTGGCGACAGAACGGAGGAAGAGCGCGCCCTCGCGGAGGCGCCAGACGACGCCTTTCCCTCTATCCCGGAGGGCCTTTTCACGGACGCTGTCTCAGACGAGACCGTCGGACGCCTGGAGTTGATCCATCGGGGCGAGGCACCCCACGCACCGCTACGCTATACATTTTCGGACGCCCAAGCGCTCGAGATACGACTCGAACTCAGGGCTCGGGTGGACTCCGAAGAGTGGGAGATGTGGCGGCCACGCCCCCACAAAGAGGCCCGCATCCGGTGGACGCCAGCGCATGATCCCACCAGCGACCGGCTCGGCGTGGACCTGCGGGCCTTGTCCATCACCGCGCGCAGCACGCCTGGCGTGTCTCCCTGGGAGGTCAACGGGCTCAACGATCTCTTCCGCGACCTCCCGAACGTCGCCGTGCGCGCGCTCTTCGGCAGCATCGGCGAGGTCCAAGCTATTGAAGCCCTCAGCGACCAGCCCCTGGATCTCCCCGAACTACCCTCCCTGGAACCACAGGTCGGGGTCCCCGACGAAGGTGACGAGCGCGAGGACGACAGCCCCGACCTCGAAGCGTTGGCCTTGCGTCGAAGCGTCGTCGACACCCTGCTGCGGACCATGCGCGAGGTCATGGTCATGGTGCCCCCCGAGCCCATGGGTCTGGGCGCACGGTGGCGCCAAACCGAGGCCACAACCTACCAGGGCGTCGACGTGATCCTCGTCACGGAGTACGAGCTGGTGGAACGTAGCGAGGGTCAAGCGCGCGTGCGCTACACGCAGCGCTTCGCGGCGAGAGCACAGGACATCTCCGGCACCGACCTGGTGGGCTGGGCCAGGGACTCCTTCCTCCATCACTTTGATGGCCGCGCACGCGGCACAATCGAGCTGGACACGCGCCGCATCGTCGCGAGGCGGCACCACCACGAGCTGACGCGCTTCGTGGTCGAGGAGGAGCTTGAGGAAGGCGCGGGGAAGGAGTTCCTCGCCAACCTGATCTACCTCGACCTAACCTACGACATCGTCTCGGACTGAGCGCGAACCTCCGGGCGGCGTGTCGCTGCATGGGACACCCTCGGGCCCGCGCAGCCCTACACCCAACGCCTCGCCTCTTCGAGGCTCCAGCCTTTGCGCTTGGCGTAAGACGCGAGTTGGTCCTCGCCGACCGGGCCAACCGTGAAGTAGTGGGCCTGCTGGTGGCCCAACCACCAGCCGCTGACGGACGCTGGCGGCCACATCGCGCAGGACTCCGTCAAGGTCACGCCAGCGCGCTCCTCGGCCTTCAGCAGCGCAAAGAGCCGCCGCTTCTCGGTGTGGTCTGGGCAGGCAGGGTACCCAGCAGCAGGACGGATGCCCCGGTAGCGCTCCTTGAACAGCTCCTCCAGCGTCCAAGTAGCGTCCGTCTCATAGCCCCAGAGCCGGCGCGCGCGAGCGTGCAAGAGCTCGGCGTACGCCTCCGCGAGCCTGTCGGCGAGAGCCTTCAAGAGGATCGCGTTGTAGTCGTCGTGTGCGCGCTCAAAGGCGCGCGCCCGCTCCTCGCATCCCTCCCCAGCGCTGACCGCGAAGCCCCCCAGCCAGTCCACATGCGGACCCGCTGAAGGCGCGAGGAAGTCCGCGAGGCTCACGAAGGTCGCCCCTTCCCCCCCGCGCTCTTGCTGCTGCCGAAGCATAGGGAAGCGGCAAAGCTCCTCCACCCGCTCTCGTGACGTCCAGCACACGATGTCGTCACCCTCGGCGTTCGCTGGCCAGAAAGCGTAAACGCCGCGCGGGCGCAGCCATGCCTCTCCCACGATCGTGTCGAGCATCGCACGTCCGGCCGCGTACACCTCCCGCGCGCTCTCCCCTTGCCTGGGATCCTCTAGGATCTTGGGGAAGGTGCCGCGAAGCTCCCAGGTCAAGAAGAAGGGCGTCCAGTCCACGAAGGGTACCAGGTCCTCCAAGGTCACATCGTCCACCTCAACGACCCCCTCGACGGCAGGCGTCGGCGGCGCCTCGTCATGCGCGATGACGGGCTTGCGACGACACGCCTCGTCGTAGGGGACCAAGCGCACATCCTTGCGCGCAGCGTAGCGAGCACGGTCCGCCTCCTGCTGGACCGCGTTCTCGGTCAGAAAGGTTGGCGCTAAGTCAGGACTCAGCAGGCTCCCCACCACGCCCACCGCGCGCGACGCGTCCAACACATGGACCACCGGCTCCGGGCGCGTCGGCGCGATCTTGACCGCCGTATGCTGCCGACTCGTCGTCGCGCCGCCAATCAAGAGCGGCATCTGCAGCCCCTCGCGCGCCATCATCGTCGCGACCTGGACCATCTCCTCGAGACTCGGCGTGATCAGCCCCGACAGCCCAACCACGGAGACGCCATGCCGACGGGCCGCCTCGACGATCTGGTGGCCGGGCACCATGACGCCAAGATCGATGATCTCATAGCCGTTGCACGCCAACACGACGCCCACGATGTTCTTGCCGATGTCGTGCACATCCCCCTTGACCGTCGCCAGCAAGACCTTGCCCCGCGCTTGACCACGCCCTTCCGCCTTCGCAGCCTCCAGAAAGGGCGTCAGGTAGGCCACCGCGCGCTTCATGGCACGGGCGCTCTTCACGACCTGAGGCAAGAACATCTTGCCGGACGCAAAGAGGTCCCCGACCACGTTCATCCCCGCCATCAATGGCCCCTCGATCACCGCCAAGGGTGCGCCGCAGCGCTCGAGCGCCTCAGCGGTGTCCGCCTCGATGAAGTCGAGCACACCGTGGACGAGCGCATGCCGCAGCCGCTCCTCCACCGAGGTGTCCCGCCACGAGAGGTCCGCCTTGCGCTCCAAGCCGCTGCCGCGCACGGTCGATGCGTAGGTGAGCAGCCGCTCGTCTGCGTCCTCCCGCCGGGCCAACACCACGTCCTCTACGTACTCTCGGAGCGTCGGCTCAATGTCCTCGTAGAGGGCCAGCTGGCCAGCGTTGACGATCCCCATGTCCAACCCGGCCAAGCGGGCGTGGTACAGAAAGACCGCGTGCATGGCCTCCCGCACGAGATCGTTGCCTCGGAACGCGAAAGAGAGGTTGCTCACGCCACCGCTCAGCCGCAGCCCAGGGTAGCGCGTACGGAGCTCGCGCACCGCGTCCAAGAAAGACCGCGCGTAGGTGCGGTGCTCCTCCATGCCCGTCGCGACCGTCAAGATGTTCGGGTCATAGATGATGTCCTCGATGCCGAACCCAACCTCCTCCCGCAGCAGCCGAATCGCGCGGTCCGCGATGGCCAGACGGCGCTCGACGTCCGTCGCTTGGCCCTCCTCATCAAAGGCCATGACCACCACCGCCGCTCCAAACGAACGGCAGATCCGCGCCTGGTGCAGGAACTGAGCCTCGCCCTCCTTCAGCGAGATCGAGTTGACCACTGCCTTGCCCTGCACGTTGCGCAGACCAGCCTCAATGACCTCGAAGTTGGACGAGTCGATCATCACCGGCACGCGCGCCACCGCTGGGTCAGAGGCGATCAAGCGCAGGAAGGTCGTCATGGCCTCGACGCCGTCCAAGAGCGCGTCGTCCATATTCACGTCCAGGAGATTCGCGCCTCCCTCGACCTGCTGACGAGCGACACTCAGCGCCTCCTCCAGGTGGCCATCGCGCACCAGCCGCGCGAAGCGACGACTCCCCGTCACGTTCGTCCGCTCCCCCACCAGGATGAAGCCCACCTCCGGCGAGAAGCGAAAGGGCTCAAGGCCCGCGTAACGACTCTCCTCGCGCACAACGGGCACCCTCCTTGGAGGAGAGACCCGCACGGCACGATCGATGGCCGCGATATGCTCCGGTGTGGTCCCGCAGCAGCCGCCGACGACGTTCAACCACCCCGCTGCGGCGAAGGATCCCAGCACCGCCGCCATGTCCTCAGGCGTGTCGTCATAGGCGCCAAAAGCGTTGGGCAACCCCGCGTTGGGGTAGCAGGCCACAAAGGTGTCGGCTTCCCGAGCGAGCACCTCCACATAGGGTCGCATGTCCTCCGCGCCGAGCGCACAGTTGATGCCGACGCACTGCGGGCGGACGTGCGCCACCGAAATCCAAAAGGCCTCTAGGGTCTGACCCGAGAGCGTGCGACCGCTCGCGTCCGTGATCGTCACCGACAACCAGACGGGCCACCGCTCACCGCGTGCCACGAACACCTGCTCGAAGGCAGCGACAGCGGCCTTGAGGTTCAGTGTGTCAAAGGTGGTCTCTGCCAGAAGAAGGTCCACACCACCATCCAGGAGCCCCCGGGTCTGCTCCGCGTAGGCCTCACGCAAGGTGTCGAAGTCCAGCGCGCGATACGAGGGATCGTTCACGTCAGGAGACATCGAGAGCGTGCGATTCGTTGGCCCGACAGCCCCCGCCACAAAGCGCGGTCGCTCGGGGTCGCGCTCCATCGCGCGCCGCGCCTCACGCTTGGCCAAGCGGGCCGCCTCCACATTCAGCGCGTACACCGCAGACTCAAGACCATAGTCCGCCTGAGAAATCGCGTTCGCGTTGAAGGTGTTGGTCTCCAACACGTCTGCCCCAGCCTCAAGAAAGCGCCGGTGCACCTCCGCTACGGCCTCCGGCTGCGTCAACACCAACAGGTCGTTGTTCCCGCGAAGCTCGGACCCGTGGGACGCGAAGCGATCGCCACGGAAGTCCTCTTCGCCGAACGCATAGGCCTGCAACATCGTCCCCATCGCGCCATCCAGCACCACAATGCGCCGCTCCAGCAGAGAGCGCAGGGCGGCCTCCGAGGCCACGCTCGGCAAGCGCGCTCCCGGCGCCGTAGCCCCAACGCCCACCCCGGCAGACTGCGAGGGCCTGCCCGCACTCTCAACCGGCGTCGACGACAGCACAGAGCGATCCGTCACACAGGAGCAACCCTGATGCGCCGAGGAACTGAATTCCGACATGGTGATCCCGTGTGCGCGCTGCGCGAGAGCTGACCTGAGACGGCTGACCTGAGACGTAGGGCGAGGCGAATCCGCCACACCACGCCGCTCTATGCGCATCCTCCGCGCAGGGGCAAGGCGATGGGCTACCAAGCCTCGCTTCTGCGGACGTTGTTCCCAAGGAGGCGGCAACCTCCCAGGCGGGACACGCCCCAAGCGAGGGAATCGCAAAAATCGAAAAATCGACAACCCCAAAGGGTCGGTCGGTCTGCGTGGGACGAAAAGAAGGAGGTCCACCCCAGCACGGAGTATCGCCATGTGTCCACCGCAGCGCTCCTCGTCGCGACCCTCACCACGTCCCCAGCCTACCCACCGCCGCTCCTACCTCAGGCGCCCCAAACAAGCGCTGCTCTGCCAGAGACCGCGCTCCGGGTGGCGCGGCCCCACGCGCCCGCCTCCCCCCTCCCATGTGCGAGAGTCGCTGCACAGCCCAAACCCGCGCAGCGGCCCCTGCACTCTCTCGGACCACGAGATCGCCCAACCCGACAACAGCCCACCACAGAACAGCCCGCCACAGAGCAGCCCGCCACAGAGCAGCCCGCCACAGGACAACCCACCGGCGAACGGTCAAGGACAAGCCACCCAAGGGCCTCAGGCGCGGTACCCCTCACACGGGGCCCACCGCCCAACCTCTGTGGCAAGCGGATGCGCAAAGGCGCGGATCAGGGCGGGCTGCGCTGGCAGCCTTCTCCTGTGGCTCGCCCTCGGCTGCATCGCCGACGGCGAGCCCCTCCGCCCCGAACATGGCACGCTGCCGGACGCCACGCTAACGCACGCGCCTGCCGAGCGGGTGCTCGCTGACGCGTGCATCGGACCCTCTTGCGACCCAGGCAAGCCCGCTCCCGAGGACACCCACGACCCCGACACGCTCGCCGACGATCCCTCCGGGGCCCTCCCGGACCTTGGCGCGTCCGATGCAGCCGACGTGGAGGGCGAGACGCTACCCACGGTGGACGTCACCCCACCCCCCGGCAGCGACGCCGAGGCCGACAGCGGGGAGCGAGGCGACGCTGGCTCACTGCCTGAGCTGCCACCACCTCCCGACGACCGGGGCTCAGGACCGTGTCCCTCAGGTCTCACCCTCTGCGAAGACCAGTGCACATCGCTCTCCCATGACCCACTTCACTGCGGCGGGTGCGCGAGGCGCTGTCCGGAGGGTCTGCGCTGCAGCGGAGCGCGCTGCCTCGCACCGCGCTTCGTGCGCTTGCAAGCCTCCCGCGATGCGACCTGCGCGCTCTCGGAAGAACGTGGGCTGTGGTGCTGGGGACGCCTCCCGGATGAGGACGAACCCACGCTGGCGCCTCGGCGGCTCGCGATGGAGGGTCCTGTGCTGGATCTGGCTGCATCGGGTGAGAGCGTCTGCGCCGTGCTGAGCGATGGCGCGCTTCGCTGCCGATCGACCTACCCTGGCATGCTCGCCGCCGCCGCAGCCACGACCCTCCTGCCCCCGCTGACGATCAGCGGCCCTGGTGACATCGTCTGCGGACAGGCCATCTGCCCCAGCGGGCCCTGCTGGCGCTGCGCCGGCCGCGTGGTCGGGATGACGAGGAACGCCCGCCCAGTCGCTGGGCCGTGGGGCAGCGAGGGACCGTGGGGACAGGTAGACCTCGCACCTTGTAGCCCCGACCTCCCCTGCGCGGCCGGGGGCCCCTCGCTCCTCACGCCCTCAGGACCCTTGTGGTGGCTGGCTGATGGCGTCTGCTTCCACGCGCAGCACCGCGTCGCCTGCGCGCCGCACCCGGCGCGGGACGCGGAGCACGCTGCGGACCTTCCCCTCGCCTGCTGGGGCCTCTCGTGCGGCGCTCCCCAGGACACCTGCGTTGAAGGGCAGTGGTGCGATGCCCAGCGGCGTTGTGTCCATGGGAAGTGTCATGCCCAAGGGGTTGCCCTCGGCTTCTCGCGCTCCGGAGAGTCCCTCTGCGGCCTGCTGGAGGACGACCGCGGAGGGGCGGCGCTGCCCGTCTGCACCCAACCCCGCGATGGCACCCCCTGGCGCTGGACGACCTTCCCCTCGCCCGTCGCCTTCTGGTGGAGCGCGCTCATACCGCGGGGCAATACGCTGGCGACCGGTCGCGAAGGTCCCGAGGGATTCCGCTGCCTCCTCCGCACCAACGGCGTCGACTGCAGCGGCGCCAGCCCCCTCGGCGAGCTGGGCACCTTCTCCGATGCGCCCTTGGCCGCGCACCACATCGCGCTACCGAGTTGGCTGCAGCCAGCGAGCGAGCTGGTCGCCGGGGGAGCGCACCACTGCGTGCTCGGGGGATCTGGGCGCATCGGTTGCTGGGGCGACAACCGGCGCGGTCAGCTAGGCACCGGCTCGCGTGCGGGACGCCTCGACGTCACCCCGATCCACCTCGGCGAGGTGGAGCCATGAAGTGTACAGCGCCACAGAGTCACAGCGCGATGATGCGGATCGGGCCCGGGAGGCGGCGGACGCTTCTGGCTGCCCTGGCCCTCACGCTCGTCGTGGCGTGCGAGGGGGCCAGCGCTGGCGCGTCCCGCGCCAGCGCGTTGGACCCAGACGTGCGGCGCCGGACCGACCCACCTGCAGCAGAAGGAGACGCGCTCTACCCCAGCGGCGACGGCCTCCCGCCGAGGTCAGCGGAGGACGTCAGCGAGCCCGGGGATCGAGATGCCCCGCCACCGCCGGAGGTGGAGGACCCGCGGCCCCGCCGCCCCTGGCTGCACCCTTGCTCGCTGGACGAAGGCAGCAGGGCATGTCGTGAGGCGCCACCAGGCCTGGTGTGCATGGACCTCGGGTCGATCGATGCCTCGCTCGAGGGCCCCGTGTGCTCACGCGCCTGCAGCCACAGCGAGGACTGCCCCAGCGGCCACGTCTGCGTGCTGCTCTCCGCCCTACACGACGTGGCCCTCTGCTTCCCTGGTCACCGCAACGGAGACCCCCTCTGCAGCCCCTGCACGGACGATGCTCCTTGCGGACTGGGCGGATGCCATGGGTTGGCGCGCGACCACAGTCACCGCTGCCTTCCGCCCTGCGAAGCGCCGAGGGACTGCCCGCTGGGGTTCAGGTGTGCCCACGGCCTCTGCTGGCCGCCCGAAGACACCTGCTCCGCCTGCCAGGACGCTGACGGAGACGGCTATGGGGAGGGTCCTGGCTGTTTCGGGCCGGACTGTGATGATGGCGACCCAGAGGTCTTCCCGGGAGCCCCGGAACGCTGTGACGACCGAGACTGGAGCTGCTCGGGCGACCCCTTGGACGACCTCTTGCACAGCGAGGAGCACTGCGGGGCCTGTGGCCTGCGCTGCCCCACGGCGGCTCCCCCGGTCGCGTCGGTGCTGTGCCTGCAGCACGCCGAGGGCGAGCTGCCGCGGTGCACAGCGACCTGTGCCCCTGGATGGGCGAGCTGTGACCCTGCGGGGCCAGCCTGTGGCACATCGCTGCACAACGAGCCTGAGCACTGTGGAGGCTGCGGGCGCTGGTGCAGACCTGGGCCCGGCGACCGACGCGTGCGCTGCGTCGAGGGTCGCTGCATCGCCGAGAGCTGCAAGCGAGGGTGGGCGCGATGCGGCCACGCGGAGCGCTGCACGACGGAACTCGGGCAGGTTGGGGCGTGCGCGAGCTGCGAGGACCGCTGCAGTGCGAGAGTGGGCTACGTCGCCGCCTGCGAGGGGGAAGCGTGCGTGGAGCACCTCCTCTGTCCGTCTCCGCTCACGCCCTGCGACGACCAGTGCGCCAACCTTGCGGTGGACGCCGATCACTGCGGGGCCTGCGGCGCCGCCTGCCCTGCTCTGGGCCGGCTTACGGCGGCGCCCCTCGCCGGCGGCAGGCAGCACCAACGATGTTTGGGAGGCCAGTGTCAATGCACGCCCGGCGCCGGCGCTCACCTGAGCGTCGGCAGCCCGGCGACGTGCAACCTCATGGACACAACCTGCAACGGGGCGCCCGACAGCGGGTGCCCCCGCTACGCGCTGGACAGCCTCCAGGTCTTCGAAGCGCTGGAGAGCGGTGACGTCGAGCGCCTGGTGGGCGGCGGGCATGGTTGGACAGACCCACAAGCAGCGCTTCCCCTGCTGCGCGACGGCCGCCTCGCCCACGATGACGTGATGGAGCGCCTGCTCCGCTGGCACGCAGCAGACGCGCGGGGTCACCTGCGATGCCCCTCTGGCCACAGCGTCTCCGGCGTAGAGGTCCTCACGGACGAACGTGCCGGCGTGCTCGGCTTGCGCCAACGCTGTCGTCCCTGGGGCATCCGCGTCAACCACGCCACGTTGAGCGGCCAACCCCTCGGCCTGGAGCTCGGCTGGTTCGGCGCTGAGGTGACCTCACAAGCCATCGGCGCGGACGCCATCCGCGGTGTCACGAGCCAACCGCCCTGGCGCCACCTGGCCTGCGCTGAAGAGGAGGTCCCCGTCGGCCTCGACGTCAGCTTCCACAGCGGTGAGGGTGTGCGCACGATCGCGCTCCAGTGCCGTCACGCCGTGCTCCACTTCGGGGCCATCGCTGGCTGGTCCATCGCCTGGAGCGGGATGCGGCGCAGCCTCGACGCCGGGCACCGGGACGGCCCACCGCGCGACGCCCACCTGCGCTCCACGCCGCGAGGACAGGGGCTCTGGACCGCCACGCGTTTCGGGGCACGAGCCGGGACGTGGTCGGGCGAGCCGGGGAGCGCTCGGGTGCAATACCTGCACGCCATGGGCGAACCCCTCCCGGAGGCGCCTCCGCTCATCCCCGACACGTGGAGGTGGTAGGTGTTCGGCTTGCCGGAGATCCACATGGCTGGCACGGCATCGGGCCCTCGCAGCAGGCGAAGACGCTACTGCGCGTGGCTCTGCCTGCTCGGGTGGGTGGCATGCGGTGACGCAGCCATCCTCCGACCTCCTGCGGACGGAGGCGCCGAGGTCGATCCACCTGCCGCACCAGCCGTCGCGCTGGCGGCATGCAGCGACACCCTGCCCTGCCCTCCCCATGCCCGATGCGTGACGCAACGATGCCTGCCCAGGGACACGACACCCCCAGGGGCCGTGCCGGCGCCGCGCGCGGGGACGACCCAAGATCTCTTGTGGGCCACCAGCGGCGCGCTCCATCTGGCCGTCCGCGGAGAGGAGGTGCCGCAGCCCGACATCGGGCGCTGGTCCCTCCCGCCGGAGTGGCTCGGGTCCGCGGACGCTGCGGGAGCGCTGACCCAGAACGGGGACGTCTGGGGCCACGGCGCGGAACTGCTTCGCCCGGCGTCCGACGAGCCCGGCACCTCCATGGATCGCTTCCACGCGCCCATCGAGCGACGGCGCATCGTCTTGGAGACCGCACCCCGTGAGCCCAACGAGATCACCCTGCACCTGCAGCGCGGGGTGTGGCGGTGGCGCGTCTGGCCCATCGAACGCCTCAACGGCACGTGGGAGGGATGGGGCACCCTGCGTGGGGAGCGAGGCGAGGCCTTCCCGAGTGTCGTCCGCGTCGCCCTCGACGCCATGGAGGCCGACCTTCGGCTGCGCTGGCTCGACCCCCCGGACTGGGTCGTGGGCTGTGAGGGGTGGCGCCTCGTGGCGCAGCCCGACGGGACGTGGGTCGGAGCGGGCCCTGACGGGTGGTGCGAGCTGCGCCGCGATGACCACGCCCTGACGTTGCGAACAGAGGGTCGGGTCGGGCTGACCCGCTGGCGTTGGACGGCCCATCTCCTGCCACACGCGGCAGACGCGCAGATCCCTGTTGGGACCTACCGCAGGGACGCGATCGAGCCCTGGCCCGGGTATGACCAGGACAACCCCTGGGACCTGGAGGCGACGTCTGCTTGGTGCGCCATCGAAGGCTGTCCCAACGAGGCGGCAGACACGTGTGTAGTCATGAGCGTGCCTTGGGCGCTGCTCTCGCCGCCTGGCCAGGCCGCAGACCGGACCCACCGCGAGGTGGCCTGGAGCTGCGTAGACAGCACCTGCACCCTCGCGACCGCGGCGTGCCAAGCGCGGTGGCGATGGGACGCATGGCGGGAGGCCGCGACGCATGATGCGGAAGGGCTCGCTGAGCTCGTCGCGACCTTGCGCGGAGCAGAGCAGGGGTGGAGCGCGTGGCGCGAGGTCGCGCATGTGGTCCTCCACGACCACTTGCGGTGGGGAGGCCTGCTGCGCGATCCGGAGGCGCTCGCCGATGCCCTTCAGCGGGCGAGAAGGGATCAAGAGCGGGCGCTGTGGAGGTGGCTCCATCCATCGTTGATCGCGGCGATGGAGGGCGACGCGTCTACCACCCTCGCGTGGTGGCATGCGGCGGCGGCGGCGTGGTGGCACCTCCACGCAGCGCTGCACGATGAGGACGCGAGGCGCCGCCCGGAGCTTGTCCGCGATGCGGCGACGGCGGCGCTGGATCGACGGGATGCGCTGAGCCAGCTGCAGCGGGCAGGGTGGTTCTTGGTCAGCAGCGCGCCCTCGCCTCGCGACCCACACGCCAGGGACACGCTAGCGGCGTCACGAGCGCGGCTGTGGGAGGCGCTGACCCGCTCGCCCTCGTCAGGGGCGGGCGCGTTGGGAATCGACGCGCCCTTGCGCGCGCCGCGCTGGACCTCAACGACCCAGCCCCCCATGGACGCGCTCGCGTTGGCCCATCACAACGCGGAGGCGGCGGCAGCTCGGTGGACGGCGGCGTGGGACCGGCAGCGCGAACGAGCGCGCGCGCGCCACGACCAGCGCTTCGCCGATACGCTGCATGTGGAGGCCAGCCAGAGTCGCCTGAGCGATGAGCTGGCGCGGCTCTGCGGCCCCAGCGCGGCGTCGTCGGATGGCTGCGGGGTAGACAGCCCTTCGTCGCTGGTGGGGCAGTCATGGCTTCGCCTCCTGGAGGCAGCGGAGTGGGAAGCGGCCGCCGAGGCGGAGTGGGAGGCCCAGGCCGCGATCGTGGCGCTCGTGCGGGATCGGCTGGAGCAGTTTGATGCAGCCCTGGTCCAGGAGCGGGCTCTGCGCGTAGGCGAGGTCGAGCAGCGTTGGTCCGCGTGGCTGGACGAGCTGGCGCTGCGGGAGACCGCCGCACGCGCTGCCAGGCTTGAGGGCGCCGACCCATGGGGCGCGGTCGTCGGCGCCCTCCGCGGGGGGCGCAACGTGCTGTGGGCGGGTCGCCAGGGAGGCGCGCTCCCTGCGGCCGGCGAGCTGGCCCTGTGGGCAGGGGGGTCTTGGATCCAAGCGCTGATCGCGGCGAGCCGCCGCCAGGCTGGCGAGCATGCACGGCACGCCGAACGCGCGAGCGAACACGCTGCGCGGGCCGCTGGTCGTGAGCGCATGTGGCGCGAGGCGGCGCTGGGCGCGGCGTGGCGACAAGTCGAGCGGACGCAGGGGGAACTCCAGCTCTTGCAGGCGTTGACCCATGAGGCGGCGTTGGAGAGCCGCTGGCGCCAGAGCCAGCTCCAGGCCCGGCGTCTGCTGGCGGAGCACGGCGCCATGCTCGACGAGGTCGACCGGCTGCGCGCCCAGGCCGCGCTCTTGGACGAGCAGGCGCGGCAGCGGACCCTGTGGCGCGAGGGGCTGGCGCAGCGCGCTACGTGGCTGGCGGACGAAGAGCAGTTGGCACGGTACCAGCGCGAGGCCTTCGACGCCGCGCTCCGCTGGCTGACGGCGCTTGAGGGTGCCCTCCTGGCGCCCTTGCCCACAGCCCGCAGTGGGTTGGCGGACAACCCGTCACCGGAAGCGCTCGCCCGGTGGGCGAACGCTCTGGCGCAGGTCCAGGACACGTGCGGTGGCCCCTGGTCCGAGGGGGAGGTACAGCTGTCACTGCTCGAAGACTTGGTGACCCTACCGGAGGGCCTCACGCCCGCGGAGCGGGTCGCTTGGTTAGGGGCTTGGCTCGCGGGCCAACACTTCGCCCCGCAGGCTTGGTCTGTGCTGGAGATGATGCCTGGGGGGTGGCGTCCGGCCCTGTGGGGCGGCAGCGTCACGCTCGACGGCCGCCACCTCCCGCTCCCCCTCCCGGCCTGCGGTGCGCTGATCGAGGCGCTGCGCGTCGAGGCTGTGGGGGCCTTGCGCTCGCCGCTGCGGATGGCGCTCCTGCACCACGGCGAGGGGCGGGTTCGGTCGTGCACGGACGGGGTCGAGCGCACGCTCTACGGCTCCCCACAGTGGGTCACTCCCATCGCCGGCGTGTACGGTGATAGCCCGTGGGCGTGGGGAGCGCAGGGGTTGCCTCTGCTCGCGGCGTGGACCCTCTTGCTCGAGCCTGGCGACGACCCGATGGACCATGCTTGGGCTGCGCTCGAGGACCTCGTCGTGACCATCCGCTACCGCTACAGAGAGCTGAGCGCGGTCGGCCTCTGCGACGCAATGCGGGCGCGCCCCTGAGCTGAAGATGGCCCCCCTGACCCCACTCAGGTCACCGTCCCACCGCAGGAGCGCCCTCAACGCCCCCGCGCTTCCCTACTCCTGGCGCGGGCTGACCCCACTCAGGTCACTGTCCCACCGCAGGAGCTGCCTGCCCCGGCCGTGCAGCCGAAGCAGTGGTTGCCCACCCGGATGTCCCGCCCGACCAGTGTCGCGTCGAGGAGGCGGTGCACGTCGAGTGCGCCTCGCGCGTCCTCGCTCACCAGATCGAGCTGCTGGTTGAAGTCGCAGTCAAAGACCCGACCCTGCCAGTCCACCGAGAGGGTGTCCCGGCACATGAGCCCTGCGAGGTTCTGGTCACGATGTGCGTCAGCCAGCCGCTGCACGTAGGCCACCAGCTCACCGCGCTCGACGAGCCACGCAAGGAAGCGGCTGATCGGCATGTTGGTCAGGGCGATCAGCCGATCAAAGTAGACCCCGTGGTCGGCCGCCAAGCGTTCACGCCAGGTCTGTTCCATCGCTCCTTGGTGCGTGAAGAGGTACGTACCGGCTGGGTTGGCCATGAGGGTGAGGCGTCGCTCAGGGTCACCCTGGCCGTAGCCCACGGCGTTCAGGGCGCGCATTGCCTCCATGGAGCGAGCATAGGTCCCCTCGCCGCGCTGCGCGTCGGTGTGCGACGCCCGATAGTGCGGGAGAGATGCGACGACCTCGACGCCTTGAGCAGCGAGCCACGCAGGCAGCGCGCGAAAGCGTGGGAGGAGGAGCACGGTGAGGTTGCACCGATCGATCACATGGATGCCCCGCGCGCGCGCGGCGGAGACGAGCCGCCGGAAAGCCTGGTGCAGCTCGGGCGCGCCACCGGTCAAGTCCAAGGTCTCGATGGGGAGCGTGTCGATCAAACGGATGCAGCTCGCGACTACCTCCTCGGACATCATCGCGTCCCTGCGGTCCGGACCGGCGTCCACGTGGCAGTGAGCGCAGGTCATGTTGCAGAGCTTCCCTAGGTTGAGCTGGAGCACCCGCGGGGCTAGGGTGCGCAGCGGCTCTCCTCCGCGGCTGGTGCACGCAGCGAAGGAGGTCATCGCGTTGGTCCTGTCCCGGAGGGGTAGATCACGCAGCAGGGCGTTCTGCTGCTCCGGCGAGGCGAGAGGAGAGCGTCGGCTCTGCAAGGTCGTTCGCGGCGGCAGGGCAGGTGCCGCGCTACGCAGTGGACTGTTCACGTGTCCCCTCCCGGTGTCACTTCGCTGGGGGTGCTCAGCGCCGCCTCCTTGGCCAGCGCTGCGTGGGCGAGCGTCGCCCCCGCGCGCAGGGCAGCCGCGACGTGGAGGCTCTCACGCTCCTCGTCGGGTCCCCAGCCCGAGCTCGTGACCAGCGGCGCGGTCTCTTGCAGCAATAGCGGGCAGGGTAGGGACGCGCCGAGCGCGTGGGCGATCAGGATCTTCTCGCGGTAGGGCAGCGCGCTGCCTGGCGGCAAGGCCTCGCTCGTGCCCTCCGTAGGGGCTGAGGTGTGGGCCGCTCCCGCACGGGCGAAGACGCCGGCCTCATAGGTGACCCACCCAGCGTGAGCGCGCGGAGCAGACGAGGCCTGCAGGGGCTCGAGCTCCGCCAATCCAGCGTGGTGGTAGCGCTCTTCGTCGTGGGTCGGCCCGGGCAGGTGCATGGACCACCGGCGCGCTTGGTCCAACACCACCCTGCCATGCAGGAGCGCGCTGCGCGCTTGCGCCCACGCCACGACATGCGCAACCTCGACGCACTCCTCGACATCGGCGCCGCGTTCCAGCGCACCCTTGGTCCACGCGTCCAGGCAGTAGGGGCATGGCACGGCGTGGGCAACGGCCAACGCGATCAGGGCCTTCAGCCGCGGAGGGAGAGCGCCCTCGCCGGTGGCGAGGGCGTACCACGCGAAGAAGGCGCGTGCCTGCTGCGGGGCGTGCTCCCCCAGGGAGGCGAAGGCGGCCAAGTGCCGCCGCAAGGGCTGTGACATGAAAAGCCGAGGGGAGGAAGTGGGCTCGGACAACTGGGGCGGCACGAGCCAACCTTCTCCCTTGGCTCCGCGTCCGCCCATGGTATAGGACCCATCGGGCGCGCTGAAAAGGCGAGGAGGTTAGAGCCCCATGTCCAAGACGACACAGAGCAGAGCGCTGCGGTGGAGCGTAGCGGGGGCGACACGCGTCCTCGTCACGTCGTGCGCGGCGCTGTGCTGCTGGTCCGCGCAGGCAGAGGGCCGCGAGGCCAGCGCCCAGGTGGAGGACGCCATCATCGTCGACGGAGGTCAGCTCGAGGTCGGACTCACCTTGGAGCTGCGCAACCTGGGCGATGGTGTCCAACCCCTCCTCGACGGTCGTTTTCGCATCGGGCTGACCGACGCGCTGGAGTTGGGCCTGCTCTACCAGTTCGAGACGGGCGACGCGTCGGATCGCACGGACACCGACGGGCTCACCCGGCCTGGGCTCAGCTTGACCGCGCTCTGGATGCGGATGGAGCCGGGCAAGCGCCCTGGCTTCGGCACGGAGCTGGGGGTGATCTTGCCCTTGGCGCTGGGTCGCGAGAGCGTTGAGCGCACGACGCTCTTTCAGCAGCTCACGTTGAGCTGGGGCTGGTGGGGAGGGTCCTGGCGCTTGGACGCCAACGCAGGCGGCGTCGGCGCCTTCGAGCCCGAGCGCAACCGCTTCTTCCCCTGGTGGGGTCTGCGCTCGACGCTGCGTCTTGGATCGAGCGCTTGGTGGTGGTTCGTCGAGGGGTTCAGCGGAGATCGCGATGATCGGGCTCGGGTCCGCAGCGGGATGCAGAGCGCCTTCGTCTACAGCGCAGGGGAAGGTGCGTTCGCGCTCGACCTGGGCGCGCGCATGCTCTCGACCGGTGTTGCCCTGTGGGGCGAAGGCGCCGAGCGCTCCTGGGTGGGGCTGATCGGCGTACGGCTGCGGCTGGACGCCTTTGTGCAGCCTGGGACCCTCGGTGACGAGCGCGGCGGGCAGGGCTTCTTCTTCCGCGAGCCTCACCCCCTGGAGGTCTCTCGATGACCCGGACAGCGGCGATGTTCCCCCGGACATGGGCGGAGCAGCCAGCGCGCCTCCTGCGCCGCCGGGGTGAGCGTTATGGGCGCTGAACGTCTCTGGTGGTGGCTGCCTTGGGTGATGCTGCTCCCCTTGGCGGCGATGCTCAGCCTGTTGGCGGGATCGTCGCACCTGCCACCGAGCGCCGTGTGGGCCGCGCTGTGGGGCGAGGGCGACCCTGTGCACCAGACCATCGTCTGGCACGCGCGGCTCCCGGTCCTGCTCTTGGGCGCCGCCGTAGGCGCAAGCCTGGGGGCCTCGGGAGCAGCGCTCCAAGGCGTCCTGCGCAACCCCCTCGCAGACCCTTTCCTCCTGGGCGTGAGCGGAGGCGCTGGGCTCGGTGCGACCATCGGCGCCATGGCGATGGGCGGCACGGCGCTCTCGATGACCCTCGGCGCGGCCACAGGCGCCCTGGTGTTGATGGGAGGGCTGGCCCTCCTAGCGCTCCGGCTCCCGACACGCGGGCAACAAGCCAGCACGACGCTGCTGCTCGCAGGGGTCATGCTCAACGCTCTCTGCGGCGCGCTGATCCTCATCGCCTACGTCTTCCTGCGACCCGAGCGGCTGCAGAACCTCCTGACCTGGCTCATGGGCTCGCTGACGCACCAAGTGGTGCCGGTGAGCACGAGCGGCGCGCTCTTGCTCGCGACCGCGGCAGGGGTGCTGGTGCTGCACCGGCTCAGCCCTCACCTCAACCTCTTGGCTCTCGGCGACGACACCGCGACCTCGCTGGGCGTGCGCGTCGATCACTACCGCGGCAGCGTGCTCGCCGTCGTCGCGCTCTTGGTCGCCGGTGCCGTAGCCTACGCGGGCCTGATCGGTTTCGTTGGTCTCCTGATGCCTCACCTGATCCGCAGGGTCGCGGGGGCGGACTACCGCCGGGTCGTGTTGGGCAGCGCGCTGGCTGGAGCGTCCCTCCTCTTGCTTGCCGATGCGGTTGCGCGCCACGCCTTCCCATGGGTGGGCAACCTGCTGCCGGTTGGGGCCATCACGGCCTTGGTGGGCGCCCCCGCCTTCTTGCTGCTGCTTTGGCGTCAGCTCCGATCCGCATCGCTGGGAGGGAGCGCATGAGGATATCTCTCCGCGCCGAAAATCTTCACCTGGTCAGCGGCTCCGCGGAGCGGCTCCGAGGCGCCTCGCTGCGAGCGGAGCCCGGACGCTGGCTCGCGCTGGTAGGTCCCAACGGAGGCGGCAAGAGCTCCCTCCTGCGCTGCCTGGCGGGACTAGAGAGGCCAACCCAGGGGGAGGTCGTCGTTGGCGATCGGCCGGTACATGCCTGGCCACGGACCCTCCTCGCGCAACGCCTCGCTTGGATGCCTCAAGAGGTGCTGGTCCCGGCAGGGCTGAGCGTGATGGACGTCGCGATGCTTGGCGCCACACCGCGGCGCGGTCCTTTCACCCTACCCTCCCGTGAGGAGCAGGGCCGGGCGCTCGCGCTTCTGGACGAGCTTGGCCTCGCCGCGCGATGGGCAGAGCCTGCGGAAACGCTCAGCGTCGGCCTCCAACAGCGCCTCCTCCTCGCGATGCGCCTGCTGCAGGTCAGCGCGGGTGGCGTCCTCTTGCTGGATGAGGTCACCAGCGCACAAGACTTCGAGGGGCTCGTGCGTATCGAGGGGTTGCTGCGTGGGCGGATCGCGGAGGGCGCCACCCTCGTGTCCGTCATGCACGACCTGAATCTCGCCCTGCGGTGGTGTGACGACCTGGCTGTGCTCGCGGAGGGACGAATGATCGCGCAGGGGCCGAAGGCGGAGGTGGTCGGGAGCGACGCCCTCGAGTGTGCCTGGCCAGGCTGCATCGAGCGAGACGAGCTTCGCGACGGAGGCTGGGTGTTTCGACCACGGACATGCTCGTCCACCGGGGACGGCAGGCTCCATAGCAGCGCTCAGTGAAGCGCGTCGCTGCCTGGCACGCAGCCCCTCGCGATCAGCTCGCTCAGGCGGTCGATGATCGCTTGCAGCCGCGCTTCCACGCGGCGTGTCTCGAGGAGCGCTTGACGCTCGACGGGGTCCGTGAAGAGGACGCAGGCCAATCGGTCCGCGATCGGCCCCGGGCCTTCGTCCTCTTGGAAGAGCCGGGTCAGCACCCCCACGAGCTTCGGGTGGTTGGCCTGGAGGCAGAGCAAGCAGCCACGCAGGGTCTCGACCAGAGCATACACCTGCGCGTGGTCCTCCACCTGGTCACACAGCCGCCCGGCCTCCACGACGCGATAGAGCTTGTCGGTGTCCAGCTCGCGCAGGCGGCGGGCACGCCAGATCCCCCGCAGGACGAGGTAGTAGCGCCCATCGGCCGTCCGTTCGTGCTGGAGCACTTGCCCCACCCCGAAGGTATCGTGCACAGCCGGTCGGCCCTCCCGCTCCATAGGGGCCCCCTCCTTGAGACAAGCGATCCCGAGGGGGCCGCCGCTGGCAAGGACGTCCTCGAACATCTGCCGATAGCGCGGCTCAAAGATGTGCAGAGGCAGCACGCCGTGCGGAAAGAGGACGACATGGCGCAGCGGAAAGATCGGGAGCTGGAGGGGGTGCGGAGGCGGGGTCAAAGCTCCTCTGGGAGGGGGCGGAGATGCAGCGCGAGGTCAGCATCCCATGCCCCTACGATGCCTGGCCCCTCCACAAGGTGCAAGGCCACGGGGCACATCGGCACAGAGCGGCACCCCGCCCGGGCAGGGCTCGACCCTCTCCATCGCCACGCTCCCCATTCCCAGCGTCGCGACGTGGCGGCTGGCCAGCAAGAGGGGCAGGGTTGACGCGGCCACCGCTGCGGATGGATCTTGTCGGCGCTCGCGGCCATCCTCCGGCGCGGGTGTCGCTGGACTGATTCGCATGGACAGAGGTGGGTAGCCGTGAAGGACGCGTGGTGGCTCGGAGAGGAGGAGGGGCTGCTCGTGCTGAACAAGCCTCCGCATGTGGTCTCGACGGGGCGCCGGTTGGACGACCCCGACTGCTTTCAGGGCCGCGTGATGGCGGCCCTCGGGCGCAAGGTGTGGTTCCTCCACCAGCTCGACGCGCCGACCTCGGGGCTCATGCTGGCGACGACGCGGGCCTCCTTGGTCGCGCCATGGCAGGAGCGCCTGCGCGCGCCGCGGGGGGTGAAGACCTATATCGCGTTCTGTCACGGCCGCGCTCCTCGCCGGGCCTTCACGGTGGACGCTGCGCTGGCGGGGCAAGCGGAGCCCGACGGTTGGCGCGTGAGGGTGCTCCCCGAGGGGCGCGAGGCTCGCACCGACTTCTGGACGCTGGGCGAGCTGGGGGACGCCTGCGTTCTTGCTGCGCGGCTGCGAACGGGCAGGACCCACCAGATTCGGGCCCACCTAGAGCACGTAGGGCTCCAGCTCTGGGGTGAGCGGCGCTATGGTCCGGCGCCGAGCGACGCACACACACGGCACGCGCTGCACGCGTTCAGCGTGGGAGTGCGGGAGACCGTGGGCGGATTCTCATGGTGGGAGGCGCCCTGCGCGCCCGACCTGGCCGCACTCAGCGAGGCGCGTTGGGGGTGTCCTGCGACCCACTGGGAGGCGCTGGCCCGCGCCACCCCATGGAACCGGGCCTTGCGCGCTGAGGCCGGGTGAAGGAGATGGAGGGACCCCGCTGGAGGAGCGACCCCAGGGGCAGCCTTGGCCCTTCCCTCCCGACGCAGCGCGGCATCCCCGAGAGGGCGGGGCGGACCCAGGATTGACACAGAGGTGGGTTTCGACCTAGCTTCGCCGGGCTTCCGCAACCCGGTGGACGCGGCCGCCCGCCTGGCTCGCTCATGGGCCGCTCCCACCGGCTGCCCGAACGAGCGTGGCATGTCAGACGAGACACCAGACCCCTCTCAATCCATCGTCCCGATTCGCATCGAGGACGAGATGCGCAACAGCTACATCGACTACGCGATGTCCGTGATCATCGGACGCGCGCTGCCGGATGTACGCGACGGCCTCAAGCCTGTGCACCGCCGCATCCTCTTCGCGATGCACGAGCAGTCGAACACGTGGAACCGCCCCTACAAGAAGAGCGCCCGCATCGTCGGTGACGTCCTGGGCAAGTACCACCCCCACGGCGATTCGGCGGCCTACGACGCCCTCGTGCGGATGGCGCAGGACTTCTCCATGCGCGTGCCCCTGATCGACGGTCAGGGCAACTTCGGCTCGGTGGACGGCGACCCGGCGGCCGCCATGCGCTACACCGAGGTGCGTATGACGCGCATCACCGGCGAGCTGCTGGCGGACATCGAGAAAGAGACGGTCGACTTCGGGCCGAACTATGACGGCTCTGAGCAGGAACCGCTGGTGTTGCCGGCGCGCTTTCCGAATCTGCTGGTCAACGGCGCTGAAGGCATCGCCGTGGGAATGGCGACGCGCATCCCGCCGCACAACCTCGGCGAGATTCTCCGCGCATCGATCCACCTGATCGATCACCCCGAGGCGACCACTGCCGATCTCATGGGCTTCGTCCCCGGGCCCGACTTTCCGACCGCGGCCTTCCTCTATGGCCTCGACGGCATCCGCCAGGCCTACGAGACGGGTCGCGGCGTGATCCGCCTCCGCGCGCGGACCGAGATCGAGGTCGATGAGCGCACGAACAAGCCCTCGATCATCGTGACGGAGCTGCCTTACCAAGTGAACAAGGCGCGCCTGCTCGAGAAGATCGCGGAGCTCGTGCGGGACAAGGCGATCGAAGGCATCACCGACCTCCGTGACGAGTCAGACCGCCACGGCATGCGCGTCGTCATCGAGCTGCGCCGTGACGTGAACGAACAGGTGATGCTGAACCAGCTCTTCCGGCGCACGCAGCTCGAGATCAGCTTCGGCATCCACATGCTGGCCATCGTCAACGGCCAGCCTCGGGTCCTCGGCCTCCGAGACATTCTCTCGCACTTCCTCGACTTCCGTCGGGACGTCGTCACCCGACGTTGCATCTTCGAGCTGCGCAAAGCCGAGGAGAGGGTCCACATCCTCTACGGGCTGCGCAAAGCGGTCGACATGATCGACGAGGTCATTCGGACCATCCGCGCCTCGACGGACGTTGACGAGGCGCGCTCGGGCTTGATGACGCTCCTGGAGATCGACGCGGTCCAAGCCCAGGCCATCCTGGACATGCGCCTCCAGCGGCTCACCAACCTGCAGATCCAGAAGCTCCTCGACGAGATTGAACAGGTCGAGGGCTTCATCGCTCGGATGAAGGAGATCCTCAACGACGAGCGCGAGCTGCTCGGCGTCATCCGGAGTGAGCTCAGCGAGATCCTGGCGGCCTATGCGGACGCACGACGCACCGAGATTCTCCCGATCTCGGGCGAGTTCACCCTGGAAGACCTCATCGCGAACGAGGACGAGGTCGTGACGATCACGCAGGGCGGCTACATCAAGCGGACGCTGATCAGCGAGTACCGTACCCAGAAGCGCGGCGGCAAGGGGCGCAAGGGCATGACGATGAAAGACGAAGACGTCATCGCCAACGCCTTCGTGGCCACCACGCACTCGTCGCTGCTCTTCTTCACCTCCAAGGGGAAGGTCTACCGTCTGAAGGTGCACGAGCTGCCCTCCGGCGGACGGGCACAACGCGGCCGCCCGATCGTCAACCTGATCCCGGTCGAACAAGACGAGAGCGTGGCTGCCGTCCTCCGCTTCGACGCCTTCGCCGAAGACACCTACGTCATCACCGTCACGCGCCAGGGCCTGATCAAGAAGAGCGCCTTGACCGCCTACCAGAATATCCACTCGGGCGGCCTCATCGGCGTGTCCATCCCCGACGACGACGAGCTCATCTATGCGGGGCTCTGCCAACCGCAAGACCACATCATGATCGTCACGCGGGACGGGCAGAGCATCCGCTTCGATGAAGACGACGCCCGCCCCATGGGCCGCAACACCCGTGGCGTCATCGGCGTCCGGATGCGCGACGGGGACGAGGTCACGTCGGTGACGGTCATCTCGAAGGAGGCCATGGCCCAAGACGAGGTCCTCCGTCAGCAGGAGGGCGACAACGCCGAGAAGACCACCGCGCGCGTGACCGTCCTGACGCTCACCCAGCGTGGCTACGGCAAGCGCACCACCCTCTCGGAGTTCCCCGACCAGAGCCGTGGCGGACTCGGCGTCATCACGATCAAGACCGGTGAGCGCAACGGCAAGGTGGCCGCGAGCCTCCTGGTCGAGAGCAGCGATCAGCTCCTCATCACCACCGACCGCGGCAAGATCATCCGCACCCCCGTCGTCGATGTTTCGGTGCTTGGCCGCAACACCTTGGGCGTACGGCTGATCAGCCTGGACGACGACGAGCGGGTCATCGGCGTCGCCCGCTACGCGGAGGCCGAGGCGGAGGAAGACGAGGGCAGCGCGGAAGAGGGCGAGGCCGGAGCCGACCCCGCCGAGGGTGATGTCTCTGCCTTGGACCACGCGGAGGACGCGCCCTCCGCGTCAGACGAGGACGACCCGTCGTGAACGCGCTCCCGGCTATGGAGGAACGACTCATGAACACATGTCGAGACCAATTCACGCTTCTCCTCGCGCTGGCCATCGCCCTGACGTTGCTCGGAGCGTGCAGCGACGAGAGCGGGGGCAGCCAGCGCAGCACCGACGACGTCGCCCTGGACACCGCCCCAACCGAGGACGTGCGCGACGAGGACACCAGCCCGGCGCCGGACGACGTCAGCGCGGACACGGACAGCCTAGAGCCTGAGCCCGACGTCGCTCCTATCCCGGACACCGAAGATGCGGCTGAGGACACGGACGAAGTCACGGAGGAGGTCGACGTCACGCCGGACCCCGAACCCCTCGCCACCGCGTGCGCGGACGACGACGCCTGCGCCGAGGACGAGCGCTGTCTCGGGGGCTACTGCCGCCTCCTGGCGGGGCCGGGCGGCTGGGTGTCCACCGACTTCACCCTGAACGAGCCCTCGCAGGTGACCCACGTGTTTGACGCGGTCAAAGGCCTCAGCAACCGGATCGCCTTCGTCGGTCTGCTCTTCCAGCAGGAGGAGGAGGTCCTTGATGCACAGGGCATCCCCGTGCGCACCGGCCGCTTCCCGGTCGAGTATGGATCCGTGGACATCATCGAGGGTACCCAGCGTGCCCCGAGGGTCACGCAGTGGCAGTTCCCGCGTCCCTTCTGGATGCCGGATGGCGAGTACCCGGAAGGGCGTGGTTTGGTAGCCTTCAGCGCAGAGCCGCTGACCTCCGCTTTCGAGGTGCCCCACGTCTGGATCTCGGACCCCTTCCGCTACAACCTGGTGGCCCGCGTTCGCCTCGGGCAGGACGAATTCACGATCAGCCTGACCGCAGAGGAGGCGCGGTTCCGTGTCGAGCTGGACGCCGGCAACCCGCAACGGGGTCTGGGTGTAGTGCTCGGCGTGCTCACCCGCGACGAGGCAGAGCGCGCGCTGTTGAATCGCCACGAGGAGATCGTCCCGCTGCGGCGGCTGCTGTGTCGCGCGGACCCAGAGTACGACCCGCGAGCGTTGGAGCCTTCTCGGGACATCTGGACCCTGGCAGACCTGCTCGACTGCAACGACACGCCGATGGATGTAGACAGCTCCGAGGACGGGGAGAACGACGCGTACTTCGTACGGATGACCGCGCCAGTCGTGCGGGCGGTCATCAACCCCTGAGCCCCCACGTGGGCAGCCGGCGGCAGCAGACGCCGCGCGCCGGCCGCGCATGACATCCCCGGGTCACGCGACGCGTGAGCTTTGGTGCCCGTTCCACCTCTGCGCCCTAGCCGGTGGCGCTGCTCTCGGGAGGGAGAGACCATGACGACCCGACCTTTTGACCGATCGCAGGCTCTCTTCGCGGAAGCGCAGGGGCTCATGCCCGGCGGGGTGAACAGCCCCGTGCGCGCCTTCCGCGGCGTCGGCGGCTCCCCCTTCTTCGTCCGCTCCGCGAGTGGCGCCTTCCTCGAAGACGAGGACGGCAACCGATTCATCGACTACGTCGCGAGCTGGGGCCCCATGATCCTCGGCCATGCCCACCCGGCGGTGCTGGAGGCGATCGCCGAGGCGCTCCCGCGCGGCACCAGCTACGGCTGTCCGACGCGGCAAGAGAGCGAGCTGGCCAAGCTGATCATCGCGATGGTGCCCTCCGTCGAGAAGGTGCGCCTGGTCAACTCGGGGACGGAGGCGACCTTGAGCGCGATTCGGCTGGCCCGGGGCGCGACAGGACGAGAGAAGCTGCTCAAGTTCGAGGGTTGCTACCATGGACACGGGGACAGCCTGCTGGTGGCTGCGGGCAGCGGCGTCGCGACGCTGGGGATTCCTGGAACACCGGGTGTGTTGCCCTCGCTGGCAGCGTCGACGATCACGGTGCCCTTCAACGACGCGCAGGCCGTCGAAGCGGCGTTCGCGGCTCACGGCGCCGAGCTCGCTGCGGTGATCGTCGAGCCCGTGGCGGGCAACATGGGCTGCGTTCCTCCGAGAGCGGGCTTCCTTGAGCTGCTGCGGGAGCGCTGCACCACGAGCGGCGCGCTCCTGATTTTCGACGAGGTGATGACCGGGTTTCGGGTGGCGCCCGGTGGTGTCCAGGAGCGGATGGGCGTCCTCCCTGACCTCACGACCCTGGGCAAGATTGTGGGTGGCGGGCTCCCGCTGGCGGCCTACGGCGGGCGGGCGGACCTCATGAGCCTCATCGCGCCTGAGGGGCCGGTGTACCAAGCCGGCACCCTGAGCGGGAATCCGATCGCGGTCGCGGCGGGGCTCGCAGTGCTCAGGCTGCTTCAGGACAACGCGCGCCTCTACGCCCGCCTGGAGAGCGAGAGCGAGCGCCTCTTCGAAGGGCTGCAGGAGGCGGCGCGGGAGGCCGGCGTCTCGGTGCGGGGCCACCAAGTGGGTGCCATGCTGAGCCTGTACTTCACCGAGGAGCAGGTGTGGAGCTTTGCGGACGCGAAAGCCAGCGACACGGGGCGCTTCGGGGCGTTTTTCCACGCGATGCTGGAGCGAGGCGTCTACCTCCCGCCGAGCGCGTTTGAGGCCTTCTTTCCAGGATCAGCGCACAGCGCGTCGGTCATCGACGACACACTGGACGCGGCGCGCGAGGCATTTCGCGTCATCTAGACCGCGTAAACCATGGTATTTCTAGCGCATTCCAACGCGTCTAGGGACCCCCAAATCCTCCCCTACCATGGTTGACACCCGCGCGCAGCGCGTGCTAAGCAGCGCGCGCCTACGGCGCAGGGGCCCTCTTCTGCTGGTGGAACGCGCTGCTCCTGGCTCTTGTGGTAGTTGCTGATGCCCCGACCTCCCGAGAACGAGAAGAAGTATGTCCAGCTTCGCCTTAGCGCGATGGCTTGGCAGATTCCGATCTCGGTCGCGGTGGGCGGGGGTTCGGGGTACTGGCTGCAGGAGTGGGGAGGGTTCGCACCTTGGGGGCTTATCGTTGGCGTTTTGTTCGGCATGACCGCCGCCTTCCTTGACCTCTACCGTCTCACCCAACGCGCCCAGGCGCTCTCGGGTCGTGACAGCCAGGACGGACCGTGAATCCATCGGTACTTGAGCGCATGGACTACGTCGCGATCAGCCTCGGGCTGATCGCTGCGCTCGCGTGTGGGTGGTTCGCTTCGCCGCTGATGGGAGCGAGTGTGGCGATCGGCGTGGCGGTCGCGGTGGGTAATTTCGTCCTCCTGCGTCGCTTGGTCTTGACGATGTTCCGCAAGCAGATGCAAGGGGGTGGCGGCGGCGCCAAGGTGGGCGTGTTGCTGGCGGTGAAGCTGCCGGTGATGCTGACCCTCTTGTGGTTTCTCGTGAACGTGGTGGGTGTCCAGGGCCTCGGCTTTGCCGTGGGCTTCGCGATGGTCCCTCTCTCCTTTCTTGTCGAGAGTCTCCTGTGGCGCGCTGCGCCGAGCTCCGTCGAGACCCTCTCCTCTCCCCATGAGCGTCCCAGATGAGCCTGAGCTTGTCCGGCTTCGCGCCCCTGCTGGGCGCTGACTTCACCCTGCTGCACTTCATCCCAGGCTTCTATGAGCTTGAGCAAGGCTTCGCCGCCATGCTGCCCAAGCTCCCAGAGGCGAGCATCCCGCTCTACGAGCCGAAGGTGAAGGGCACCCTGCACCTCTTCTTGATGGCCCTCTCGGCGGCGCTCGTGCTCCTGCTGGCGCTCGTCACCCGCGCGTCGTGGGGTCGTTCGCAGAACCGTGCGATTCCTGATGGACGCTTCTCCATCAAGGAGCTGGTCGAGTCGATTCTGGACGGGCTGCTCTCGCTCACCGAGCAGGTCTTCGGTGACCGCAAGACGGCGCTGCGCTTCCTGCCTCTGCTCGGGACGTTGGCCCTCTTCATCTTCTTCAGCAACATCCTGGCGGTCATCCCGATGATGGCGCCGCCCACCGACGCGCTGACCGTCACCCTGGCCCCCGCCCTGACCGTTTTCCTCGCCACACACATCTGGGGTATCAAGGCGAACGGGATGCATCACATCATGCACCTCTTCGGTCCGCCGCTGATCACGGGCCCCTTGACCCCCCTGAAGGCAGTGCTGTGGATCCCGGCGCTCGCCTTCCACCTGGTCTTCTTCGTGATCGAGCTCATCTCGCACGTCGCTCGCCCAGCGTCGCTCTCGCTTCGTCTCGCGGGCAACATGTACGGCGACCACCTGGTGCTGGGCTCCTTCATGGCCATGGCGGCCATCCCGCTGCTCTTCCCTATCCCCATCCTTTTCCTCGGGACCCTCGTCTCGATCGTCCAGACCCTCGTCTTTGTGCTCCTGTCGACGGTCTACATCGCAATGGCTATTGAACATTCGGAAGAAGGCCACTAGACCGGCGCCCGTTCGCCCCCGCACCCGCGGGCCTGCTCTCTCGACGACTCTACATTCCCCGCTCAACCACTCTTGGGGATCCATCACGGAGGAACACGACAATGACCCGTAAGACCCTTCTCGGCATCGGCGCCTTCGCGACCGTCTTCTTCGCTTCCACCCTGGCCTTCGCCGCCGACGGTGAGGACGGATCGGGGCGCGGCCTGGTCGCGCTCAGCGCTGCGCTCGCCATCGGTCTCGCCGCCCTCGGTGGCACCACCGGTCAGTCCCGCGCCGCCGCCAACGCCCTCGAGGGCATCGCGCGCAACCCCGGCTCCGCGGACAAGATCTTCCTTCCCCTGATCCTCTCGCTGGCGCTGATCGAGTCTCTCGTCATCTTCTCGCTCCTCGTCGCCTTCCAGCTCGCTGGCAAGGTCTGAGACGCGAGCGCTCAGCGCAGCGAACCCAAGGCCGCCCCCTCCAGGGCGGCTTCTTGGTTTTTGGGACCGCCTAGGCGGCGCCCGCACGCCCCTTGACCAGGCGCACGGCCAACCTGCTCGCGTAGAGAAAGCTACCGAGCTCTGCCTCTCCGCGGCCAGCCAGGTCATAGGCCGTCCCGTGGTCCACGCTCGTCCGCACGAAGGGGAGACCCAGCGTCACATTGGCCGCCTCACCAAAATGCACGGTCTTCAGGGGAGCCAACCCTTGGTCGTGGTACATCGCCACTACACCATCGGCGTGGAGCCGCCCCGCCACGATCATGGGAAAGAGCGTGTCCGCTGGCAGCGGGCCCACGGCATCCAGCCCCTCCTCCTGCAGGGTCCGAACAAGGGGGCCAAGCCAGCGTTGCTCCTCGTCCCCGATCTTTCCCTCCTCCCCCGCGTGCGGGTTAAGCCCGCAGATCGCCACCCTCGGCCGCGCAATCCCCCACAGGCTGCGCAACGCCTCCTCCAAGGCCCACACGACCCGCCGCACCTCTGCCGGCGTCAGCGCGGCGGCCACGCTCGCCAGCGGGATATGGGTCGTGACCAGCGCCACACGCAGCAGATCACCACAGAGGAGCATCACGACCTCCGCTCCGGTGCGAGCGGCCAGCACCTCCGTGTGACCCGTCGGCGGCAGACCTGCGTCTGCCAACCGCGCCTTGTGCCAGGGCGCCGTAACCATCCCATCGATCCGCCCCGCCAGCGCGTCGTCGATCGCGGCATGCAGGGCGTCCCACTGCCAGCGCCCGCACCACGCGTGGCGCTCACCCCAGGGCCACGCTCCGAGAAGCGGAGGATCACCGCCCAACCAGGGACGAAGCGGGATATCCCCACGCGCGTGCGCCGCGACGACGGCCTCGCGCTCCTCAACCTCCACAAAGCGCTGACGCGCACGCACCACCTGACGGGCGAGCAGATCCTCCTGGACCCCCTCCCAGAATCGCTGGCCCCCATAGAGCCACGGGAGCCCGCCCTGCGTGGGGGCCTGGAGCGCTCGGAGCAGGAGCTCTGGACCGACGCCGGCAGGGTCCCCGGCCGTCCACCCGAGCACCACCGGGGACGCGCCCCGCTGCGCCCCTACCATCGTAGCTGCTGGAGGATCAGGCCATAGTCTTGCAGACGTTGGTCCACGAAGCTCTCTGCGCGGACCCGCTCCAGGTAAGCGCGCTCATGCCGCTCTAGCTCGCTCTGGTAAAGCTCGAAGCGAACCCGCTCGCGCACCTCCTCCACGTTGCCGACCGGCCTGCGCTCGAAGCCCTCCACCGCGAGGAGCTCGACACCGCGGCGCGTACGCAAGGGGCCCACGATCACGCCGGGCTCCGCGTCCGCGAGGGCACGCTGATAGAGCGGATCCAGCTCCCCAGCACGCACAGAGATGGGCGCCCCCGCGCGCCACACACTCGAACGCCCAGCCTCGCTCTGAAAGTAGTCCTCCAGCGCCGCCGTGTTGCCGCTCGTCCCGCTCATCAGGAGCTCGGTGGCCTCAAGGGCCGCCAACACCTCAGGCTCCGTAGATTCCGGGGTCAGCGGCAGCAGGAGGAGCCGGAAGGTCGCCCAACGGTCGGTCGCACCGTCCGGGAAGCGCGCAGCCATCTCCCGATCGAGTTGCTCATCAGAGATCTGCAGCGATGAGGCAGCCTCCATATGGATCATGCGCATCCTCACCAAGAGCGAGCGCATGATCTCCTCGTAGTCCTCAGGCTCGATCCCCTCTTGGCGGAGCGCGCGATCGAACTGCTCCTGCGTGAGCTGCATCGCGTTCCTGCGGCTGGCCAAGTACTCCTGGATCTCCGCCTCGCTCGGCATGAGCTGCCGCGCGACCGCCCGAGCCCGAAGCACCTCGGCGTCGATCAAGAAGTCCAGCACGTCACGGACGATCTGCTCACGCCCCTGGTCCGTGTTGAGGCGCCGGGGATCCGCGCCCATGATCTGCACATACACCGGCAGGAGCCGAATCACGTCCGAGGCGGTGATGATTCGCTCCTCGACACGGGCCGCGATGCGGTCGATCTCTTGCGACTCGCTGGCAGAGGCCACGCCCAGCGAAGGTGCGACGGCAGCGACCGCCAAGGCCAGCACGAGCGCGCGCCGCAGTGCCGCCATGGTAGCGTGGGGCTCAAGGCTCACCGGCGTCCTCCTCGTCCTCGACGCGCACCCCAAACGCGGGCGCCGCACCGTCGTCAGCCTCGTCATCGTTCTCGTCCTCCTGCGCCTCGTCGGGCGCAGCTTCGAGGGTGGGCAGCGGTCCGAACGCCCACGCAGAGCGCTCACGCGCGTAGCGCGCTGCGCGCTCATGACCGATCACAGCCTCTGGCGCTTCCATGAACGCTGCGGCGCTATAGCGGCGGGGCCGCTCCTCCGTGGGTGGAGCCCTGCGGGCGTCCGCCAGCCTGGCGAGCACCGCGGCGTCGACCACAACGCCCTCGCGCTCCCGCGCCTCATCGAAGACACGACGCATGGCCTCGGCCCGTTGCCGGGCGCTCCAGTCGAACACCATCCTGTCGCGGACCTCCTCGAAGGCCGGCGTCTGCTCGTCGAGGGCCACAGGAATCCACAAGACCGACCACCGCCCATCCGCACGCTGGACGACCTGCAGGTCCCGCGCAACGCGCACGGTGAAGATCAGCCGCAGGACCTCGGGTTCGAAGCGCTCGTCCACGACCGCCACGGCACCCCAGTCTCCACCGCGCACACGCTCCTCCTCCACCACACTGTGGGCCTCTACGAACTCCGCGAAGATGACGGGCAGGGTCTTGCTCCCCACCTGACGGAGCCATCGCAGCTCCTCGGCGATCCGCTGCGCCTCCTCCTCGTCATCGACGGTCAGCGCATGCACCTGGCGGCGATGCGGCAGGCGATAGGAGAAGGGGTCCTCCTCTTCGTAGAACCGGCGCAGCTCATCCTCCGAAGGGATGGGGGGCAGGGCCGCCTGCTGCCGCGCCCACGCCAGCGCGACGGCATCGTCCGCGTGGAGCTGCACCTCGGGGCTGCGGTGCAGCCCCTCGCGCCGCGCACGCGAGGCGATCACCTCCATGGTGGCCATCGCCTCGATAGCAGCGCGGCGCTGGGCAGGGACTTGAAAGCGCAATCGCGCCGGAGACACCAAGGCGTCGAGGCGGCGCATGACGTCGTCCACAGCGAGCACCCAGTCCGGACCGATCACGACCCAGCGTTCATCGCGCTCGTCTTCACCTGCAGGCTCGGTGGCGATGTTCACCCACTCGTCTACACGCTCTCCTGGGAGGCGCTCCGGCGCTGCCCGCACCGCGTACACGACGAGGAGGAGCGAGAGTGAAAGGCCAACGCCGGTGATCAGGTTGCGTCTCATCGTCGCGTCACATGCTCGAATGACAGCTCTCCAACTCGCGTGCGGCGCGCAGCGCGGCCTGCACCATATCGACGGCGCTGGCGTCACGCAAGCGCACGACCACCTTCATGTCTGGCCGGAACTCCCACCCCCCCCGGTGGGTCGCGATCCGCTCCAAGACCTTCGTAGGATCGAGCGGGGTGTCCTCCCGCAGCTCGAACACCAACGCCTGGGGCCCTCCCTCCAGGGAGCGCCCTCCGAGCAAGCGGAGGTAGTTTTTGAGCAACACGACGTCTCGGAGGAAGGCGACCGGCTCCGGCGGTGGGCCGTAGCGGTCCTCCAACTCCAACCACAGCTCGTCGAGCGCCTCCTCGGTGCGTGCGTTGGAGAAGCGCTTGTAGAAGCTCAGCCGCAACGACACATCCTCGACATAGTCGTCGGGCAAGTACGCCGGCACCGGCAGCTTCACCTCGGGCTCGTCGTCCACTTCGATGACCTCACCCGTGAGCTCGGCGACCGCCTCCTCCAAGAGCTGGGCGTAGAGTTCGAAGCCGATCGCCTCGATGTGCCCGGACTGGTCACGACCGAGCATGTTCCCAGCACCCCGGATGTCCAGGTCCTGCTGAGCGATAGCCAATCCAGAGCCCAGCTCCGCGTGCTGCTGCAGCACGTCCAGGCGCCGCCTCGCGACGTCGCTGAGGCGCGCTGGGTCCTTGACCAGGAGATAGCAGATGCCCCGCTCCTGCCCGCGGCCCACCCGCCCTCGTAGCTGATAGAGCTGCGCCAGACCGAAGTGATCAGCGTCATGGATGAGGATGGTGTTGGCCCTCGGGATGTCGATGCCTGACTCGATGATCGTCGTACACACGAGCACATCGGCCTTCCCCTGGACGACCTCCAGCATAACGCGCTCCAGCTCTTCGTCCGCCATCTGCGCGTGCCCGACAACCACCCGGGCCGCAGGGACGGCGCGCTCGACCATCGACGCGACGTTGTAGATGGTCTCGACCCGGTTGTGGACGAAGAACACCTGGCCCCCGCGGCTCAGCTCATGCTCGAGCGCCTCCCGGATGGTCGCCTCGCGAAAACGCGCCAAGTGCGTTCGCACACTGAGACGACCCGGAGGGGGTGTCGTGATGAGCGACATGTCCCGCAGGCCCAAGAGCGCCATCTCCATGGTCCGAGGGATGGGTGTGGCGGTCATGGTGAGCACGTCGACCGTCGAGCGCAGCTTCTTGATCTTCTCCTTGTGGGCCACGCCGAAGCGCTGCTCCTCGTCCACGACGAGCAGGCCGAGGTCCTTGTAGGCGACATCGGCGGAGAGGAGCCGGTGCGTCCCGATGACGACATCGACGCGACCCGTGGCGAGATCGCTCAGGATCGCCTTGGTCTCTTTCGGTGTCCGAAAGCGGTTGAGGGACTCTACCCGCGCCGGTGTTGAGGCGAGCCGCGCCTGGAAGGTCTTGAGGTGCTGCTCTGCCAGGACGGTCGTCGGGACCAACACCGCCACCTGCTTCCCGTCCAGTACCGCCTTGTAGGCCGCACGAATGGCCACCTCGGTCTTGCCGAAGCCCACGTCACCACAGAGCAAGCGATCCATCGGCCGCTCCGAGCCCATGTCCGCCAGAATCTCCTCCAGAGCCTGGAGCTGGTGGGGTGTCTCCTCGTAGGGGAAGGTGCCCTCAAACTCCCGGTAGAGCTCGTCCGGCGGACTGAAGGCAAAGCCCTCCCGCGCGCGTCGCTCCGCCTGCACCCGCAAGAGCTCCTCAGCGATGTCCGCGAGCTGCTTGCGCACCCGCTCGCGCGTCTTCTCCCAGCTAGCGCTCCCGAGCTTGTCCAGCTTCGCGAAGGTCGCTGCGCCGACGTACTTCTGGACCTTCGCGAGCCGATACACCGGGATGTAGAGCTTGTCCTTGCCAGCATACTCGATCCCGAGAAAATCGTTCTCGTGATCACCGACCAGCATGCGCGTCAGGCCGGTATAGCGACCGATGCCGAAGTCGGTGTGCACGACGAGATCCCCCGGCTCCAGCTCGCGGAAGCTCGAGAGGCTGGTCGCCTCCCGCACCTTCTCCGCCGAGGCCTTCTTCTGGCCCTTGCCGAGCAGCTCGGTGTCGGTGACGAGCGCGAGCCCCCGTGAGGGGATACGGAAACCAGCGGGGAGCGATCCCGAGAGCATCCACAGGCGGTCGGAAGGTCCCGCCGCGATCTCCCACAGGCTTGATGACGCGGTGAGCCGCTCCAGCGTGAAGCCCTCCGAGGCCGCCAGGCGCTCCAGGCGCCGCTCCGAGGCGCGTGAGCCCGCCAACACGACGACGCGTCCGAAGTGCTCCCGCCAGGTGCGCAAGAGGTCGAGCGCGGCGTTGATCCCCTCCACCTCGGACGCCTTCTCGCGCCGCACGCGGACCAGGGTGGCGTTGTCCAGCACCGCCAAGGGCGCCTGCGCCTCCGCGAAGGACTCCGCCATCGTGCCTGCGAAGAGGGTCCCTGGACCGCTTGTCTGCCAAAGCGCCTTGGCCTCCTCTGGCGCCAGACAGAACGCTTCCGGCGGAAAGACCAGCTCGTCCGCCTGGCGCTCGCGCTCGTGCTCCCGCTCCAGCTGCTCCCAGCGCTTCTCCATCGCGCTGTACACGGCCTCCGGGTCCTCGATCACACAGAGCGCCTGGCGTGGCAGCGCCACGCTGATGTCCTCAAGAGCCCCAAAAAACGCCGGCACGTAAGCCTCGACCCCAAAGGCCCCCGGCTCTGCCAGCTCACGGAGCCGCGCCACCACCTTGGTCGAGGGAAGCCGGAGCGCACCGCCCAGCGCATGGAGGCGCTCACGAAGCGACGACAGGTTGCTCTCCGCGCGCAGATCTTCCTCAACGGGGACGTAGCGCTGGTCGTCGGCCACGTCCTCGGAGCGCTGGGTCTCCGGGTCCAGCCACCGCATGGTGTCAATGACATCCCCATAGGTGTCCACACGCAGGGGCCGGCTCCACAGCGGGCACCAGAGATCGATGATTCCGCGGCGCATCGAGAAGCTCCCGACCTCCTCCACGACCGAGAGCTCCCTGTACCCCCCGGCTCGCAGCCGCTCCCGAAAGGCCGACGCGTCCAGCGTCTGCCCCACCTGAAGACGACCAGAGAGCGCCTCCCGAGCTGCCGCGGGGACCAAGCGCCGCATCCAGGCCAGAGCAGGGACGACGAGCGCGTCCCCCGGCCCCAAGCCACCAGCCTCCTCGATGACACGAATCATCTCGTGGCGCAGCGCGCGATCCGGAGAGATTCCAGCGTAGGGAGAGACGTCGGGTGCCGGAAGCTGCAGCGTACGTCCTCGGCCCCGCCACCCCTGCATCGTCGCCAGCTCTGCGGCGCTGTCCCGCGCGGCGCGGGCAGAGGCGACGACCCACACGAGCGGCCTCCCCAGCCGCGCAGCGACCTCCAGGGCGAGGTACGCCAAGGGCCCGCCACGCAACCCCGGCATCGCGACCGAGCGCCCTCCCTGCAGGTGTGCCAACACCGCAGGGGTGGGGTCTTGGCTCGCGCTCAGGAGGCGCTCCTCCTCCAGCAAGCGTGCGAGCTGTTCAGCGTTGGAGGTCGTCGGGGTCGCCATGGCACTTCAGAGAGAGCGAGAGATCGGCCCGCCTGCGGCCAGGCGCGGTCCCGTGGGGCCTTGCCACACTTGACCGCCTCATGCCAGCGGAAGCAACGCGCCGGGCAGCGTCAGGCAGGCGAAGCGCACACCCCATGACCCCGGAGCAACACAGCGAGGCGTGGCGACCCCGCAGGCGAAGGGGTGGTCACAGCGATCGAGCCCCAGCTCCGCAGAGGGGTGTGTCGACGGCCGCTAGAGCACCCTGCTCTCCCCTTCGATCTCCGCGAGGGTCTCCTGCACGCTCCGCCACAGGCCCGCCGCCATCCCGACGAGCACGAGCAGGAAGGGCAGGGCGACCGTGATGGAGAGCGTACGGAGCGCCTCCAATCCCCCGGTCCACAGGAGCGCGATGCTCAAGAGGGCCAGGAGCAGACCCTGCGTCACCCGCGCACGGCGGGTCGGCGTCAGCACACCGCCCTCTGTGAACATGCCTAGCACATAGGCGGCAGAGTCTGCCGAGGTGACCAGGAAGATGAAGATGAGCGCGAGGGCCAGCGTCGCCAGGAGGGCCGACGCAGGGAGGGTGTCCAGGAGCCCGAAGAGCGCCAGGCTGGTGTCCTGCTGCACGAGCTCAGCGAGGCCCGCCTCGCCGTAGCGCTCCGCATGGAGCGCGCTGCCGCCGAACACAGTGAACCATCCCAAGCTGACCGCGGCGGGGACCACCATCACCCCAGTCACGAACTCCGCGATGGTCCGTCCGCGGCTGATCCGTGCGATGAAGGTCCCCACGAAGGGCGCCCACGAGAGCCCCCAGGCCCAGTAGAAGACGGTCCACTCGCCAGCCCACGTAGACTCGATCCAGGGGGCCGTGCGGAGACTCAGGGCCACGAGGTTGTCCAACACATCCCCGAGCGCTTGCGTGCCCGCGTTGAGCAGAAAGGAGGTTGGCCCCAGGACGAAAACTGCGAGGGCCAAGAGCGTCGCGAGGACCATGTTCAAACGGCTGAGTTGGAGAATTCCCCGCTCGATACCCGTCATCGCGCTGCCGAGAAAGGCGGCCGTCACCACGAGCACGATCAGGATCTGCACGAAGGGGGCGACAGGCACACCGGCGAGCACCTGCAGGCCGCCGTTGATCTGGAGGATTCCGAATCCCAGGGTCGTCGCCACGCCGAAGGTCGTTGCGATGACCGCAGGCGCGTCCAACCAAGGGGACCACTGAGCGCAGCGTCGGTCTCCCAACAATGGCCGGAAGGTCGAACTGATCAGACCGGGAGATTCCTTGCGAAACCGGACCCATGCGATCGCGAGCGCGACGACTGCGTAGTTCGCCCACTGGTGGAGCCCCCAGTGGAACACGCTGACCTCGAGCGCCTTGCGCGCAGCCTCGGCGCTCTGCGGGGGGACGTCGCCATGCGGCGGCTCCAGGTAGTGGTACATGGGCTCCGCGACACCCCAAAACACCAGCCCGACCCCCATGCCCGCCGTGAAGAGCATCGCGACCCAGCTCCAGAACCCGAAGGCCGGTGTCTCGCCCTGGCCCCCCAGGCGCATGCGCCCGCTGCGACCCAGCGCCAACACCAGCAGGAACACGATGAACGACGCTGTCGCCAGCAGATAGAACCAACCGAAGTGCTCTATCGTCAGCCGAAAGGTCCTCTGGACCGCGGCGTTCAAAGGATCCGGCGCCGCGAACGCGAGCGCTGCGAAGACAAGGACGAGGGTCATCGAGACCCTCCGCACGATCGGGGCGCGGCTCTCGACCGCAGCGCTGTAGCTGTCCATCGGACTCCTCTTGGTCACTTCACGGCGCACCCGAGCGCAGGCGGCGCACGCGAGCGACGCGCGCAGCGGAGCCTCCTCGAGCGCCAACGCGCCCGAAGTCGGTGGACCGCGCGCGCCGCGTCGCAGGGCGAAGGGAGCCGTCCAGCGCTCCCAAGAGGGAGGCAACTCGGCCACAGCCAGCCCGTCAAGGGTGCTGCCCCACACGCCGCACCCTCTTCGAACATGGTCCTGCGCGCCACCCAACGCCGATCACCGGGGGAGCGCAGGCCAGCCGGTCGATCACCGGCGCCTTGCGCGCGATGCCAATTCCCGGCACAACCAGGAGCGCGCACCACGCGGCGCCACAAGACCTTAGGCCTAGGGAGCGTCCCATGCACCCCAATAACTCCGGCCCTCTACGAGGGAAAAGCGCAGGCCCGCAAACGCGAACCTGGCCCACGCGGCTGCGCCCTGCCCTCCTCCCCTCGCTGCTCGCGCTCCTCCTGCTGGGCAGCCCCGCGTGCGGCGAGGAGATCTGGGACGTCCTCTTCCCCGAGGAAGCCGATGCCCAGGACGACACCGGGCGGGGCCTGGGAGCGGCGTTGGACACGCATGGCGATACGGACACGCAAGCTGCGCAGGACCCTGACGCGGGGACAGACACCCGAAGTGACGTGCCGCGCGACGTCACGACCGACACGCACAGCGGAGATTCAGAACCCGCTGACGGGGTGGACGTCGCGCTGCCGCCTCCCGTTCATGAGCCCGAGTGGCCGGCCGACTGGGCACGCATGGAAGACGAGGTCCTGGAGGAGAGCAACCGCTTCCGTGCACAAGGGGCCTCATGCGGCGGAGCTCCCTTCGGCCCTGCGCCACCGCTGACGATGGATCCTGCCCTGCGTGCAGCCGCTCGCGGGCACAGCGCGGAGATGGGCGCGCAGGGGTTCTTCTCGCACGACAGCCCGGACGGACGCACCTTCATGGACCGAATCAACGCGGAAGCCTACAGCGGACGGGGTCCGTGGGCCGAGAACATCGCTGCGGGCTATACGAGCGCGGCGGCGGTGGTGCAGGGGTGGATCGACAGCCCCGGGCACTGCCGCAACCTCATGAATCCCGCGCTGCGTGAGCTGGGCGCGGGCTACGCCTTTGACGCGACGTCGCCCTACCGACACTACTGGACCCAGGTCTTCGGGGGTGGGCGCTAAGGGACGCAAGCGCGAGGGGCCGACAAGGAGGAAAGCGCGTTGCGCCGCCCCCATGCAGCGGAGGACGCCGCTGAACCGTGGGTAGGGTGCGGCGAGCCTGTCGCTGGCTAGGGAGCCTCAAGCATCGGTGTGACGAGCACCAAGCGCTCTTGCACGCAGAGGGTCGGAGGAGGGACACCCGCGCGCCCTGCCCAGGTCCGTGCCCCATGCTCTTCCTCCACACGCCACCCCTCGTCACCGAGCAAGGCGAAGAAGGCACCTTGGGGAAGCGCCCCGCGCAGCGGCTCGCCTAGCAGGTGGAAAGCTCCGTGCAGGAGCGGGCGAAGCACCGGCGGCAGGTCCACCAGCCCTGGGAGGGCGTAGGAGATGATCGCGCGGCTCGCGGGGGCGGAGAGGCGACGCAGGGTCCCCAGCGTCGCCCGGGTCGCGTCGGGATGCAGGTAAGGCGTCACGCCTTCCCACAGCCAAAGCGTCGGCTGGTGCGGGTCGAAGCCAGCGGCCAAGAGCTTGTCCTCCAACCTCTCACGCTCGAAGTCGACAGCCACGAAGCGCAGCGCCGAGGCCAGAGGAGAGCGACCCTCCACCTTCCGGGCCTTGAAGCGCTGCGTCGCCGGGTGATCGACCTCCCAAACCGAAGCCGCCTGCAGGGCCTGCAAACGCCACGCCCGCATGTCCAAACCCGCGCCAAGCAGGACCACCTGTGCGACCTTGTCGTGGGTGCAAGCGCGCTCGACAATAGCGTCGATCGCCGCAGTACGCAGGGAGATGTGTCGGGCCAGGGGAGCCAGCAGGGCTTGCAGGGCCCTGCGACCCCGCGCCCGCTCGGGACCGACACGAGCGGCGACCCGCAGCAGCGCTGCCAGCGACCCCGGCAGCACCTCGTGTGCGAGCGGATCACCTCCAACGTCTCGACGTGCTCCGGGGAGCGCGGCGATTCCCCGAAAGAAGGAGACCGCAATGGCGGTCAGGCTGGGTTGATCGGCACGCATAGGGGTCACGCTCCAGAAGGATCTCACCACGGGTAGCGCAGCTTGTGCCTCTCCCGAGGGTTTCGCAAGCCCATCATGACCAGCCTGCGAGCACGACCACGTGGCCCGACATACGCGACCCCCACGTGACCAGCGTGGGGGGCGCGTATGTCGGGGAGGGGTCGGCGGCGGGGAGGGGTCGGCGGCCGACCGGATCCCGCGCATCCGCCTAGCGATCGCGCCACGGGCCGCTGACGACTGTGGTGATGGCATCCACTTGGTCAGCGGCTTGCTGGAGGTTCCGGTGAGGACCGTAGAGGGGTCCCAGGTAGCGGGTGACCACGCGATCTGGGCTGAGGGCGTAGAGATCGAAGCCGCTGATCACCAGATCCATCACCCCCCGCTGCGCCCACGTGGCGACCAGGCGCGGGTTGACACCGTCGGTGATGTCGAAGAAGTGCACGCCCTCCCGCTCATCCGCCAGAAAGAGGCGCTCGCCCAGGACGGCCATACCGCGCGGACGCTGCAGTGGGATCTGACTACGAACCATCGGCTGGTGGGGCTGGCTTAGCTCGATGATCTCCATGCGGGAGCTACACATCGAGCGTGGTTGGTCGACGATGATGGTCCGGTAGGCCACCGAGCCCTGGACGACGACCGGGTCGAAGTTGACCGGGCACACCTGCCGGTACTCACCCAGCAAGCGGGGTGCGTTGGCGATCGCGACGGACGCTGTGACCAGCGCGTCGCGGCCGGCGATGAGCAAGAGCGAGTCATGGCGCTGCAGCGCCTCCGGGCCATTGTCCAGTCGGATGACGTGGGCCACCGTGGGCCGCTGCGGGCGCGAGATGTCGAAGGAGGTCAACCACCCCTCGGCGATGCCGTGGTCGGCGCTGAGCACGTAGAGGGTGCTGCCGACGACCATCATCTGGCTGAGGGACCCAGCCCCACCCGCACCTCCCGCTGGCGCGGCCTCTTCAGCGGCGGACCTGGAGCGCGGTGCTTCAGCGCGAGCGTCGGCGACCGGTGCGCGCTGCGCAGGCGCCGCGGAGGGCATGGGCGTAGGGGCTGGGGCTCCGCTGGAGGCCTCCAGGCTGCGAGGCGCGCTGCCCGCGCCGCCCGCCCCGCGCCCCATCCCGACGCCCGCGGAGTCGAGATCCACGGCCCCCGCAGCGCGTCGGGGCATCGGCCGTGTCACGACCTCGTCCTCGAAGACTCCTGGCTCGGGGCGCGGCATGGGTCGGCCCGGGCGCGCCATCGGGACCGGGCGTGGCGCCGCGACGACACGCTCGCAGAACGCACCCTCGGGCGCTTCAGCGAAGGACTCGCGGCGGAAGCAGCTTCCGTCTGGGCGGCAACGCACGCCAGGGTGCGTCGACACGGTCGGAGGCGCGCCGCAGCCCTGCGTGCCCATCAACCCCTCTCGGACCAGGCGGTACTGGGCGAAGGTGGGGCGGTGCTTGGCCATGGCCGTGCGGAAGGTGGTGCTCCCGCCGCTGGCCGGCAGGATGCCGTGAAGGCGGTAGATCTCCCGTGGGGCGCTGCGGTCGGAGATGTCCAGGACAACCAGGTCTCGGTTCCCACCCTCTTCGGACGTCTCCTCGACGTAGGCCGTACGACCATCGACGATGAAGAAGTCCGTGGCCCCCGAGCTCCCTACGGCCCCCTCATAGCGGAAGGCGTAGCGCTGGGAGATGTCGATGGAGAGGAGACCTTCTGAGGAGCTGGTCAAGAAGAGACGCTCGCTCGCACGGTCGACGAAGAGGCGCTGCAGGATGCCAGGGACCTGGACGGGCACGCCTTGGCGATCGGGGCCCATGCGCTCCATCTGCCGGGCGGTCAGCTGGACCTCTTCCGGTGTGAAGTCGACCCGGTGGCGGCGTGTCCACTGCGCAGCAGCGGGCTGGTCGCGCAGGTCGTGCCGCCTCCCCTCCAACCACTGCGCGTAGAGCACCTCGAGGCTGTCGAGCGCGTCCGCGTGCTCGGCGAGCCAGCCATCGAGGATGGGTGTCGCGCAGGCGTAGTACTCCTGGTAGGCCATCCGGACGGAAGCCGGCGCGTCCACAGGGGTATCGCAGAGGAAGGTGGTCGGCCCCGAGGCGGCGGGTGGAGGGAGCGGCTGGGGCATGAACCTGCGTGCGTCCCGCTGCGCGAGCGCGGGCGCAGCGACGAGCGCGCCCAGCATCAGCAACGCGGCCAGGCCGACGAGGGTGCGGGCCCGACGCGGCGAGCGGGAGCCGGTACCGGGCAGCAGACGAGGTGAAGAGATGGGGCGGTGCATGGTCAACCTCAGCGGATCAGATGGGGTGGCCCGGAGGCGCCTCGCTGCGCCTAGGTACCGTCATGCTGAAGAGAACGAGGCGCGCGCAGAATCGATCTAAGTTTCTGCGCGCCGGGAGCATCCTTCTGGGAAGGGCGCACCAAGGAGGCGTCGCCGCGGGCCACGCGCAAGGAGCGGGGGCCTGGGACGTCGACCACCTGGAGATGCTGTACGAGAAGTGGAGGCGGGGGGAATCGAACCCCCGTCCGAAGCTGTTCCGAGCGTGCGTCTACGTGCGTAGTTCGTGAATGAAGAGATCCCAGGCAGTTTCCCCACGAACAGGGGCTGGTCGGGTCTTCACGCTGTCGATCTCGTCCTGGCCGAGCCGCGTGAACGCTCGTCCAAGACCATCCCGCTAATTTTTCGCCCAGGGTCCCCCGCGGGCCTCAGGCCCCTGAACGTCACCGCAGTGGTTTACGCGGCGAGTGCGTACTCAACGTTGTCGTCGGCAGCTATTGGTTTGCCGGTTTTGAAGAGGCCACCGGCGTCCTCTGCACGCAACACGATCTTCTGCAACCCCGTCGAAACCAGGTCGCCCCCTTGTCAAAGACGGTGCGGCCGCGCCACCACGCGCCCGCTGTCCATGGGCCTGAGCATAGGCACCCGACCTCCCCACAACAAGCACGACTTGCATCTGCTGACATTTGGTTGGGCGCCCCCAGCGCCCGAAGGTAGAGCGAACCCTACCCGGCCAGGCGAACCCTACCCGGCCAGGCGAACCCTACCCGGCCAGGCGAACCCTACCCGGCCAGGCGAACCTCACCCGGCACGGGGACGGGTGCCGGAGGTGCCTGGCGGAGCGCTTGCCCGCCCAAAGGAGGGTCAGGGTTGCTCGACGGGGGCCTGGAGCGCCCACGCGCGGCAGAAGGCGTCGAAGCCAGGCCAGGCCTTGCGAAACGCGAAGAGCTCCCAGGGCTGCCGGGGCGCGTTGGAGCGCACGAGGAAGGCGATCCCCTCAGGGTTGGCGGCACCCTCCGGGGTGTGCGCCCACGCGAAGGCCTCGAGCACGCCCAGGGTCCGCAGGTGTGCGGCGGGAAGTACGGCCTCCGCGCTCGCGCGCCCCTGCCGCGCGTGCGCCATCGCGTCCGCCCAGCGGCCCTCGGCGCACGCCAGCGCGACCTCAGGCAAGACCATCATCCCCTCCCTCGCGGGAGCGAGGGTCTCGCGCGCGGCGGCGGCCCACGTGCGGGCCTGCGAGAGGTCCCCTTGCAAGAGGTGAGCCTGCATGAAGGCAAGCGCGAGGTTCTCCCGGAGGGGTAGGTCCGGGTTGTTCAGCCAGCGGCCCTCGCGCACGCTCTCGAGGAGTACGAGCGCACCCGAGAAGTCCCCCATGGCCATTGCGGCGACGGCGCGGTTGCAGACCAAGATGGCGTGCACCATCGGTACGTGCCTGACCAAGCGCGCTTGCGCCTCCAAGCGCTCACTCGCCGCGATCATCCGCCCCCCATGGATGAGCGCCACGGCCTCATCGTTGGCCCGAATCACCCGGTTGGTGTGCCTCCGTGTATCGCTCACGAATTGGCCGACCAAGACCAACGTGGCCGCGCTTGCCATCAGCCCCAGGGGCACAGCGTAGACAAAGCACGTTCCGACGACCACCCCGAAGAGCACCGAAACGACGACAAGACCCGTCGTCTGTTGCGCGCGGGTCTCGGGTCGAAGATGTGCTGGAGGTTGAGCTGGAGGTTGAGAGGTCACGCGAGCCACCTCGAACATGGCCAGGGGGCAAAGCTGGGAGCAGCCCCGCAGGTCCCACGCTTGTACGCAGCGTCTAGCCTTGTGGCCAGAAGTAGTCACCGCACGCGTCAAAGATTCGGCCCGGCAAGTCTCCAGACCCACAAGGATCGTAACACGCGAAGCGCTCCTGGTCTCGCAAGGCCAGCACCCGATCCACCTCGGCACCGACGCACTGGAAGTATTCGCTGAGAACCTCAAAGCACGCCTCAGCTTGTCCCGCTCCCTGAGCGCGCTCCACTTCCGTGAGCACCGCGAGCATCGTGCCGACGCAGAGAGTCTGGCATTGCTGCTCGTCTTGGAACTCGCGCTGCTCCTCCGGGCTGTCGGCGTCGCAGAGCATGTCAAACTCGCAACGGGCGATGCAGCCCAGAGCCATGCCGGTCGGCCAGCCTGAGGGATAGCTCGGTACTCCGAAGCACGTGTCCCGCCAATCGACGCAGCCAGTGCTCTCCCTATCGGTGAGCGCAGCGCAGGGCACAGCGCTCATACAATCAGCGAAGTCTGCGACACCTCGCTGGCACGTCTCACGCTCCTCGGGCGGCAGGTCGGCGAGGAACCCAGACCACCACGCAACGCAGCTCTCCTCAGAAGGATCTTCATCGCTTAGCTGGTCAGGGCATCGCTCGATCACAGCACCGAAGGTGCGGCAGACCGTCTCGACCAGGTGCGTCGACCCCACGACAGGGCGCGCACTGACACCGCTACCACCGCGCTCCCCGGGGGTGGATGCTGCCGCGCAAGCGACCGCGAACGCAGCGATCCCCGCCAGCATCCACAAAGCGCAGGCCCGGGCCGCAAAACCAATGAATCCACCCGGTCTCCTCCACCTGCGTACGCTACCTGCCGAATTCCTGTGCATGTACCCCCCTTCCACGCTGTCTGTTCCGATGCGCTCCCGCACTGCGAGACATGGGCGGCAACGTAGACTAGGTCATCGTGGACGGCCACAACACCGTGACCCTGTCGGAAGAACCGGGTCCCGCGCCACCCTCGACACGCCTACCCATGCCCCTTCGCAGCTCCTCTCCCGCCTCCTGCTCCTCTCCTGCCTCCAGCGTGCCCCCCCGGCACTCCACCTACGGGGCAGGACTGCGCGCGTCCTTGCTCTCGTCCCTGACTGCCCTCGCCGGACTCTTCGCTTGCAGCGGCGACGGCCCAGGCCCCGAGGCCAGCACAAGGGAGGACACCAGGCCCCAAGATGAAGCGCAGGCGCCCCCTGACGAGGTGCTCGACGCGCAGTGTGCCGCCGACCCCTCCTACAGCCTGCGCTGCCGCGCGCGAGCGCTTCGCGGCGCGGCAAGCTGCCCTGGGGATGCGTTTCGCGACGAGCAGGCCGATGTGGACGGGCCCTGCCTCGCGCTCGCGCCTGCGGCACCGCGCCCGCCTGAGCCCTCGGCGCAGCCGCGGGCTTGGACACAGCTCCAAGACAGCGCTCCTTGCCCCGCTCCCTTCGCCCCCGCTGCCTGCCAGGACGCGCCGCCTTGTGCCCCCGCTGGTCAGGCCTTCCCAGAGGAGGCCGCCCTCCTGACCTGGGCTGCGTTGCGGCTGTCGACACGCATCATCTACGTAGACCCAAGCAGCGCCGCCTCGGGGACAGGCAGCCGTGAGGCTCCCTTCGCCTCGCTCGAGGCAGCGCTGCACGAGGCTCCCGTGGACGCAACCCTCGTGCTCGCGCGCGGACGCTACGCGGGGCCATGGACCCTCCGGCGCGCTGTCCGCCTCGTAGGCGCATGCGACGGAGAGAGCGTCCTGATCGACGGCAGCCCCCGTGAGGGCTCGCTCCTCGCGATCCGTGCTCCAGATGCACAGCTCTACACCCTGACCGTGTCCACCGAAGGGACCGGGCTTTTCGTGGCAGCCAATGCGCAGGTCCTGCTGCGAGGCGTTCGTTTCACCGCGGCTAGAGCGCGCAGCGTGAGGGTGGAAGGCGGTGCCGTCGCTCATCTGCAAGATGTCCGCTGGGACGCAGCCATCGGTGGAGCGGAGGGCGCGGCCCTGCGGGTCGACGGTGGCAACGTCTCCGGTCGCCGCCTCGCCATCGAGGGGGCATGGGCGACGGCGGTGCTTGTCGTCGACGGTGGCGACGCTCACCTCGCAGACCTCTCGCTCCGTGGTCCGGACACCTACCAGCCCGAGTCGTTCGCGCTTCGCGTGGGCAGCGACGCGACCCTGCACGTGGAGCGCGTGCTGGCGCACAACGCTGCGCACAACCTCGTGCTCGTCGATGGTCGCGCTGGTGCTGGCAGCCATGCCCGTATCGGCGATGTCACGATCAGCGCGCACCCTCGCCCTGCGAGCGGCGCCGGGACGGCGACGCTCTTCCTCGGGCTTGGTGACGCGGCCCTGCACGTGGAGCGTCTGCAGGCCGCAGCCGTCGAGGCGCTGGGCTTCAGTTCCGAGGGCACAAGCCGTTTCACCTTGGTGGATATTGATCTCGCGCGCATCGCTGGGTACCGCGGCGTGCAAGGATTTCACATCCCGGCCCAAGCGCTCGACCGCAGCCAGCAACACTACACACGGGTGCGCATCGGGGACGCCACAGCCGTGGCCTTCCAAGTCATGGACAACGCGACGCTCGTCGTCGAAGACCTCGAACTCCAGGAGGTGCGGCCCAGCAGCGGCCTACCCGGACCGGGTCGCGCGATCAACGCGCTGACCGACGGAACCGTCACCTTGCGACGCGGCCGTATCCGTTTCGGAGGCGACATCGGCGTCTTGGTCACCGCCACGGGTGTCGACATCGAAGACCTCGACGTGGCGCCGAGTGACTCCGGGCTCCGAATCGGAGGTCGCGGCATCCAGGTGCAAGGGCGTGGCACGCTCAGAGCACAACGCATCGCGCTGCGCGACATGACACTAGGGCTAGCGCTCCTGCCAGGGACGGGCCCAGCCACCATCGACGACGCGCTGCTCGTAGGCGTTGGCTACCGCGAAGGTGACTTCACAGAGGCCTTCGGAGGGCTCCGTCTGGACAACATGCTGGGCTCGACGCTGCGACGCGTTGCCCTGATCGACAGCGGCTTCCCCGCGCTCCAGCTCAGCGAAGGCGTGCATCACCTTGAAGACCTCTACATCGGCTCCCTCGACCCGGCTGCGTCACCCGGGCCACGGGGGGTGGTCGTGGACAACGCCTCCGTGACGCTAGAGCGGCTGCACGCGACCCACCTGGCAGGCTACGGGCTGCTGATCTTTGGCCCCAGGGCGAACGTGACAGCCAGCGATGTCGCCCTCCTGGAATCCCGCTTCGCTCCCTGCTCAGCCCCGGACTGTGTCGCCGACGGATGCGCCGTGACGCTCATCGAAGGCACGCTGACGCTGCGGGACTTCTGGATCCGAGACGCCACGCTGGCGGGAATCTGCGCGCTGCGTAGCGCCGGGCTCTCTGCGGAGCGTGGTACCTTGATCGAGAATCAGCGCGCTCTGCTCTTGCAGGCGAGCAGCGTTGACCTGGACCGTGACTTCACGGACGTCCTCCTGCTGCGAAACCAGCTGAACATCTCCACAGACCAGTTTCAAGTCGGGCGCCCAGCACCCGGCCTCGATGCGGCGCCGCGCTGACCCCCCGGACGCGGCCCAGGCCGAGGCACGCGTGCGCGCAGCGGCCAGTGCTGGTCCTAACGACGGTAGCCATCCACGCGAAGCGCCCTCCGTGCCGCAGGCCAGACCACAGAGAGACCCTCTCCCGCGGATGCGCAGGACATAAGGAGGCCACAGCGATCGCCCAAACAAGATCTGAGACGGCGATTTCACACGCGTGCGGCTGATTTCAATGGTGCGGTCAAGACGCGCAGCGGGGGCACATGCTAGTGACCTAGACACCAGAGAGCGCTCACGTGGCTCCTCCGCCGGTCCAGGCACAAGGCCCTGTACACGGCGTCGCGCGAGAAGAAGCCACGCCAGAGCATTCGCTAGGGCCCTGCACTCGATCACCCGTGTGCGCTCAGGAGGTTCCATGTCGTTCCGCACCACCGCTCCGCGATCGATCGCCTTGGCTGGGGTCGTGCTCTCACTGCTCGCTGCCGGTTGCGGCCATGAGGACACGTGCTCGCACGGGCCCAGCGTGCCGGTGACGAGGGCACAAGAGATCACGGCGGCCCAGCTGAGCACCCGAATTTTCGGTTCGCCTCGCGATGTCACCAACACCTACCGTCCGAACGGAGGGCATGCAGGCATCGACTTTCGGGTCATCAGTCACCCCAATGCTCGGGATGTACACTCCCCGATCGCGGGCGAGATCATCCAGAACCGCGCGTGGTGCGGGCACGTAGCGATCTTCGACGGCCGCAACACGCACGTCTTCCTGCACATGTCCAGTCGTACCACCAAGGGGATCGGCGCACGCGTCAGCGTCGGAGAGCGCCTGGGCTGGGCCGATCAAGTTACGGGCAGCGGATGCACGGCTACGGGTCCTCACTTGCACTACGAAATCCGTACCGGGAGAAACGCTTCCCCTGCGATTCCGACGGCAGACAATCGCGCAACAACGCTGGACCCCCTGCAATACGACTACGGCAGCGGCGGCGGCACCCCACCCTTCCCTGCGCCCTCCCTGGTCTCGCCGGCGGCCAACGCCACGCGCAGCCCAGGCGTGGTCACCTTCTCATGGAACGCGGTCTCAGGAGCCACGGCCTACCGGATCCAGATCGCCAACAGCGTCGCCTCCTTCCCAGGCAACGGTGACGTCAACGACAGCTCCTCGACCTGCAGCAACTGCATCAACCAGACCACCGCCTCCACCAGCTTCACCACGAGCACCAGCCTCAACACCGGAACCTACTTCTGGCGTGTGCGCGCCGGCGCAGACGGAAGAGGCGGCGTGTGGACGACCCCACGGCAGCTCAACATCTCAGCAAGCTGCTCCAACCAGTGCTCCCAGGGGACACGACGATGTGACGGTAACACCCCGGAGCGATGCGATCTCGTCGGACAGTGCACCCAGTGGGTCCGCCTCAGCGCCTGCGCCTCCGGACAGACATGCTCCGCTGGGCAGTGCACCACATCATGCTCCAACACCTGCTCCTCCGAAGGGACACGACGCTGTAGCGGCGGTAGCCCCCAGCGCTGTGACCGCGTCGGGAGCTGCCTCCAGTGGACCAACCTCAGCCCATGCTCCTCGGGCCAGACCTGCTCCTCCGGACAGTGCGTTGGCACGGGCACGCACTGTACGAGCTGCTCAGGACTCGGGAACTGCCCTTCGGGGTGGTCATGTCGCAACTGGACCGCGAATCCGAGCATCTCGTTCTGCGCCAGCCCCTGCAACAGCGACTCCCAGTGTCCCAGCAACCACCGCTGCAACCCTGACTCCGGTTACTGCATCCCCCTCGTGTCAAGGACATGCCACCAGGGCCACGTCTGGACCCGAGACGGGTGTGGCAACCTGATCCAGCAAGTCACGACCTGCGCATCATCGGAGACCTGCCGCGTCTCCGGTGACACCGCGCGCTGCGAGCCCAACTGCACCAACCTGTGCTCCGAGGGCGCACGCCAATGCAGCGGTGGACGACCCCAGCGCTGCGAACGTGTCGGCGCTTGTACCCAGTGGGTCAACCAGAGCACTTGCCCCTCGGGACAAGCCTGCACCAACGGACTCTGTGCTCCCACGTGCACTAACGCCTGCACCCAAGGCGCACAGCGCTGCGATGGCAACCTGCCGCAGCGCTGTGACCTCATCGGCCAGTGCACCCAGTGGACCTCCCTCACGCCCTGCACCGCACGCCAGTCATGCCGCCTGCAGAGCGGCAGCGCCCGCTGTGAGGACAACTGCACCGACACCTGCAGCTACTCTGGCCAGCGTTGCAACGGCAACCGCGTCGTCGCCTGCCAGGCGGACACCCTCGGCTGCCGCGCCGAGACCACCCTCGAGAGCTGCGAGCAGGGGATGGTCTGCGACCCAAGCCGCGTCGCCTGTGTCGCCGACGGCAACACGCCAGGAGACCGCTGCGCCAACCCCATCGAGATCCCCCCAGCCTCGGGGACGCTCTTCGGACGCACCAGCCATCGCACCCACACCGACGCAGCGACGCTCTGCGCCGGCAACGGCGGGCTCGACAGCGTCTATCGCTTCGTCGTCACCGAACCCACCCGGCTGCGCGCCACAGCGGAAGGCTTCGACACGGTCCTCGCGCTCCGACGCACCTGCCAAGGACCCGACCTCACCTGCGATGACGACGGCGGACCCGGAGCGGGGAGCGCGCTGGACCTCACGCTAGACCCCGGCGCGTACTTCCTGTGGTTGGACGGATACGGCTCCGCGGACCACGGGGACTACACCATCACCCTCGACTTCTCCCCCATCGCCCCCCCCTCCACGCCCACCCGCCGCGAAGGCGAGTCCCGCTGCAACGCCGACCGCGTCGAGCGCTGCACGGAGATCCAGCCCGGGTGTTGGGCCTTCCGCGAAGCCAGCGTCTGCCCCGTAGGCGCGGCTTGTGAGGTCACCGAGTGGGGTGCGCGCTGCGCCGCAGCGATACCTGGCTGTGACCCCCGCTGCACGACCTGCCGCGCAGCCGAGGAACCAGACGGCTGCGGGGGTTTCTGCTCTCGTAACTGCTTGGGAGCGTGCGTGGACGGCGTCCTCTGTGTGCCTTCCAACGACCCGCCCGCCGAGCCCGTCGACGTACGCAACGACCCCCTCGGCGACGACATCCAAGGGCGCCCCGAGCTGCCTGGGACCCCCTCCGATGACCCCCGCAACCCGACTCCGCGCAGCCAAGCGCAAGGGTGCAGCACCTTGTCCCACGCGCCAGGACCCTGGAGCGGGGTAGCCCTGATGCTCGTTGCCCTCGTCACCCTGCGCCGGCGCGCAAGCGGCAGGGCGTGAGGACGGCGGGGCCTGCGCTGAGACTGCCCGCTGTGCTACAGGCCCCCTGGCCCTCCTTCACCGCACCCCTCGGAGGGAGCGGCGGACGATATGGACGTGGCTCTTAGGCAGAGCCAGAGCGTACCCCTTGCCCGCCGCCGTGCGTACGAGCATCCAACCCAGCGAGCCCTCCGCCCGCGCCAGGGCGTGGGCGCTCTCCGGTCGGCCGCTGACCGTAGGCAATGCGATGGAGGCGAACGCTCCCCGCAGGCCATGCTCCATATCCAGCGCGTCCAGGGCGAAACGGAGCGCCTTGACCGCCTGGTGGGTATCGCCGCCGGCCCCGTCGTTCCCCCCATCAGCATCTGGGCGCGCGCAAGCCAAGGCCAATTGGTCATGGGATACGACGCGCCCCGCGTTGGCGGCGAGGCACCACAAGAGGCGCAAGGCGGCTGCACGTACATCCAAGCGCGCCCCCCCTACCCAGGCGATCAGCTTCCCCTGGTGGTCCTCCATCACCATCGTTGGGCTCCGATCCGCCGCGTCGTCGACGGGCAAGGTACGGCTCACGGGCACCGTCGATTCCAGCGACTCGACCGCCCAGATGTGGCACCCGACCTGCAGTCGGAAGGGTAGCGCGTGTTCAATCGAGGCCCCGAAGGGGAGCGCCGCGCCGTTCACGCGCAACATGCCACGCCTCGACACGTTGGTCACCGACACCTTGTCCTCGGTGAAGGTCAAGAGCGCGTGCTCGACGGAGACCGTCCTGTCGAGAATCTGGAGGTCAGCGTGCGCGCCACGCCCTATCAACCAACGGTCGAGCAGCGGCTCAGACGAGCGCCGATCCGGGGGCTGCATACCGTCCAATGTTGATTCCCACCGTATCCTCGCTCGATGACTCCGTCCTTTCATGGTCCCCGATCCTCCTCGCCAGGCTAGCCCTGAACGCCCCCCTCCTCAGCTCGTGCGAGCCCTGCCATGAGGAGCTCGTGCAGCCGTACGAAGTCCTCATCGTCCCGATCGACCTGCACGCGACTCTCATGGACAGACGCTGCGTATGCCGCACAAATCGCACCAGGTCCAGCGACCTGCAGTTCCGCCACCGAGCCTAGGAGGAGCCGCCAGGCACCCCAGCTCGGGTGACGGACGAGGAGGTCTTCCCACCCCAAGGGACGTAGCCGATCCTGACACGCGTAGGGGTCCCCCGCGTCGAGGTGCGTCAAGGCTAGGTTGAGCCTGGCCAAAATGACGCTCTCGCTCCCAACCGCCTCGAAGAGCCGCCCTGCGCTCTCGTACATGCGTTGTGCGCTCACGAGGTCTCGGTCTCTCCGGTGGAGGTCACCCAAGGCGAGCCGAATCCCCGCCTGCTCGGCCAGAAGCCCGCGGCTCTCAAAGATGTCCGACGCACGATTCCACAGCGCCAGGGCCTCCCGCATTTTCCCCTGCCTCTGTCGGACATGACCCAACGCTGCGCAAGCGACGCCGAGTGCGTGGCCCGGAGGCAGCGTTCCCAGGAGATCCACAGCCTGACCGAGGAGCTCTGCCGCCTCGTCTAGGTACCCCTGTCGCCGCTTGAGAGAGCCGCGCAGCCAGAGCACCTGGCCGTAGAGCGAAGGCCCGGCATCGGCGTCCAACGACGCGGCCGCGCGCTCTGCCCACGACTCAGCCTCAGCGAAGCGGCTTCGCCTCGCGTGAATCTGCGCCCACGCAAAGCTATGCATAGCGACGAGCCGGGGTGGCGCCCCCTCCAAGGCTGGAGCGAAGCCCTCCAGCCGCTCCATCGCTGCCTCCAGGCGGCCGTCCAAGCGCTCGAGGTTGGCCAACATCAGGCGCCGCTCCACCTCCTCCCAGCGCTCATGGACCTCGTCTGGAGCGACCGAATCCACCTTCACCAGGAGGAAGCGTGCGCGCCACCGATCGCCCCGGTCGAAGGCCGCGCGCGCCATGGTCACCGCCATGCTAGCTGCCTTGCTGGCGTGGCCCTCGAGGACCGCTGCCTCGAGCTTCCCCTGCTCGTCGAGATGACGCTCATGGGCCGCCACGGCCCGGCGCAGCCAAGGCGCATCACGATGCGCGGAGCCCCAACGCAGCACGGCCTCGCGCTCTGCCTCCCGACGCCACCCGACACCCTCATGGTCGATCCGCAACCAGGGGATCCCACCTTCCTGCGCCAGCACCACATCCAAGGCCCGGCACCGGCGCGCCCGGTCCAAGGCGCGGATGATCCAAAGGCCGCGTTCGTCGTCGGGCAGCGCGTCCAAGGTGGACGCGACCCGGGCTTCGCTGGCCCGAGGAGCCGCGCACACGCGCCGCACATCCCCTCGCCCAAAGGTGCTGAGCGCCTCCTCCAGGAGCCCGGGATGTCCACCGGACCACGCGACCAACCCTTGCATCTCGGGCTCCGCCAACCCCGGCGACCGCGCGCGCACCATGCTCTCCGCCTCTTCGGCTGTCATAGGCGGCATCAGCTCCTGCCGATCTGCAGCGGGGGCAGGATCCGGACCGACGCTGACCACCAGCAGGCGCACGCCCGTTGATGCAACCACCCTACCTAAGCCGCCCAGCTCCTCCTCCGCGAGGGTGCCGCCGCGGAGACCGTCCACCAAGAGCAGGACCGGTGAGCGCTGCGCGAGGAAGCTCATCGCTGCCAGGCGAGGCCCCGGCGCACCCGCGCCCAGGCCGTGAGGGTCCGCCATGTACAACGATACGAAGTGCTCGACCAACCCTCTGAGCCACTCCGCGTCACCTGCGCCGATGCGCTCGCCCCACGCTTGGACGCATTGACGAATCTCGAAAGGTAAGAGCCCATCCAGGCGGAGGTGCTTGTGCAAGGCGTCTGCGAGGCATGAACCCCGCACGTAGGGCAGCGGGCTCCCCTCCAAGAGCAGGGGACTGCCGGCGCGCAAGGTCAGGCGGGCCAAGCGGCGCAGGAGCGTCGTCGCACCCGCGCCAGGCTCCGCGACCACATGAACCCAGTGGCCACGCTCGCCATCCACGGACGCAAAGACGTCATGCGCGAGGCGGCGCAGGAGCCCACCGCGCGGACCGCGAGAGAAGGGTTCGTCGCTCTCACTCCCCCCCTGCCCGAGCTCCGGCGGCGCGAGGAGGGTCATCCACGTGCGCCGCAAGCCCTCCTGCCCGAGCCCAAGACGGGCTGCAAAAGAATCGTGGCGCGGATCAGCACAGCTGGCGAGCAGGAGCGAGCCCGCCTCGCTGGCCGATCTCGGCCTCCCCTGGACATCTTCCCCCGCCAAGCGCGTGGCCCACGCCAAGAGCGGCGTCCATCGCTCGTCGGGACGAGCTTGGGCTTGGTCCTCCGCCAGGCGGAGCAACCACCTCCCCAGGCCGTAGATGTCCGTCCACGGTCCGGCCTCGCGCAGGCCACCGCCACGCTGTTCAGGTGCGCAGTGACCTGGGGTGCCCCAGGCATGACGCGCATAGGCTGTCTCTAGCTCAGGCGCCTCCAGGTGAACACCAAAGTCCGCCAGGCGGACGTCTACGTCGTCACCGCCGGGATCTGAGAACACCAGCACGTTCTCCGCCTTCACGTCACCATGCACGATGCCGTGGGCGTGCGCGGCCGCCAACGCGCCGAGCAAGCGTAAGGCCACCCGGACATACCCTCCTGGCGAGAGCGACCATGCCGCGTGGCTGGCGTCTCCGTGCTCCGCCCATGGGTAGCGTATCCACGCTGGACCTCCTCCGCAGGCGTCAGAGGTGTCGACCGCGCGCAGCACGGCCTCATGGCGCAACGCCGCGCCGATGCGCTGCTCGCGTCCGAAGGCGCGCCACGCAGCGTCGCCGCGGAGGACCTTGATGGCCCAGCGCTCCCCTCCTCTGTCGACCGCCTCGTAGAGCTCCGCTTGCCCGCCGCGACCCGCCAAGCGCACGAGCAGCATACCTCTCTCCACGAGGGTAGCGCTCAACTCAGGGTGGAGGACGTGGACGTCTGCCCCTGTCTCCGGCGCCGGCGCGCTCGGCTGCTGTGGACGTGACCTGCGCTTGCTCATGGCGCTGGCTCGATCCCGCGGGGGCCGGCGACGAGACCACCGACAAGGTTCCCCGTCTCGGTGAGGAGGTCCCCGGTGACCAGCCGAGCCGGCGCCGGCAGACCCGGCGGGGACGTCGGCTGCGCGCTGAAGGAGAAGCGCAGACCTGCCGGCGCGAGCGCACTACGCTGCCCCAAGGGCGACGCGGCGTCCAAGCTGACCAGGTCTTCGGGAAGCTCAGCGCGCTCCATGGCGTAGCGCGCGACGCTGGCGCGAGCACAGACCGGCGCGCCGGCGGGCGCTTCGCAAAGCCAGCCCGGCGCTCCCCAGCCCGAGGGGGTGTCCAGCGGCAGGCGCGCGCTGGCGCCGACCCCGCCGAGATCGCAACGGCGGAACCCTCCGGTCTCGCTGCAGGACCAGGCGGCGTCCAAGGGCCTGCGGGTGAGACCGGGTTGCCACGCTCCCTCCATGAAGCCAGCAGTCCCTTCCTCTCCAATGATCCCGTGGATCGCTCGCCGGAGAGTCCCAGGGCTGTGGACAAAGGGCGCCATCGCGGGGCTGACGAGCAGCTCCCGCAGAGCCTCACGGCAAGCCTCAGGGAGGCCGGCGCTGCTCGCTGGCGGCTGCGGGATAGCTCCCGCGTCGCTCGATGGTTCCTCGGTGAGGTCCCGCTCACAACGAAGCTGCCCGGCGTCGTAGGCACAGCGCCACCCGTCGAAGACCAGAGGCCCAACGCGTTCGCAGCGCTCGACGCCGGTCGCCTCGGTCAGGCAGCTCCACCCGTCCGCCTCGGGGAGATCGTCGCACACCTGGAGGCCTCCTGGCGGACCTGAGAAGACGCCATCCTCCGCGCCCAAGGCGCCGACGCGGTGCATCTGGGCCACAGCGACGCCGCTGAGCGCCACCCTCGCGGCCGCCGGACCACCACCGAAGGCTCGAATGCCGTCGCCAGACCACGCGATCCGACCCGCGGCGTCGAAGACCGGAGACGCCTCGACCTCTCCGACGAAGGCATCGCGTAGCTCGAGAGACGCACCGCGAAGCATGACGCCTGCATCCACCGCCCCTCGCAGGAGCAGGCCTTCGACCTGCGCCGAGGTGTCCCCGGCAGCCCCTTGCCCGTCCACCACCACAGCGCGACCACGCGAAGCGAAGATCGCCAGGCCCTCCGCTCGCAAGGTTGCGCCTTGCACGAAGAGGGCGACGTCTCCTGCGTCGACCGCGCCTGCTCCCCGGAGTCCAAGGTCGCTGCCCTCGGTGACCACCCACCCGAAACCCAGGGCAGCCGACGACACCACGTCGGCGCCGCGCACCGACGACACCACGACGTCGCGTCCGTCGATGGTGGCGTCGGCGGCCATCACAGCGGTGCCCACCACATCGTGAATCCAGACGTCCTCAAGGGTCCCGCAGACGCCCTGGAGCGCTACGGCGACGCCGTAGATGCCCCGGACATGAACCCCGCGGAGACTGACGCTAGCGCAAGCCCCCCCTCCAGAGACCAGCACGCCGCTCGCGGGGACCTGGCCCGCGGTGAGCTGCGCGCTCCGCGGCGCTGCATGGGGCAACTGCCCCACAATCTCCGCGTTGACGAGCTCCACGCCCGAGGTCTCCAACGCGAGCAGCGCCACACCGCCGCCCAGCTCCCACGTGAGGTCCTGGAGCAGAACATCGCCGGCACCCTGCACGAGGATCCCCACCGGCGTGGTGTCTGGGTCAGCGGGCACCACGACCCGGAGCCCCTGCACGACCCTCGCTCGCTCTGTGCTGGACCCCGTGATCCGGAGCGCCGGTCCAGCACGCGCGATCAGGACAGCTCCAGGCTCCCCGCGCAAGCGCGCCCCTGCGGGGACGCGAAAGCTCCCCTCGATGCGGCTCCCCGCGCAGAGGACCACGTCTTGCGGAGCACGATCCAGCGCCCGCTCTAGCGCTTCAGCGCTCGCGACACAGCGGCCCCCGGCTCCCTCGTCCTGCCCAGCGCCGCAACCGACCCACACGCAGGCGACCACGGCAGCCAGCGCTGCGATGTGTCCCCCTACTGCCCCCCACCCTTGCCTGCCTTGCTTCACTGCTCTCACCTGTCTCATCGATGGCGCCCTGACTGCGCTGAACCTTGTCATGTCGGCGGCCCACGCGCGTTGAACCCTGCTCCCGGTGGTGTAGGGCCCGAAAGGCCGGCCAGGCCAGGGCCACGGAGGCTTGGTTCGGATGTGCAACACAGCACACAGGGTCGTAGGGAGCAGTCGACGTGGAAGGACGGCCATGCACACGACTCTGACGGCTATTTCTCAGCACCATGCGCCACCGCTGCGACGTCCACGACAACTCCGGGCCGACCACCGCGAATCTTGGTGCCGTTTCTAGGGTGACGCCGATCCTCTGTCAAGCCAATGAGGCAGACACCTCACGCCCAGAAACCTGGCATGGATCGCCTTCAAGGCCACAAAACGCATGATCTCGGAGGTGCGATCGGTAGGAATCCAGGGCCATGTGCGGCCATGGCGACTTCCTCTGAACTCTGTTGTCATGTGCTGCGCATGATTTCACACAAAACATCAATTCCCACACAACACAGCAGGCGTCCCTGGGCCACAACGGTCGGGTATCAGCCTCATCGATCTTCGAAGAACCTCCCGAAGCTAACCCCAGCGACAAAGACGAGCGCGTGGGCGGGGCCGGCTGTCTGGATCCCGGGCAGGCTCTCCGTGGGCCAAAACGAGGAGTAGCCTACGCCCGCATGGAAGGGGTAGGGGAGCAAGAGAAGAGCATTGACGCTGCCCCGGGCCCCCAAGGAGCTCCATCTGCGCGAGGTTGCAGCGTCTCCAACGACCAGACCACGCTGCCATGTGATCTCCTCCGTCCGCCCGACCCCGACCCCCAGACGCAACGCCACCGCATCGAAGACAATCCACTGCCCAACCTCCCCGCCGACAAAGCGCCGACTCCGGGTACGAAGCGCCTCGCTCCCCCGAGGTGTCACAACGGGAACCTCGCCCAGAGACAACGCGAGGCCGACCCCGTAAGCGTCCGCCAGGGAGAGCCCCAGCTCGAAGAGAAAGTGCTGACCCATACCGGGTGTGCCGTGCCACGCCGCACTCTGGCGCTGGTGCCACCCCACGCCCGCAGCCACCGACGCCCCCCCAAAGGGAGCCAAGGCGCGGGATGGTCGTTGCCTGGGAGCGATCCCGACACCGGACCCACGCACACCCGAATGCGCACGCTGCCCCGCGCCACCTCGGGCCGGAGCGCCCGACGCCCCCGGAGCGCCCGAGGCGCCGCCAGCGGACGCGGCTCTCCAGGTAAGGCGGAAGCTCTCGGGCGTCGCCGACCTGACGACACTACGTTGCGCCTGGGCGTGCAGACTTTCGACGGGCCCGCGCGCGCGGCTCACCGCCTGGAAGGAGAGGGTGCGGCTCCCCGCTGGTAGGCAGAGGCGGATCGGCGGCCCATAAGCGCTGACGGCCCCGTCAACGGACCCAGGGTCCATCGTCGCGTAAGGTTGCCCATCGACAAGCACCTCAACCCTGCGCCCTCTAAGGGGCTCGATCCCCGCCAAGACGAGCTCCACGACGCCGTAGGCCTGCTGCCCCTGTGCCACCGGCACAGGAGCGAGGCGGACATCCTCCAGCCGAAGCTCTTGGCCGGGCTGCAGGGCCAAGCGCGCCTCCCAACGAAGCTCACACGCGTCATCCGGTATCGCTGCCACCATCGACACCGGCGCGCTTGGCCAGCGCGCTCGCACCATCACGTGAACTTCTCGGTGGCGTTGCCCACCACGAAAGGCGATCACCAGCGGGATCCCGATGGCCCTGGGATTGCCTGCGTCATCCACGTAAGGAACCCCATCAATCACGAGTTGAGCGTCGCCGGGATCGGGAATCAGGGCACCGATCTGTACCCTGGCCGGCAGCGGAGCAAGCACGATGGGCGGGACGCGGATCTCCTGACCGGGCCGCAAGAGGTACCCTTGCTGCCAGCTTGCGTGCCCCGGCGCCTCGATGCGGACCGAGAGATGGCGTTCGCTTTGTCCTGGGGCAATCGCGACGGGATGCCTGCGATGGGCCTCCCTTCCGAGAGCCTCATCGTCCAGGAAGACTTCAGCTCCTTCAGGCACGATGCCCTCGAAGGTGATGTACCCATCCCGCTCCCTGCGCGCAGGGGTCCCTGCCGGAGATCGCGGCCCGGAAGGCTCCGCGGGCGTGGTCGCCGGCCTGCCAGGGGCAGGCGCTGGCGCGCGTTGCCGCTCTGTCGGAACACTCGGAGCTGCCTCGCGCGCCCTCTCGCTGCGGCAAGCGTCAAGGCGCTGTTGTGCGCGCGTCCGCCCGATCGGGCTGCCAGTGGCCTCCAGCAAGCGCTCGCACGCTCGGACATCAGCGTCCGTACGACACAAGGAAGGACACGCACCCTCGCTGGCTCGCGCTACGCTGCCGCAGAGAGAGAGGGCGCCCACCACCACCAGCGACAGGGTCAACCCCCTCCCTGATCGCGTTGCGCTTCCACACGCACCAAAGCGTCGCATCGCTCACCTCACGTCTTGTCCGCGATGATCGTTCTTGAGAGTACCACCCCGCGCCCTCTATCCGCTCACGCGGTCGAGGGCAACGACTAGCAGGGCCATCGGGTACCCCAAGGGCAAGGCCGTCCTCGCGTTCTCCCTTGACCCGAGCCGACGAATCGCGCCATGCAGTGCACCGAGGTGCACCTCGTACCATACCCATCCTGATTCTGAGCCGATGCAGATCGAACCAGGGACCCTCCTCTTTGAGCGCTGGCAGGTTGAGCGCCGGCTCGGCGCTGGCGGCATGGGCTACGTTGTCGTGGCTTTCGATGTGGTACTCCGACGCCACGTCGCGATCAAGACGCTCCATCCGCACCTCAGCGCGATACCGCAGGTCCATGATCGCTTCTTGACGGAGGCCCACGCCATGGCAAGCGTCCATCACGCCAACGTGGTAGGCGTGATGGACGCTCTGGATTGGCACGGCTTGCCTGTGCTCGTCATGGAGTTCGTTGACGGTGAGCCGCTGTCGCGTCGCATCGAACGGATGGGAGCGTTGCCTCCTTGGGAGGCGACGGAGATCTGCATGGGCGCGCTCCGCGGCCTGGCCGCTGCCCACGCCAAAGGGATCGTTCACCGGGACATCAAGCCCGACAACCTCATGGTCGTGGAGGACGCATCCGGCGAGCTGCAGGTGAAGCTCTTGGACTTCGGCGTCGCGCTGCTGCAACAAGACGTGCGCATGACGCGAACCGGAAGCATGGTCGGGTCGGTGCGCTACATGAGCCCAGAGCAAGTGCGTGCAGCGCGGGACATCGACCTCCGCACCGACATCTTCAGCCTCGGGGTGGTCGCGTGGGAGATGCTCTCCGGAGATGCCCCATGGAGTTGGACCGGAGACGACGATCTAGCCCTGCGAATGGCCATCGCCAACGAACCCCTGCCCCCGCTCCCTCCAAACGTCCCCAAGGCCCTGGATGCATGGATCAGGCGGCTGACCGAGAAGTCGCGAGACGCGCGGCCCACGAGTTGCCAGGATGCGCGAAAGCTGCTCCGGGCGGCCAGCCAGAGCGGCGACGGGAGCGCGTGGCCGGGACCCGAGTCCAGGGCACACCATGTCTCGGACGCGGTCGGTGCCGGGCCCGAACACAGGGACCCAACCGAGGGACCCCAGGAACCCGAGCGACCCCAGGAACCCGAGCGACCCCAGGAACCCGAGCGACCCCAGGAACCCGAGCGACCCCAGGAACCCGAGCGACCCGAGGAACCAGAACGACCCGAGGAACCAGAGGGACTGTCTGCCAGGGCCTCTGGCCGGGCGCCGAGGGCAATCGAGGAGGCCACCACCTCACGCAGAGAACCCGCCGCCGCGCACAGCGTGGCGAGGGAAGGGATCGACATAGCGGTCGGGCGAGCTCCTCGCCCTGGCGATCGGGACCCCCACGTCGAGGACAGGGCAGACGCGGCTGACGTGCCGGCTCCCAGGCGCAAGCAGCGCTCCTCCCCTAAGCCGGCGCTCCTGCTGATCCTCACTGCGTTGATGTTGCTCGGCGTGGCCCTTGCCGGACTGTGGTCCCAGCGCGCAGCGCCCACACGAAGTACGGACCGAGGCTATGGAGCCCGAGAACTGCAAGATCCCCTTCGGCCGTCAGCGGCGATTCCCTTCGGCGAAGTGGGCGAGCCGCCGACCCCAGTGAGCGACCCTCCACCTCGAGATCCGGCCGAGAGCGACCCTCAGCATGGCCTGTCCCGAGGGGGGCTCGCCGCTGCGTGCAGCGCAGATGCCCAGTGCGCCAGCGGCCGTTGCCATGAGGGCGCATGTCGACGGGTGCGCGGAGGCCCGCTGGAGCGCTGTGACGTGGACGCTGAGTGCCACGAACTCTCTGCATGTCTCGGGCAACGATGCACACTGCTCGAGAGCGCATGGCCCAGCCAGCAAGCTGGTCGATCCCTGGCGTTGGTCTGTCCCGTCAGTGAGGAGCAGATGTGGCTCATCGCAGGCGGCGCGCTCAGTGCTCCTGCGACGTCTCCCGTCGAGATGACGCTCGCTGACGCCATGGCCTTCGCCAACGCTCTCTCGGACTACCATGGCCTGAGCGTATGCTATGCCCTGCCCTCCTGTGGGGCGTCGGTGGGGGCTGCGCAGCCCACCCACGACATCGACGACGTGCACGGAGCATGCGAGGCCCCTCTGCTGCACCCCTCCTGCACGGGATACCGGCTGCTCTCGCGGCAAGAGTGGCGGACGATCGCTTCCGCTTCCCGAGCGCTCGGCGCGGGCGGTGACACGGAGGTCATCCCGGTGGAGTCCGCCCATGACCGCAACACCTGCGGAGAAGGAGACGCGTGCGATCGCTCCTGTCCAGCGTTGCGCGCAGACCCGGGGAGCCACCGACCCAACCCATGGGGCTTCTATGACCTCCTCGGCAACGTGTTCGAGTGGGTCCACGACAGCGTCGGCGGGGCGCCACATCGGGTCCAGCGCGCCTTCGTGCAGGGAGGAGACCGAAGGGATCCTCTGGACATCACGAGCGCGATCCAGGGAATCGAGGTGGACCCCACCATGACAGCGGGCCTCCGCTTCGTTAGGCGAGTGCAGACGGAGCGGGCCCCGGACGAGGTCCTTCGAAGTCCAACAGCGTTCGAGCAGGTTCCTACGGCAGCGCCAGAAGGGGACATCTGGGGTGCTGAGCCCTAGGAGCCGCCGGAGCCTTCGCCGGCGGACTATTCGACACCTCTGGAATAGACGACTCGGGCCGCGGCGCAGGGACTGCGTCTCCCGTTAGGCTGCATGGGTCACCGATGCGAGCAGGGACAGGGTTTCCTTGCCATCCACAAGGAATGAAACCTTTGTACAAACACATGCACTTCGTTTCATACATTTTGCCCAACCTAGCTGTCATCGCCCCGCGCTGGTCGGAGCCGTTGACAAACCAGGGCCGCCTGATGGACAAGGACTCCCGGCATCGCAGGGCACGCATCGCTCCACCGCGCCAACTCTCGCGCATGCTCACCACGATGCGTGGTGTTTTGTCGCCGCTCGCTCCAGGAGAACCCCATGGTCGTTGATCTCACGCACTGGTACGCAGATTTCCAACCCGATCAGCGCGGCAACCGCGTCTACATCGAAGGCCGCGGGCGCGGCATCGGAGCGTTTTTCGCCAAGCTCTTCGGCACGCCGATACGCGCTGGGCTCCGCGTGGATGGCGACAACCTCTACTTTCAGGAAGCCACCCTCGACGGGTCACACGAGCGGGTGATCCCCCTCCGCAACATCTCGTCCACCTACTTCGGCTACACTCGGCCAGGGCGCGAGGCTCTGACCCTGACCTTCACCCTCGTCTGGCTCTTTGGACTGGGCTTGATCATCGGACCCCTCTACTACCTGCTCAAGCGCAATCTGACGGTGGGTGTGGTCGAGATGGGTGGAATCGTAAGCGCCATGCAGTTCCGACGCAGCGTCGTGCGTGCCACGACCGTAGATGAGGCAGAGGCGCGCCGGGTCATCCAGGTCCTTCGTGCCGTCCTCCAAGAGAGGCAGGATGGTACACGTAGCCCCTCTCCCAGCACGGGCGCTGGCTACTCCTCCCAGACACCCGCTCCCGCGTCACGTCACTACGAACTGACCTAGCGAAGAAGGTCACGGGGCTGAGCTCCGGGCCATGGTCGCGAGCCAGAGCTGCATCCGGAACCTGGAACAAGACCCTCGTGGATACCCTGCAGGTGGCACGTCACCCCATGCGGCAACCCCTTAGCGCATAGACCCGTCGGTGCCCCCCGCGCGGAGCTGGGGCACGTTCTATGCTCGTGCTGAGGGGCGATCTCTGCGACGCCCTGCACCCCACCCGCCGGGCGCTTTGCTACTTCATCGAGCGCGCCCAGGTACAGACATCCGCGCAGGCGGCGCGCCTCACGGTCGCTTCGCAGATGTGCTCACCTACCGCGCCGCAGAGCCGGCGCTGCCAGTCCTCCGTGAACATGCCGCAGACCTCACGACGGAGATCGCAGATCTCCGCTGCCACAGCGACACAGAAGTCGATACACTCGGTATCCTCCTGGGACCAGGCCGACGCGTGGCTCACACAGAAGATCGACACCAGGGCCAATGAGGCCGACAGCCGACGTCTCCAGTTCATCTCCACCTCTCATGAAATCAACGCAAGTTGTAGCACCGGTACAAGGCCCAGACGCGCGCTCAGAACCCACCCGCACGCCCGCTCAGACCCAAGCCGATAGCTAGACGTAAGAGACGTCCAGAGCAAGAGCGCCAGGGCGCAATCCGCCCGATTCAGGAGGGTCCAACGTATGTCACTTCACCAGATCGCGAGGCGATCACGTCCACGCATCCTCGCGCACATTGATCACCCTTGTGCCTGCGATACGATCATGCAGCAGGCGCCGGTCATCGGAGAGGATGAACGCCGCGTTGACCAAGGAGAAGAGGCCATAGAGGCCCGGGAGCCCACCGGCGCCGAACAGTCCACCCAGAAAGGCTGGGAGCCACCACCTCAGCAAGACCCCTCGACCGAAGCCGCAGGGGCTGCCATCGACCAGGACGATACGTGTCTTCATGACGATCTTCCCGATCGACTGACCGCGCAGGGTGATCAGCACCGCCTGGAGGATGAGATAAGGGATCAGCAGCACAAGGCCCGCGTCTTCGTTTCCCAGCATCAACCCAGCGAGCACCATGCCTACAATCATGACGCCCCCGGCAGCGAGGGCGTCGACGCAGAGGCCTGCGAAGCGTTGCCAGACACTGGCCATCGACCCGAACCCCACCTCGCCGCTCGTCGAAGCACCGCGGTATCCCAAGGAGTTGGGGTCCTCCCAGGGTACGATGGGCTGATCCTGCGGCGGAATCCACAGCGGTGGTGCACCCACAGGTGGCGGCGCATAGCCTCGAGCCCCGCCTTGCGCGCTCAGCTGGCTGGTGCTGCCTGACAGCCGCTGCGCGTCCGAGCGCGACGACGACGAGCCCCCGCCCAGAGCCTGCAGCGCGCTCTTGGCGTCCTGGGGTCGCGCCGCGGGATCCTTCTGCAGCAGCGCCTCGACCAGCTCCCTAAGCTCCCCTGGGACACGCGGAGGGAGCGGGGGGAGCTGCTCGCGCACGATCGCCACGCGCATCTCGAACTCGTCACCGTCCAGCCAAGACCAGGGCCGATGGCCATAAAGCATCTCCCACAGCACGACGCCGAGGCTGAAGAGGTCGCTGCGGTGATCGATACGGCTGGAGTCACGCAGCTGCTCAGGGCTCATGTAGCGCACCGTCCCCACGGCGGTACCGGTCTGCGTGTGGCGCACCTCGTCGGAGACCCGCGCGACACCAAAATCGAGCACCTTCGCGTGCACCTCTCCGGTCTCGTCGAAGGTCAACATGATGTTGTCCGGCTTGATGTCACGGTGCACGATGCCGCTCTTGTGCGCCGCGTGCAGGGCGCGCAACACACCGTGCGCGACCGCGCGCACCACGTGGAGCGGGGGGCAAGGGTCCCGCTCCAGCGTCTTCGTCAGGGGTTCCCCCTCCACGAACTCCATCGCCATCACCGGGAGTCCGTTCCAGTCGAAGACCTCCAGGATGCGCACAACGTTGGTGTGATCGACCCGCGCCATCGCTCGCGCTTCGGAGAGAAAGCGATCATGAATCCGAGCGTCTGCGCTCAGGCGCGGCTGCAGAGTCTTGATCGCCACGCGGCGGCCCAAGAACTCGTCGTAACCCTCGAGCACGTAGCCCATGCCACCTTCGCCCAAAAGGCGATCAATACGCCAGCGGTCATGCAGCTTGTGTCCAGGCTCAATTCTCATGAAGCACTCCACAGAACCAGGAACTCCACCCTCTCGGATGCGACGCTAGCATGTGCACAGCCCCGGGCGGATCGCAAGCCTGCAGGCAAGCGCCTTGACGCCGCACGCGCGCGTGGGTTAGGTCCGCTACACAACTTGGCACGATGCTTTTTGTGCTACAGGCGTGCCCACTCACCCACCCCGCCCTCGGAGGGCAATGCGGATCGGGCCTGGTGACATCCTCTATGAGCGCTGGAAGATCAAGCGATTGGTCGGTCAAGGGGGGATGGGCTACGTTTTGGAGGGATGGGATCTGCTCCTTCACCGGCGGGTCGCGATCAAGACGCTCCACGACGTCCTCTGTGCTCTACCCCAGGTCCATGATCGCTTTCTCACCGAGGCACGGGCACTGGCTCGCATTGACGCTGCGGAGGTCGTCAGCATCTATGATGCCTTCGACTGGGAGGGGCTCTCCATCGTCGTCATGGAGTACGTCGAAGGGGAGCCGCTGAGCGCTCTCTTGGAGCGCATGCCGCAACCACCCCTGCCTTTCGTACGGGCGCTCACCTGCGGGGTGCTCCGAGGGCTGCGCGCGGCCCATGGCTGCGGCATCGTGCACCGGGACATCAAGCCTGACAACATCATGGTGGTCCGGGACGATGACCCCCTGCCCCAGTTTCGCATCTTGGACTTCGGTGTCGCGCAGGTTCAGGACGAGGTGAGGCATACCAGGACCGGCTCGGTCGTCGGTACGGTCCGCTACATGAGCCCCGAGCAGGTCAACGACTCCTCCGCCATCGACGCGCGCTCCGACATCTACAGCCTGGGCGTCGTCATGTGGGAGATGCTCGCCGGCACACCTCCCTGGAGCCACACCACCAAAGACTTCGAGCTTCGCAGCCACGTGGTTCACCACCCCCTGCCACCCCTGCCGGCCTCGGTCCCGGAAGACCTCCGCGCGCTCGTCGCGCGCATGACCGACAAGGCCCCCGACGGACGCCCTAAGAGCGCGTCTGAAGCGCTGCGCTACCTGGAGCACAGACATGTCGCCCCCCCGACCCGGCTCCACCCAAGGTTGTGCTGGGCTCACGAACGACCCTGCTCCTCGGCGCCCTCCTGGTCACCCTGGCTGGGTCAGTGTGGCTTGGGTACAGCCGTATCCAGGCCACCAGTGATGGCCTCGTCCGGGCTCTCCTCACGGAGCTGCACGAGACACGCAAGGAGGGAACGCGGAAGCTGAGCCTCTCGGCGGCACGTGAGGCCTCGCTCCGAGAGACATCGGATGGCCAGGTCAGAGAGCTACGTCAACAACGCGATGCCGCAGAGAGGGCGCGCGCCGACGTGGAACAACGGCGCGCTGAGCGCGCCAGGGAGCGCGACCAACTGCGGGAACACCTGACGCGCTCCGTCGAGGCGCGCATGGTGCGGGTGTCCGCTGGAGCCTTCCGCATGGGCCCCCTTCCGGATGAAGCGGGACGCGGCACGAACGAGAGCGTAGCCCATGTGCGCTTGACCCAGGACTTCTTGATCGGGCGTTACCCCGTGACCCAGAGCGAGTACGCCGCCTTCGTGGAGGACAACCGGCCAGCGTACCAAGGCTGCCCGGCCTGCCCCATGGCTGGCCTCAGCTGGTTGGATGCCGTGCGCTTCACCAACACCTTGAACGAGAGGCTTGGCTTGACCCCCTGCTACGACCAGCAAGGTGCGGTCGTGAACGTGCGCACCCCCTATGACTGCACCGGCTATCGTCTGCCTACCGAAGCAGAGTGGGAGTTCGCTGCCAGAGCCGGTAGCCCAGAGAGTCGGTACGGCGACATCGACGACATCGCTTGGTACGCCGCGAACTGCGGTAGCGGGAGCAGACCGGTGGGAGGAAGACACCCCAACGCCTGGGGACTCCACGATACCCTGGGTAACGTCTTTGAGTTCGTCTTCGACAGCATGAGCACCCCCCTCCCGGGTGGAGACAACCCCGCCGTGATCATCGATGGCGCGGAGCGCGTCATGCGGGGCGCTTCGTGTGCTAGCCCTGCCGATCGGGTGCGCGCAGCCGCTCGGACGAGAGGCACCCCTTCTACCCGCTATACCCACGGCGGCTTTCGCCTCGCGCGGCGCGCATCCCCCTGACGAGACGACCCTCGTACCCCGTTGACAGCGCACCCATCCTCTCGCACGATGCAGCCGAAGCGCGCAGAAGCGACACGTTGGCCCGTGTGGCGGAAGGCTGGCGCATCGGGATCCACCCTGATGACGGGGCGGTGAACCCGCCAAGCTCCACGCCATGCCGGGTCGCAACTGCGAACGACGTACCCCCGCTGCCCTAGCCGGCGCAACTCCCCCAGCCCTCCACCCATCATGACCACCCGTCGACGTCGAGCCCGTTCAAAGAGGAAGGCCAGAGCCCTTGTGCTTCTGGGGGGCGTGCTCCTCCTCGCTGTGTTGGCAGTTCTCCTCGTCCGAGACCAAGGACAAGCGGCCGACCCACGTCGAGAGACGGCGCAGAGGGGCACCTCCACTCCGCGCGGTGGCGAGGAGCCCGAGCAGCCTACGCGTGGAAGGGAGCCTCAGCGGGACGAGCGTCCGGGAGAAGACCCTCCCCCGGGATCGCGCCTGCCCCGGGACTTGCGACCCGCCAATGTCCTCACACGCGGGTTCACGCCCAACCCCCGGTCCTTCGAAGGACGCGCTGGCGGACCACGTGACGGCAGCCAGCTACGAGGGAACGAGCCCCACACGCCCTGCATCGGTCACTTCGCGAGTGAGCCTCAGCACACCCTCATCGTGAGAGAGGACATGCGCCTACGCATCGTGGCCCGCGCTCAGGAGGACCTCACGATCATGATCGAGCGAAGCACCGGTCAAGGGACGGTGCGTTGGTGCAACGATGACTTCGAAGGGCTAGATCCAGGGGTGGTCGAGAACTTCCCTGCCGGCCAGTACCAAGTGTTCGTCGGCACCTACGGCCGAGGCGCGAGCGCACCCTACACCCTGTCAGTCGAGCACTTCGAGCACACCAACCGACCGACAACGACACCCGGCCGCGTCACCATCACCAGGGATTCCCGACCCAACCCCGTGCACCAGAACGCGCAGGCTTCAGGAACCCGAGACGCGAGCACCTGGTTCGACATCTTGAGCGTCTTGGTGTGCCCTGGCTTCTTCCCGGACCAGCCGCAACACGAGGTCACCATCGCGCACCCCATGCACCTGCGCATGGTCGCCTCCCCCGAGAACGCTGGCGTCGACCTCGTCATGGTGGTAGACGGGCCCGGAGGTGCTGTCTGCAATGATGACTTCCAGGGCCTGGATCCTGGATTCGAGCGCTACATGGAAGCGGGCACCTACCGCGTAAGCGTTGGCACCTTGCAACGCTCTACCACCCCCCAGCCTTACCGCCTCACGCTTGAGCGCCTGCAGCAGTAGGAGCCCGCAGCGACAGGTGGGCCGGGTGCGTGAGCCTTGGCTCACGACAGAGAACCCCAGCGTCGACCCCAGCCAGTGCACGAGTCCGGCCATGAGCCCCAAGCGGATACAGCCTCGAGACGTCCTCCACGGCCGATGGCGCATTGAGCGGCTCATCGGAGAAGGGGGTATGGGGTACGTAATGGAGGGACGAGACGAGTTCCTCGGCCGACGGGTCGCCATCAAGACCATGCATCAGCATCTCTGCGACAACCCGCGGATCTTCGAACGCTTCCTCAGGGAAGCCCGTGCGATGGCGGCCATCGATCACCCCAACGTCGTGCGCATCTTGGATGCCTTCGACTGGGAGGGCTTGCCCGTCATGGTCATGGAGCACATCGACGGAGAGCCGCTCTCGGCCCTGGCCCGAAGAGAGCGGCCAATGAGGCCCCACCGTGTCGGCGCGCTCCTCCGCGGTGCCCTGCGCGGCCTCGCCGCCGCACACGCCCATGGGATCTTTCACCGGGACATCAAGCCTGACAACCTCCTGGTCGTCATTGACGCGACAGGAGAGTCGTCCATCAAGATCATCGACTTCGGGTTGGCTCATGTAGAGGGGCAGGAAGGGCACACGCGCCTCGGCAGCGCTGTCGGCACGCTGCGCTACATGAGCCCTGAGCAGGTCCGAGGCCAGGGCGATATCGACGCCCGCGCAGACCTCTACAGCCTTGGCACGCTGTGTTGGGAGCTCCTCGCCGGGAGGTATCCATGGAAGGATGTGCAAGACGATCTCGGCCTGCGAGAGCGTATCGTCACCACGCCCCTACCCCCCTTACCGCCGACCATCACTTCAGCGTGGGCGCTCTGGATCGAACGCATGACGGCCAAAGACCGGCAAGAGCGGCCGAAGGATGCCGCCGACGCGTATCAGTGCCTACCTCAGGACGCCCCAGACCCCGCGCCGCTCACTGCCCCGAATCCCACCGTGGCCGCGCCGCCAGACACCCTGCCTTCCGGAGCACCACGAGAGCGCAATATCGCGCATCACGCGTTCCAGCGCTGGGCCGCCGCGGCGCTCTCGCTCGCCCTGCTCCTGGCTGCCACGGGGAGCGCCCTGGGCGACGATGCCCCGCTGCTGACACGCACCGTCACCTACAGCGCCTGCGCAATCATCGCGCTGGAGATCGCCCTCGGCTCACTGCTCCGGCGCAAGGGCAGGCCATGACCAGCCAACACGACACCTCGACCTCGCCAAAGTCCGTCTGACGCTGGCGCCGCGCCAACCACAACGCAAAGATCAACAAAGAGCCCAGGGCAGCAAAGGACAACGCTTCCAGACACACCACAACCGAAGGCCTGTCTTGTTCCGCCCTCAACCCTTCGGCGCTGCCTTAGGCGCCTTTCGGAGGTTGACGACGCCCCGCCACAACAAGAGCGCTGGTATCACAAACAATCCCAGCTTGCGTCCGCTCTCCCGGTGGACGTTGACATCGCCAACAGCCTCACCACCACCACCGGCGGCAAGCAAACTCAACGCGCCCAAGAGCAACACTACACCGAAAATCAGATACAGCACGCCACGAACCTTGTTGTTCATCCCAATCCTCGCTCTGCGCATTGCCGGAACTCTGTCGTCGCACTCACGTAGTGATGAACCAGGCATTTCCGGATACGTCAAGGTGCTCACATCTCAGCCCATGGAACACGCTGATGCGTGATGCGCCCTAACGATCACACCCGACGCTGCGGAGCCCTCCTCGAAGGCACCCAGCCCATGCCACGGCCTTTGCCCTCACGGCGTCTCACCAGGTAGGGGCAGGTCTTGCACCAAGCGTAAACCAACGACGTGGCTGCGGGTACGCCAGTCGAAGGGTACACGGGCCGCAGCACGTACCTGGCCAGGCGGCGTGGTCCATGCGCCTCCCCGAACCACCCGAGACGCGGTCTGCGCATCGAACACGTCATCAGACGGGTCGCAGAGGCGGTCTCCCTCCCGCCGGCTCTCGCAAGCGATGGGCTCAAAGACGTTGATCGCCGTCGTGCTGTCCGACGCGACCCGGACATGCCACGCGTCGTGGACCCACTCCCAGACGTTGCCCAACATGTCATGAAGTCCCCAAGGATTCGCTTCCTTCGAACCCACCGGTGAGGGTCCACAGGTCTCTGCACCCGGCACACCCCAAGCGCGACAGTCGAAAGCGCCCAAGTAGTCGACAGCGCTGTTCCACCGGTACACGGCGATACGGTCCAAGCCTGGCAGCTCGGAGGGGGTGTCCCCTTGGGCTGGATTCGTCCCGCGCCACGTTCCCCCAATGGTACCCGCTCGCGCGGCGTACTCCCACTCGGCCTCGGTCGGCAGCCGAAAGCCGTCGCATAACCGCTGGTCCGGCATCCCGAAGCGGCGCTCCACGCGCGCGGCTCGGGGCCCACCCGTGCCATGGTTGCCTGCCGCCCTGACCTCAATCTCAGGATCAAGGCTCCCGTCAGCCCATCCTTCGGACTGTTGAACGCCGTCGCGAACTTCGTACTCGACCCGATAACAGGGGCGGAGCGCCAACCCTTCGCTCAAGGCGTTCGCGAAAAGCACTGCGTCCACCCAACTCACGCGGAGGACGGGGCAGCTCTCTCCGCAGTCCGGATACGACGTAGGGTTGCGTGCGGTGACGGACATCCACTCACCGACGGTGAGGGGATGAACCTGCATACGAAAGCTGCGCGCGCCGAACTCCACCCGTCGCTGTCCCTCGCTCGCCGCGTCCCGGTCAGGCTCTGTGGCCGGGGACCCCTGCAAGAACGAGAGGGGCTTCGTCCCAGGCCCTTCGCCCAATACCAGCGTCACCCAGCGCTCCGAATCCGGAGCAGCCCAGGCCAGGTGGCTCGGGGTCGCCCTGTGCACTTGGGGGCTGTCCACTCCCCGGGCCCCAAAGGGCCAGAGACGCCCACAGCCGAAGAGTGACTGTGCAGCGCACAGAATCACGATCACTGTCATGGCGACGCTCCGCTCCCGGCGAGACGTCCTACTGCACTCCATCATGACCTCCTCCTCTCGCAGCGCCCAGGCTGCGGCCCCCCAACACTCTGTGCAAAGGGGCCAAGGTTGGCGCGCCTAATCCAAACGCCGAAATGCGCTCACCCTGTCACGAAAGTTCGCTGTCCCTCGATACATCTGCGAAGACGGTGGCGGCTGCTCTCTGAGCATCATGCGGTAGGCACAGGAACGCTCGCGCGAGGGAGGGTGTGTGCTCGCACCGCGCTGTAGCTCTCGCTCGAGCTGCCCCGCGAGGCCTTCGCGCTGCGGGCCGCGTCGCCGCTCCTCCGCGCTGGCGATCCGATCCCAGGCGCGCTCGACCCGGAGGTTGCTGTAGCCCAACTGGTTCAAGCGCACATAGGAGTAGGCGTCCGCTTCCATCTCCAGCTCTCGTTGGTAGACGCGGCGTTGGATGCTCAGGAGATTCACCACCGACAATCCGGTGTTCGCGTCACCCGGGAGAATGCCCATCTGCTCCATAAGCTCCGCGACCAGAGCTCCATGCCGCATGTCCAAGTGTCCGAGCTCATGTCCGAGCACACCGATGAGCGAGGCCTCGTCGACCACCAAGTCGCCGTTCCGCATCAACCCCCGGGTGACGTAGACGAACCCCCCCATCGTGACGAAGGCGTTCGACTCATCCATGTCCACGTAGTAGAGCCGCAGGGGGATCTCGCGGCTCAGGCGCATGGGCTCGAGCGCATCCAGCAAGTCCCGAAGGTAGGCCTCCACCTGGGGATCGCTCAAGAGTCGGATGCCACCCGACGAGGCATTCTGGAGAGCCCGGTGGATGGCCTCACCGTACTCAATCTCCCGCTGGGGGCTGAGGCGCGTGCTCTGCGCCCGCACACCCCCAAAGATGGCCCCCGCGCCGCGCTGCAAGGCCCCCACCAGCGATGGAGGATCCTGACAAGGTGCTTGGTCTTGGGCCACCCGCTCCCAATCCTGGCGCCTGTCCACATCTCGAGCCCGCGATGGGTCCAGGCGACGCTGCGGCGCGGGCACCTCCGACGGCCTAGGTTCGGGCCTCGATCCTGGCGTAGGAAGCGCAACACGCCTCTCACCCCTATCCCTGTCTGCCGGCTCTCTCCCTCCCTGGGGCGCTGGGGTGGAGGGCGACTCCGGACGCCGCACGTCACCATCTGAACCCCCACGCTCGCTCCCTCCCCCAGAGGACGGTGACGACGTAGGTTCCGCGCGCCTCGCCGCAGCCGAGGCGGGGGGTTCTCTGTGGGGACCCCTCTCCGATCGCGCAGGGTGCTCACCGCCATCACGGATCAGGAGGACCGTGCCTACCACCAAGAGCCCTACGCCTATGGTGAGCATCGTCAACTGCTGCATGCGTCTCGACCTCTTGTTGGCTCGTGCCATACCCACCTCTTCATCCTATGGGGCGACCTCGGCGAGGTCGACCTGGTCGCTCACCCTAGCGCTGCACGTGCAGGCGCGCGTGCGCATAGATCACAGCCTGTCTCGTCTCAACACGCTCACCCAACAAGCTCACCCGGCCCAGCTCCCCAAGCTGTACGTCTTCCATGCGCAGCGCTTGCTGGAGCATTTCCGTCGCACGGTCACCCAGCACCGCCTCCCCAGGCATCATCGCACGGACAAGGCAGAGAGGTCGGTTCGCGTCCTGAAGCTCGAGATCCTGCGCAACCACCTCGACACCCTGAGTCCCTCGGCGGAAGGTCAACGCCGCGCTCATGGTTGCCCAGCCACAAGGCCAACGGTGCCGCAACACGACCATCTCCATCTTCGTCTGATCACGCTCCGTCTCCAGGCTGCGCAAGCGGACCCTGTAGGGCCCGCCCGCTGCACCGTTGCGACGAAAACCGGACGCCCCGTGCACACGCAGCGCATGATCACTCAGGGCGAGCGCGCCAAGCTCATGCAGTGCGACCGCGACGGGCAGCTCGGCGGTGAGGGTCGGCGGAGGGAGCGCCGGCAGGCGCGGCACCTCTACCGCAGACGCCTGCAGGACGATGTGCAGCAAGTTTGTGTCACGGATGGCCTCGAGACGCAGCGGCTGGAGATCAATCTGAAACTCCTCCACCCGCAGCGGAGGGATGCGTGCGAGCACGACATCCATGCCCAAGATGCGCTCCAGCTCCTGCCTTGCTCGCGCCTGCCATTCCGAGAGCACGGCCCCGGTGCCAACAAACCCCTCGATACCAACCTCCACCACCGTAGCGGCAGAGAGGCGGCTCTTCAACTCCACGGTCCCACCCGCGCCATGCACCATCTCTAGAGGGAAATCCATCACCGCGAAGAGGCTCGGCGCTACGGTGGCAAAGAGCCCACCTCCGGGCGCCTCCATCGTGAGGCGAACCCGAGCCATCACAGCGCTCGATGCGCTCCCGCGCTCTGCGCCGACCGCGCTCTGCGCCGGAGCAGCCCTCAACTCCACACGGGAGAGGCGCAGCTCAGGTACTACAGCGGCCGCCGCTCGTCCGATGCCCGGCACCCACTCCAGCGTACGGCGCATCGGGGCGGCCAACTCTTGCACGAAAGGTTGCAACACCCGAACAAGGGCTTCTTCGTGCAGAAAGATGGAGAGCTCTAACGGGGTGTGCTCCTGCGCTGACGCAAAGAGCCTGTTTCCCCACAGACGCTCCACAGCATGGCACGCCGCCCGGCTGAAGGCCTGGGGCAGCAGCAGCACCAACACCAGCCCCAGCGCCCCAGCGGCGAGCACCAGTCCCTTCTGTCGCTTCTTCATCGATCTTCACCCGGTGGAACGCACCCTGGAGCGCCAACCAACACAGACCTGTACCTCTGCCACTCACGAAGGCAGCGGATCGCGCCACAGGAGCACCCCTCCGACCGCGATCAAGAGACCCACCACCATCGCTGCCAAGAGGCCCCAGAGACGCAATAACGCCTCCCAAGAGATCGCGTGGATGCGCGTCGTCCGTGGGTAGCCAGGTTGCAGGCTCTCGGGGAACACCTCGTGCACGCGGTGCCGCTCCCAGTCATGGCTGAAAACTTCCGCGCTCCGGCTGCCGCGCGTCGGACCAAGCGTTCGATCCAACGCCGTGATCGGCTCGCCCTGAAGCAGCGCGGTACAGAAGGTCGCGCAGGTCAGAGACGACCACGTACGCCGGGCCATCTCGTCCTCGGCCCAGACGTAATGCACTACCTTGTCCTGGCCGACCTCCCGAGACAGATTGGCCATCCGGCCTGCCGAAGAATCCACCAAGCGGTGCCAACGTGCGCAGAGTGCGTCCTCGGCGTAGGGCTGCTCTCCGTCTGCGCTCGAATCGGCTCGCTGCCGGAACTCTGGGCGACCACCTTCGCCCGTCTCCACATCTGGCATGACACAACAGACGCTACGAGGATCGCTCCCCCGGGGTCGGTAGGTCTCGGCAAACTCCGGCCGAAGGCCCGCCTCCGTGAAGCACAGGCGGGCGACGTCCTCCGTGGTCTCGTCCTCGTGGACCACATGCATCATCGCCTCAAAGCCCCAACGGGCCACCGTGAGCGCCGCCAGCCCACGAACCACGTCATCCTGCTTGTAGGCGGGGTACATCAACCCGCCCAGCACGATCTGCGGGATCAGCAGGATGGGAACCAAGGTCACCGCAGCCTCACCTGAGCGCACCAGCGCCGAGAGCACCAGACCCATGCCAAGCCCGGCCCACGAACAGAGGATCAGCGTCAACAGGAGCGGCAAGAAGGGACCTGGTAGGTCCAAGAAGAGCAACACCACCGTCAGGAGCACCAGGCACTGCGCTACGCAGATACTCCCGAGCACAAAGAACTTCGAACCCACGTAGGCGTCTATGCGGAGGTTGACCATCCGCTCCCGAAGGTAGATCGCCTGCTCACCCACAATCTCACGCGCCGCGTTCGAGCACCCAAACCAGATCGCGGACGCCACCAAGAGGAAGAGCGCCGCTGCCGTGCTCTCCAGCGTCGAGAACGCTGAAGTCAACGCGCCAAGGGCATCCCACCGGCCCAACCCCTTCTGGAACACCAACCCCATCACCACCGCGATGATCGGCGCCTGCGCGAAGAGGATGGCGGTATTCACCTTGTCGCGCATCTTGATCGTGGACGTGCGCTGCGCGAGCGTCATGAGCTGGCCGAAGAGCTCAGCTTCTCGACCGCGCCGAGCCTTCTGGGAGGACGTGGGGGGCAGCTTGCCCTCCCGCTCCTTGACGAAGGTGTCATGGTACTTCGACGAGGTGTAGGCGCGCTCGCGGGCTTCCGCCGCGCGAACGACCAGCGCCTTCCCGTTCGCCTGCTCCAACGCCTGTTTTCGCTCCTTCGCCAGCGGCTTGAGGGCCTGACCGGGATCTTGCAGAAGCACGGGATCGACATCGTCGTCGGCGTCGACACCGTTGAGGAAGGTGATGGAGTCCGGGTACGCAGGGCCGTAGTAAACCAAACGGCCCTCGAAGAGGTACACCACGTTGTCCATCAGCCGATAGGCCGAGAGAGAGGGCTGGTGGATGGTCAAGAGGATCGTCCGGCCCTCGTCTGACAGCTCCCGCAGCAGCCGCATCACCTCCAGCGTGTCTTCCGACGCCAGCCCAGACGTCGGTTCGTCCAAGAAGAGCAGCGAGGGCTCGGTGAGCAGCTCTTGCGCGAGATTGACGCGCTTTCGCTGGCCCCCCGAGATGCCTTTGTTCAGCGCGTCGCCGATCAGGGTGTGCTTGGTCCCCGCAATCTCCAGCCGGTGCAAGAGCTTGTCGATGCGCGCGTCGATCTCCCGCTCCGATGTGTCCTCCGGAAGGCGCAGACGTGCCGTGTAGTAGAGCGCCTCGTACACCGTCAGCTGCGGATAGACGATGTCATCCTGGGGGACATACCCGATATCCCCCTGGAAGGACTCGTAGCTCTCATAGAAGTCACGTCCGTTGATGAACGCCTGGCCGCCCGTCGGCGGTATGTAGCCATTCAATGCTTGGAGGAGCGTGGTCTTGCCGGCCCCCGAAGGGCCCATCAACCCAACAAACTCCGTCGGATAGATCGTCAGCGAGACGTTCTCGATCAGTGTCTTCGGCGCCCCCGTCTCCCGGTCCTCAACGACGACCTGGACACCCTTCGCCTGCAAGGTCAAGGGCCCATCGTAGGACTTGACGCGAACCTCCTGACCGGGGCTCAGGTGCAAGCGGTAGCTCCCCAACGACACCTCGTCGTCGGGCAGTACCAAGGTCCGCTTCGTGATGCGCTTGCCGTTGACGAAGGTCCCGTTGCTCGATCCCATGTCCTTGATGTACACGCCTGCGGGGGTGATGCTCACCTCCGCGTGGACCCGGGAGACCATCGGAGCGTCCAGCTCTATAGCCGCCCCTCCACCCTTGCGGCCCAGCGTGTGGGTGCCCTCGGTCGGGAGCGACATCGCCTCCGCGGGCTGCATCTTCCGCTGCAGCTCTTGGACCACCATGGACATCGGCAGACGCATGGGGCCGAGGTAGAGCACGTCCTTCTCGCTCACCACGGCTTCCGGGACCTTGACATCCCGCGTGTTCACATAGAGGCCATTGCGCGAGCCGAGATCACGCACCCTGTACAACCCTCCCGAGGCCGCGGGCTCGATCTCTGCGTGCTTGGAGGAGACGCGCGTCGCCTCCTGCCCTCCGCCCAGACGATTGACGGGGATGTCACACGAGGGGTCACGTCCAAGCGTGAAGCGCTTCCCGGCGCCCTTCCACGCCTGCAAGCGCTGGTCGACCGCCACCTGCGCCCCTCCCGGATCACGGAAGGTCTGCGGCCGGTAGGGACGACGAAAAGTCTGTGGCGAGGTCAGCTTCGCCAGCAGCTCGGGGGTCACCCGGATGTAGAGCCGCTTGCCTAGCTGCATACGGTAGTTGAGCATCAAGCGAAGCGGCGCCCCTGGCAGGACAGCCTCCACCTGCCGGTGGTGGATCCATGTCCCATTCGAACTGCCGAGGTCCTCCACATAGTAGGACGCATCATCAGCGCTATAGAAGACCCGACAGTGCACGCCAGACACCGAGCCATCCTCGACGACGACATCACAGCGCTCGGGATCGCGTCCAATCACAATGGAGTACGGGTCCATCCACTCCGTCATCTGAACCTCTCGTAAGAAATCGCCTGCTCCCCAAACACAGCACCCTCCTCCCCTACGACCCCAACACCACAACCCGCCCACTGGAGCGTGAGCGGCCCACCCGGAAGGGCGCCTTCACCACCCCCAGCGTCACAACCACGCACTACCGTCCTGTCTGCGGGGGCCTGATGCATCGGAAAGTCTCGTAGTGTTTCGGTCTATTCGACCAGGGTGTCTGAGGCTGGGGCTGGCGCTGGGGCTGAAGCTGGGGCTGGGCCTGGGGCTGGCGCTGGGTCTTGCGCTGGCGCTGGGCCTTGCGCTGGGTCTTGCGCTGGCGCTGGGCCTTGCGCTGGGTCTTGCGCTGGCGCTGGCGCTGGGGCTGAGGCTGGGCCTGGGGCTGAGGCTGGGCCTGGGGTTGAGGCTGGGGCTGAGGCTGGGGCTGGCGCTGGCGCTGAGGCTGGGCCTGGGGCTGAGGCTGGGGCTGAGGCTGGGGCTGAGGCTGGGGCTGAGGCTGGGGCTGAGGCTGGGCCTGGGGCTGGCGCTGGCGCTGGCGCTGGCGCTGGCGCTGGGCCTGGGGCTGGGGCTGGCGCTGGGCCTGGGGCTGGCGCTGGGCCTGGGGCTGGCGCTGGGCCTGGGGCTGGCGCGGTGCGCGGATCTACAAGATCTCTCGCTTGCTCCAGTAATCCGCGCGTCGAGTGATCCTCACGCACCTCCGCTGGCTTGTCAGCTCCTTCTTCTTCCGATCCGCCGCGGGGCTCCAAGGCTTCCGGTTGTTCCTGGGGCACACCCATACCCCGGACACTCTGTTGGGGGCTCTCTGCAGGATCCCGACCCTCCCGGCTGGTGACGACGAGCAAGAGGACCAACAAGACGACGATGGCTGCGATGGAAGCGAGGATCAGCTTGGTGGGCGTGCCGCGCCGTCGGCGAGCACCGAGGCGTGGCTCGTCGCCACTCGGGTGGGTCGGACGTGGGCCGCTATGCGGACCCTGCGGGCTGTGCGCCATGGGAGGTCGCCGTGAGGGCTGCGGACCCTGTGCTGGGGGGCCCAAGGCGGGAGCTGCGACATCCCGCGCGGCAGCCCCCTCCTCGACGAGGCGCCGCGCCTCCGTGAAGAAGGCGTCGCGGCTCATCGGCTTCAAGGGCGGCGTGTCCCGAGCCACGCAGACGGTCACGTTGTCATCTGCGCCCCGTTCCTTGGCGAACTCGATCAGCACCTCCACAGCGTCGCGCGCGTCCAGCGACCGGAGCGCGAGGTCGATCACACGATCCGGCACCATGCCGGTCAGACCATCGGAGCAGAGCAGCCACGCGCAGGACGCGGCAGGCCATGGCTGGTCCCCGTTCCTGTCGACCCGAACGTTCGGGCGCCCAATGGCCTGACTGAGCACGTTGGACTCGGGGTGCCCCTCGGCCTCTGCCGCCGTGATCAAGCCCTCCGCGACCATCCGCATCACGCGCGAGTGGTCCGTGGTCACCCGCTCGGTGCGGCCGGTGACCGAGAGGTATGCCCGGCTGTCACCGACGTGCACCACCCAGGCTCCGGCTTCATCAATCGCCAAGGCCACCACCGTACATCCCATGCCTCGGCGGCCCTGGGCTGCGGCATGCTCGATGACCGCGCTGTTGCTCTGGAGGACGACCTCCTCCAGCGCATCCAGCGCCGAGTGGCCCGCGGCTCGCAAGGCTCCGTAGCCCTCGACGATGCCGTGACACACGAGGTAGGATGCGATCTCGCCAGCAGCCTCTCCTCCCATACCATCGGACACAACGAAGACGCATCCATGACCAGCGGTTGCGTCGGTGTCGAGGAAGCTGAAGGCGTCCTCTTGGTTCTCTCGAACGACCCCTAGGTCGCGACCCATAGCGTAACGCCAGGGCCCGATCACGCCTGCGATCAGCAGGTTCGCGTTGACGTCGCTCATCCTATCCTCCGCAGACGAAAGCTCACTCGGTTGGCCAGCCCGATCTCCGTCTCTGGCGCCACGCGGTAGACGACGCCTTTGGCCAAACGGGTACCCGCCACCCAGGTCCCATTGGCGGACACATCGCGCAGGAAAAAGGCCCCCTGGCTGACCCAGCACGCGACGTGGTCAGACGAGATGCGCCGCGCCGCGTCGTCGCCAAGTGCTTCGAGGCTGAGCGGGATGGCTACGATGCCATCGTCGGCCCAATCGGGAGGGACCACCGGGGCGCGTCCGAGGATGACCTCCCTACTGGTCACATCGATCGTCTGCACGCCGGGGCTGAGGGAGTGGAGCTGCCACCTCGCGGCCTCGAAGTCCCACCCGGTGCGGACCTCCACGGGAAGCTTGGTTCCATGGACAGCGATGTGGAGGACCTCCATGTAGGGGACCGACTGCACGCTGTCCAAGGGCACGCGACCTAGCCAGACGGTCCGCGCGCGGTTCCCTGGTCTTACCTCGACGCTGTGGACTGAGCTGTCGAAACGCACCTGAAAGTCGGCCTCGCGCGGACCTACACCCAGCAACCCGTGCACGGGATCCAGCCGCACAGGCGTCCATTCGTGCAGCGGAATTGCTAGGGCGTGCGGTCTCTCTCCTGTCGCCAAGGCGACCAGGTGGGGACCTCGCTCCGAGGCAGACTGGCTTCGGAGCAGCGCAAGCGGTGGGCGTGATTCAGTGGGTTCCGGCCCCGGGATAGGCGCAGCCGCATGCGTCTTCTCTTGCACGTGGGTCTTGGGCAAGCCACCTGGAATACCGCGCGGTGGGTCCCAACGGTCAGACACTGCCCACGGCCCCGAGGGCGAGGGGTCCGCCTGTGTCCGGGGGGCTGCCTGTGTCCGTTCGTGAGCACTCACTGCCCTGCTTTCAGCGACGCTTCGATCTACGGGCCCGCCATCGGATCCCCAGCTCCCCCCTGCCCAATGGCCACGACTGCCCTCGTCCACGAGTGTCGGTCCAGACTCCCCCTGGCTAGCGCCCCGGCCCAACTCCAATGCGGTGGGCGTGGCTTGGTGCGCGCGGGCCCTACCTTGCACACCACCATCCGACGGAGGCGACGTATCCCAGGTTCTCGATCCGTACCCCTGGGTGTCCCCATCCTCGTCCTCATCGTCTTCGTCTCGGTACCAGAGCACCCCGAGGACCAGGAGCACCACCGCTCCAGCCCCGAGGGCTCCATAGATGAGCCAGTTCTTGCGCCCCGCGTCGTCTTCGCAGCCCTCTTCTCCATCATCGCAATCATGAGGTGCGTTCCGGCCCCCAGTCGTCGAAGAAGCACCGTTGGTGCCGTTGGTGCCTCCCGACATGACATCGGCATCCTCATCGGGCCGTTCCTCAGGCCGAACTGGTCGTACGGGCGGGCCAGATGTGCACCGCGTCGATCCCGCAGCCTGACAGAGCAAGGCTTGCCGCGAACACGCGACCAGGCTGGCGTTAAGGCTGGATGGCGCGGCCGTTGCCGCAGAGCCTGTGGTCGTGACGTGGCTGGTGATCAGCTCCACGAGCTGAGAATCACTGCCGACCTCCACCGCAACGCAGCCGCTTCGCACCCATCGCACCGCGCCCACACGCCGCAAGAGCAGCCGGAGGGACTCCGTGACGTCTTGGCGGGATGCTCGGCCGGCAATGTCCAAGTGCTCGCCGTGGGTCGTCTGCGACAGAGCCCGCAAGATCGCGAGGTGCTGCAGCGACACCACACGACCCGGCGGCGTTGAGTCCACGATCAAGACTGAGATCGGCACACCGGCTTGCAGCGCGCTCGCCTGCAGATGCTCGATCCCACGCACGCGACACGCCTGAACAAGATCCGGGTGATCGCCCTCACAAGACTCGTCCTCCCCGTCCGTGATCACGAGAATCTCCCGATGCGTGCCACTCCGCAGGTCTTGCGCCACCGACTCCAAGGCGGACCCGATCGTGAGGTAGATGGGGGACTTGCTGTGTCGATGGCGTGCATCCATCCCCGCCCTCACACCCGCGCAAAAGGCGCCACGGTCCCTGGTAGGCGCGACGATCTGCGCGCCACGGTCTTGAGCGCGCACATCTCCAATGCGCCACGCGCTCAAGTTCACACCCGCGGGCAGGACGTTCGGCGCGTTGACGACCTCACAGACGATGTCCGCGAGATGACGCCACGCCTCTCCAGGCATGGTCGCGTCCAAGACCAGCGCGATGTGGGATGGATCGCTCTCACTCTGCAAGGCGTGGGTGGGCGAAGGGCCGCGCCCCTCGCAGGGGTCATCAGCGCAGCTCAAGACACCCAACTGGCGTTCCGCGACGAGCGCGCGGGACTCTCCAACCAAGGGACCGGATGTGGGCTGGTTGCCATCCAGCGAGCGAACCAAAACCCGCAGATGGCCCTCCACCTGCGGCGGGAGAACGCTGATCGCGCGCACGTACTCAGCCCGCGCCTCCATGGGGGCGAGGAGCGTAGCGGTCGCGATCACCACTGCGAGCCCGACCCACCTCGTGGTTACGGGGCGGCCCACGCCCGAACGCCAGGCTTCTTGAGACTGCATCCTATTCATCGGTACATCCCTCGCATCTTGCCCACCTCTGGGGGGCCCTTCGCATGGCATCCGGCACGTACCCGCCCGGCGGGCTAGCGACCCAACCCCCTTCAGCACGGAAGCCATTCCACAAGACCTCATCGTCGAACCATGAACACCCAAGCGCTGTCAAGGACGCCCACCGCGCGACCGGCGCGTCACAAGAGGGCAGGGTGTGCGCTGCGATCCACATCATCCGGTAGACCTGAGGCTCGACGCGCCAACAAGCTCGAACGCGATTCCAATGCCCGCGTCCGCGCCAAGCCAAAGACGCACCCCGCTGAGCACCTCAAGGTTCAGCTCGTGACGCTGCTCCACGCGCACACAGTGGCCCTCTCCAGCGTCGACATAGACACCGTTCGTCGAGTTGAGGTCGTGGATCAGGAGGGTCGTAGGCGTCAGGAGCAGCATGGCATGCAGACGGGAGATCGAAGGGTGCTGGATCACGACGTGCGCTGGCGTGTCCCTACCCAAAACCAAGGGAGAGCGCCACACCCCCTCCAACGCGACGTCCGGGCTCAGGCGCATTCGATCACCCTGCACCACCGCCGGACGCCCTGACGCCCCTTGCATCCGAAAAGCACGCGCGGAGCCCCCAGCGACATCTTCGTCGAGGAGGCAATCCCCATGCAGAAAGAGGGGCACGACCTCCGGAATGGACCACCATAGACGGAGCAGCGCGTGATGCCGCGATCCAGGCGATCCGGTCTCCATCGTCATCGGCAGGTACCACCGGCGGTCTTGGTGCTCTGGCTCACGCTCCGGCGGCACCTCCGTAGCCGGCCCAGTGCCCGCGAAGCCCGCGAGCAGCGGAAAGAAGGCCTCAGCGAATTGCGCCGCAGAGGCAAATCGTTCCAAGGGATCCAAAGAGAGCGCCCGCTGAAAAAAGGGCTCGAACACTGCGTAGGGCGAGGCCCGCAGCGCCCTGATCCACGTAGGCGCGAAGAAGGCCTGAAGCGCCGCTCGGTCTGCCATCAGGAGATTCGAGGCCGTGGCGTCAAGCATCGGAGGGAAAGGGTGTGCACCAACGAGCAGCTCATGGACGAGGACAGCGAGCGCAAAAAGATCGGCGTCCGGCCCGACGCCGCTGGGGTTGAGCGCCTGCTCTGGTGCGATGTACGCAAGGGTGCCGAGAGGACTGGCGTCCGTCGTGAGGTTAGACCCGTAAACCCTCGCGATGCCAAGGTCGGCGATGCGGAGAGCCCCGGCATGATCCAAAAGCAGATTCTGCGGCTTGATGTCCCTGTGCACCACATGCGCTGCATGCAGCGCCGCCAAGCCCTCCAGGGTCTGGTCTACCAGCTGCCACACCATGCTCGGATGACCGGAGAACTCCTGCCAACGCGTCGCCACCGACCCACCGGACATCAGCGGCATCACGATGCCCACGGCCCCATACCAGAGCCCAACATCCACCAAACCGAGCAGCCGTGGATGCGACGCGAAGTGTCGCATCAAGTCGATCTCACGCTCCATGCGCTGCGCGACGGCGCGGCTGACGTTGTGGCGGGTGATCTTGAGGGCGTAAGGACCATCCCCCGATGGACCATACACCGCGTAGACCAACGCGGTAGCACCCTCTCCCAAGGGAGGAGCGCCCGGCATCAAGGAGTAACCTGCATCCACCAAGTCTCGCATCGTATCCTCACCCGCTCACGACCGCTCGCTGCGCACAGCGGGGCGCGACACACGCTGCCTGTCCCAGCATCGTTCAGCCCTCCCGGAGCCCTCCCGTGCGCGCTAGCCACACGCCGTGGAACATGGCGCTCACGTCGGGCCCTGCCCCTCGCCGGAGGGCAGGTCGGCTGACACGAAGGTCCAGCGCGTAGAGCCGAAGCCTACCGTCGCATAGGGCGGGACCTCCGTCGTCGCGTAGATTCGCTTTCCGTTGATCGTGCTCGGGTTGGCTGCCTCCGGCCGCGGCATCAACAACGCCCCCTCAACCTCACAGACAAAGTTGCAGGCCAAAGAGCTCACCGACGGATCCTCGATCACAACCTCATTCGTGAAGTCTCGGCCGACACGGTTGGAGCCCGAGCGTAGAGTGTGGCAGTGGAAACGGTCCTCCGAGATCAACCAACCTGCGATCCTCCGCGTCGGCTGCACCCCCTTGGGTGGCGACGAAACCTCCGCACTACGTCGTCCCATGGGTGGGCTGCCCGCTGGCGCAGGGAACCCCGAGCGAGCGACCCCGCCATCAGGGACCATCGCCGCCCCGTCGGTCACCCCCTCCACCACTGTTCCAGCGGCACCCCGACCTCCGCCGTAGCCTCCAGGCGACCCTGCCACGCCCTTCAATGCGGTTCCCGCCGACACATGCTGATCACGGTAAGGCTCTCCAGTGCCAAAATCGTCGACAATGGTGGCATCCCGCCTCGCCGAAGCGGGTGCCGGACCAGCGACCGCGGCTCCCTGCGGCCCACGGTGGGCTGCCCCCCCCATGGCAGGCCGACCGCCTGGGGGGAAAATGCCCGCCCCAGCCATCGCTGGCGGCGGCGGAGGCGCGTAAGACTGCGACCCGGAGGTTCCATCAACGACGGTACCCGTCCCGGCAGGCGCGGTACCGCTGTCGTCGCCCTCAAGAATCGTTCCGGTCTTGCCTCGTGTAGCCATCCTCTACCTCATCGGACGTTGGTGTTACCGTGACGGAGCGCCTCGACGCCCCACAAGTGCTCTCTCCGCCGACCCCGTGTCACAGGCCTGACAGAGGTTAAGCATGCATCATGACCCAAGCCCTGGCAAGCGAGAGCCACGCGACCGAAGGGCCCCATGACTAGGCCTACACGACTTGCCTTGCACTCCTCATACACCATGCTCCACATGAACATCATGAAACCATATATGATATTCTGAACGCATTCTTGACATCACGCAACACGAGGCGGCGGTGCCACACGGCGCCGTGGTCACCTAGCCGCCGCGCAGGCCCGCGAATGCGAGGTGGCGCGCATCATGGCCAACACCGTCCAACACCTCGTTCCCGCGGATGTTTTGACCATCCGACACAACGACGCCGGGCAGCCTGCCGACCCTCCACAGACCCACCCCCTCTTCACCATCGACTACCGCATCTTGCCCTACGTCAGCGCTTACTCCGACGAGTTCGTCCTCTACTCTCGGGAGGCGGACGCAGACCGATCCAGCGGCGCGCCAACGGTCTACGTCGGGCTCGTCTACGTCTTCGACATCCGCATGACGCTTCCGGACCGATCGGCTTCCACCTCCCTGTCGGTCAGCGTGACCCCCCCGCACAGCTTCTCCGTGCGGACCGTCGGCCACAGCCGCTTCGCTGCGCCCAGCGACTCCAGCGTCTACGGCGCGATGGTCACCGCGGCGTTCGGCAGGCTCTCGCAGGAGCTCGCCAACGCGCTCTTCCTGCCGGGAAGCCCCAGCCACCAACGCCTCGCCGAGGGTCTGCCCTGAGCCAAAGCCGCCTCCCCTGGCAGGGCCCACGCACGTCGAGGCGGGTTGCCTCGCTTGTCCCTCGGGCCAGAGCGGCGTAGCATCACGGCGATGCGCGAATCGCGGCACCCGCACGAGCAGCGCGGCGACGCACGACCCAACACCACTCCGCACCAGGACCCACGCGATGCGATTGCATGTCGGCGACATCATCCACGGTCGCTACCACGTCGACCAGATCCTCGGTGAAGGCGGCATGGGCTATGTCGTCACTGCCATGGACGCCGAGCTCAGGCGACGCGTCGCCATCAAGTCCCTCCACCCGCACATGGCGGCTCACCCGCAGATCTATCGCCGCTTCGCGAGCGAGGCGCGGGCCCTCGCCAGCATCGCAGATCCGCACGTCGTCCAGATCTACGACACCTCCTCCTGGCAAGGGCTCCCGCTCGTCATCATGGAGTACGTCGACGGCACACCCCTCGGCAAGCTCCTGAGCCGCACACCGAACCTCCCCTTAGCGCAGGTGTGCGACATCCTCGAGGGGACCCTCAGGGGTCTCCACGCGGCGCATGCGAGAGGCATCATCCACCGAGACGTCAAGCCGGACAACCTCATGATCGCGGCGGGCCCTGGCGGCCGCCCCCACGTGAAGCTCTTGGACTTCGGAATCGCGCGCATCGAGTACGACCCGCGTATGACCTACGCCGTGGGGATGCTCGGGACCCTCCGCTACATGAGCCCCGAGCAGATCCGCAACCCGGCACACGTCGACCTCAAGACCGACCTCTTCAATGTCGGGCTCATCGCCTGGGAGCTGCTCGCAGGGCGTCCCCTCTGGGAGCAGCTGCCCCATGGCGACGATTTCCAGTTTCGCCGGGCCCTCCTTGAAGAAGAGCTCCCCCCCCCCCCCCCCCCCCGTC
>ERZ869909.211-NODE-211-length-86788-cov-9.100368_pt1 | contig 86788 bp, 61 predicted proteins | sample MGYA00520892_ERZ869909 | MGnify/ENA primary metagenome ERZ869909 (study PRJEB32215, sample SAMEA104723947) | bioreactor metagenome | biome: bioreactor; feature: anaerobic bioreactor; material: water | place: China | collected 2015-03-12 ...
AACACATTACATATTACGAACAAGGATTTATTAAAGACATATACAAATAAAAAATGTTAATAAATTACAGCCTTTTCTCTTCCACCAACATCCAATGAATTGGAAAACCGGGCTTTACGCTGCATGCCCTTGCTGTTGTTTGCCAACTATCACAGCAACCAAAGCCTCACAATAGATAAAGAATGAATTTATACAAGGCAGAAGGCAGCCCTGTAGCAATCATAAAGCAAAGAGAAGGTTAAGCTTCAGGGTGAGATTGTCTTTTTTCTCGGGCATAGCATAGGCACCGTAGCGCCACAACACTTCAATGCCAGGGGTCACTCCCAACACAACCCTTCTGACCCATTGCTGAGGGAGGATTCGGTTGATTGCCACACCCGACTCAAAGTACCCTTTGGGATAGCTTTTCACGGGCACAAAAAGATGATTTTCCTTGTTTCGGAGGCTACCCCAACCGGCCGAACCCACAAGCACCAGTTCAGGAGTCCAGGAGGAGGTTCGAAATAACAAGCTACGGAAATTGTGCTGAAAAAACACATGGAAGTATCGGTCTGACACAAACTCATTCATAAACATTGTGCCGAAGCTAAAGGGAGCTGCCAGCATCCCAGAACGATCGGCTGCCCTTGCAGAGAACAACAGGGGCCAGGGCAAGCCCGCATTGTCTGCCCAACCTGCCTCCACCAACCAGTATTGCTGACCAATGAGTGCAATGGGGTAATCCCAGGTAAGTTGTCCTTCGGTTTTCCAGTAATCGAAATCACCCTGGCGCACCTGCCGGGAACCCCTTACAAGATTTAAAGAGAGCACCGGCCATCGCGATGGCAGGGAAATGGTCCTCAGGGGAGTATTCATCATCTGTTCGCCCCATGCAAACCTCAGCTTAAGGGCAGCCTGCGCAAAATGAAATTGCCGAACCGGCTCACCGTATCCAGGCCCAAGGAAAGCATATTCATCGGTCCACCATACCTGACCCTCACTGGCTTCTATTTCCGCACGCAGGTATTTGCGCATCAGTTGCCAGGAGGCATAAACACGGGTCTGCCTGGAGTAATCGCGCGTGCCTGCATACAGGTCGCGCACCAGCTCGTTGAGGCTCAACACACCCCCTTGTTTAAACTGCGTCACACCACGTTCATGCAAATCGAAGGAATGTCCTCCTCCCAGTCGCAGATCTGCCGATGGCAGCAAAACCCATTCGCCAAAGTATCCATACTTGCTTTTTCGATCGCCGCTGGCCCAGGCCCAATGCCCTCCGGCCACTATGCGGCGCGAAAACCTGCGGTTGGTGGCACCTCCAATACCCAGGCGGTGCCGCTCAAACTGGTTGTACCGGTAGAAATCGGTAATGCGCAGACTAATGCCTCCCAGGGGCACTTCACCAAACAACAAAGGCTCCGCCAGGTTTACAATCCGCTCGAAGTTATGTTCGCGCCCCAGACTATCGATAAAATGGTACGTATTTCGCTCGCGCCGAGTCAATGTATCTGGCCTGAACCGATCCCATACCTCTTCCGGTACCCGGTTGGCATAAGGATCGAAATCGATGGAGAAACCCGAGAAGTCGCGTCTGCGAAAATCAGGGTTGATCTCTACCTGCCCCAGGTAGCTGCGCGTACTCACCCGAATGGGCAAACCAGAGGGCGTATCGGGCGACCCGGCATCAAACTCCCAGTCGGTATTGAGTTGCACAGGAAACCAATGTACCCCATCAATCTGCTCATACTTTTGCTGTATGCGAAATGAAAAGCCCTGTCGCTCCTGCTGGTGTGGTGCGGCCACTACATTCTGCAATGCCCATCCACCAGAATGAATATACAACAAACCCTCCAGCCCCTCGAACCGGGTATTGCGCGAAGGCCGGTAGCGAATTACAAACACAGTATCTCTTCCCTGATAAAGGGTATCTTCAAGAAGATAAAAATACCTGCCAAAGGCCATGGGGTTGAGTGGGCTTACATAGTCTTTTCCCAACAGGGTTACATGATTGCCGTAGAAACTGAAGGATTGCAACTCGGTTGCCAGCATAGTGAAAAGAGGGTTTTCCAACCCTGACACCCGGTTGGCCAGTATCACCTCATTGCTCAGATCGGGATAGCGGAAGCGCCTCTGGGTAACCGACTCCATAAGCAAAAGGTACTGCCGCTGAAGCAGCTGTATGACACGCAGGGCTGTAGAGTCGCCCCTCTGCTCCCATTGCTGCTCAAAATGATCACCATCGAGTGTAGCTACCAGCTTATTGTAGCTGATATAGCTGAATGCCGACAACCGCATAGGATCGTGCTGCCTGCGGGCTCCAATGGCATTTTCCACTATTCGGTGTGCAGGGTTTTCTCCCGGAAAAACAACTACCTCGGCAAGTTCTACCATAGCCCTATGCATGGCAATCCAATGAAAGTCGAGCTCTGCATCCAGGGTGTGGACCAAAGTATTGTACCCCACAAAAGAGAAAAGCAGGTGCGTTTCATCAGAAGATACCTCTATCCTGAAATTCCCGTCGATATCGGTAAGTCCTCCTGCCATGCTGTGCTGGCCGCGGATATGAACAAATGCCATAGGTTCTGAAGTGGCAATGTCTACCACCCTGCCCCTGACGATGATGCCGGTGGAGGCCAGACCGACAAAAGTCCACATAACAAAAACAACTGCAACAGCAATTCTAAACATATCGTTGGCAAACAAATTAGTTTTCGACGTGTTCTGGTTGCGCCTGTGGCTAACAACGATCCTCATTGTACCCCCCTGCGGGCATCTTTTCGTGCAATGGAGAGAAAAGAGCAGTTTTCAACAGGAGCAAACACAAAATCCGGATAACCAGCAAGTTCATACTATATCACTTAGCCCGATTCTAACAGGGTCAGAACCTGTAGCCAAGCGTAAAATAGCCATTGGAATCGCGCAGATCAAAAGCCTCAAGACGACTGAGGCTGGTAAGGGCACGGCGGCTGGTATATCCTATATAAACACGGAAAATATTCATACCCACTCCCATACTGTAGCCCCATTCTTCATTTCGGAAAAGATTGTCAAAATCCATGGCTTCTCCGGCCACCTTCCCGGCAAAACTATACCGGTAATAGGGCCCGGCAAAATAAAACAGGCGCACATCCTGGCTCATTCCGCCCGGAGTACCTATCTGGATATTGAGGGGGAAGGTAACAGAATGCCGGTAAAACTCACCTCCCGAGATCATGCTTGCATTGCGATCGTAGTGGGCTTCTCCCTGCAGGGTCAGCAAACGGGTAAGTGGCACCTGAAGATACAGCCCGGCAGAGAATGCAAAAAGAGCGTCGGCTGTAAAAAACTCATCGGGATAGCGGTGAAAACCCGATCCGATATTTACCAAAGCACCTGCTGCAACCCCTTGACGGCGTTTGGCTTGACTCTGCACACTTACCTCGGGCAGAGAGGATGCCGGTTCCAGAACCGGCCGCACTGAAAGCTCAGCCAGCAACCCGTTCATAAAGGCCACAACCCTGGCCATTCCCTGGTAGTCGAGCAAATGATACTGATCGCCGGGCTTGTGGTAGGGCGATTTCTGCCCTGTGAAAACATGTGTGGCAGGAATACCGGAATCACCGAAAGGAGCTGTATCGGTACGACGCTCAATCCGTTGTCCGGTCCGACGTATGGAAACCTCCATGTTGCCGGCCAGTTCCCTTGCCAGATCGTCGCCCTGCACCAGCGAGCTGATGCCCCTGAGATGCACTCCGTTGTTGGCAGCATACATACCCACCATATCGAGACTGAACATTTTGCGGATCTGCACAAGAGGCACCGGCGCATGGTTGACAAAATACCTCGACCCCAACAGCCCACTCTCTTCTGCATCGAAAGCTACAATAATAAGACTCCGGCCCAGCAAATCAGGGTTCTGGGCAAAATGCCGGCCAATCTCTATGATGGCAGCTACCCCAGAGGCGTTGTCGTCGGCCCCCGGAAAAATACGTTTGGAATCTCCATCCATCGTAAAGCCAAGATGATCGTAATGCGCTCCGATAAGAATATACTCATTGCGCAATACAGGATCTGTGCCCCTTACCACCCCAACAATGTTCCATGCATCTACCCAAACCAGGTTTTGCCTGAAGTTGAAAGGCTGCAGGTAATCCTCGGCAAGGGGTTCTATTCCCGCCTCACGAAATTGCTGTATGATATAATTGCGGGCACGCTCGGCACCCTGGGTGCCCAATCCCCTGCCTTGCAATGAATCGCTGGCAAGAATTCGCACATGGTCGCGCAATTGCTGCTCAAGTTCTGTAGCATTGCCCCCAAGTGAAAAGAGCACAAATAATACTGCCGCAGCAAATCGACACAAATAAGATCTTCTCATAACGTTAGTTTATCAGTTCGTAATCAGTATTTCCGGACCCAGTTTGAGAGTATGTAAAACCAGGCAGAACACCCCATGCAATTGCCTGCAACTGAAACTGCCCTATGCCTGGGTTAAAGTTATGACAATGGGTCGTAAAAACACCTTCAACATTACAAAAACCTTGTGGGGCATAAAATGTTGTATGGAATGGAGATAAAAAAACTGCCATCCACCTCCTGACACAGCAGTTCTTTGCCCCGAATTGATGATATTTGCCAAACCCCTTCATCTCAACCTTTAAAGCGTATGCAAACCTCTGACCTGACCCCTCCTGCAGTATTTGCCGTGGGCGAAACTGTGCTTGATATTATTTTTCGTGATGGCCAGGTGCAGGCAGCCCGGGCCGGAGGCTCTATGCTCAACAGTGCCGTTTCTTTGGGGCGTTGCGGCATTCATGTATCGCTGATCTCCGAAACCGGGCAAGACCAAACCGGCAACATGATCAAAACCTTCCTGGAAAACAACGGTGTGCAAACCCGCTATCTGCACCAATACAACGAAATGAAGACAGCCCTCGCCATGGCTTTTCTGGATGAAAGGGGCGATGCATCCTACGATTTCTACAAAAACTACCCCGCCCAAAGATTGTCGGGCCCCCTCCCCCGGTTCGAGCCCAATACGCTTCTTCTTTTCGGGTCCTGGTTTGGCATTGACCCTGCATTGCGCAGCCGGTTGCAACACATTATGGAGGCCGCCCGCAAAGCAGGGAGCATATTGTATTACGACCCCAACTTCCGCAGACCCCATCTCAAACAACTGCCCCTGGTAAAACCTTTTATCCTGGAAAATATGGCAGCAGCTCATATCATCAGAGCCAGCCACGAAGACCTTGAGTTGATCTTCGGAATCAGCACCCTGGAGGAATGGGAAGTCCTGCCCCAGGTCCGGGGTAAGGTACTCATACTAACGCGTGCAGCTGGCACAGCAGAGCTTCGGCATGGTCCGGTTCACATTCAGCTGCCGGCTCAGCCGGTGCAGGTGGTAAGCACCATTGGAGCCGGCGACAATTTCAATGCAGGCATCATTTACGGTCTGCTGCAGCAGCAATGCCAACTCAATACAATGGAAAACTTTTCTCCGGAGCAATGGAAAGAGATACTCCGGCTGGGCCTTACATTTGCGGCAGCAAGCGTTCAAAGCTACGACAACTGGGTGCCCGAAGGCTTTACCCCGGCAACCGGTTGATTGTTCCGGAAAAACAGCTTGTGGCCGATCCTTTAGCAAGGAAGTGGCAGTGTACGCAAAGCTGGGCGGTTTGAAGCGTGGGTTGATGGGCAAAATGACAGGGGAATGCCAAGAAAACAATTGAAGTTTTTGCGTTCTACAAACAACATTCAAAAAAAGGCCCGTAATAACATCGTGATATTTATATATTGCAACCGTTGCCTTACAGCCCCAACGGGGCGTAATCATCAACCCGGGGTGCAGCCCCGGGATTTCCATGGATGCGCTACCCATAAGCCCCAACGGGGCGAAATCAAAAACCTCCTGATCCCATAAATACCTCTCATCGTAAGTAACGTTGTATTTTTTTCAGAAACGCATGATCTTCTTCGCGAAAAATTCTCTTATAATGATATTCCTTCTGGTTCAGGATGTAGTTTCGCGCCAGAGAATGAGGCAATTGTATAGATTCTGGATTGCGCCCCGTTGGGGCTTGATGGTGAATATCCCATTTTCATCACAGGGCTGCACCCTGTGCTGGTGATTGCGCCCCGTTGGGGCTATTTGAAGGAAACGGGTGGTTTCAACAGGGGGGCTGGGTTTTCATCAGCAGATCAGGGCTATTGACAATCTGCGGGTCATAAAACCTTGCGCCGTAATCATACCAGTTTACGCCAAAAAAATCGTGTTTCTCACCGGCCTTACCTGCTCCAAAACAGGTTATACAAAGAGCGTATAATGCCCAAAAATACTGCTTTTACTTTTAATTGAACACTTTTATGTGATTGTTATTTTTCCGAATTATGCGAACTCATGACCGGAGAGAGTAACGGCAAAAAAGACAGGGGGAATGCCGCTAAGCAACTGTAATTTCTATCTATCCCGTTTAGCGGCATGGCTGGATTTTTTGCCCTGTGGGTGTGGGTGGATTGCCCTGGGATTACTCTTGCTTTTTACCCTTGTATCCTATCCGTTGGCGGTTCCTGTATTCCAGTTCTTCCTGTTTGGACTTTTCCAGCTGTTTGAGGTACTCAAAAATGAGCATGATGTTATCGTCATGGTCAGTCAACTTAGCTTCAAACTGCTCGAACTTCAACAATAAATCTTTATGCGTTGCAAGCATATTGCGTATTTTGGTGTATACACGCATAATTTGGATATTGACCTTTATCGCTAAATCGCTGTTAAGCACACTGGACAACATTAAAACACCATGTTCGGTAAAAACATAAGGTAGTGTTCGGCGGCCACCCCAACTTGAGGTCGCAATTTGCGACTTCAAGTTTTCAAATTCAGCTTCTGATAATTGGAACATAAAATCTTCCGGAAAACGGTCAATGTTACGTTTTACCTGCTCGTTTAACCGCTTTGTCTCAACCCCGTAAAGTTCTGCCAGGTCACTGTCCAGCATTACTTTCTCATTACGGATAAGATATATTTTATTGATGACGATTTCGTCAGGGATAACCGAAGGATGCTTTTTCTTACTCATTCATGTTATTTATGGTTTGTAAAAATATCATTTAAACTTGAGGTCGCAAAGCGAACTGGCAAAACAAATCAGTGTTTCCAGGGAAATTGTGGGGCGATATGAAAGAGGCGATGCAGTGCCGTCCATTGACATTGCCAAGCGTATGGCCGATGCCTTTGAAGTATCACTGGATTACATGGTGGGTGCCTCGGAGAAGCAAATCATCAAAGAGATGCTCCACCGCATTGAGGAAGTGGATAAAATGAACCGAGCCGGAGAACTTCTATTTATAACTGCCAAATTATTTTGTTCGGGCGAGCTCTGTCTGACCGCTTTATTAAAATAATGCCAAACAAACCCGGAAGAAAAAAAGATGATTTACACCTTTCTGGATGCGTTTATTACTAAAACTAAATTGCAGGCGTTGATGTAATGAAAAAATGAATTAAAGACATTAAAAATTAAATAAAAATTGAAGTCTAGCTCATAAAACTATAAAACATTGCAGTTACAAATGTCGATACAACGGTTATATTGACATATAATAAAGCGACGCGCTTTGGAGTGTTAGAATACTTTATTAAAATTTTCTTGTGCTTTTCTCGATGAAATATAAAAAAGTAATTCATAACAATAAATGGGAGAGTGAAAGATAATAAGAATGATAAGCTACTATCAAAAGGCGGAAAGAAGTTTACAATTAGAATTGGATAATTAAACACCTCAAAATATTTAAGCCACAACAATACAATAAAAGCATTCAATGAATTTACAAAGGTTATTCGTGCAAAAATTTTCCACTTCCATGAGTGGTCTTCATCATGCTCTCTAATTCCAGAAAGTGCGGCTGCCCAAATTTTATAATACAAACTCTTCATCTTTTCAAAATTAACTTATAATTACTCCAAAAGCCCATTTTCCTGCATGTATTGATAAAAATTAATATTTGGAGGTCCAATGGGAGAAAACTGAAACGGTTTGGGAGCAAACCATTTACTTGGCCCGTAGTGCACTCCGAGATCCAGCCCAAACGCCCGGCACATAAAGCGTAACAAATTCACTAAGTAGCGGATTTAGGGATGTGAAATTAACCTATATAACCATAATAGATTGCAGTAAGAAAAGTGCTTATTATTGTTGTTAACGAATAAGTTAAAGCAATATTAGTATTAGATTTTGGGGTTTTCTTAAGGATTTGCTCATATCTGCTCCTGTGAAAAATAAGAAAATAATTAACAATAAAAAATGGCAATGCAAATGTTAACGCAAATGATATGCTTTTATCTAAAGGTGAAAAAATATTAACCTCAATAAAAGGGATTTTAAACCAACCAAAGTACTGGGCCCATAGACCTACCATGAAAAGGTTAAGCGAATTCATAACAGAAAGATACACTAATAGCTTCACCTTCCATGATTCTTCATCAGGGTTATGCTTTTTGAATCTTACAATTGCATCTGCCCAAATCATATTGTAAATATTCTGCATGATAAAATATATCGATTAAATTGCTAATCAATCAAGCCACTATTCAACATGTAATCATAAAAATTAACATTTGGGGGGCCTCCGGGAGAAAAATGAAAGGGTTTGGGTGCAAACAACTTGCTTGGCCCGTAATGAACCCCAAGGTCATAACTTAATCGGGCGACACCATAAAAAAAAGCAAGTTTCCCTACAATGGGGTATTTCACACCAGCGAAGTGTTTTAAACCAACAAAGGACAAACTCCCTATACCTACGACTGCATCCGGTACAGTGAGAAATGTTTGATTTTCTGTTCCTATATCTTTAAATGCCATGAAGGTTGAGTATGCTCCAACTGTAGTACCACCCCACCTTGTATATTTTGCATATCTTAACAACATAGGATTTCCTGCTAAAGGAGGGCCCAATTCCGGATTCCCCCAAAATTTTTTGGTATACATCCAAGTACTTACTTGATGTTGATGTTGTGCTGTAAACAACATTTCAATTGGATACGAAGATAAACTTATTCCAGATGCAATTAATATATCATTTCGACTATTTCCACCACCAGCAGGCCCCGCACTACCCTACCATGAATAATCTGGACCTGTTCTGCTTGCACTAACTTCAAATGGTTGCAAAAAAATAATTCGGCTTGGGTAATCACCTGAAGTGCTTGAGTTACTACCTGATGAGGCATCGGACCCACTTCCACCAGTATCTTTCCTCTCAGTTCTTTTTTGTCCTGTAGAAGGGGTTGTATTTGTTACCCAAGATTTAAAACGTTTCCACCAGTCCTTTGGCCCCATACCCAAATAATCGATATAATAAATGGGATTATTCGCAGCATAAGCAAACGGACTTTAGAAAGAATACACTTCCGCAAGTGGGTCAACAGAATGAAACCTACCAATCTGCGGGTCATAAAATCTTGCCCCGCAATTCCCGCATTGCGCGGGACAGGCTACCCCGTTTACGCCAAAAAAATCGTGTCACCCGCCGGCCTTACCTGCTCCAAAACAGTGTGTTCAAAGAACGTATAATGCCCAAAAATACAGCTTTTTTCTTTTAATGGAACACTTATAAGTGATTGTTGGGAATATCGTTTTTTCTGGTCTTGTGCGGTGAAGATTAATATTTGCGTTTTTGGGGATTTTGTCTATTGTCCCATAATGCAAGTAAGATTATTTCCTTCTTGCGAGGTTTAATTTTATTAAACAAGCTATTGTGCTTGGTAAGAAAGCCTTTCCTGATATTTATTTTTCTATGGGATGCAACAAAAGTTTCAGGATGTTTCTTAATAAGTCCGATAACTTCCTCTGTCTTTTGCACAAAGCTTTTCACTTCAGTTAGCCCCCAATTTTCATTAAGGTAGTCCAGTACTTAAAAGTAATCTTTTCGTGCTTGATTTGACCAGATTACTTCCATCTCAAATACCATATTTTAGGCGAACTTCTTTCGCAACTTCTTCATGAGGAATAGTCTCTCCTCTATCTGCTTCCTTAACACCTGCTTCAATGTCTTGTTGAACAGAAACAGGTAATTCATCCCACCAGTCAGTTTCATTTTCCTGTTTGAGTATTTGACTGACCTTTTCCAATATATTTGGACGGTCAGTATTTAATATCAGCTGAACCAGTTCTAATTTCCTTGCTTGAAGATTCATAACATGCATTGTTGTATCTCCCACAAATTTAACGATTAATAATCACTTTTGACGTCATTTCATAAATGAAATTCACCAGCTTTATTCTACAGGCTGTTCGGATTTTTCAAACGATATCCCTCGTTAAAGCTTACATATTTGTACAGGCCAAGTATTGGAATTATACGACAAAATAGCAGAGCCCAGAAAGCAAAAGGGCTTTCCCAGAAAGAACTGGCAAAGCTCCTTAATACTTCTTATTCTTTTATCGGTAAATATGAGCGCGATGAGATGCAACCAAGCATTGAAGCGGCCAGGAAAATTGCAAAACTGGTAGGTACTACCGTGGGCTATCTGCTGGGGAAAACAAAACAGGAAAACATCCTGAAAGACCCATATACGCTCAAAAGGCTCTATGAGATTGAGAAAATGGAAAAAGAAGACAAAAATCACATCCTTTAAACCATTAACGGGCCTATCAAATCAGTGAAACCGAGCCACAAAATGGTATTGTGATAAAAGTCCCGGGAAGGGAAATATATTGCAACCGTTGCCGAACAGCCCCAACGGGGCGTAATCATCAACCCGGGGTGCAGCCCCGGGATTTCCATGGATGCGCTACCCATAAGCCCCAACGGGGCGAAATCAAAAACCTCCTGATCCCATAAATACCTCTCATCGTAAGTAACGTTGTATTTTTTTCAGAAACGCATGATCTTCTTCGCGAAAAATTCTCTTATAATGATATTCCTTCTGGTTCAGGATGTAGTTTCGCGCCAGAGACTGAGGCAATTGCATAGGATCTGGATTGCGCCCCGTTGGGGCTTGATGGTGAAAAAACCCATTTTCATCACAGGGCTGCAACCTGTGCTGGTGATTGCGCCCCTTTGGGGCTAATTGAAGGAATAAAATTCGGCTTTGCGGGTGCATAATGGCGCTGGGTGCTCAGCTCACCACCTGTTACAAGCTGAGGCTGATTTGCTGTCAGGAGGCGGTGCAACCTTTTTTCACAAATAAGGCGGCTCTGCTACAAACATATTGATCGGAAGGCGCAGAATTGACAAGGGGTTTTGGTCAGATTTCAGGGGGTTAGTATCGGAATATAAGCACGGGAACACACCTGGAAAACCCAACGAAAACAGTGTTCAATTCGTGCCCAATATGCCCCCAAACAAAAAAAAGCCCCCTGACAATCAGAGAGCTTCGCTTGTTTTGTGTACCCAGGGCCGGGATCGAACCGGCACGATATTGCTATCACTGGTGTTTGAGACCAGCGCGTCTACCAATTCCGCCACCTGGGCATGTAAAAGAACTTTTGCTAAAAGTGAGTGCAAAGATAGAGATAAATTTTATTCTGCAAAAAAAATTGTTTTTTCGCTTCCCATTGACCTTCAAACCAGTAATAATTTTCTAATTTTGTGCCTGTTTGTTTGTAACCCCAAAAGACATTCCTCATGCCCTCCACCGTTCATATTTTTTCGGGATCTGCGTCCCGGTACCTTGCCAAACAAATTGCTGCAGAATACGGCAAACCCCTGGGAAACGAAATTGTTTCCAAATTCAGCGACGGCGAATTCCAACCTTCCTTTGAAGAGACCATTCGTGGCAGCGATGTGTTTATCATCCAGAGCACCTTTGCCCCCTCCGACAACCTGATGGAATTGTTGCTGATGATTGATGCCGCCAAGCGGGCATCGGCCAAGCAGGTGGTTGCCGTGATTCCCTATTTTGGCTTTGCCCGCCAGGACAGAAAAGACAAACCCAGGGTACCCATAGGGGCCAAACTTATTGCCAACCTGCTCACCGCAGCCGGCGTAGACCGCGTTATTACCATGGATCTGCATGCCGACCAGATACAGGGTTTTTTCGATGTGCCCGTAGACCACATGTACGCATCCTCTATTTTTGTCCCTTATATCAAAAACCTGAATCTCCCCAACCTTGTAATGGCATCGCCCGACACCGGAGGCACACGAAGAGCCGGAGCCTACGCCAAGTTTCTTAACTGCGAAATGGTAATCTGCTACAAACAACGCATCAAAGCCAACGAGATTGACAGAATGATGCTCATCGGAGATGTCAAAGGCAAAGATGTTGTGCTGGTTGACGACATCGTGGATACCGGTGGCACCATCACCAAAGCTGCACAGGTAATGATCGAGAATGGCGCCAGCAGTGTGAGAGGACTTTGCACTCACCCCATACTCAGCGGCAATGCAGTCGATAAGATCAACAAAAGCCCCTTTGACGAATTTATTGTTTCCGACACCATTCCCATCTCGCGCGAATCATCGAAAATAACAGTTCTGTCTACTGCAAGGCTTTTTGCCGATGTTATTAAGAGAGTAAATAATCACGAATCCATCAGCTCTCATTTTGGCTTTTCAACCATTCAGTAGATTCTGAAAAAATATTTCCAAAAAACCGGCTGTAAAGTATTACCTTTGCAGCCGGTTTTTGCGTTTCGCATTACCTCATTTATTAATCTTTAAATCAACTGAAAATGAAAACAGTATCTGTGAGCGGTTCTCTCCGCGAGAACGTAGGGAAAAAAGATGCTAAAACATTGCGCCGTCAGGGTCTTATTCCCTGCGTAATGTATGGTGGAGAAAAGCAGGTGGCATTTGCCCTTCCTGAGCTTTCTTTCAAAGACATCATTTACACCCCCGAAGCCTGTATCATCAATCTCGATGTAAAAGGCGCCAAGTACAACGTTATTTTGCAGGATGCCCAGTTTCATCCTGTTTCTGGCAAGGTAATCCATTGCGATTTCCTGCAGGTGTTCGAAAACAAAGATGTAAAAATTGACATCCCCGTTAAACTCAAAGGAGTGTCTAAAGGGGTGCTCAAAGGGGGTAAACTCATTCTGAAACTTCGCAAGCTCAGAGTAAAAGGCCTGATGAACATCCTGCCCGACGAAATTACCGTGGATATTACCAAACTCGACATTGGTGATTCTGTAAAGGTGGGCGATCTTGTTTACGAAGGTCTTGAGTTCCTCAATGCTCACAATGCCGTTGTGGTGAATGTGAAAACTGCCCGTGGTGCCGGTGGTGCTGGTGGCGACGAAGAAGAAACCGAAGAAGGAGCCGAAGGTGCTGCTGAAGGTGGTGCTGAAGCTGCTGCTGAATAAAGATTTCTCTGAGCCCTTTGTGGCTGTATATCATAAACAAGGCATAAAGGTTCTATCTTTATGCCTTGCTTTTTTTTCACTTGCCCGATTATGATTAATTTTATCAGACGGATGCTGGGTATTACACCCAAGCAAGTTCCTCAAAACCCCGAAGACGTGAAATATCTTATCGTTGGTCTGGGCAATATCGGCCCCGATTACCACAACACACGCCATAATATTGGCTTTATGGTACTGGATGCCATAGCCCAGGACAAACAGATCGCTTTTGAACCTGCACGCTATGGGGATAAAGCTCAGTTCAGGTTCAAGGGACGAACCTTTATCATGGTCAAGCCCTCAACCTATATGAACCTGAGCGGAAAAGCCATCCATTACTGGCTTTCCAAAGAAAACATCCCCATCGAAAATCTGCTGGTAATTGTGGATGATGTGGCTCTTCCGCTGGGCACACTGCGCCTGAAAGCCAAAGGGAGTGCCGGTGGGCACAATGGCCTTTCCAGTATTATCGGCATCCTGGGCACTGACCAGTTCCCACGTTTGAGGTTTGGTATCGGGAACGGATTTCCCAAAGGCGCCCAGGTGCAATTTGTTCTTGGCAAGTGGCAGCCCGATGAGATGGAAACCATACAACCGCTCTATAAGGACTGCATGGAGATTGTTATCAACTTTGCCACCATCGGTATTGAACGTACCATGAACTTCTTCAACAAAAAGCCATCGGGCAAAACACCCAAATCACCTGCACCCTCCGGCAAACCAGACCAGATCCAACCCTGATTCTTATTTTTTGCAATGGGCAACCTGCAAAGCCATGAACCATCCTCACAAACCCTTTTTTGCCGTGTCGTGTGCCCTTATCGAAAATAATGGTAAAGTGCTTATTGCCTTACGAAAGGGGCACCACAGCAATGGACACACGTGGGAGTTTCCGGGCGGAAAAATGGAACCTGGCGAAACACCCGAGCAATGCCTGCAAAGAGAAATCCGGGAGGAATTATCCATTGATATAGCAATCAAAGATAAGCTCCCGGATGTGGTGTATGAATATCCTGAAAAAATCGTCAGGCTGATGCCCTTTATCTGCCACTACAAAGGAGACAAAATCCTTTGCAACACCCATGCGAGAGTGCAGTGGGTAGATCCGGAGGAGTTCGAAAACTTCACCTGGTCACAGGCCGACATCGGGGTTTGGCAGCAATACCGCAAGTTATTGAACGGCGGGGATGGCACCCCATAAGCCAGGGGCCGGACTGTCAGATCTCGCCACAGTTTACCTCAATCCATTCCTTCATAAACGTACGCAGGTCGTCGCGAGTGGCGGAGCCTGCGTTGCGCACGTAGTATCCTGAAGAGCATACTCCCACCGCAAGGCATTCTGCCGGCTCCATACCTGCAAGCCATGCATTGCAAAATCCTGCATTGAAGTTATCGCCGGCTCCGGTGGTGAGCTTGGGCTTAGGAGTGTAGGGCCCGTCAATCCACTTGCTTTGTCTCTGGGTAGCAATCGCAGCCCCATTGGTGGGATGAATTACGATACCTGCAATACCCATCTTTTCGCGTATACGGATGGCGCGGGTAAGGATTTCATCCTCTTTGATGCCCAGCACCAGAGAAATGATGGTCGATTCGCTCAGATTCATGCTCAATATAGTTTCAGCTTTCATGTCTGAAATGATATCGAGAACCGTTCGGATATCTTCGTGTGTACGCTTCTTTGGATCGGCCAGGTCAAGAAACACCAAAGGTTTTTTGGGCAGATTGGCAATGATCTTATTAAACTCCGTGATGATTCCATTGAGATTGGAGAGCATGGTCCAGTTGGTAAAGGCCAGCAGGTCGGTCTCAGCCAGAAGCTTCTCCAGCTCTGTGCGTGGCAGTTTCTCCAATAGATTTTCAAAACTTACCTCCACCAGGTTGTTCATCTTGCCCATCATGATCTTTCCGTCATAAAACTCCAGCGCATCGGTATGCCCGGGCTCGGTAAGGGTTACTACTTTGCGGCAGGAGTCGGCAAAATCGCGAAATACAGGGTGAATGTAGTACTTTCCGAGCGCTCCGATGTAGCTCACCTGATGCCCTTGTGCAATGATGGCATTGGCCATGATGGGTCCGTTGCCACCCAGTTTGGTTTGGATGGGCACCATCTCGATGTTGGCGCTAAGCCCTGCAACCTGGGCTATACGCTCAGAGAAAGCCTTGATGTCGGGAATACGATCATACTCCTGATCGTTTTTGCGTTTGTCAACTACATGAATGATCTCATCAACAAATCCGTCGAAGCCTACCAGCAAATGCTTACTGTCTGTAAACTTTTTAAGTTTTTCAAGAGCACTTCTTACAATATTCGTTTGTTCCATATGGGTTCGGTTTTCCTGATTATACTATAAGGATGACAGGTATATAAATAAAATGATCTGTGACAGCAAAAAAACAGGAGTTGCCTGCTGAGCAAGGCAACTCCTGAGTGCATGGTTTTATCTTCCGTATAATTTGGTAATCTTCATCAATTCGTCAGCATGCTTTTCGGTAAGCTGCGAGGAGGAGTACCTCCATTTCCAGTAACCAGAGGCCTTTCCGGGGAAATTCATCCTGGCCTGGGTATCCAAACGAAGCACATCCTGCAGCGGAGCAATGGCCACATCGCCTACTGAGGCCCAGGCCAGTCTGATAAACGACCAGGCCGGATCCTTCTCATTCACTCCAAAGTAATCATTCATGAGTAGCTTGTCCGAATCCTTGCTTTGCTTGTATTGTCCAAGAGTGGTGTCGTTGTCGTGGGTGCCGGTATATACCACACAGTTTTTATCGAAGGTGTGGGGCATAAAGTCATTCTCTTCGCCCGAGTCAAAAGCAAACTGGAGTATCTTCATACCTGGCAGGCCAAAACGGGTACGCAATTCTACCACATCGGGGGTAATAACCCCCAGGTCTTCAGCAATGATGGGCATCTGGCCCAGGGCATCGAAAACGGCCTGCAACATTTCGCCACCGGGGGCTTCAATCCATCGGCCATTGATGGCTGTTTTTTCTCCAAAGGGCACTGCCCAGTAAGCTGCCAAACCACGGAAGTGGTCGATGCGCAGCACATCATAGAGGGTAAAGTTTGCCTCAACCCGGTCAATCCACCACTGGTAGCCGGTTTGTTTCAATTGTTTCCAATTGTATAAGGGGTTGCCCCACAACTGGCCCGTTTCAGAAAAATAATCGGGTGGCACACCTGCTACATTCACAGGGTTCATCCTTTCATCAAAATCAAAGATCTCCGGATTTGCCCAGGCATCAGAGCTGTCGAAAGCCACATACAGCGGTATATCTCCAATAACCTGTATGCCATTGAGATTGGCATAAGCTTTCAACTCAAGCCACTGCTGGAAAAACAGAAACTGGATGAACCTGTAGTAATTGATATCATCTTTGAGTTGCTCTTTGTAATAATCCAGGGAGCTTTGCTTTTTTAGTTTGATATCATCTTCCCAGTCTGTCCAGGCTACCCCTTTAAAGTGCTTTTTCAAAGCCATAAAGAAGGCATAATCTTCAATCCATTTGCTGTGGTTCTGACAGAAGCTGGCAAAACGGATCTTACGAAGTTTGTTCTTCTGATCTTTAAAGTTTTCGTAGGCTTTGCGTAGCAAAGGGTATTTAGTGTCGTGCACTTTGCCATAATCCACGTTTTCATCGTCGAAATAGAGGTTTACCGGAAGGTCGTCTTTCTTCAGCAGGCCTTCATCGGTAAGTTTGTCGAGATCGATCAGAAGAGGATTTCCGGCAAATGCCGAATAGCACTGGTAGGGCGAATCGCCATAGCCCGTATGCCCCAGGGGTAGTATCTGCCAGATCTTCTGGCCTGATTCCACAAGAAAATCAACAAATCTGTAAGCTTCCTTCCCCATGGTTCCAATACCATAATTGCCTGGAAGAGAGGTAATATGCAGTAATATTCCGCTTGAACGTTTTGTCTTCATCTGGATAATTTTTTTAGTATTTAGCTTCACTGAACCCACCCGTATTTCCGGGATTGGAGGTCAGATAAAACCTGCATGAGCAATTAAGTCATTAAAAAGGACCATAAACAACTTACAGGGTTCAAATCCAAATCAAATCAGCTCGAACGAACCCACTTTTAAAGTCATCCTTGTTCACATGCAGGTATTACCCTTGAAAGCTTCATTATTATTTGTTTAAGCTGTATCTTCAGAACGACACAACTAATTAATAAAATATTTGTGTAAAAACCAAACTTGCTGTTTGGAAGAGATGCTGTTTACAATTCTCAACACCCCAAAACCAGCATACTGTTGAGGTTACTGATCCTGTGCATGCTTGTGGGCGATAATCTTTTCATCTTCATCATCCACAAAGAACATGGTAATGGCTGCTACCAGGAATGAAAAACCACCCAGTATGAGGGCATATATGGCCTGCCCACCGGCAATGGTGGTAACAAAGAAGCCCAGTATACTGGCAGCCAGGATTTGTGGAATAACAATAAAGAAATTAAAGATCCCCATGTAGGTGCCCATTTTATGCGATGGCAATGAACCCGTAAGGATCGCATAGGGCATCGACAATATACTTGCCCAGGCCAGACCCACGCCCAGCATAGAAACCAGGATCATTAAAGGATCGGTGATAAAGTATATGGAAACAAACCCAATGGCACCGGCAGTAAGCGCAATCATATGCGTATACCTTCGATTGGTCCATCGGGCCAGAATGGGAAGCAATAAAGCAAGGATGGCAGCAAACCCATTGTAGGCAGCAAAGGCTATTCCCACCCAGTCGGCACCATCATTGTACTCCTGCTCAATACGCATAAGGGTGTTTTGCAACCCCTGGCTTACTTCAACTCCTTTATCTTCGCGGAAAAAATTTACTACCCTCATACTGGCCACCACGTTCGATTTCCCTGCCAGTATTTGCTGCTGGTAGGTGTCCAGCTCGGCATCAATGCGTGCCAGACGACCAAACCAATCGGCGGTGGTTTGTGTGTTCAGCTGTTGGCTGATCTGCTGCATCTCTTCTACATCTGCGGCCTGCAGTTTCATATCGTAGATGTGCGATGTTACCCCGGCAGTTGTGTAAATCCACATAGCAAACAGGGCAAACCAGGAGAAGAACTGCACTACCGCCAGCTGGCGCATGGTTTTGGGCATTCGGAACAAGTCGTTCATTACCACCACAAAACCCACCTTGGTTTTGTTACTCTTGAGGAGCAACCCGGCAAGAAGCTGGATAAATCCAAAAAGTGTTACTCCGGCTGTGAGAATGTAAAGTTCAGCTTCCAGCTTGAAGAAATATACCAAAACTGTAAGCAACAAGCCACCCAGCAGCCAGGCCGGAGCATATTTTAAAAAACGTTCTGCAGGCAGCATTTCGTCGCTGTGCTTTTGTTTATTGATCTCCTTCTCGCCACGGGCGGCTTCAAAAGCTGCCAGCTCTTCGGGAGAATATTCCTTGGTGCGGATCACCGTCCAGAGCACCGAAAGGAAAAAGATACCGGCACCCAGGTAAAAGGCATACCGGACCGATTCGGGGATACGCTCTCCTGCAGCCACATCTGCCACGTTGGAGAAGCCCAGCCAGTTGGTAAAAACGTAGGGTAATCCGCTGGCTACCACGGCGCCAATACCAATAAAGAAGCTTTGCATGGCAAAGCCACGGGTACGCTGCTCCGGTGGCAGCATATCGCCCACAAAAGCACGGAAGGGCTCCATGGATACATTGATGGACGCATCAAGGATCCATAGCATACCGGCAGCTACCCACAAGTAGGGGCTGTTGGGCATCAGGATCAGAGCCAAAGAGGCAAAGATGGCACCGATCAGAAAAAATGGGCGGCGGCGTCCAAACCGGTTCCAGGTATTATCGCTCAGATAACCGATTATGGGTTGTACAATCAAACCTGTTACAGGTGCGGCAATCCATAAAATGGGGATGGAGCCCACATCAGCACCCAGGCTCTCGAAAATACGGCTTACATTGGCATTTTGCAGCGCAAAACCAAACTGAATGCCAAGAAAGCCAAAGCTCATGTTCCAGATCTGCCAGAAACTTAAGCGTGGTTGTTCTTTCATTTGTTGTTGTTTAAATGAATAAATCCTTTAATTCCAAATGGTGATTCCGGGGTAAAACAAATCTGCTGCGGTACAGCCCATAGGGTTGTACCGATAGGTCTACCAACAAAACCACCTCCTTTTTCCTTGCTTTTACGCGGGTTTCCCCCTGTCTGCATATGTCAGAAACCTGCCCAGAAAAGCGGGCTAAAATTAAAGGATTTTTTCGGGTTATGGAAATCCATTGCCCCTTTTTGGAGATTTTTAAAGAGGGAGAGAAGAATAAAACCCGGCAAGGGAATAATTTTTCAGATCGGAGCGATCAGGTGCAGGTGCACTCCAAAATCTCCCTGGCGGGTCATCGAGAATTCGGTGCGAAACACCTTATCATAGTAGGTCACCAGGTCGAAACCCACACCGGCACCGGCCAGAAAGGCATTGGAATAGGGATTATCCTTGAAGAAATACCGATCGTGCACATACCCGAAGTCGGTAAAAAAATTCACATATAGCGCATAGTGGATCAGGGAGAATTTCTGGTTTTCGATAAATCGTATCCTGCTCACAGTGCTGGGAATGAGAGCAAACTTCAGGTTAGACTTTAACACGGCAAAATGCTGCCCGTCGATCACAAAGTTCTCGTAGCCTCTTACAATATCGCCCCTGAACCCCAGGCCCTGCTGAAGATAGTAAGGCTGAAAATTGCCCAGTGAAGTTTTGGCATTTACCCCGGCGGCATAATACCACCTGGGGGCAAGTTGCCAGAACCTTCGCATAGAGGTTTCGGCAGTGGTGAGATCCATTTTTTCATTGGACAGTATGCCCAGACCCTGCCTCCTTAGCCGGATGTCGAAGTAATACCCTTTGAGGGGGTAAGGACGAAAATCGCGATGATCGTTCTTGAACTCATAACCGATGGAGAAAAATGGGGCAAAGGTTTCCGATCCGGGCGAGAACAAGGGATTAAGGATCAACAGCGAGTCGGCAAACCGGTAATGGTTGTATTCAAGCAGCAGATGATGCGTATGGTGTATCCCCATCCGGTACATCAGCCGGGTGTTAACGTAAAAATGCCGCAGTGCAAACCCATCAGGCTCTGAATAAAACAGCTGTATATTGTCGCGAGTGGCATAGTCCACCTCGTTGCGCTGATTGAGCCCGATGCTGAATCCAATACCCAGCCGCTGAGCATTGTTGATATAGGGAATACTGTAGCTGAGGCTGTAGTTTTGCCTGTAGCCGGCTCTTACCAGAAGGCTTAGCCGTTCCATACGTCCTCTGAAGTTTTCTTTTACGATGTAAGCTCCATAATTGGTGCGCGCAAAACTGGGTTTGAGCAGCCAATCCTGCAGGTTTCTCTCGGCCACTTCAAAAATCGGAAATGGCCAGATATACCACCGCTCCACAAAGGTAAACTTGATGCTGGCAAGAGGAAAAGCCTCATGAAAGATCATTGAGACATTGACAAAATTAAACAAGGAGGTATTGAGCAGATTCTCGCGACTACTTTCTATAATGCGGTGAATGTCGGTGCGTTTGAGGGTATCGCCCGGCGAGAAAAGCAGCTCCCGCTGAATGATGTGTCGTCGGGTTGAGTTGTTGCCCTCCAAGAGAATATCCTGCACAATGATGTATTCCGGAAGAATAACATCGCGCAGTTTATTGCCAGTAATGATCACATCTCCCCAGACCGGCTCGCTGCCCGCTGAAGCAAGCTGCTGCTGAGCTATGGAGTGCAGACACCAAAGCCCAACCAGGAACAGTAGAGCAGCCCGGTTGATCATAATCCTCTTTTATTTGGTTTCTAAATATTTAAATAATTCATCAACGAGCCAAAACGCTCCCGCAGCAGTTCATCGTAATTGTTTTCCTCTGAAAATGACGCAAGAATATGATAGTCAAATCGGTTGAAAGTCTGTATTACAGGCGAAACATCAATTTTGTTCAGCTTCAGAGTTACCTCGATACGTGTGCTGTCTTTGAAGGTTTTTATGGCACAATGCAAAATTTTAGCATCATTGGATTCTACAATCCGCGAAATCTCATGCAAAGAATAATCGATCAGGTTCATCTCCAGCACAATAATGCCGCCGGGTTGATTGATGGAACCCGATTCTGCAATCTCCTCAAGCAAACCCTCACGGGTAATACAACCCAGGTAATTGTCCAGCTCATCAAGCACCGGCACCAGGCTGAGTTTCAAAGAAGCCAGCACCCGCAATACTTCAAACAAATGCTGATCGTGATGCACATAGGGCCGGATGAGCGATAGCGGATAGCTCCCCAGGGGTTCTTCCATATCGTTCATGGCATAAACGTCCTTTTCAGACACTAACCCCAGAAATGCTTCATTGTTTACGATGGGAAGATGAGACACCCTCAGCTCATCCATCCAGGCAATGGCAGTATTGCCCGAGTCGGAAGTCCGCAGGGGAAGGATCACATCGCTTATCATTTCATTTGCCAGCATAAAACAATTATTAGTCCATAAATTTAGCACTTTTAATGAACACAAAGTGCGTTTTATCAAATTTTTCAGGTATATTTTCCTGACAACGTTTCCATAATGCAAAACAAAGACTTTATTGCAAAGCTTCTGCAAATGTAACGTTCATTTCACAGGTTTTATGATGCAGACTATAATACCGTTGACAATTTGGAAAAAGTTGCTCAAAGCAGGCCGACAAAAGTGGTTTCTCCTGGTTCTTTGGGTTGATTTTCATGAATGTTTCATAGCTTTGCAAAAAAGAAAACCGCTATGACCCGCTTAAGTGTAAATATAAACAAAATTGCCACCATCCGCAATGCCCGCGGAGGCAACATCCCTGATGTGGTAAAAGCAGCCCTCGATTGCGAGCGATTTGGCGCACAGGGCATTACCGTACACCCACGACCCGATGAACGCCACATCCGGCGTAAGGATGTTTATGATCTTAAACCACTGCTTACCACCGAGTTTAATATCGAAGGATATCCTACGCGTAAATTCATGGATATGGTGATCGAGGTGAAACCCGCACAGGTTACCCTGGTGCCCGATCCGCCCAACGCCCTTACCTCCAGTGCAGGCTGGGATACACTCAGGCATTTTGATCTGCTCAAAGATGTAATTGCCGAATTCAAAGCAGCTGGGGTGCGTACATCCATATTTATTGAAACAGATCCTGAGCGGATCTACAAAGCTGCCCAGACAGGCACCGATCGGGTTGAGCTTTATACCGAACCCTACGCCACCCAGTTTCCTCATGGAAAAGAAAAAGCTATCGAACCATTCGTAAAAGCTGCCCATGCAGCCCATGAGGCTGGGCTGGGACTTAATGCAGGACACGATCTGAGCCTCGAAAACCTGCGGTACTTTGCTCAACGCATACCACACCTGCTGGAGGTATCCATAGGGCATGCCCTTATCTCCGATGCATTGTATTTTGGGCTGGAGAACACCATACAGATGTATCTCAGAGAGTTAAAGCCCTGATCTGGCAGCCCGCAGACACAAAACAACAGGACCCCCATGGTAAGGCATCCGTATGGCTGCAAACCTTTGGGTCCTGTTTTTTGTTTAAGCAGGCAACCATTGCAAACCACCACAGCTTATTCTGATGCAACTCCATTACCACCACCAGGGGCAAGGCCCCACCCTGATCATCCTCCACGGCCTTTTTGGCATGTCAGACAACTGGATTACCCATGCTCGCAAACTGGCTGAAGCATACAGCGTTTACACCCTCGATCTGCGCAACCACGGCCGCTCGCCCCACCACAACGTATTCAACTACGAGGCCATGGTCGACGACCTGGTGGAATTCATGGAAACCCACTCCATCCCAAAAGCACATCTGCTTGGGCACAGTATGGGCGGCAAAACCGTTATGCAGTTTGCCTTCGACAATCCCGACAAAGTTGAAAAACTTATTGTTGCCGATATCAGCCCTGAAGAATACAACCACCGCCACGATAAGATCATTGAGGCCATGCTGGCTACCGATCTGCACAAATACAGTTCGCGCAGCGAAGTGGATGCCGACCTCAAACAGCGTCTGCCCGATGCCAGAATCCGCCAGTTCCTGCTCAAGAATCTCCATTGGAAAGACCGCTCTTCACTGGGCTGGAAGGCCAACCTTGAAGTGATCAACGAGAATCTTCCCGAGATTTTTCGCGCACTGCACAGCCCCAGACCCTATAAAAAACCAACACTTTTCATCCGTGGCGCCAACAGCCCCTATATTACCGATGTGCATGTACCTGGTATCATGGAGCTTTTCCCCAATGCCATCATTGAAACCATCGACAATGCATCACATTGGCTACATGCAGAACAACCAGATGCTTTTTTGCAAATCGTAGAACAATTTCTCAAAGACTGAATCTACTGTACTTTTGCTGCACCCTTTTTTGGGGTTTTGTGGCTGAAAGCACCAGAGTATTGGGCTAGACCCCCTCACCCTGCCTGAAAGCCTTAAACATCACAACCTTATCTGCCATTGAGCGCCGCATTAGGGTTTATGCAGCTTTTATCAGGAAAAAATTTTCTTACCTATCTGGCCGAATGCCTGTTACGCCTTTGCAGGAAACTTACATGGAAAATTACTTTCACAGATTAACTTGTATGAGCGAATACTCATGGTAGCTCAGCTAATTTCAGGATGGGTTCATTGTCTTTTGTGAGCGCTCGGTGCTCATGTGGGTTTCATAAAAAAACCAAAACAACATGTTTTTCTTGCAAATAAGGGAGGCTTGGATTTTCTTTGCCGTTGCTTTGACAATTATTTCAAACAAGCAGACTCTCAATACTTAACCGCAAGTGATGTTTTTCAAACCTTAAAACTTTCTACATGATGAAGAAACGTAACCTTATCCTCACACTGGCATTATGCCTGAGTTTGGGTTTTAGCTGGGCACAAGGCAGCATTTTCACCGCCGAAAAAATGTGGCAAATGGAGCGTGTGGGTGCCCCGGTGGTTTCGCCCGATGGCACACGGGCTGTTTTCACACTCACCAGTTATAATATAGAAGAGAACAACTCAGCCACCGACCTTTATCTGCTCAACATAGAAACAGGCGAAACCCGTCAGCTCACCTTTACAGGAAAAGAGGGTGCTGCCGTATGGAGCCCCGATGGAAGCCGCATTGCTTTTGTATCGCGCCGCCACAATGGTCCTGGCCAGATCTACATTCTTCCTTTGGCAGGTGGTGAAGCCCGCAAGTTAACCGACCTGCCCGTAGGGGTATTTTCCATCAAGTGGTTTCCTACCGGCGATCGCATAGCCTTTGGAGCCAACATTCTGCCCGAATACAATGGCGACTTCGACAAGCTCAAAAGGCTCATGGAGGAAATGAGAAAATCTAAAGTTACGGCCAAGGTTACCGAAAACACCATGTTCCGTTTCTGGGACCGCTGGCTTACCGATGGGTTCTATCCCAGGTTGTTTTCTGTAGATATTGCCTCTGGCAAGGTAACCGATCTGATGCCCCATACGACCAACTTTTTCAATATGATGGGTGGGGTTTCGTACGACATATCGCCCGATGGCCGCGAGATTGCCGTAAGTATGAACAGTACACAGCCCCCCTACGACAATACCAACAACGACATCTTTCTGCTTCCCACTGATGGTAGCGGAACACTAACCAATATTACCCCCGATAATCCGGCCAACGATCTGAGCCCGGTTTACAGCCCCGATGGTTCTGTTATTCTGTATGGCCGCCAGAATATTTATCATTTCTATGCCGACAATGTGCAGATGGTAAAATACAACCGTGCCAGCGGCACCCATACCAATCTTACTGCTCATATTGATCTTTCCTGCTCCAACTGGTTTTTCTCCCGCGATGGCCGCACCATATTCTTTGATGCCGAACATCTTGCACAAAATGCCATTTTCAGCATCCCGGCCCATGGGGGCCAGCATACCCTTATTTACGGTGAAGGCACCAATGGTGGGGTAAGCCTGGCAGGCCGAAGAGGCAATGAGTTGGTTTTTACCCATCATACCATCGACAAACCTGCTGAGATATACCGTATGGACACCCGCGGACGAAATATCACGCAGCTTACAAACTTTAATGCCGAACGCCTGGCAGGGCTAAAACTGGGCAGGGTAGAAAACGTAACCTACAAAGGAGCCAACGATGCCGATGTGCAAATGTATATTGTATATCCTCCCGATTTCGACCCCAGCAAGAAATACCCCCTGGTGCTTATGATCCACGGCGGCCCTCATGGTACCTTCGGCAACTTCTGGCATTACCGCTGGAATGCACATCTTTTTGCAGCTCCGGGATATGTGGTAGCTATGCCTAATTTCCATGGTTCTACCAGCTTCGGCAACGATTTTGCCATGTCTATCCACGGAGAACATGCCAACAAACCTTTTGAAGACATCATGAAAGGCACCGATTACCTCATCAGCAGAGGATTTATTGATGAGAGCCGCATGGCTGCCACAGGCGGAAGCTATGGTGGGTACATGGTAAGCTGGATTGCCGGACATACCGATCGTTTTGCCGCACTTGTAAACCATGCCGGAGTGTACGACCTGCACCTGCAGTTTGCTTCAGACTATGCCGGCAACAGAGGCTACCAGTACGGAGGTACTCCATGGGAGAATTTTGACCGCCTCAACAGCCAGAACCCCTCGCAGTTTGCACACAACTTCAAGACCCCCATGCTGGTGATCCATGGCGAACTGGACTACAGGGTTCCCGTTGCACATGCATTCCTGGTATATGGCATTTACAAATCTATGGGCCTGGAAGCAAGGCTGGTGTATTTCCCCGATGAGAACCACTGGATCCTTACCCCACAGAACTCTATTTTCTGGTACCAGGAGTTGCACAACTGGCTGGAAAGATTTTTGAAACAATAATGCTTAAATAAAAAAGGCTGTCGCATGAGCACTATGGTGCTGGGAGACAGCCTGCAAGTTTCATTTAATGAATGCTGAGCCTGTTGAAGCGGAGGCCTGACTGATTATCAGATATCGTTTCGACAGGCTCAACATTTTGTAATTATGTGTTAGTCAGCCTTTCTTCTGACACGGTTTCAGTTTTTACCTCAGGCGAAACGCTACAGGCAGGTTATATCGAACCCTCACAGGGTGAGCTCCCTGTCTGCCGGGCTTCCAGCGAGGCATGTTCTGAATGGCTCTGATGGCCTCTTCATCGCAACCCCCACCAATACCGCGCAATACTCTTATTTCGGAGATACTTCCATCGCGTTCCACCACAAAACTCACAAATACAGTTCCCTGTATCCGGTTTTCTATAGCAATTCTGGGGTATTGCAATGTATTTGCCAGATAGCGCCGCAGAGCAGCCTCTCCGCCCGGAAATTCGGGCATGATCTCAGCAAAATCAAGTGCTTCATTACCAAAGTCAGGCTCCACATATACAGGAAGATCCAGAATTACAGGCTCCGGATTGGGCTGAAAGACGTCAACATTGATATCAATGGTGGGTTCATCGATTTCTGTTTCGTCGGGCACCGGTGTAAAGGTGGTCGGATCGGGAGGCTTGGGAGGCTCCGGCTTGGGGGGAATGATGTTTTCGATGATTTCCTGTTCGGTCATCAATTCAGGTGGCACAGGAATATCTGGGAGGGTCCGCTCAGTGATGCGATATTGAAAGGCCAGCAAAACCCCTGTAAGGGCAATGGCAAAACCTATCTCCAGAAACAAGCTCTTCTTGTTTTCCAGATTTTTCCGGGGAGTTTTTTTTGTGTTCATAGCATCGGATTTTATGGTTAAACATGGTAATCGGCGAATGCGTGAGAAACACTTTGTGCACAAAGAACTTTTTCAACGTCGTTTACTATTTTAACGGCACTTATTTCTAAAATATTGTTAATGCAGAACAGAAAAGCATTTTTTGTTAACCAGATATGGATCAACAAGGGGTATTACTACGCGAACTTTTTTATTGTATCGGCTGTTTAATCCCTTGTAATCCTTAAAAAAGCAGTATGCACAAATATCAATGGGTAGAGCAGGGAACATCCCTTCACGAAGCAGAAAAAGCAATCATCCTTATTCATGGGCGTGGTGCTCCCCCGGAAGACATTCTGGGCCTTGCCGATTATTTCGACACCCAAAACACTTACGTAGCCGCTCCACAGGCAACCCAGTATGTTTGGTACCCATTGAGTTTTTTGGCTCCCCGTGAGCAAAACCAACCCTGGCTCAACAGTGCACTGGAGAATATTGAACGCCTGATTCTTCACATCGAAAACCATATTCCAGCCCAGAAGATTTACATCATGGGCTTTTCGCAGGGCGCCTGCCTGAGTGCCGAGGTGGCATCGCGCAATGCCAGGAGATACGCGGGGTTAGGGATCTTTACCGGTGGGCTGATTGGTGCATCCGTGGATCCGAAGCAATACAACGGTGATTTTGCAGGAACACCCGTTTATATCACCAATGGCGATAAGGATCCTCACATTCCATTGCAACGCACCCACGATACCGTGACTCAAATTAGCCAGATGGGGGCTCAGGTAACTTTTGACATATTCCCGGATCGTCCTCACACCATTCTTATGGAAGAGATCGACAAGGCACGCAGCCTGTTTGGTTTATGAAGTTTTGGCACTTGTATGCAAAACCCTGATTCAATTGCAGCTAACAATTCGGCAGCCTAAACATCCATAAAAGATGGTTTTTCAGCATTGGCAGCATTAGTTATCTTTGCAGGGTTCACTAAGTAAGTTCCCGGAATGCTTTAAGGAAGGCTTTCCCTTTTTCAACATCTTTCATGCGTTTTTTTCGATTTACTGTCCTTGTCATTTTTGCACTTCTGGCTGCCTGTTCCACAGGAAAACAATCTACCCAACTTGTTCAAAATGCCTCCCTGGCCTTCATGGCAGGAGATTACGCTCAAGCTCTGGAGCATTACGAAACTTTCATTTTTCAGCATGGCAACAACCCTCTTGTCATACCCGACAGCATATACCGGGGTGCAGGTCTTGCTGCCTTTGAGCTTGATCAACCCTCAAAAGCGCTTGACTATCTGAATACCATACGCCATTCCGAAGCAGCCGATGCTCCTGTACAATATGCCCTGGCATTGCTGAACCGGCAAATCGATAACCTGTCAAGGGAGATCACTGCACTGGAACACTATGTAACGAACTTTCCGCAGGGAGAACATCATGTTGCCATGCAGTTGCGTCTTTTCGAAGTATGGGTGGAAAGCCAGAACTACCAGGATGCAGTGGCACTGTGGCCCTCAGTAAAACCTCACGCCTCTGCCCAGGAGAGTTATGTGCAAGGCTATTTTATTGCACAACAGGCCCTGGGCAACGAAGATGAACTTGATGCCCTGGCAGATCAGTTACTTAACCTCAACCGAAACAACACTTTGGCGTTATTCCACCTGGGTAAAAAACATTTCTGGCTGGCAGAGAACCGGTACCGATCAGAAATGCAAGCCTATGAAAATAACCGAACCCATCGCCAATATGCCCAGTTGCTCAGGGCATTCGATGTGCTCAATGCCGATTTTCGCAAATCGCTCGACTATTTTCTGAAATTATGGGAGATTGACCCACGTCCGGAGTACGCCAGGTTTATAGGAAACATTTACACCCGCTTTGAAGATCGCCCCAAGGCCCGTTACTTCCTTGAAAGATCTGGTCAATAACCCTGGCATTACAAATCTCTCAGCTTTTTTCCCTTATGACGTCCGAAGAGCAGATGCTTGGGGCTGCCCACGATCTGTGAACCATAAATACCACTGTGCCCTGAGAAGAAATAAGCAGTAACGCACGCCAGCCCGATATATATCCCTGCGTCGGCACCGAAAAGCTCTATCCCCATAAGGGTGCAGGCAATGGGGGTGTTTGTGGCACCGGCAAAGACCGCAACAAAACCCATGGCTGCCAGCAAGGCGAATGGAAGTGGAATGAGCCATACCAGGGCATTGCCCAGTGTGGCACCAATAAAAAACAAAGGAGTAACCTCTCCCCCTTTGAACCCGGAACCCAGGGTAATAGCTGTGAAAAGTATCTTAAAAAGAAAATCATACACCGGAACTTCCTGCTGAAAAGCTTCCGCAATAACCGGAACTCCCAACCCCAGGTATCGTGTAGAACCCAGTGCCAGCACACCGGCAAGCACAATAAACCCACCCACAAAAGGGCGGAACGGTGCCCAGGCTATTTTTGCGGAAAACCAGGTATGAATGGCATTGGATAGTTTTGCGTATACCAATCCGGCAAGGCCGAATACTATACCCGCCAGGATTACCCACAGTGCAGTAGTAAGTGCAAATGGAGGAATGATACTTATTTCGTACATCATGTGCGGCACTCCCCACAAATGACATATCTGATCGCCAATGAGGGCAGCCAGAAAAGCAGGATACATAGCTTCGTAGCGCATCCGCCCCAGCACTACCACTTCCAGCGCAAAAACTGCACCTGCCAGAGGCGTTCCAAAGATGGAGGCAAACCCTGCGCTTACTCCTGCAATCAGCAAAGTAACACGGTCGCGTTGGCGCAGGCGAAAGATCCACGAAAACTGATCCGCTATAGCCCCTCCCATTTGCACGGCGGTGCCTTCGCGCCCGGCCGATCCCCCAAAAAAATGGGTGATCACACTGCCCACAAAAACCAATGGAGCCATTTTCAAAGGGACAATCCGGCCAGGGCGGTGCAATTCATCCAGGATCAGATCATTGCCCCCTGCTACACTCTTTCCCATGTAATGATACAGCAGCCCTACCACCAATCCACCCAGAGGAAGCAGAAACACAATTATGGTATGGCTTTCGCGAAACCGGGTGGCCCAATCGAGCGATACCAGGAACCACGCTGATGCAGTACCCGCCAGGGCACCTACCAACAAGCACAAAAACAACCATTTGAAAAGATATAACAGAGCAGGGATCTGCTGCCAGCGAACCAGTATAGGATGAGGTTTCCTGTTCATAGTAGTATTCTCCTGATTTACTTTATAAAACCATAACAGAAAGCATTACCCGTGGCCGGGCAGTCTTCGTTAATTCATAAATCAGGCGCCATCATTCCGGATCACAAAAAAACCGGACGGTTAAAGGCAGACACCATTGCCCTGGCAAAGATATATTTTAAAAAGAGTAGCTCAACAGATTCCAGTAAAACATCTGCACATAAAACACCACAAGCACCACAAAAGCAAGAAACTGCCAAAGGGTTCTGGGCAAACGCTGCCTGCCCATGGTTCCACTCTGAAACCAGAAAAATACGGCAAGAAGCACAAAAAGCACAGATATCCAGGGAATAAGCATCATCATAATAAAGCCCTGGGGCTTTTCAAAGATCACACTCTCTGCATTGTTGAAGGTAGTAAAGAACATGATGAAGAAAGCGATAATACTCAATCCGGCAGGTATCATAATCCAACGGAATAGCTGGGTCTTGCGTTTTGTCTTTTTGAAAAAATGGACAAAAGGACACACAACACTTTTTACACTGATCAGAATAACCAGAAGTAGAAGGATTACATTAAAGCCAATGGACTCTCTCCATCCTGCTTTCTCCAGTACTCCCAATGCTGAGCTTGAGGTGATCACTCTATTTACCTGCCCTTTGTCATTTCTCTCGAACCATAGTTTTTTGTAATCATGCACAAAATAATCTTCGCCTGCAGGTTTAAACAATTCGCCCGGACTGCCTCCCGACTGAACAAGCAAGCCCTCTGGAGTTGCAGTGACCTTTACCCGCATGAAGAGGTTAATGATCTGTGTATGATCCCCATGGGTACGTCGGCTGCTGCGGTACGATCCGCTGTAATGGTTCAGCCCATTGTTTCGGCGAAAATTGCCATTTCCATTTCCCTGCTCAGGCTCAAAAAGATAATCCAGGATATGGTGGAGCATATCCACTGAAAAATATCCGTTTTCACCGGTGTTGGCCGAAAAGAATATGCCTGTATTGTGCTGGGGTATTACCACAAAGAGAGTCTGAAAGAAAAAGGTTTGCCCACCATGGCCATAAATATCCAGACCCTTGTAGTTGTAATGCATCATGCCATGTGCCCAGCCAGCCGACTGAGGGTAGGGTTGATACAGCAGGGTAAACATACGGGTGAGGGTTTCTTGTTTGAGAATACTGTCGGGGCCATATTTGCCTGTCTGGAGCAGAAACTGCATGAACCGGTTCATGTCTTTTGCAGAAGACACCACCGAACCCGCCGCATACGGAACAACGAACTCATCGAAAGGGCTTACCAAACGACCCGATTCAAAAACATACCCCCGGCTTTTGCTATCAGTTATTACGAAATCAGCAGGTTGCCTGAAGGTAGTCTGCTGCATCCCCAGAGGGGCAAAAATGTGTTCGTCCACATAATCATTGAACAGTTGTCCTGTGATCTGCTCCACCACATAAGCGGCAAGTACAACACCATAATTGGAATAGGCAGGAGTGGTGCCCGGCTGATAAATCTGTACAGGCAACTGGCTTTGCAGATAGGTTTCTGCATCAGGGATCCGGTCATGACTTTTGGAGAACAGGTGCAGCACATCAGCAAAGCCCGGAGTGTGCGTCATCAGGTGAGTCATGGAAACAGGTGCATATGAGTCGGGCAGCCGGAAACCCCCTTGCAGATAGTCATTTACCGGAGTGTTAAGATCGAGCTTCCCCTGCTCGTGGAGCTGCATTACCGCAAGCCAGACAAAAAGCTTGCTCACAGAACCTATCATGAATCCCGTTTCTTCATTTACTTTTCTTCCAGCTTCGGTATGAGAGTACCCCCATGCCCTGAATAAATCACCCTCTTCCTCAGAAAACATGGAGAAGGTGATCCCGGCAATTTTATGTTCTTTCATCTGCGAAAGGAAAAGACCATCGAGAAAAGGAGCTATACATTCGCGGGCCTGCAAGGCAGAGCCGGAGAGTAAAACCAACAATACTACCAGCACGGTTTTGCTGCGCAGCCAAAGGTAAAAACGAGCCATAGTCGGGTAATTTGAATGGGTTAATCTGCTTTAACTATCAGTACATAAAACTTTTACGCAGATCACCCGACAAAGGTTATACCTCTATATGGTTTTTTTGACGGGCCAGCGTTGCATTTGGCCCGACAGGACAACATGAATGCCCGGTGAAGCACTCTTCAATGTATCCTGCATGGCCGCTGCCACCTGCGATGCATGGATGGCTTTGTAATTTGCAGGCATTAGCAGTGCCATTACCGGAGCAAGCAGTTTTGCTACTTCTTCGCCTGTGCGGTACTCTTTGCGAGGCCCAAGCAGAAGAGAGGGCTGCATAATGCACAGTACCTCCAGTGGAAGTTGCCGCAAGGCATCCTCCACCTCTCCTTTTACCCGGTTGTAAAATATACGGCTGCGGGCATTGGCACCCATAGCCGAAACCAGGGCAAACCTGCGGGCTCCGGCACCCAGTGCAGCCTGAGCCAAAGCCAGTGGATAATCGTGATCAACCTTTCTGAAAACCTCTCTGGATCCTGCTTTTTTGATGGTAGTACCCAGGCAGCAATACACATCATCTGCCGAAAGATCGGTCAAATCAAGCTTTTGATAATCAACCACCTGCTGAACAAGCCTGGGATGCTTAATTTCAAGAGGCTTCCGAACCAGGATCTTTACCTGTCCGTACAAAGGGTCTTCAAGAAGGTTCTGTAAAAGAAAGGAGCCAACCAAACCGGTGGCTCCTGCAATGAGTGCTGTACGCATATGCTGTTTATTATAAATCCGGTTTATACCCCATATAAACCCATCAGGGGAGTTTAAGTTCTTCAACCTGTAAAATTTCCATCTGGGGGTTCATCACATAGGCCACCACGGAGCAGTTTTCGGGCACCCATTGGCTGTTGAGGGTAAAGGTGTAGGACTTTGCAACTTTTTGCCCCACATCCATAGAGTTTTCGTTGAGTTTCTCGCCCCAGATACCAGTAATACCCGTACGAAGTACATGATTATGTTCGTAATCCAGAATCTCTCCTGTAGGATGGTTTACCAGATCATCGGTTTTCTGAGGTTTGATAATGCCATCTTCAATAATGACAGCCACCAGGTAGAAATCACCTTGCATCTCCTGAAGAGCTTCCACTTCAACGGCCAGTGAATAGCTGGCAGCAGAACCTTTGCTGGCCGAAAGCCGCAGCGCAAAACCAGGATCCATATCCTCAAACACCGTCATGGCAGAGCCCCATGCTGCAGGGCTTAGCAAACGGCTCCCTTCAAATTCGGTACGATTGACCATACCGGTAGGGTTTTGCACCACCCCGAAATGAGCATTCAATGCATTGCCTTCGGGAGTGCGGAAATCGTAATTGAAAGGACTGCTCAGGGGGTTGGAAAAGAAGCCCGCATGAATAGATACAGTTACCAGCCGGTCGCCATACACACTTTTGAGCAGCTTAGCCATTTGGGCACCTTGAGGACAATTGGGGCAACGGTGCCCTGTAAACTCTTCCAGCAATATCTTTCGCACTACCTCTTCAGTGTTGCCATTCTCGCCGGGCTGCTTCATGTAGGGCTCTTCAATCTTATCGCAACCCCAGAACACCAGCACTGGCAGAGCCAGCAAAAGCAGAACGGTGGCTATTTTTTTTCTTGACATCATAGTTGATTTTTTAAAGATTAGAAGCTACTGGTTACACTGAGCGTAAACCCATAGGATGCCGGCACAACCCGGCATACTCCACCTATACAGACAATCCCGGCACGCTGCCGACCCCAGCCCAGACTGAAACGATTGGCATTTTGTGAGTAGCCTGCATTGACCATAAAATAATGAATGCGTTTATCGCTATCATCATTGCCATAGTTATACTGGTTGGATAAGGCAAAAAACCAATGGGGTGCCCGGTTGTATTCGAGCAATGCCATAGCCCAGCTCCCTTTATCCTGTTGGGTGGCCAGGTGCTGCAATTCCCAGCGCAACGACTGCCGGTTGGGCAACCGGAGGGTCATATCGGCAACAAAAATATGTGCCTTTACAATTTTATCCTCATCGGGCAATTGCTTCCCTTCTATTACATTCTGATTGTAATACAAATTCATATAGGTAAAAGAACCCCTGAGGTTGCGTGTAAACCTTCGGTTGATCTCTACATTGAAATCCTGGAAGTACTTTTCATCGCCCAGGGCAAAGAACGCGGAGGTGTAGCCATCGGTACCCGGCTGCCCCACAGGGAGGGTGTCGTTGAGTGCTTCCCTAAGAATGGAGTTGGCCACGCTTGTATTCACAACAATGGTTGTACCATAGGGTCCTCCCAGCAGAGATTGGCGGGGGAGGCGGAAGGTCAGCTCTGCCAGTGCACCCATCTCACCGTTAGGTTGTGTTGCATAAGGATACATCCCTGTAAGGCTGTACACATGCTGGCGGGTCATGGCCGGCAGATAGTTGATGTGAAGATCGTTAGCCACAGCATTGCGATTGGAGCGAAAGCCCATGTTGTCAATTCGCTTTCCTGACAACAACAGCCCAAACCCGCTGACCGAATAAGATGCGCTCATCACCAATGCTTCGCCGTATTTGTAGATCATTCTGTTTTCGGCAGAAGGATCCTGCGACTTCCAGGCATATTCCGTGTTGATATTGAAGGCACCCCGGGAGTAGTTCAAACGTCCGGCAAAGGCAGCCACATTTTCGGGCAGGTTGAATAAAGGATCCTGATCTCGTTGAAACTTACTTACTCCACTCAGCCCCAGGGTCAATTGATTAGGAGACTCTGCCAGGGCTGGCAGAAGCTGATTGAGATTTGCCTCAGCATCGGCACCTCTTACAATTCCGGGCCCCTTGTCGAAATACAATCGCTGATCGCCAATGAGGGTGCGCAGGGTGATCCCTTCAACGGGCCGGTAGAGCATACGCACACCATCCAGGGAGTTGTCTAACCCCAGGTTGGGCTCTACATAGGAACGCAATACAAGCCCGTTGCCATACTGATCATAGAAATTCCCAACGGTAATCTCCAGGTTATCCTGTGTCCAGGAGGCAAAACGGTAGGGTATACCACTACCCCGAAACCTGCTGTCGAAACCCTGAAGGGGCAACTGGTAGCTTTCGTAACGAAAACCTATGGTAAGGTTTTCGTAAGCAAGGTTCAGATTGGCAAAGGCGTTCATCCCGATTTTCTCCGGAACATCAGGAGCATCAATCAAAGTGTCCGACATGTAATACTGTGCATCGACCTGAAAGTTGCCCCAAACTCTCAATCCGGGAAGGAGATCCTGCGTATGGCCGTATTGGGTGATACATAGAACTGCTATAAGCACCCCTATACTTTTCCTTACAATTGCTTTCATACCACTTGCTACTCTTGCAGGAGCTTTTTGAGTTTTTCAAACATATCCCATTCCATGCCATCAGCAAATGAGGTGTGCTGACTTACAATTTCGCCATTTCCATTTACGATAAAAGTATGTGGCACCATATTTACACCCATTGCCCTGCGCAGGTCGCCGTTTTCATCATAGTAAAACTCATACTCCCAACCGCGTCCGTTAACCATGGGAAGGATATTGGCCCGGGTACGTGCATCGTCGGTGGCAATGGCCACCAGTTTGAAACCCATTTCCTGCCATTCGTCATAGATCTCGGCAATGGCATTGAGTTCTTTCAGGCACGGACGGCACCAGGTGGCCCAGAAGCTTATTACAAAAGGTTTGCCGTCATTGGCAATAGAGGAGGTTTGAAACTCTCTTCCATCAAGGGTTTTGATGGTCATTTCGGGGAGCTTACGGGTTCCCTGCCCGGATGCCGCAGCTACTACTAAAAGTAGCAATGCAAAAGAAAAAAGTGCTTTTTTTAAAGTAGTCATGAATATAGTTTATTGGTTTTTGCTAAAAAAACATTGAAGGTCTCAGACAATAATTATTCCAACAGATCTTGTCAGGGATACAACTGTACTTTGCCACGGTAGATCATTCCGCTTTGCTCTATTCTCAGAATATATACCCCACGGGGCATCTGGCTGACATCGATACGGTGGGTATTCTGTGTTTGCAGCCATTGTACCCCACGCATATCAAATAAGGACACTGTAAAAGGTTCGTTGAGGATGGGCTCTATGGCAAGGTAGTCTCTGGCAGGATTGGGAAAAACCCTTAGCATGGTCTCCAGGCCAGCTACACCCGGCACATGGGTGGGGTCCTCTGTTTCTTCTTCAAGAAACTGAAGCCTCACAACCTGCGATACTTCCCTGGAGTTCATTTCCTGCACAAAAGCCAGAAGGTTAAGTTTCGCCAGGTCAATACCCTGAGGCATATCCATGACAAACTCAAACTCAAACCCACTCTCCTCCGGCGAAGTAGTAAGCTTGTTGCCATTGGCGTCGGGAACAAAAAACCGCATCACATGAAAGAAGTCTTTTTCACCGTTGTTTCCCGGAGGGGTGTCGAAGTTTACTTCACTTTCTAAGCCGGTAATCAGCAAACGGTAGTCCTTATCGTGGGTGTTAACGAATGTTTCGCCTTGCACCATCACTGTAAGCACACTGTCCTGCGAAACCTGCCAGTTCCCTTCCAGTGCAAACCCAGCCCATTTTTCGTACTCCGAAAACATCAGGTAATTATCCACATCGATACTCCCTCCATTGAACAGGGATCCAATAACAGAAAAAGGAGTATAGAAAACCTGGTAATACTGCCGGCGCAGCTGCTGATCTTTGGGATTAAAGGCAAAAAGCGGACTATTCTCATGCTGAAAAGGATGATAATAGATCATGGCAAAAATTTCCGGGTTTTCATCCACAATTTTCCGTAATCCGGGCGTAGCCAATGCACAGCTACCACAGTTAACGCTGGAAAAGCTCTCCAGTAAGGCCATTTGCTTTACAGCCAGCTGAGGATACACCTCCACCCTTACCTGCATGGTATCGCTGGCAAGCTCATCGGGCTCCTGCCCATTGAGGCCTGAAAACCAGATACTAATATCAAATTCGCCGGTCTGATCCGGGAGCCAGTTTTGTTGCAGTTGCCATCGCCAGGGAACATAGGGGTAGTTCCCGATGTTGGGAAAAAACTCTGTATAGACTTCCTGGTCTCCCTGTACCTGCCAGTTTACATAAACGGATTGCAACAATCCCTCTCCAATAAAAGCAACCTCTCCTGCGAGGGTGTAAGGCTCATTGACCTTGTGCAAGGGACTTCCGAAAAAATTATCGAGCCTGAGCAGATAAAAATCACCCTGCCCCCACGAGCTGAATATTAAGCCAACAGCAAGAATAAATGTTGCCAGAAACGATTTGTAGTGTTGCATGATCAAAGTAGTATTGGGAGCTTCTTGTGGAGCAGCAAAGTTGCCCGGGTAGATTTTTAAATTTCTGGCCTACGCGATTGCAGGCCAGAAATTTAAAAGAAGGAGATTTATTCCTGTTGCACTAAGCTCAAATGGTTTTTTAATTGAAATTTTGACTAATGAAGTTACAAATAATCCACTTCAATTACAAAACCCGGAACGCTTGCCGGCAACACAAGGATATTACATTAGCGGGTAATCACAAACTTTCTGCGCTCTTTGGCAGTAGTCGTTTGGATCTCCAGGAAATAAACACCCGGAGCAAGAGCAGAAATATCAATACAATCTGCATTCACAGCAGCAATATCAGAAAACTGTAATGCTCCGCTGGCATTGAAGATACTCAATGCAACCGCGCTAACCCCCAGTGGATACTCAACACAAAGCTGCTCCGTGGCGGGATTGGGGAAAAGGTTCAATTGCTTGGTTTCCCACACATCGGTTATGGTATTATCTTCGGTGGTGAAGGTAATGAATACCGGATCGCTTACTTCGTCATCTTCGCCCATCAGAGGAGCAATCTCAAGATAGTAGGTTTGATTGTACTTAAGGTTCTGAGATGGGGTAATGGAGAAAGCGGTCTTTTCAGCATTAACGGTAGCAACAAAGTTAATGGTTGCTCCAACAGCGTTGCCTTCTCTGAAATTGATCAGCAGGTGCACATTGTTGTTGAAGATGGCGGATCCATCGGCTCTGCGCACCTGCTGGTTGAAGGTTGCAGCAAAAGCCTGTGTAACCAGTACACCCAGACTCTCGTGATCAACATTAAAGGTTGCAACAGGGGCACCTTTGGAAGTACGGGTGGTAAAGCTGATGTGCTGAGCATCGCTCAGTTCATCATCCAGTCCCAAAACAGCTCCTACACCCAGAACATACAACTGACTGAATGCCAGTTTACCCTCTGGCAAAATGGTAATCTGATCGGCAGCCTCATTGATGGTGGCCGTAAAACCAACCTCTTGTCCGTTGGTGTCATTTTCATTGAATATCACCAGGTCGGCCACATTGGCATTGGTGATAGGTGTACCATCAGGAAGACGCACTTGCTGGTTAAATGTGATAACGTAGGTAAAATCTTCAACCGGAACCTCAGTCTGATCGGGATTCACATTGAACCCCGCCACAGGAGCGCCATAAGAAGCACGGGTAGTAAAATTTATAAGTTGAGGTTGACTAAGCTCATCATAAACCCCCAATAAAGCATCAATCCCCAGCAAATGTAATTGACTGAAAGACAACCTACCTGAAGGGACAATGGTAATTTCATTTTTCAGATTGTTAATTGTCGCAGTAAAACTTACTTCTGTTCTATAAGAACCAACTTCTTCGAAGATTACCAGATCCGCTACGTTACTATTGCTGATTTCAGAACCATCGGGCAAACGAACCGGCTGATTAAATGAAACTTTATAAGTGAACCCTTCGACAGGGAACTCCGTCTGATTCGAATTAATATTAAAAAAAGCAATTGGAGCTCCATCTTCTGCAGGACCATGATTGGCTACAGCCGATTGATACACTTCACGCGTGGCATTATCCTGCAGAAATACTACCACAGACAAATCGTTCATATCTTCAATATTGGTAGCCGACACATCCATAGTGAAACTGGTGTTGAATTCCTCCAGGGCGGTTAGGTTGATCAAAGTACCCCCTGCATTGGGTATCATTTTCATCATTACGTGGTGAAAAACTGTTTCCCCATTGGTGGCAGCATTGCCCGTGGTGGAGTTTTCCAAAACAATAGCATGCAAGGTAACATTCTGCAATGATGCATAAGGCATGATCTGTACGTTTAACACAACCGACTGCCCTTGCATGATACTGTAGGCATTGATATCGAAATATGCTGGTTTTGCAAGCGATTGACTGTATGCAGCATTAACAGCAGAAGCATTGGTGGCTACTTTTTTGCCATCGATATAAAGATCGGGCACGCCTGTTACACCGTAATAGTTCCTTCTCACACCTCCTTCGGCAGTATAATAAGGATCGCCTGATCCCGGCCAGTTCATCTGGTATTTTACTATGGCAAGGTTTTCTTTATTCTGGTTTACGAAGTTATTGAAGAAGTTGATATTGAAAGTATAGCATGGAGGGCAGGTTGAGCTGGTAAATGACTCAAACATGGGCCGGCGCTGCACAACGGCATAGGGTCTTTCAATCACTTTTTGCAGACTGTTATTGTCTGGATTATCGTCGGTGGCCTGCCCATTGATGTTATCGATGAAAACATTCAGCAAATATCCACCTGGCTCAAGGTCGAGCATCTCAGAGGTTTCAAACACGAAGCTCTGCAAATATCCCAGGTTTAAACCCGAAAAAGACTGAGTGGAAACTGTACCGCCATCCAGTTGCCAGTTTACATCAAAGGAGTTGATCTCCTGCAAACCACTGTTTAACACCTGGCCTTTTACAGGATGCGGCTCTGTGATAAAACCAGGAACCATGAGTTGTGTAAGGGCCAGATCGAAAACACCGGGTATCATTACAGTAAAGTCGTCGATGTACCAGTAATTCATATTGAAACTGGCTCCGTTGAAGAATATGGCAAACTGAAGGTTCTCAGCATTGGCAGGGAAGCTTCCTTCCAGAACAAAAGCTTTGGTTTCTGCTGCAATATTACCGGTTACGGTCTGCTCCCAGATATTAACCCAGCTTCCGTTGTTTACCCTGTAGGCAAGTCCGATTTGAAAATTGCCGCCATAATGGTCTACCATGTGTCGAAAGGAAACCGACAATACCCCAGTTGTATTCTCGGAGACATTGATGGAGGGAGTGATCAGTTGTGTAAGACCATTGAACTGGGGGGTCCAGTTCAGCCTTGCTTCTGGAGCCTGGCCACCTGCATTGGCGGTGGGCACTGCAGCCCAGTTGCCCGGTTGGGCACTTATACTCCAACCCGTGGGAGGGAAAGTGCCACTTCCAAAATCTTCAGTTAAAACAACCTGCGACTTAACGCTAAAGGTTGAAAATACCAGAAAAGCAAATAATAGTAAATACTTCTTCATAAGTGTGTAAGTTGAATGATTGATTGGTTTGGTTTACTCTTGTAATGGTCAAATTTAAACATATTTATGATTGTATATATTACTAAACAACTAAAAAAACAGCAATCTCAAGGTGTTTCGAAGTAGTTTTTTGTTTTTTCGTCCGACATTTTTGCGTCTTTGCAGATTTCTAAATATCGACAGTCTAAATCGATAAAGTTCATTTTTACCTTTGTACTTATTGCTTAACGAAAGGTTGTAAATATCATAAATTCAGGTATTGAAGCCCATCTTCACCTGTTTTGCATTTTTTTGTAAAAAAACATTCATGTTACATCTTTTCGGAGCGCTTTTTGATTACTTTTGTAACATGGCAAGGTATATAACATCCTTTCTCATAGATATTAAATCCGAATTCAAAACACCCGGTCAGCTCCCTCCACGTCAGAGCTTTCCCAAACGCACGAAATCATGAAGCAGTTTTACTTTTCCCTCATATTTTTATTCCTCTGGATTTTTACCAGCCATGCACAGCTGGCAATAACCAATGTGCACGAGCTTGATGTTACCAACGACACCATTCACGTGCAGGGCTCCATCAGCGAGGATGTGATCAAGACCTACATCTTCTTCTCCAACATGGGAGAAGAACCGGTAGAGGTTATGGTTCGAAAAATAGAAATTCAAAAACCTGATGGCAGTGACTGTACTTTTTGCTGGAACGATTTCTGCTTCAGCCCCGATTATTATGAAACCGAGAACCCAATTGTTCTGCCAGGGGGTGCTACCTCCTCTTCCACCGATTTTTATGCCGAGTTTTGGCCCGGCAACCAGGCAGGTGTTTCTCTTATAAAGTTTGAGTTTTTCAATAACCGCGAAGAATTTGAGACGGTGAGTGTGGTTTTAAAAATCACCATCGACGATGCCACCCAGGTTTATTTCCCCCCGGCCATTACCCGCTGGGAACTTCGCGATGCTCGTCCCAATCCTGCACGTGATCATACTGTGGTAGGGTTTGCCATTCCTTCAGGGAGCAGATCTGCCCAACTGGTTGTGAGAAACCTGGTTGGAAATATCGTTTTCACGCAAAATCTGGAACCCAATTCCACACGTACACGCATCAACACACAAAATCTGGCCAATGGCATTTATATTTATTCGCTGGTGATCGACAACCAGGTAGTAAGCAGTAAAAGACTGGTTGTTTCCAATTAAACAGCCCTATCCAACGCATAAAAAAGAGGCCGGAGATCCCGGTCTCTTTTTTTATAAACTTTTTCCGCCCTGCATTGCATAAAGTTTGCTTAACTTCACAAATTATTATTCAAACACAGAATCGATGAATCGGTATTTCTCCATCGGGAACCTGATGCTTGTAATTCTTTTCACCCTTAATTTTCAGCTCCAGGCCCAACTTGCACAACCCGGCACTCCCCCAGGCTTTTATCAACCTTCTGCAATTGATATTCCTGTTTTCACCCCTCCCCAGCCTGATGTACAACGCTTGCTGGCAGAAGATCTGGCCATGGATACCGTCAAGGATATCCCCTGGCGGTTCGGCGAAAATATTGAGGTAAATCTCAACCCCTCTCAAACGGGTGTATGGACCCTGCTGGAGGATGGCAGCAAGCTTTGGCAACTTTCGGTATACTCCCCTGGAGCATACTCCTTAAACCTTACCTTCGACCGCTACAAACTTCCGCCCGGAGCAGAGCTATATATATATACCCCCGACCGCAAGCATGTGCTGGGTGCTTTTACCATGCAAAACAACCAGGACGACGGATGGTTTGCCACCACCCTGATCCCTGGGGATGAAATCATCATAGAATATTTTGAGCCGGCCCATGTTGCCTTTCATGGACAACTGAACCTGCAAATGATAACCCATGCCTACCGCGATCCATGGAGCTTTGCAAAAGGGTTTGGCGATAGTGGCTGGTGCAACCTCAATGTAGCCTGCCCTCAGTCAGCTGGTTGGGAGGACCATATCAGATCGGTGGTAATGCTGGTAACAGGCGGCAATGGCTTTTGCACCGGCGCTCTCATCAACAATACAGCTTTTGACCAGCGACCCTTTGTTCTCTCTGCCAACCATTGCTTCAGAACTCCCTCTACGGTAGTTTTCTGGTTCAACTGGCAAAGTGCCACCTGCGAGAACCCCGGTACCCCCCCACCCTACAACTCTATGACAGGAGCCCAGCAACGAGCACGAAACACGGCCTCGGATTTCTGGCTTATGGAGCTCAATCAAAGTATCCCCGATGAGTTTAACCCTTACTACGCCGGATGGAACCGCAGCCTGGAGGCCAGCATCAACGAAACCATTGTGGGCATCCATCATCCCAGAGGCGACATCAAAAAATTCAGCTTTGCAGAAGGCGGTGTACAGGCATCATCCTATGGTGGCAACCCCGGTTCCGGCACCACCCACTGGCGTATAGTCTGGAGCGGAGGCACCACCACCGAGCCAGCCTCAAGCGGATCTCCCATTTTCGATGCAGCAGGCAGGATCATCGGCCAGCTGCATGGTGGTGGCGCAGCCTGTGGCAACACACTCCCCGACTGGTATGGCCGATTGGGTATCTCCTGGGAGGGAGGGGGCACACCCGCTACCCGACTCAAAGACTGGCTTGATCCATTGAATACAAACCTGCAGATACTCAACGGTCTCGATCCTTTCGGATCAGCAGTGGACAACCCTCTTAGTTTTCAGGCCACTCCCCTGGGCCCAACCTCAGTCAGACTTACCTGGGAAGCCAATATCAACAACGATCCTGTGGTAATTGTAAGCCACTCCAACCCTTTCATGGGCCCCGTTGAAGGTCCGGTTTCCATTGGCGATACTCTGCCGGGAGGGGGAAATATTGTTTTCCTTGGACAGGGCGGAGAGTTTGTCAATACCAATCTCACACCTCAAACCACCTATTACTACGAAATCAGGAGCTATGCTTTCCCCGGACCCCTCTATTCCAACGCACTGGAAGCCTCTGCACAAACCCTTTGTGCAGAGATACTCACTTTTCCTTATTTTGAAGGATTCAACCAGGAGGTCATTTCTGTTTGCTGGAACCAGGAATTCATCAACCGGGAAGTCTTATGGCAAACGGGAGTGGGCAACAACGACGGATACCCCGTTGCTCCATGGGAAGGGAGCCGAAATGTTTTCTTCAGGGTACTCACCATACCCGAAATGGGAAGTATTACGCGGCTGATCAGTCCTGTTTTTAACCTGTCGGCTTTCAGTCAGGGAGTACTCTCCTTTTATTATGCCAATCCCTCCCTTGTAAACAACCAGGATGAACTAAGAGTATTGTACCGAACCCATCCTGAAGAGGAATGGGTTGTATTGCAAAACTTCCAGCACAACCAATTCTCATGGACCAACGTGCTGGTCGATCTTCCTCAACTCTCGGATCAGCTCCAGATTGCTTTTGAGGGAGTGGCCAACCGTGGACGCGGCATTTCCATCGACCATGTGGAGATTCTTACTTCGTTCGATTTTGATGTCCCCAATCCGGCAAATCTTACGCTTAGCCTGGTGGATGAAAACATAGCGGCATTATCATGGGAATTGATTTATGAGGACTCTGACAAGCAAGACGGAGGAGGAATGAATATTTACCGCAACAACGAATTGATCTTTGCCGGCAACGACCTGGAGCAGACTACCTTTTCCGATGGCCCCTTACCTGTTGGCAGTTACCAATGGTATGTAAAAACCAGGCTCCCCGATGGCAGCCTTTCATCTGCCAGCAATACAGCAGAGGCCGTTATCGAACCCGGAACAACCACTTTTTCGCTTCAAATGATCGGCACGGGCCCCGGTATTACGCTGCCCCCAGCAGGAACTTATCTCTACAATGCCAACAGCCAGCTACTACTGGAGGCTTACCCGGAGCCATTTGCTATCTTCAGTCATTGGATTGTAAACGGCACACAGGCAGGGAATGATACCTCACTGGGGCTTTTACTTGATGCAGACAAAACGGTGGAGGCGGTCTTTGAGGCACAAACCCACCAGGTAATTCTTCAGGCACACCCCCCGGAGGGTGCAAAAAGCCTCCATGGAGAAGGCATTTACCATTGGGGGGATTCTATTACTATTGTAGCAGAACCTGAAACGGGTTATATTTTTCTGCATTGGCAGGAAGAAGACAGGATCATCTCCACACGTGCTCAAACCCTGCTGAAACTTACCCGCGACATGAGCCTTACAGCTTGGTTTGCCCCGTGGGATTTTACGCTGGAAATTGAGGTTTCCCCTGAGGGTGCCGGCATGGTAAGCGGATCAGGCTCTTATGGCGCAAACAGTGTAGTACATATTGAAGCAGAGCCTTTGCCCGGCTGGATATTCAACCAATGGAAACTCAAAGAAGGAGATCAGCAAACCCCATTCTCTGACCAGCCCCAGCATAGCTTTACTTTGCAACAAAACACAACCCTGGTGGCAGCCTTTGAACCCTTCACCCCAACCCTGCAGGTGAGCATAGAAGGCCAGGGTGTAGTGGATCCCGAGCCCGGAACCTACACACTCGGCTATGAAGACGAAGTTACCCTGATGGCTATGCCTGCAGAAAACTGGAAGTTCGTTCGGTGGGAGATCAATTCAGAAAATATTGAAACACCCCTGGTGGCATTTCAGATTGTAGAAAACACACAGGCAAGGGCAGTTTTCCAGGATGTAACCTTTGTGGACGAGGTTGGGATACAATTGACGCCAAAGATTTATCCGGTGCCGGCCTCACGGCAACTTACCCTTTCCCTGCCTGGGGAGAATTCCTGGAAGCTCAGTTTGGCAACTACAGCAGGCACTATTGTTAAAGAAACCCTATTACCCATAGGCCAATATGAATCCCATACTATAAATGTGGAGGACCTGCCACAGGGTATATACCTTTTAATTATGAAGAATGATAATCAGCTTCACACTGCCCGGGTAGTAATTAGCCGATGAAAGGCTGTTGCGGCAAATCAAAAACATGGACTGAATATTATATGTTTGTTATAGTCTCAGAACGATGAAAAACCATGTAAAGCAATAAAAATGAAGCAAAAACCAAAACAACCCACAATAGATTAGCCGAAAGAAAACGATCGTTTGAATTGAATATTTACCGGCCCGCATGTTAAATTGCTAAAAAGCTGTTTTTTAGGCAAATGCAGCATTAGTCCATAACAGCAGTATTGCGGTGCAAGAGAGAGTAAATCAATGAGTTGTAGGTTGTTAGAAATTTTTCACCAAAAAAAAGTTGTTTATAACCATTTTAATCTTTTATCTTTGCAGTCTGTTTAACAAAAAAAAGGAGAAAACATGTCTGACATTTCAACAAGAGTAAAAGCTATCATCGTTGATAAGCTTGGTGTAGATGAAAAAGAAGTAACCCCCGAAGCTAGTTTTACTAATGATCTGGGAGCAGATTCTTTGGATACTGTAGAGCTCATCATGGAGTTCGAAAAGGAATTCAACATTGCCATTCCTGATGATCAGGCTGAAAAAATCAGCACTGTAGGTGACGCGATTGCTTACATTGAAAACAACAATAAGTAAAACTTAAGTAGTTTTAAATGAAACTCAGAAGAGTAGTCGTAACAGGATTAGGCGCTCTTACCCCAATAGGCAATACCGTTCCGGAATTCTGGAACGGTTTGCTTAATGGGGCAAACGGAGCCGGTCCTATCACCCGGTTTGATGCCTCCAAATTCAAGACTCAGTTTGCCTGCGAGGTAAAAGGCTACGATCCCAACAACCATTTCGAGCGTAAGGAAGCCAGAAAGTTCGATCTTTTTGCGCAATATGCCATGGTAGTTGCCGATGAAGCCATAAAAGACAGCGGGCTTGACACATTTGCTTTTGACCCCGACCGCGTTGGTGTGATCTGGGGAAGTGGCATTGGTGGTCTTGATACTTTTTTAAAAGAAATCACCGATTTTGCAAAAGGAGATGGAACACCACGTTTTAGCCCCTTTTTCATCCCCAAAATGATTGCCGATATTGCCGCAGGCCATATTTCCATTAAATATGGTTTCCGTGGGCCCAACTTTACCACTACCTCTGCCTGTGCTTCTGCCGCCAACGCTCTGGTAGATTCTCTGAATTATATCCGTCTTGGCAAAGCTGATATCTTTATCAGCGGAGGCTCTGAAGCAGCCGTAAACGAAGCAGGTATTGGTGGATTTAATGCCCTCACCGCACTTTCAGTGAGAAATGATGACCCACTCACTGCCTCTCGTCCCTTCGACAAAGACCGCGATGGTTTTGTGCTGGGAGAAGGTGGAGGATGTTTGATTTTCGAAGAACTTGAGCATGCCAAAAAAAGGGGTGCCAAAATCTACGCTGAAGTAATAGGCGGAGGCCTTTCTGCTGACGCCTACCATATGACAGGCCCACACCCCGACGGACTGGGAGCCATGAATGTTATGAGGTACACATTGGAAGATGCTGGTATCAGCCCCGAAGAGGTTGACCATATCAATACTCATGGTACTTCTACCCCCCTGGGTGATATCGCAGAGCCAAAAGCTATTATAGGTTTGTTTGGCGATCATGCCAAAAACATCAGCATCAACTCCACCAAGTCGATGACCGGCCACTTGCTGGGCGCGGCAGGTGCAGCAGAAGCCATAGCAACAGTTCTGGCAGTACTACACGATGTTGTACCTCCCACCATCAACCATTTTACCGACGATCCTGAGATTCCCGCCCTGGACTACACCTTCCATACAGCTCGTAAAAGAACTGTGAATGTAGCCATGAGCAATACCTTTGGTTTTGGAGGACACAATGCTTGTATCGCCTTTAAAAAATATACAGAATAGGTTCTGATATTTTGAAATTCCTAAGCATATTTCAGAAAAAACATTTCAGCCAGGATGAAGCTCTCATCCTGGCTGTTAAAAATGTTTTTGGGTTTCGACCCAAAAACATTTCGCTTTATAAGCTGGCCTTTCGCCACAAATCTATGGCACATGCCGAAAACAATGGTTTCAGGCACAGCAACGAACGCCTTGAATACCTGGGTGATGCTGTACTGGGCTCGGTAGTGGCTGATTTCCTTTTTAAAAAATACCCCTACAAAGACGAAGGTTTCCTCACCGAGATCCGCTCCAGGATTGTGAGCAGGCAAAACCTCAACACCCTTTCCCGCAAACTTGGCCTGGATAAAATGATACAAACCAGCCGCGAAAACCAGGCTGTGGGCACTTCTATCCTGGGCGATGCCTTTGAAGCTTTTGTGGGTGCCTTGTACCTTGACAAAGGCTACCGGTTTACGCACAGGGTTATTGTTCAGAAGATCATCCAGAATCACCTTGATCTGGAAGAGCTGGTAAACAAAGAGGTGAACTTCAAAAGCAAACTCATAGAATGGGCGCAGCGCGAAAAACGTACCGTAGAATTTGTGCTGGCCGACGAGCTCGAAAACAACAAAAAACTCAAGATTTACGTGGTTAACCTGTCCATCGACGGAGTTGTGGTAGCCACAGGCAAAGATTATTCCATCAAAAAAGCAGAACAAAATGCAGCCGAACAAGCCTGCGGTCTGATCTTTTCTGATGAGCAGCCCTTTACTCCCCCCACAGCACAGCAACAAGAAGAGGACCCAATCCCCTGAACTCCCCTGGCGTTAAAAAAAATGTCTCCAGAGCCTCGGCTAAGGTCTGATCAGATTGAAATTTCCTGCAGATACACATCCGCAGGGTAATCTCATGCTCATCAGGCTAGCTAAAACCCTGGAGACAAATAGTTATTCTTTGGGTGCGGGGATGGCTTTATACCACCATCCCTTCCATAGATTCTTTGAGCTCCCTTGCATGCGACAGGAATTCTTCCACCGTCATCTCTTTGAGGTAGATCAATCCATGGGCTGCCCTGATACGGGGATCATCATTGAGGTAGAAATAGTTCTTACCCAACAGCAGTTGCACATCTCGCAATTGCTGTACCCAGATCTTCTGGGCCAGTGAGCTGAACTTTCCATTGAGTTCATAGGATGGGAAGGATGCATCAACCTGGCTTACATAGCAGTTGGTAAAGGCATCGTTCATCTCCGCCATGGCATTGAGTGATACCGGGAAGATGATATTGGCTTCAGCCGGATTGAATTTGTACCATACATTGCGGTAGCCCCAGATCCTGAGTTGCGAGAGGTCTTCTTCCTTTTGCCACAGGCGCAATGCCTCGGCAGTAGCCTGCAGCACCTTGTAGTGGGTGTCGGGGCCGCTGCCCTCGGGGTCGAAAGTAAGGCTTAAAACGGTGGGCCTTACCTCTTTGAGCAGATTGAGAACGGGCTCCACATCGCGCCCCAGCTTGGGCTGCTCCGTAAAAATATCTCCTTTGTAAAAGCCCAGACGCAGGTGGTCTACATTCTTTACCTGCACCCCATAATGAGCCCAAACAAGCTCCTCTTCAAACTCCCGGATCATACCCTTCAGTTGCTGGATCTTGGGCGGATTTTTCTCCCCGTCGTAGCTGTTTTTAAGAATTACGATCACTTCATTGAGCGTATCGCGCAAATGGTCTACGCTCCTTACTTTGTAAGTTTCCACCAAAGCCCTCACAATACGGTGGCACACACCTCTTCGGCACTCTTCCTGGTTGCCCGATGCCACATTATTCAGGTAATGATAAACATCCTTATCGCTTTTGAGCTTATATCCAACATCAAAAAAGTCGGCATATTTGATCATCTGAATCTGACCCTTATCGATAAGGCGCTTGGTATCTTTCAGCAGATCGATCACAAAACGGTTGGTGACAGCAGTGAATCCTGAAGTAAGAACAGCAAACTTGAACCTGTTGCTGGGCTCGCTGATATGCTTGGTAATAAAAGGAAGTATACCCAGCATAATATCGTCGTGGTGCGGGCCTGTATGCAGGAACACCTGGTTCTTTTCTTCCTTAAGACCTCTGAAAATCTTTTGCTCAATGCTGTCAGATACTTTCTGTACAATGGTTTCATCGAGATTGGGTATCATTTTGCATAGGCGGTCGTTTTTCAGATCGTCGAGCACCAGGCGATGTCCGAATTTTTCAAGCTTTTTGCAAACGTCTACTACAGCCTTCTCGCTTTTCTCGTGGGTCCACTCGCCGCTTTTGAAGTGCCTGTCTACCATATCAGTAAGCTGCGATGCAGCCCCCTGGGTAAGATAAAAACGGCCATTGTGCAGTTTACTGAGTACAGAAGCCGGATACAGGTTCGACATTTCATTCTCCAGGGAGTTTTTCACTACACCTGCTTTGGCTTCACCGGCGGCAATGATAATGGCCACAGCATCGGGGTTGTAAGTGATGGTTTCAAGTCCGATGGTGATTACCAGGCGATTGCCGGAGATCTCGATTCCGCCCAGGTCGGAGGCGGCCACTGCCTGCGTTTCAAAGTTGGTAGCAGTAAGGCGTGTAGTGCTGAACTCGTCGGATCCACGCACGTTGAAAGCAATGTGTCCGTCGGGGCCAATTCCACCCAGGAAGAAGCCAATCCCCCCCTTGTTGCGGATTTGCTGTTCATAATCGCTGCACCAGTCATCGATAAGAAAGATAGACTTTTGTTGCATTTCTTCCATAGGAGAGCGAGCTTCGCGATAACGCAACGACAGATCGATGGTTCCGTCGGGAAACATTTCTGAGAAGTGGTGATCTGCATAAAGAGGAATTTCATCGCTGTTGATAAGCAGAGCTTTATTTCTGTCGAGGCCAAAAGCCTTAAGGTAGAAATTGATCACATAATCGTAAAAACTGTTGTGCTGCTTGCTGCTAATGGGGTAAAACTCATCGATCTGGACAAAGTTCAAACCTCTCAGATCGGGTTTGTTCTTAATGTTGAGGCCAAACTGTTCACGCATTTCGGCGCCCTTTTTATTGTCCCAGTTCTGGAGCATATAGTCGGTCCATTTGATAAAAAACTCCGGTGTTTTACCGGTGGGAAGGCTGATGACCCCTTCGGGGTTTTCGGATACCCATTCCAGAAACCGAAGGGAGGTAATTAAACCCAGCCTGGGGAAATTATCTACCACAACATAGGGGATCTGTGTACTGATTTTATCAATTCCTGACTTCTGGATAAAGGTTTTCTCGACATTGGAGTAGTTAATGTCGGCTCGGTCTATTCGGGAAATTTTTCGTATCATGATGGGTGTTTTATAGGAAATGACAATAAGTTGTTGATCGCAACAAGGGGTGCCGGAGAGCAAACAGGAGTTTTTTATGCCGGCAAAATCTTATGCAAATATACAGGATTATAAAAATAATTTTGTGTGGTTTTTAAATTATTTTAATTTTGTTTCGAAAAATCTTCTTACGGAAGAATTTTCCGGTTGCAAAATTACAGAAAATACATTCAACACCTACAACTATGAAGAACTTTGTGAGATTAATTGCAGCTTTTCTTCTTCCGGCGCTCGTCTTTGGGCAAACCATTACCTGGGAGGATGTTTCTTCAAACTATGAATTTCCCTCTGGGCTAAAACTTTTTCATGGCACCATTTCGGGCAACAATACTTTTGCAGCCTGGTACCTGGAGGTAGATATGAGCAACCCGGAAATTGCTGTGCGCCCCTATTTGCGGCCCTCCAGTGCTCAGGTCAATGCCTTTACGTCCGAAGTAGGTGCCTATGCGGCCATCAATGCGGGCTTTTTCTCTGGCTCCAGTTCCGTTTCTTCAGTAATTTATCCCGGCGAAGTGCCGGCCCGCAACCTGATCTCAGTAAACCGCACAGTAGGAGGAGTAACACGCACCTACCCGGTGATACGCCCCATCTTTGCACTTAACAGCGACCGCAGCCTTGCCACCGAATGGGTCTACCACCACAGCTACAATTTCGACGATATTTATGTGTATGAGCAACCCATGCCCTACCAGTGCGACGACCCCAACCCGCTGCCGGTACCCGTTAAAGCCAATGGATACCAGTACGAAGATATTGCCTACGGTATTGGTGGAGGCCCCATGCTCATCAAGGATGGCCAGATCAACATCGACTATTGTGAAGGAATTTGGTGGGGATCGGGCGTTTTGCTTACCGATTTCAGACCCCGCACAGCCGTGGGGTACACCGCCGACCAAAGGGTATTGCTATTTATCACCAACCATATGAAGATTGGTGATATGGCGCAGGAATTGCTCAACCTGGGGTGCATTGGCGCCATGAATCTGGATGGGGGTGGCTCTACGGCCATGGCTGTGGGCAGCCAGAGCATCTACGACCAGGCCCGTGCGGTGCCTTCCATATTAGCTGTAGTACATGCCGATTCGCTGAACATCCCCAAGGTGCCCACCTTTGAGAAGTTTATCGATACTGCCGACGAAGGTGTTACTTTCGCCGGATCATGGATCGAAACGGCTAATCCCGGCTCATGGGAAAGCCCCTCAAAGCTTCATCCGCTGGGAACAAATGAACAATACTACGACTTCCCGCTCAACCTCCCCAAAGCAGGCGAATATGAAATCTATGCATGGTGGACGGCACACTCCAACAGAGCTGCAGATGCTCCTTTCTTTGTTACCCATGCCGAAGGGGTAACGGAGGTAGCCATGAACCAGACCCAGGGAGGCTCCATGTGGAACCTCGTGGGAACCTTCCAGTTCAATGGCACACAGGAGGAAGCAGTAAGAATAACGGCTGCAGCTACTACCAACGACTGGGTTGTAGCCGACGGCATACGTATCGTATCCTACAGCCCTGATTTTAACGTAAACACCATTGTATCCATACAACCGGTTGATGATGTGATGGTAGTTCTGGGCACCCCCCTGGCACAGGCACTGGCACTCCTGAGCCCACATACCACTATTACCGACTCCTCTGGCGAAACCCATACGGTGGCACTCACCTGGTCGGCTCCGGGTTATGATGGCAATGTACCTGGAGTATATACTGCCAAGGCTACCTTTACTTTGCCCCAGGGAGTTGTACAATCCAATCCTCCCGTCGATCTTGAGGTAACAGCCTCCATTACCGTACAGGACAACACCTCCGTGGCGGTTTGGGAAGCGGAAAATATGGTGGTTTTCCCGAACCCCAATTCGGGGTCGTTTAAGATAGAAGGAAACTTCTCCCAAAACTGGCAATTGCAGATCTACTCCATGGATGGAAAACTGATCAGGGAAGAAACCCCGCAGGGAATATTCAGTATTGAAATAGAATTGGGCGACAATGCCCGCGGAATTTATGTGTTACGCCTGCTTGGTGAGCACCACAGCAGGGTACAGAAGATAGTTGTCCGTTAATTTTCAGCATTACGGAAGTTGCGGATTTCTCAGAGTGATTGTTTAGTTTGGTAGGCCTGGCTTGCGTGGTGCAAGCCAGGCTTTTTTTTTACAGATCAGGTATTATTGGCCACTCCCGAACTCCAGAGCAATCACCCGGCCCGGAGTTGTTGTAAACCAGAGTCTTCCCCTGCCATCCAACTGCATGAAGTTGATGGCTGAATTTCCGCTTTTATGTTTCCACACAAGCTGTCCTTCATTATCAACCGCCATGATCAGCCCATTTCGTGTGGCTGCAAACAATAATTCTGCACTGCTGATCACGGGAACCGGATTATGGTCGTAGCCAAAACCTGCGTTTAAAGCCCAAAGAGTTTTAATATCTTCAGACTTTGTACATACTGCCACCAGGGTATCGTTCATGGTTTTGGCAATTACTTTGCTTCCATCAAAAGATAAGCCCATGGACTCGCGCACCTGGTGTTTGTTTGTTCGCCAGAGGGTTCTGCCGGTTTGCAGATCCAGAGCTGTCATGAAACGATCGGGGGCAACTACAAACACCTTGTTGTTGCTGATAACCGGCACCACATTTCCGGGCGACAGCAAAGCAACGGGCCGCTGGTTATTCCATTTCCATAAAAGATGGCCTGTATCCTTTTGTAAGGCATACACATGGGTATCCCAGGCTGTAAATACAAGCATGTTGTTGTGCACTACGGGGGGGGTCTGTATCAGACCCTCTACCTGACCGAAATGCCATAACACCTTTCCGGTTTCGGCTTCCAGGCAATACAACCCCTGCGTACCTGCTCCAACAAAGATCTTATTTCCATAAGCAAGGGCGGGAGCTACTATGGGCCTGCCTAGGGCAATTTGCCAAATCAACTCACCGGTTTTTACACTCAAGGCCCTTACATCGCCCCCTGCATCCCCCATGATGATATAGTTGTGGTGCAAAACGGGACTGGCAAACATTGGCCCTTTTAATTGTTGTTGCCACACTATTGTAGTATCTGCAACCTGTAAAGCTCGCAACACACCTGCGGCATTGCCGAAAACCACCATGGTGTCGCCTATTACCAGCGGAGCTGTAAAAACCGAAGAGGTGTCGGTAAAAGAAAATACCGGCTTTACAAAGGGAAACTGCTCATTAACACTGAAATCGGGCCTTGGCGATGGGAGGAGCTGATCCGGTATATGCAGATCGGAAAAAGACAGAGAGATGGAAGCATACTGCAACTCTCTTTCTGTTTCTTTTTCAAACACAAAGAGGCTGTCGTTGCGCAGCTGAACGATATTGTATCCCGGCACATTTTCTCCTCTGAGCACCATGGAGCGCCCCATTATACCGGGAATTCCGTCGAAGTTTAGCAGCTGGAGCCTGTGCCCGTGTCCGCAGAAAGCAACCACAGCAGGATATTCATTGAGTCGATCGGTTACGAGATACCACTGATCCAACCCTTCTGCCAGAGGATAGTGGGCAAAGAACAGAAGCCGCCTACCCTCTTTCATGTGGAGTGCAAGTTGCCGGTCGAGCCAGCGCAGATCTTCCGTAAGGATATGCCCATCGCCCATGCGCATAAATGGACCCGTATTCAGCCCAAGAAAAACAAAATCTCCTTTACGGAATACAAACTTATCATCTCCCCACAAATCGGTAAAATCCTGCCCGGCACTTTCAGACCAGTTGGTTTCATGATTCCCGGGGATGATGTAATAGGGGATGATCAGCTGGTCGAGGATCTGTTTTACATGCGAGAGCTCGCGAAGGGTGCCCTGGTTGCTTATATCGCCGGTTACCAATACGAAATCGAGACCAGAGGCGTTGATCTCATTGACTATCTGTTGTAGTTGTCCGGAACTTTCGGCCGAGGGCTGTACATGCACATCGGTAAGAAATGCAAAACTGACGGGGGTTTGTGTATCCTGAGAGCAACTGCAAAACCCCAATGCAAGCAGCAGGAAAAAAATCTGAGAAAGGTTTTTGATGTTCATAACGTTTTTTTGGTTTGTTCAACCTCGAAATTTACTATTTTTGATTTTTAAATTCCTTAAAAACACCCCGGCTCAAAGATATTGTTTTCTTATAATGCATTCAAATTTAAACGTTGCCACAATGAACAAAATGAAAAAAAACCTGATTTTACTTTGTATGATCGTAATGGGTCTTCCGGCTTTTAGCCAGGTATATACCGGAATAGAAGTGCTGGAGCAGATGAACTTTGAACCCCTTGTGGGCAAGCGGGTAGGATTGATTACCAACCCTACAGGAGTAGATCGTCAGCTGCGCTCCACTATTGACATTCTTGCACAGGCGCCCGGAGTGAAGCTGGTAGCCTTGTATGGCCCTGAACATGGCGTGCGGGGCGATTATCCTGCGGGCGAATACGTAGATAACAAACAAGACCCCCGCACAGGAGTACCAATGTTCAGCCTCTATGGTGTAACGCGCAAACCCACACCGGAGATGCTTGCAGGAGTAGATGTGCTGGTATATGATATCCAGGACATTGGTTCGCGCTCTTACACCTACATCAGCACCCTGGGCCTGGCCATGGAGGCCGCTGCTGAAAACGGCATCGCTTTCATGGTGCTGGATCGCCCCAACCCATTGGGAGGCAACAAGTTTGAAGGCCCCCTTGTGGAACCCGAATTCATCTCTTTTGTAAGTCAATTCCCCATTCCCTATGTGCATGGCTTTACAGTGGGCGAACTGGCACGTTTCCTCAACGGCGAAAGAATGCTGGCCAACGGAGTGCAGGCCGATCTTACGGTTGTTGAGATGAAAGGCTGGAACCGCAATATGTCGTTTGAAGACACCGGACTGCCCTGGGTAATGTCGTCACCCCACATACCCCATGCCCACTCTGCCTACTTCTACCCTGTTTCGGGCATCCTGGGAGAATTGTACACCATCAACATAGGAGTGGGCTACACCCTCCCGTTCCAGATTTTTGGAACGGAATGGCTGAGCGATGCAGAAGTGTTTGCTGAAAGAATGAACAAACTAAACATCCCCGGAGTTATCTTCCGCCCCATCCATTTCCGTCCTTATTACACCGACATGAAGGGAAAAAGCATGCGCGGAGTACAGGTACACCTTACCGACCTGCAAAAAGCCCCCCTTTCGATCATACAGTTTTATGTGTTGCAGGAGTTGTTTATCATGCATCCCGAGCACAATGTCTTCGAAAAGGCCCCTACGCGCCTCGACATGTTCGACAAGGTAAGTGGTACCGACCAGGTTCGCAAGGCCTTTGGGAGAAGATTTAAGGTGGAAGATATTATGGATCTGTGGACCCGCGACATTCCGGGCTTTGTAAGTGTAGCGCAGCGCTATTTCATTTATCCCTGACACGCCCCCTCAGAACAATACAGCCATACCCTCTGCCGGAATAATATCCGAAGCAGAGGGTATGTTTTTTTATTCCAACAGTCCGTAAAATACGGCACCAAAAGCCACTATTTATTTCTAATTTTGCGGCCAAAGCACAAAATTGGAAATATGAGCAAACTACCTGATTTTTCTGACATTATCAAAGCCCAGAAACTTCTGAAGGGCATTACCAAAGTTACACCCCTTGAGCATTCCAAGTCCTTTTCGGCCATGTCGGGGTGCAGTGTATTCATGAAACTGGAAAACATGCAATCCACCGGTTCATTTAAGGTGCGTGGTGCCTATTACAAGATCAGCCGGCTGAGTGAAGAAGAAAGATCGCGCGGAGTGGTTTGTGCTTCGGCAGGCAATCATGCCCAGGGGGTAGCATATGCGGCCCGCAGCATGGGAGTAAAGGCCACTGTATTCATGCCCATCTTCACCCCGCCTCTTAAAGTTATTGCTACACGCAGCTATGGTGCCGATGTGGTGTTGCAAGGCGATACCTTCGATGATGCCTACAAGGCAGCTATGGAGTACAAGGAGCAATCGGGGGCAGTGTTTGTTCACCCTTTCGACGACCCCCATATCATTGCCGGGCAAGGTACCATTGGCCTGGAGATCTTCCATCAGCTGGAGAACATCCAGGACGTGCTGGTACCCATTGGCGGAGGAGGAATGATTGCCGGCATTGCCATTGCACTCAAAGAGATGAACCCCGATATCCGCATTATCGGAGTAGAAGCCGAAGGGGCGCAAAGCATGAAACAAAGCATGGAAACAGGCAAACCCAGCACCCTCACCTCCATGCAAACCATTGCCGATGGTATTGCAGTAAAAACCCCAGGCCAGTTAACCTTTGAGGCTACCCGCAAATGGGTGGATGAACTGGTTACCGTTAATGATACCGAGATAGCCCATTGCACCTACCTGCTGCTGCAAAGAGCCAAATTGCTGGCAGAACCTTCCGGTGCGGCTGCACTGGCGGCAATTCTTCACCGCAAATGCGATTTGCAGGGGCGCAATGTGGTTCCCATTATCAGTGGTGGAAATATCAATATGGGTACTCTGGAGCAGATACTGGAGAAAGGGATGATGGAAGAGGGTCTGAGGGCGCGTATTGCGGTGCTTATTCCCGATCTGGCTGGTGAGCTCAAATCCATTGTAAGCATCCTGGAAAAGATCCGGGCCAACATCTATGATATTGAACATGAACGCTCCATAACCACTGTGCCGGTGGGGTTTGTGCTGGTTACAATCACCTTTAACCTGCAGGACAGCTCGCAGCTGGAAACCATCAAACAAGCCCTGGACAGCAAGCAGAAAAAATACGAAATCCTCATTTAGCGATTATTACTTGCTTAAATTCTAAATAAAAACCCATGTTTCCGTAGGCCGGAAACATGGGTTTTTTGATGTATTAAAGAAGAGTAATTACTCTTCGGTCTTTTTGATACCAAATGATTTATCAACCTTAAGGAAGCGAAGGATAAGGAATCCGGGGATGGTGCAGATCATTACCCAAACAAAGAAATTCTGATAGCCAACGATTTCCTGGATCCATCCGGAGATCATACCCGGCACCATCATTCCAAGTGCCATCAAACCGGTGCAAATGGCGAAGTGTGCAGTTTTGTGCTTTCCTTCAGAGAAATAGATCATATAAAGCATGTATGCAGTAAACCCAAACCCATAGCCAAACTGCTCAATGGCCACCGACCCGGCTATAAGCAAGAAACTCTCGGGCTGGGCATACGACAAGTAAACGTACATAAGGTTGGGCAGGTTGATGGCAAAGGTCATGGGCAACAACCAGAACTTAAGTCCTTTTTTAGATGCCATGATTCCCCCCAGTATACCTCCCAGGGTAAGCGCCAGGATACCAATGGTACCGTAGATCAGCCCTACATCGCCGGTGGTAAGCCCCAGACCTCCTACCTGACGGGCATCGAGCAGGAACGGAGAAGCCATTTTTACCAGCTGGGCTTCACCCAGGCGGAACAGCAGCAGGAAACCCAATGCTGCCAAAATATTTTTCTTCTTGAAAAAGGAGATAAAGGTGCGGAAAAACTCATAGAATACTCCGTCTCCATCCTCCTGTATCACAGCTTTATCGTTGGCCGGACGTGGAAGGAAGAATTTGTGGTACACAAAGAAACCCAGGAACAAGACGGCCAGCAGGGCAAAGGTAATGGACCATGCCATCGGGATATTGCCCGAGCGACCCTCGAACCATGCACTGGCCTCACGGTCAAGCCTATGATCTACCTGCATCAGCAGCCATGCGGTCTGGTTCCAGTTGGCTTCGTTGAACACCAGCCTCTCTCCCTGGTCCAGGCGAATGCTGGCATCGCCGCGGCGGAAGGTCGTATTAAGAACGATTTCGCGCGAACCCGGATCGCCTGACAGCCGCACTCCTACCAGGCCCAAGTTGCCATGCATGGAACCCAATTTCTGGCCTTCCTCATCTTCCTTCCTGAATTTCTCACCCAACCAATCTCCCAGAGGGATGGCAATGGTGCGTTTCCATACTCCAGGCCCTTTGGCTTCCAGGGCCATCTCTTCCTGCACAAAACCATGCTGCAGGTTTTGTTCCTTTACCCATGCCTTGATGCTGTCTGCCTGCTCAACGGTAATGTTTTCAGTAGAAAGCACAAGGTTCTGAGAGGTAACAACGAAGGTAAGATCGTCGGAATGAATGGGCGGATCCATGGCAGGGATCTCAAAAACATTTGCAGTCTGCGGATTGGCATCTACGGTAAACCTTACTGGCTCCTGGCCGGTAAACACCTCGAAAAAGCCGGCAAGGATAATCAAAAGCCCCTGCCCGGTAATCATTGCCAGACGGTAAAACGTACTGCGTATGCCCACGAAGTAGGACTGTTCGCCCTGCTTCAGACCCAGCATATAAAAACCATCGGCAGCAATGTCGTGGGTGGCGGAACTGAATGCCAGCAACCACAAAAAAGCAAGCGAATACTGAAAAAAGCCGGGCAATGGCAGCGTAAAAGCCACTCCGGCAAGCCCTGCTCCCACCAGCAATTGCATGGTAACAATCCACCAGCGTTTGGTTTTAAAAAGATCTACGATGGGGCTCCAGAAGGGCTTGATTACCCAGGGAAGGTAGAGCCAGCTGGTATACAAGGCGATATCGGTATTGGAAACCCCCAGCCGTTTGTACATAATAACCGAAACGGTCATCACGACCACATAAGGGATACCCTGGGCATAGTACAAGCTGGGCACCCAGCTCCAGGGGGATTGTTTTTTTGTATCGTTCATAATGCTATTGTTGGTGTAGTTGATAAACGAATGATTTAAGGAGTAGCTGCATCAGCAGCATGGTTCCGGGTCAGTAGCGCTTTGCTATTTCTGCACCCCGGAAATAATGTTGCAGTATTTCTTCCCAGTTGTATCCTTTTGCGCCCATTACGGCTGCTCCTATCTGGCACAGCCCTACTCCGTGCCCCCAGCCTGCACCTCTGAGGGTAAAGCCTGCAGGAACACCTTGTTTCACTTCATGCTTTTCTGCCACAAAAGCGGCACTGTAAAGGTGGCTGGCCGAAAAGGCTTTGCGGATCTCCAGTTCTTTTCCAATTACGAAACTTCTTTCGGTGCCCACAATGCGCAGCCTAACCAGTCTGCCCGATGGCCCCCTTTGTAAGGGTTCAAGATCCAGCACCTGACCTACATTCACCTGGATACGATCTCTGAGCAAACGGCATATTTCTTCCTGGCTCAGGCTTACACTCCAGCGGTAGAAATCGGGAGTTTCCTGGTCGTAGTCGTTGAGTACCTGGCTGAGCACCTGCTTGTCGCTGGTGTTGCAAAAAGCGTTGGGATTGCCCAATATCCAGCGTCGGGCTGTTTCTTCATCACTGGCAATGTGCGAAAACCCTTCGGGTGCATGGTCGTTGTCCATTACGGGCACCAGGTAGGGGTGATGTACGGGTTCCCAGGCATTTTCAAACAATTCGGATATCCCACCGCAGCATTTGGAATAACGGGCATCGCAGATTTTTCCGTCATACTGCAAAACCCTGCCGGCAGTCTGATCAATGGCCTTGCTTACAGCTGCAGTGGTGGCACGTGTAATACCCTGATAGCGCTGACAGTGGTCGTCGGCACACACATCGAAATTCACATGGTCTTCACGATCGTACCAGCGAACCCGTTCCTCAGGCGTTTCGAAGCACGATTGCTGAGGGCCCTGCTGCAGCAGTTGCTCACCTTTGTCAATCTGTGCCAGCAGCCAGGAGCGCGATATTACCGCATGGGCCTTCAGCAGTTCATCGGAAGAGGTGGCACTCATCTCCGAAGAGATCACACTTTTGAGATAGTCTTCCAGGGGGAGAATGTTGACAGCTGTAAGCAGCCCGTTCTCCTCAATGATACTCAACTCGCCCGTAAAGCGCTGGTCTTCTTTCCTTTCCCAGTGAAAATTGATACCAATGGTAACCTCCTTGAGGTCGAAATACTGGTTGGCAGGCTCCTGCGGTACCAGATGAAGTGGCAGCGAAAGCTTTTCGGTTTTCCCCTTAACATGCAGCAGAGCTTCCTGATTTACCAGCTCAACCATGGCATCGCCTGTTAACCATTGGTCGCTGCCACTAATGCGGAAGCTTCCATGAAGGGAAAAAGAAACCTGTGGGGCAAACATGATACCCACCTTTATTTTGGGTTGCATAGAATCGGGTTTAAATTACTTGGATTTCAATTGTTTCTCCATTCTCCAGAATACACGATTGATTTTGGCTCCGGCATAATGGGCGTAAAAAGCAATGGGGGCCACCCAGGGAATAATGGCATGGGTGTGGCCTTGCAGGCGCATATCTTCGAGGCACCTTTTCAGCAGCACGCCGCCAAGTCCAAGTCCGCGGGTTTCGGGGGCAGTTCCCATGGGACCAAACCACCCGGTACCCTTGTTGTTGCCATTGTGAACCGAGAAGGCCACCATTTTTTTATGGAGAAAGGCAACATGCACCGATGAGGGGTCATCGCGCAGGGCCATATTCACCTCGTTATTCCACAGAATCCATTCCTTGCTGAGCAGTTCAATAAGATCGGCTTTATCTTTGGGGCCAGCCCGGCGAATCTCCACCCCTTTTTCAAGCAGAGCTTCCTCCTCAAGTAAGGTATTCCAGTTGCGCGATCTGAGATCTACAAGCATATTAACCGATTCGCCAAACTGCTGAAAACCATGCTTCTGAGCAAAGCAAAAGGCTTCTGTATAGCGGGGATCCAGGCCTGGCATAAAATAATTGAGAGGCACATCGTACCATCTTAAATGGGTCGAACCTTTTTTCTGCAGTATTGCTTCGGCCTGTTCATAAAGGGATGTGCCCACCTTTTGTCTTCTCCATGCTTTATCTACGGCAAAAAGTTTTACATAGCCGTAATGTACACCACGGATATTTCGCTGCACACAAAACAGAAATCCGACAATTTCTTCCTTATTGTAAGCGGTAAAGCAAAGAGATGGATCGGCTGTTGGATCGCCTGATAGCTTCTCCTCAAGCAAAGTTGGGTTGATGGTGTCATACTCCCAGTTTCGATTGAGAAAATCGGACATCTGGGTCAGACTTGCCGGCCATCCCTGGCGTATTGTCAGATTTTGTTTTTCCATGGCACAGAGGGTTTATCAGGAGTGGGCAAAACTTTTTACCAGCTCATCGAAAGCAGGTTTATCCCAGGTAACCTGCGAAAAAATATCCTGTATATCAGAGGGCACCATTTTCTTATGATCCTCTTCCCTGGGTGTGATGAGCACCCCTCCGAAGTCTACCGAAGCCGGGCTGAGCAGGATCTGCTGATTGCCCTCGGCAAAGTATTGCCAGGGGCGGTGCAATTTGCGTGGAAAGATAAATATTTTCCAGCGATCCTCATCCCAGTTTACCAACATATTCATCATTGGCTCGGGGTCCTGCGGGAGTATCTGATCCATAAGATCATAGGCCTGCTCAAACCATTGCAGAAGTGTAGTTTCATCATCTCCTTCCAGTACCAGGCATTGGCGCAGGTAATTGTCAAGGGTCCAGGCAGTGCAGTTGTTGTGCTGACGAACCTTTGTTTTGGGAAGGGCGGCGAACTCACTGTCAAGGGGCATAAACCCCTTGTTACCTGCCTGAAAATGAAAATGATCGGGAGCAGAAGCACCACATTTGGGGCCGTTGTAAAACACTTCAAACCCGTGGAGATCCTTTGCCAGGCCAAGCATATCTGCCATGCGACCCCTGATGCGCTGATCAATATGCTCGCGATGGGGAATGGTGAGATGATGCGGAAAAATAGGAAACGGATTGACAAGGATCAGGTAGTCGGTTCCAAATTCCACCCATTTCTGCTGCTGGGGCAAATGGGCCGGGCAAAGGAAACATTTGCGCTCGCTAATGGATTTGGCATCTACCTTAGCGGCAGAAGAATAGATACGTTCGGCATTAAACTGCACCCCGATTCGCATTCCTCCTTCAAAGGTAAACCAATGTTTTTGCACCTTTTCCAGGCCCTTGTAGTTCTTTTCAGCCAGATCCCAGTGCCGGGTCTGCTGATCGAGGAGTTCATACACCTGATCCTGCAGATCCCGGCCCTGCGATGATAATTTCTTTTCTTCCATGGATAACTTTAACAGATAGCTTCTTATTTGTTCTTATTGAGTGCAATACGTGCCCACAACTCTATGGTACGGATGCGGTCTTTGTAAAGGTTATGTGCGTTCATTTTGTTGATATCCAGAGAAGCATCGGTGTTATCGTCCCAGCGGCGGCACAGATACAATGGCTCATAGATTCGTCCGATCTGGTAGAACCTGGATATATTCAGCCCCAGTGCGTAGTCCTCGCCGTAGCTCACGTTGGGCACACGGATATCGCGGATTACAGGTGTGTAGAAAGCACGGGGAGCTCCAAGACCGTTGATTCGCAGGGCGTTGTTGCGTCCGTTGTCGGGGGTCCATTCGCGATGGTCGATAAGGCCGGGAGGAATCTCTTCCAGTTTGAAATTCACCATCTGGTAGCTTCCTACCACCATGGCACAGTTCTGACTGTAGAAGGCATCCACGATGCGTTGCACCACATTGTCGTCGATATACAGGTCGTCGCTGTCGAGCTGAATGGCAAATTTTCCGCACTGTGCGTGGTAGATCCCTTCGTTCCAGCAGCCACCAATGCCCAGGTCGTGACGCTGGGGAATAACATGAATCAAACGGCTGTCTTCTGCGGCAAGCTCCTGCAACTTTTCAGTAGTACCATCGGTGGAGTGGTTATCAACGATGATCAGGTTGAAATCGAAAGAGGTTTTCTGGCTGAATACGGATCTTACCGCATCCTCGATGGTTTTGATCCGGTTGCGAACAGGGATGATCACAGAAGCCTCCACGGGAAACTGCTCGTTGCCGAACTTTACCTCCGGGAACTCAGGCTTAAGCCATGCTCCAACATCTTTCAGGTGCTGGGTGCACGCTTTTTCCATTTCGATCTGCACCTCTCTGTTTTTCGGATCTACGTAATCAAACATCTTTTCGCCCGATTTACGTGTATCTGTTTCCATCTCGGTGTAGAGGTATTCGGGCACCCTGAAAAGTTTCTTTTGCTGCGATACTTTCAGGCGCAGATCATACAAACCGGCAAACTTGTACTCCTCGGTCATACGCCAGGCGGCTTTGCCCAGTTCGCTGCTGCTGTAAAGCAACAGTGATCCGAAGTTAAAATCGTCCCGAAGGCTACCTTCCTGGTAATCAATAACAGGCAGGGGGTTGAGTTTTCCTTCCTTCATCTGGTAATGATCGGCATATACCATTCCCACTCCGGTGTATTCGGCCACCTGCAGCATCCGTTCGAGGGCAAAATAGCCCAGCTGCAAGGGAAGATTTTTGGTATAAATCAGGGTGAAGGGAGTTTTGGAAAGCTCCGAAATTTTCTTCACTCCCTTGGTGGATAGCAAACTTTCGATCTCCGAAAAGCAAGCCTTGGCAGGCATTGTAAGGCCTGTGGGTTGTTCTGTTCCGGTTACAAAGATCTCGGCAATCAAAGGGTTTTGTGCCAGTTCGTTGAGAGTTGCCTGAAGGTCAGCCGCTTCTCCGGCGGGCAAAAAGCAAGTAATTTTAGTCATACAATTGTTGATTTATGTTCGTTTCCAATAGCTGAATAATTTCTTTTACAAAAAAGTCGCGTTGCGCTGGGTCTGAAATACTCTCCAGAGGAAAGCCCAGGGTGAGGATCTTAGCATCCCGGTATCGCCCCAGCACAGCCGCCCCGATTTGATTGGAGGCATACCTGTAAAGCAGGCGGGCCTGATCGGAAGAAGGCTCAAGCCCGTCAGGGGCTTCAACCGGATAAAGCTCCGGATGCCATTGCGTATTGAAGGCCAGATCATGGGCCAGCACGTGCCTGGCAGGCTGGGTACGCTGTACCTTTCCACTGTTGCATGCATTGCCTGTGCGCCAGATAAAACCAAGGGTTTGCGAGGCAAACTCCTGCGCTTGCTTGTCGTTGTGCACCATCATATCGGTGGCGATATGTGCACCCGACAACAACAGATTTCCTCCCGCATCCAGGTATTTTTGCAATTGCAGCTGCAAGGCGGGAGTAAACACCCTGAACTCAATACTATCTGAAGAGATCAGAGAGGGTATGCCCATTTGCCTGCCCATGATGATACTGATGAAGGGGTATCCCTTCGCATCGAAGCTTTCCTTCTCAAAGGCTTCGCGGCTTGTAGACACAAAAGAACGTCCTGCATTTCGCAAAGATAAACCGTGAAGATACACATTATCGAATGTATTTCCCACCAGTTTCTGTCCTTCACGATCGGCATAGCTGGCACCCCAGCCGGGGCTGTCGTCGTGCAACCAGGGAGAGCTCCGGTGATAATCGTGCTGCAAACCAGTATAAGCATATGAGTAACCAGAAGGTATGGCCGGGCCATCCCACCATTTCAAGCCTGCCAGGGAGCCGGAGTCGAAAGTGGGGTGCGCACTGATCCGGGTAAAACCATTTACTACCAGATCGGCTTTCGGACTTTGGGCATTGAAAGATGCTGCCAGTATTTCGGAAGGAAAGCTTTCCCCACCCTGGTTCAGAGCGGTTACCCTGAAACTGTACAGGCTGTCATAGTGGGGAAGCTCTATTTCCGAAAAACGATCGAAAACGATGGTTCCCTGATCGAAACCACCCCCCTCGGTACGCATATAAATTTTAAAGTAGTCGGCATGTGCAGAGGGTTCCAGCGGATCGGGGGTTGCATTCCAGCTTATCCTGATTTTCTTTCCTCCCAGGCTTTCGATCCTCATGCCCGAAGGAGGCAACGGCTGTACTATGGCTTCGCGCTGCTGGTTGGCAGCCACAAAGCGCAGCATCCCTTTGTAAATGGCCCGGCTTACAGTAAACTGAAATCGGGGATCGAGGCCATACTGCATATCGGCAAGGTTCTGATGGGAAAGCAGCTCCAGCAACAATGCAGGGGTATTGGGTCGCCAAGCTTCGGAATACTGCCTGTCCCAGAGTGCACGGCGGGTCCATCGGGGGTTGTGCAGGGCACGTATGTCGGCCACGATCTGATCCTGGATCAGGTCGCTGAGATCGCGGCTGGCCATGCGCGATACGCCATCGGGAAAGACTCCGTTGTCGCGCTGTGCGCTGTAAATGGCAAGGGTGCCGATCACCGAATCTCCGGGCGTAACCCCTGCATCGGTATGAAAGGCAAAAGACAGATCAATGGGGATGCCCAGCCCCGGGCTACTCCTGTGGGCCTGGGGTCCAAGCGGAGCCCCCATAAGGTAGTTGACCCATTCGCCCCTCGACATGAAGTCATCGTTGTAGTCGTTCAACCCTTTGTTGAGCCCGTATACCAGTGTGTCGGGCATTCCGGCATATTGCAGATAATAGCGGGCGGCTTCCATAAATCGAGGCACACCACTGATCCGGGCATCCGATGGGGTTGCCATGGTAGCGGATTGCACATTCTGGCCCTGGTCAGTGGCAGAAAGCTGATTGGCCAGAGCCCCTTGGGCACCGCCGCGGGCAATACTACCGAGCCCTCCTCCAAAACGCACAGCATCGGCAGTAACCACACCCTCAGGGAAGTCAGGAGTATACACAACAAGACTGCCGTGCTCGGAGTGTCTGCCGGCTTTGAAAAAGAAGTGCCCCAGGTATATCCAGGTGCCCCATCCCATTTGCTGGTTCACCTCAAAAGCAGCCTTGCCTCCGGCATAATTCACTTCTACAGGCACCCTGTCGAGGGCTTGAGGATGGAAGGCCCAGGAAAAATATACGGCATAATATCCATCTTCAGGAATATCGGGAATATACTGAAGCCTGGCCCCCGATCCTGTATGGGTATACATATGTGTGCCGGCCACAAAGGGATTGTCACCATCCTCTAATATATCCTGCATGGCAAATCCCCCTTCGCGCTGCATCCATCCGGCTACATCCATTTGACTGATCAGTAAGGAATTGGCCGACGAACCGTCATTATCTACAATAACCTCGTGGGTTTGGGTATCTCTTTCGCGGGGCATCAATACATTGGCACCGGCCTTTTCAAGCATCGGAGCAATATACTTAAGAACGTACTCCATGGGGAAAATATCTTCAACGGTGCCAAACAAACGTGCACGTTGCCATTGCCAGCGATCCTGGTTCTGGTTAAAATAAAAACCGTGGCTGTGCCACAAGGCAATGTGACTTCCGGCAAGGCCGGCATCAAAGACGGGTTGATCCAACCTTTTTACCAGCGGAGCTGTGGCAGCATGGGTTCTGATACGGTTCTGATCAGGAGCATGATGAGGTTCGCGAAGGGCATTGGGAATATATTCAATTATTGACCTATCTTGCACAAACACCTCCAGGCCCCAATCTCTGAACCGCCTCCCCAAAAGCTGTTGTATATAGGCCTCAAACCCTTTAATCCAATGGTCTCTCAGGGGTAAATGAGCCACATGTGGATGAAGGTATACCTTTATAAGTTGGTTGTGTGGTTGAACAATTAGACTGTCCATTTGCATCCGACCCAGGTGGCGCCAAGGTTTTAAGTATTCAGAAAGCGGCTCCAATCGCTGTTCGGCAGTGTTTTGCAATCGTTGGTGCCTGCGTGTCAGATCCTGCGCTTTAAGGCTGCTGATACACACAAACAGCAGAATCACTGTCCAGGACAGCACTCTGAATATCTTGATTGTCAAGCGGCTCTTTTTAAACATAGAAGATCTGTTTGCGCGGAATGGGTACTTTTCCGGTTTCAAAAGTAGGAACTCTTTTTAAATTACGGAAAAAAATTGATCGGTTTTTAAATTTAATTATTAACGTTGTTGTTTTATTTTTACATTTGCAAGGCAGGATATTTTTTTTCAAGGAGGAAGAAAGAGTAGTTTTTACTATAACAAGCATAGGGCGTGGCCCTTCCATTCTGCCCCAAACACTTTAAATACAGAAAGATGAAACTTATTGCCGACAGCGGATCCACCAAGACTACCTGGCAAATCGTCAGTGAAGACGGAGATCCGATGCTTTGCCAGACCGCTGGGATCAACCCCTTTTTTCAGCAAAGTTCAGAGATTGTAAAAACCCTGGAGACAGAATTTGATCTTGATAAGAAGCAGATCAGTTCTGTTTTTTTCTATGGGGCAGGCGTAGCCAACGAACAGAAGCGCCAGGAGTTACGGGTAGCACTGGAGCAATTTTTCCATACCGACCGTATCAGCATTGAGAGCGATCTGATGGCAGCAGCCCACAGTTTGTGCCAGAACCAGGAAGGTATTGTTGCCATTATGGGCACCGGATCCAATTCTTGTTACTACAATGGCAAAAGTATCCTGGCCAATGTATCTCCCCTGGGCTATATCCTGGGCGACGAAGGAAGCGGAGCAGTGCTGGGGCGCAAGCTCATTTCTGATATGCTCAAAAATCAGTTTGAACAAAGATTAATTAAACTGTTCTTTGAAACCTACCAGGTAACCCCGGCTGAGATTCTGGAGAATGTATACCGCAAAAGCTTCCCCAACCGCTACCTGGCACAGTACACACGTTTTCTGAGTGCCCATATTCATGAAACGGCATTTCAGTATCTTGTGTTTACAAGCTTCAAGGAGTTTTTCCTGCGCAACATCGACCAATACCCGGAGGCTCAGGAGATGCCTGTGCATTTTACCGGTAGTATTGCGTGGCATTTTCGCGATATCCTGAAGGAAGCTGCCGCCGCCAGCGGGTTCAAAACAGGGAAAATCGTTGCAGACCCAATGCCTGGCCTGGTTGCTTATCACAGTCAAATCAACACTTTAGTATAATACTGCTATGACACAAGGAGCACAAAAAGATAAATTTCCCCTTAGTATAACAGAGTCGCCTTCCGAGTTTGAGAATCTGGAGAAGATGAGCGTTTCGGAACTGGTGCATGCCATCAACCAGGAAGATGCCAAGGTACACGAAGCGGTTCGCAGGGCCCTCCCTCAGATTGAGACCCTGGTGGAGCTCATACTGGAACGCATGCAGCAAGGAGGCCGTATTTTTTACCTGGGAGCCGGTACCAGTGGCCGGTTGGGCGTATTGGATGCCTCAGAACTGCCCCCCACCTTCGGAGTTCCCGACACGCTGGTGATCGGTCTGATTGCAGGGGGTGATGTGGCCCTGCGCAAAGCAGTGGAAGCGGCTGAAGACGATCCTGAAAAGGCCTGGCAGGAGCTGCGTGAGCGCAATATCAATTCGCTGGATACAGTGATCGGCATTGCAGCCTCAGGCTCTACTCCCTATGTGGTAGGAGGCTTGCAGCATGCACGCGAAAACGGAATCCTCACAGGCTGCATTACCTGCAACCCCGGATCCAGGGTAGCTCAGGTAGCACAATATCCCATTGAAGTGGTAGTGGGGCCTGAGTTTGTAACAGGAAGTACGCGGCTGAAAGCCGGAACCGCCCAGAAAATGGTGCTCAATATGATCACTACCACCATTATGATCAAAATGGGCCGTGTAAAAGGAAACAAAATGGTGAACATGCAACTCACCAACAAAAAACTGGTGATTCGCGGCACACGCATGATCATGGAAGAACTGGGGCTGGAGGAAGAAACCGCAAAAAATCTACTCCTGCTGCACGGTTCGGTTAAAAAGGCATTAGAAGCATACAGGGAGGCCCAATAAAAAGACCAAACGACTTTTACAATCAACACATATAATTTTGTTAATCGTTAAAATTCTTAGTAACTTTTCTCAAACACTAAATTTGCAGTACATTTAACTAAGAAAACCAGCAAAACTTATCACCTTTTTCCAACAACTGTCTTTACTAAATTGTAACCAAAATGAAGAAACTTTTTATGCTAATGAGCCTTTTGGTGTTTATGGGACTCGCGGCCCATGCACAACAGAGGCAAATTACCGGAACAGTCAGAGACTTTACCGACAACACTCCCCTGATCGGAGTTACGGTGATGATCAAAGGTACTACCCAGGGTACTACCACCGACATCGATGGAAAATACACATTAAATGTATCTCCCGGCGATGTTGTGGTATTTCGTTTTATGGGTATGGTTACCGAAGAAGTATTAATTGCCGACCAGCGTGTATTGGATGTGGCGCTGATGCCCGACATAGCCACCCTGGAGCAGGTAGTGGTAACTGCCCTGGGTATCAGGCGTGAAGAGCGCACCCTTACCTACAACGTGCAAACTGTAGGAGCCGACGATCTGGTGGCATCGCGCCAGGAGAACCTGGTAAATGCCCTTCAGGGGCGTGTATCGGGGGTTCAGATCAGCTCTACCTCTGGTGCACCGGGTGCCGCATCGGAGATCATCCTCAGGGGTGCCACCTCCGTGGATGGCGACAACCAGCCCCTCTTTGTAATCGACGGGGTGCCTATCTCCAATGCTTCCGTAAGAGGTACTACCAACCGTGCTGCCGACATCAACCCCAACGACATCGAAAGCATCTCCATCCTTAAAGGAGCTGCTGCCGCCGCTCTTTATGGTATTGATGCTGCCAACGGTGCAGTGATCATCACCACCAGAAGAGGTCGCGAAGGCGCTGTTAGAGTAGGATTGGCAACCTCTACCACCGTATCGCAGGTGGGTTTGCTGCACGATGTGCAAAACACTTACACTACCGGTGCAGCAGGCCTGTTCAACCCTCGTACTTTCTCTCACTGGGGTCCTTTGTATCGTCGCAGCGACAATGTATACGACAACCTGGGTGCTTTCTTCCAAACCGGTGTTTCCAGAAAACTTGATGCAAACGTTAGCGGAGGTTCTCCCAACCTTACCTACTACCTGGCCGTATCCGACCTGAATGATGAGGGTATTGTACCCAACACCAATTACGGCAGACGCAGTGCATTGCTTACCGGATCTGCAAAGATCAACGAACGGATCAATGTAACTACTACTGCCAATATTATCAAAACCAGCAATGCCTATGGCATTGTACCCGCTTCAGGAGGATGGATGGCCAACGTGTATCGCTGGCCCCGCTGGGACGATATGCGCGAGATTTACACGCCCGATGGCAGCGAACGCAATATCTGGTTCCCTGTGAGCGGCAACCTGGCAGAAGTACCCGACAACCCTCTGTGGGTAGCCGAGAACAATATTCGCCGCGATGACGTGGAACGCACCATTGCTTCCATGAACTTCAACTACAACATCAACGACTGGCTGGCCCTGGATTATGTGGCGGGTCGCGACTTCTTTATGCAGCACTTCAAAGCTGTAAGTGTCTGGGGTTCTTCAGGCAATGCCCACGAAGGTGCCATCAGCGAGTTTACCCGCCAAAGCGAGAAGATCAGCTCAACCCTGATATTGCGTGGCGACCGCAAAGTAACCGACATGCTTACAGTAACTGCCCTGGTGGGTAACAACATTCAATCGGATTTTGCCCGCAACACTTTTGTGGAGGGCGAACGTTTCCGCAACCCCACCCTGCATTCGATAAACAACCTCCAGGAGATCCGCAACAACCAATCTACTGCCCAGCGCCGTATTGTAGGTTTGTTTGGTGATGTTACACTCGATTATGGCCGTTTCCTGGTTTTTGGAGCCACCGGCCGAAACGACTGGTCTTCTACGCTGCCCATCGACAACCGCTCTTTCTTCTATCCCTCCTTTAGCTTTGCTTTTATCCCTTCGGAGTTTTTCCAGGGCACTCTGGCCGATGTGCTTTCCTTTGCCAAGGTTCGTGCAAGTTATGCCCAGGTAGGGAAGGATGCACCCCCCCATCGCCTTGCACAAACCCTTTCGCAGTTTTATGGCATTAACAGCGGATGGAGAAACGATCCTTTTGCCGGCAACCCGCAACTTCGCCCGGAGATCACTACCGAAACAGAAATTGGGGTAGACTTCAGGTTATGGCAAGGTCTTTTCCACATCGACCTCACCTATTATGAGCGTAAGTCTGACGACCAGATCATCCAGCCCCGCGTTACCCCCGTAACCGGTGCAATCCTGCAAACAGTAAACTCAGGATCGGTAGAAAACAAAGGACTTGAAGCCCTCATCCGCAGCAATATCATCCGCCGCGACGACATGGCCTGGGAGGCTTCTGTAAACATGTTTGGCAACCGCTCCAAGCTCACCAAACTCTTTGGCGATCTGGTGGAGTTTCCCGTAACCTACGGCCAGGTTTCCTCACAGGCCATTGCCAGCTCCTGGCTGGGTCAGCCCCTGTTTGGTATTGTGGGTACCGATTACAAACGCACCCCCGACGGACAGATCATCGTAGATCAGAGAGGTTATCCTGTAATCGATTCTGAGAAAAGATATATCGGAAATCGTGAGCCCAAGCTTTATTATGGACTCAACAACAATTTCCGCTATAAGAACTACGAGCTTTCATTCCTGATCGATGGTGCCTACGGCGCTCAGCTGCTCAATGCCACAAGTCAGGTTCTGCTCTCCAGCGGAAATCATGCTATGCTGGAGAAATACCGTAACCGTGAGTTTGTATTTGATGGTGTTGTGGAGATGATCAATGAAGAAGGACAGAAGTATTATGTACCCAATGAAAACGCCATTATACTGGATCGTGAGTTCTTCCAGAACACTTACATTCTGGCTGGAAGCAACTTTGTGGAAGAAGTATACTGGGTTCGTTTGCGTAATGTTAACTTTCTTTACCATCTGCCCAGCGAATGGATTGGCAGACTGCGTATCCAGAGTGCCTCTGTAAACCTTAACCTGCAAAACCTCTTCCTGCTGACCAACTACAGCGGCGGCGATCCGGAAGTAAACAACGCAGGCCCCGGAGGTGGTGCCAGTGGTGCCGGTACAATGGGTGTAGACTATTTCCAGGTACCCCATCGCAAGGCCGTTACACTTGGGTTGAACCTAAGGTTTTAATCCTCATTCCCCTTGTGTATTCATGAATTTTAAAAGCTGACAAAATGAAACGAGCATTTTTAAATAAAAACTCAAACTTGCATGAAAGTAACACTATGCAGGTTGCATCCAATCCATTTAAATCAAATGTTTTTCGGATGAAAAAATCGATATTATTTATCCTGTTTACGTTCATGCTCTGGGGTTGCGAGGATTTTCTTGACGTAAACCAGTCATTGGACAATGATGAAAGGACAACCCCCAACTTTATGCTTCCGGCAGTGCTGGGCAATATGGCCTACACCCATTATGAGCAGGGAGAGATTACCGCTTATATTACCCAATATGTAACCACTGAATTTGGTGGAAATGCGGTTAGGGATCGCTGGGATTATCGCAATATTTTGCGATTGGGCGCATGGCGTCGCAACTATTTTGATGTATCGGGCAATGCCAATAAAATGATTCAGTTTGCCCGCGAAGAAGGCTCGCAAAACTATGTTGGAGTAGGTAAGGTAATGATGGCTTTCTCTTTCCTTACTGCCACCGACATGTTTGGCGACATGCCCATTTTGCAGGCCTTTACCGGCATCTACAACCCCACCTACGATTCGCAGGATGTGGTATATGCAGAAGTGGAAAAATGGCTTGATGAAGGTATTGACGCCCTTCAGAAGGCTGGCCCAACCAACCGGTTGATGACCGATCGTGAAGATCATATTTTCCATGGCGATATGCAGAAGTGGCTCTCTTTTGCCTATGCCATCAAGGCTCGCCTTAAGCTCCATACGGCCAACTTTACCGGCAATTACGATGAGGTACTTGCTCTTGTTGATCTGGCCAAAGCCCACTGGGCAGAACCTAACTACCAGTTCCTTTCTAATGCCGACAGCGACTGGCATCGCAACCCCTGGGGCCCCAGCAGAGCACGCCCACAGTGGGACTTTGTAGAAAACGCCCTCAACTCGGCCATCTCCACTAACTTTTTCATGCATGCCATGACCCTATCCGGTGAGCATGACCCACGCCTGTATCAACTGACCAGCCCCGGAAAGAACGGAAACTACCTCTCGGTTCCTGCCAGTGAAGGGCGTGGAGCACTCAGCATCGACGACTTTGCCATCCTCTACAACGGATACTGGACCAAAGACGATTCCCCCATTATTTTCATTACCACAGAAGAGCTCTTCTTTATCGAAGCAGAAGCTGCCTTTTATGCCAACAATCGTGAGCGTGCCTACCAGGCATACCTCAACGGAGTGCAGGCCAACTTTCAGCGCCTGGGTGTAGCATCAGAATATGCTGCTTACCGCAGCTCGCAGGCCATGGCACAATCGGCTGCCCAGTTGCAGATCTCACACATCATGATGCAGAAGTACATTGCCTTGTATCTGCAGCCCGAAACCTGGGTTGATATGCGCCGCTACCATTATTCCAACCAGGCTTACCCACAGCTTACCTATCCGGCCAATGCACTGCCATTGTACGAAGGAAAATGGATACAGCGTCTGCCCTACGACCCCCAGACCGAGTACATCTACAACCCCAATGAGATTGCACGCCTGGGTGCGCGCGGCGACCTGTGGGTAGTAACCCCCTTCTGGTGGATTGAGAATTCAACTCTGGGTAATTAACAACTTAAAAAGCTTTGACAATGAAGACAATATATAAAATATTCGCCATCGCAATGGTGGTTGGGTTGTGGTCGTGCGAAAAGAATGACCCGCTGGCCGACCAGGGCGATCTGACCGGAAAAATTGTTCCCTTTAACCTGCTGGCACAAATGCCCGATGCAGCCGCTGGTGACACCCTCAACCTGAGAACCGTTACCTGGGCGGTAAATGATGATATCGAAAGCGTTAGTTTTCACCACATGGGCTTCAAACTCAGAGAGTATGAAGTAAAAATGGCCATCCCTACACAAAACGGACCTACTGTTGAACTGGCAGTGGTACACCTTGAGGATAGTGTGAAAATTGCCAAAACCCTCATTAAATCCTATCCAGAGGCAGGGCAATCGCTCAACGATTTCTACCAGACCATCGAAAACGCCTATGTGATAGTGCACAGCTTTGTTGTGCCCCAGGTATACAAGCTCAACCGTGAGCGCAACCAGGAGCTCATCGATGTAATGCCTCAGGCTGTTTTCCAGACGATTGTGGAGAAATTCAGTCTGCTCTTCAAGCGTCCTACCATGATTTCTGTATTCCCTGAAATCAATCCTTTCTCTATTGTCTATTTCGAGATCGACGGTAACGGTAATTATACCGGTAACCTTACAGCTGCCGGCAGGGAGTATATCCAAAACAACCTGGACAAGGAACGGATGAAAGATTTTCTGAAAGAAGCAGTGGTAGCCGACAACACACGAGTAACCATAGAATCGGTTTCCAGCTTGGTTAACGAGCAGGGAAGCACATCCTCCAGGAGAACCTTCAGAGCATTGTAAACATTCAAAAAAATAAAACGATATGAAGTCTTTATTTTCCATAAAAACATTGATCCTGACCCTGGTTGTAGCCATTGCAATGGTGGCATGCGACAAGGAGGAGGAAAAAACCTGGGGCGACCCCATTGTGGGCTTCTCTGTGGCCGATGCCGACCGACTTTTTGCCCCTGCCGAAGTGCAGTTTATAAACCATACCAAGCATGGCCAGACCTATCACTGGACCTTCCCCGATGGCCGGGTGATAAGCCAGGGGACAGTAACCCAGGACACTTTTTACACCTCTATTCAGCCTGAACGTGTGCTTTACGCGCTGCCAGGCGAATATCAGGCCTTCCTGACGGTAACTGCCGGCGGTGAAGAGTTTAACTACTCCAAAACTTTTACCGTGCGCAAACCTGCACCCCGCATTATGTTCGAGCCCACTGGTATCGTATATGATGATACGGTAACCTTCCGTGCCGAGTTTTTCCAATACCCCGGACTGGAAGATCAGGTAACCTACAAATGGGATCTGGGCAATGGCGAAACCTCCGAAGAGGCCAACCCCATCACCACCTACAACCCTCCGGGAGAGTACACTGTTTCTCTTGAATTGTTTGATGGTGTGGAGACCCTTTTTACCTCAAGGGTAATCAACGTACAGGCAGAAATTGCTAAGACTCTTTACTTCACCAATGCCATCAACCAAAGCCTTTACAAGAAAATGCTCTATACGGGTACTGATCTGCCGCACGAGAACCTTGGTGTGGATGTAGGATTGAATGCCCTCTCGGTGAGTGTATTCCAGGAGCGCATAGTAATAACCGTGGCAGGCGAGAATATCCGTTTTGCGGCTGCGGGTACCCCTGCTGATGGATACATTTTCACCACCAATCTCAATGGAGGCAGTCGCTACACCATAACTGCTCCCGGCCCAGACCACGACTACCGCGACGACCCGTTTGTGGGCACCGTTGGCCCCGATGGCACCGTTTACTGGCTCGACCGTTTCCAGGGAGCACGCCGCCTGCATATTTCCGAGCAGGATGCCCCCTACCCGGCGCCTTATGTATTCCACCAGGCCAGCGAAGGTTCTGACCTTGCCAATGCCATTGGCGTAACTTCTGCCTTCGGCTGGACCGATGGTGCCATCCGCATTGTAAATGGAGAGATCTGGTACAGCAAGCATGGAACAGGCCGCGGTTTGTATCGTTTTACCACCGAAGGTGCCTACCTGGGCAAATTCGATCCTCTGTTCAACTACAAGATCAGAACCTTTGAAGTAGATACCCAGAACAATAAGATCTACCTGGCCATCAACCAGGCAGCTGGCGGTGCAGACCCCGGGCTGTATGTGGCCGATATCGACGGATCGAACCTTACCCTCATCGACCCCCTTACCGACTTCTCCATGCAGGGTGGTGAGGCAGAAAGAACCTATGTTACCGAGATTGTGGTCGACAGCGATGGAGGCTACATCTACTACCCCTTCCGCCACGAAGATGACATCAATTTTGCCGGAACCATTGTAGGCGATGGCAGCCTTTCCGGCATCAAACGCTGGAAAATCGATGGCAGCGAAGAACCTGAATTTTATGTTACCGGTGTGATACCCTACGGTGTTGGCATCGACCATGTGAAACGATAAAACTCCCAAAGGGGATGACAAGCCGGCCCTGTTACAGTGGCAGTGCTGTCATCCCCTTATTTCTAAGGAAATAACGATGTTGTTTTCCTGTTGTATACCCCGAAACGGGAGCCATCCCACAACACAAAATGGCAAAACCTGGCAGCATTCCTCCCCGTGACTGCTGACCCCAATAAACCCAATGCATATGCGTAAAATACTACCCTTACTAGTTACACTATTTCTGTTGAACTTCTCCGCTGCCTTTGCCCAGCCGGAGCGCGAGCTGCGTGCCGTATGGCTTACCAGCGTGCACAATATAGACTGGCCCCACAGCACCGCTGTATCGGCTACCAACCAGCAAAACAGTTTGCGCAACATCCTCAACACCCTGCAGGAAACCAATATCAATGCGGTGTTTTTCCAGGTACGCCCCAATGCCGATGCTTTGTACAATTCGGCCTATGAGCCCTGGTCGCAATGGATCACAGGTTCGCGTGGTCAGGATCCCGGCTACGACCCTCTTGCTTTTGTGATCCAGGAGGCCCACAAAAGAGGTATTGAGGTACACGCCTGGCTCAACCCCTACCGTTTTGAAAACACAGCAGGGCAATACAGCAATTCGCCGGGCAATTACTCCCAAACCCACCCGGAACTGATCATCACCCACAACAACCGTACGTATTTCGACCCGGGCAATCCGGCCACCACTGAGCTGATCAAAGATATTATCACCGACCTTTTGAGCAAATACCCTCTGGATGGGATTGTTTTCGACGATTATTTCTATCCATCGGGGATAACCCTTGCCGCCGATCAAAACACCTTCAACACATGGGGAACCATGGAGTTTGTAGGTGAGTGGTACAACGAGCTGACCCGCGGCAACTTCCGCAGGGCTTCGGTAAACAACATGATCAAGGAGGTTTTCAATACCATCAAAGCCATTGATCCAGGTGTTGTTTTCGGCGTAAGCCCCTTCGGAATCTATTCTACCCAGGCTTCGGCTGCTACCCATTGGGGTACTACCCTGCCCGGGGGTATTACCGGATGGGATGCCTACAATGCCATCTTCTGCGACCCCCTGGCCTGGCTGCGCGACGGTACGGTAGATTACATCTCTCCGCAATTGTACTGGCAGATTGGTGGCGCACAGGATTTTTCCACCCTTACCATGTGGTGGGGCAACGAAGCCAAACGCCGCGGCCTGCACAGCTACCCCAGCCTGGGATCCTACCGCCTCTATGAAAGTGGATACAACTGGCCCGTAACCGAGATAGAGAACCAGATTATCGCCAACCGCTACAACCCCAACAACCTGGCCCATGGTGTGGTGTTCTACAATACCAGCGGATTGATCAACCCCAGCAAAAATCTGGCAGGGCATCTTGCCCAAACGGTTTTTGCTGAGCCCAGCATCTTTCCCGAACTGCCCTGGATAGCCCCCATCCAACCGGGTGCCCCACAGATCTCTGAAATGGGAGCAGTGGGTGAAGACCTGAATGTGCTTGCTGCCAACATAATTAACTCTCCCACATCGAAATTTCTTATCTATGGATGGGAAAATGCTCCATCCAAAGACCTGCCCGACAATGCAGACTATATGCAGACTATTTTCGGAAAGGACTTTTCGTTGTTCTACCCGGGCAGCAACCAGTATTTTGCAGTGGCAGAAGTAATGCCTAACCGCGAGATAGGTAACCTTTCGGCAGTCTATTCCCATGAGTTTCTTGCCCCTTCCACCATCCTGACACCCGCCGGAAACCCTACCCTTTGCGATATGTTTACCTTCAGCTGGAGCGAAGTACCGCAGAGCATTCATTACCAGTTACTGATTTCCAACCGTCAAAATCCATCGCTGGTGGTTTACACCAGCCCACAGATCACGTCAACCACCTACGATCTGCCCAGCGGCATATTGCCCGGCCAGCAAAACTATGTTTTCCGCGTGCGTGCAACCAGCCCGGGAGGAGTATCGTGGTCGGCACCTGGCAGTTTTTTTACCGGATACCTCATTGCCACCACCCTCAATGCGCCGGGCAATGGTGCCACAAACGTAAACCTCACCACTACGTTCCAGTGGAATAATGTTTCGGGTGCGCAAAGCTATCATCTGCAGGTGGCCACCGATGCCTCTTTTTCGAGCCAGAGCCTGGTGATCGACCAGCAACCCATCAACGCCAATATCCTGAGCGTACAGTTGCAGCAGCACAACACCCAGCACTTTGCCCGGGTAAGAGTAAAAGATACCTGCGGGTATTCTGCCTGGTCGGCAATAAACAGCTTTACCACGGCCCAGGGCACATCGGTAGATGAGATACCCGTAAAAGTGCTTCAGGCCTTCCCCAATCCTGCCTACGATCAGTGCCGGGTGCACTACCCCTCTGAAGTAGGGGAGCGGCAAATCCGCTGGTTTGGAATCAATGGCCAGCTGGTGTTTCAGGAGCAGCGAAAAGATATTGCAACCCACGATCTTTTCGACATTTCGCAGCTGCCTGCAGGTTTCTACACCGTGCAGATCCTGACCCGGCACAACAGAACCTTTGTGATGAAAGTGCTTAAAACACAATAATTATTAGCGGAGGTTTACCCATGGCTTCATCTTATGGGCACACCTCCGGATTCTTTTCTTCAACTCAAAACATACAAATCATGATCACCCTATTACCCAAAAACAAAAAACAGATCCACCGCAGGCGGTTATTAAGCGCCTTTCTTTTCCTGATAGCAGGGATGGTGCTGCCTGCCACACTTCTGGCACAACCCACAGCAGGGGGCGAACCTTCGGTTCTGATCCCTTCGCAGGGTCGCTTCTGGGTCAACGCCCAGTGGTCGCCCGACGGGCAAACCCTTGCCTTTTCAGCAGAAAACTTCAATGGCATCTGGCTGGCCAACGCCGATGGCACCCAGCCCAGGCAACTTACCGACGATATGGCTGCTGGGTTTGGCTTCACATGGTCGCCCGACAGCCGTTTTATCCTGGCACGCCCCTCGGTAATGGAGAATCGCCGCCGGTTTCAGCAGGTAAAGCTGTACGATGTACAGACCCTGGCAGCAGAAACCCTGCTGGCTCCCACCCGCAGCTTGCACGGACTGCCCTCCTTTACCCCCGATGGCAGCCAGGTAGCTATGGTAGTAGACCGTAAGCTGGAAATCAAATCTTCTGCCAGGCTCAGCCAAAGCCCCAACGCAAACCCTGCAGTAGTGTATGCCATTGATGGCAGACTGATCAACGCAAACCTTATTACCCGGTCCGATGCAGAGATAACTGCTTTCGACGGACGTTTTATTTTTAATGTGCGGATTTCGCCCGACAGACAAAGGGTTGTTTTCCAGGTACAGGGCAAAGGCCTGTATGTACTCAACACCGATGGATCGGGGCTTACTCACCTGGGCCATGGCGAATATGCCAGTTGGATGCCCGACAACCGCCACGTGGTGGTTTCGGTGGTAGAAGACAATGGCCAGCAGATTACCGGTGGCGATTTGTATGCTGTAGATGTAACCACTGGCCAGAGCTACCTGCTTACCGGGCATACATCCCTCACGGCATTGAAACCCGCCGTTTCGCCCTGTAGTGCATGGGTTGTTTTTGACAATCCTGACGATGGCAATCTTTACATCATGGCACTGCAATAATTTTTTCCGCACATTCTAAAAAAAGACAATATCATGAACAAACTCAATATAAGTGCTTTGGCAGGTATACTCTTGCTTATGTTTGCACTGGGGATTGCTTTGACGCCCCATAAAAGCCATGCCCAGGAGGTTACCGGGCTTAGCGACTGGAATGTTTTTCTGGACCCCGGACATTCGCAAACCGAAAATATGGGGTTGTATGGCTATTCTGAAGCAGAGAAAGTGCTGCGGGTGGCCTGGGCACTGCGCGACTTTTTCCAGGATCAGACCGATATCGACACTGTTTATATGGCCCGGCTTACTGACCAGGATTTCATTTCACTGGAAGGCCGTGTTGCCCTGGCAAATACCCTGGGTGCCGACTTTTACTACTCCATTCACAGCGATGCCGGCCCTCCGGCCGTAAACAGCACACTGATGCTATACGGAGGATGGAAGAGCAATGGCGTGCTGGTGGAAAAAACTCCACAGGGAGGTGGTGCCTATGGTGCCATACTGGATTTTGATCTTACCGGTGCCATGCGTATCCCCCGCAGAGGAAACTTTGCCGATCGGGTGTTTTACCAGGGAGATGTTTTTCACCATGAGAACCAATGGTCCTACCTTTACGTGAACAGGGTAAGCACCATGGCTTCGCTGTTGAGTGAGGCTGGGTTCCACACCAACCCGGGCCAGCAGATGCTCAACCTCAATGCCGAATGGAAAGTGCTGGAAGGATTGTCGGCCTATCGTTCCTTCCTGGAATGGCACGATATTGACCGCCCAGCCATCGGGATAGCCACAGGTATTGTAAAAGATGTGGAAACCGGACTGGCACTCAATGATGTTACCGTAACCATTGGCGACCAGACTTATGTTACAGACGGCTTTGAATCGCTGTTCAACCAGTATTCTGTCAACCCCGATCAGCTGCGCAACGGTTTCTACTTTATCCAGGGCCTGGAGCCCCTGAGCACGGTAGAGGTGCAGTTTGCCAAAGAAGGCTACCAGACCCTGGTTACCGACCTTGAAATTGTTTCGAACCCCAACGGACGCACCCACGAAAACCTGAGTTTCCTCGACCCCATGATGGTATCGCTGGTGCCCCCGGTGGTATCGGAGGTGCAGCCTGCCGACGCGCTGAACAACCTGATCCCCGGCACCAACCTGGTGATACGCTTCAGCCGTAAGATGAACAAGACCTCTGTGGAAGATGCTTTCTCCATAGAGCCCACAGCAGAATATACCCTGAGCTGGTCCAACGATTTCACCATGGTGGTAAATACCTCGCAGTTCGACTTCCTGCAAACCTATACCATTACCCTGGATGGCGATGTGGCCCAGAACTCCCTTACGGAGCAGTTTCTTGATGGCAACAACAATGGCCAGGAGGGTGGCGATTTTGTGCTCACCATCACCACGAGTGACCTGGATGTGGATGCTCCCCAGCTGATTGCCTGGTCTCCCTCAGAAGATACCCCCGCGCGTATGTTGCGCCCCATTATCAGGCTGGTGTACGATGAAGAGATTATGCCCGAAAGTATAGCTGCAGACGCCATCATGGTAACCTCCCTCTTTGAAGGTGAAGTGGTACAGGGTGAAATTCACCATCTGCATGTAAACGGCCAGAGTGTAATGCACTTCTTCCCCACTGAAAACCTTGTGCCCGGCACCGCCTACAAGGTTACCATTGCTGCCGGCCTTGCCGATATGTTCGACAATGCCACCCTGGAGCAGACCTTCCGCTTTAGCGTGCTGAACCAACCCATTACCCAGAGCACGGTGATTGATAATTTCAACAGCGGTATTGTACAGTGGTGGAACCCCCAGCAGGCCGGACAAACCGTAGGGATCATTACCGAACTCACCAGCCGCACCGCCAATGCCGATGTGGTGGTACGCTCGGTGGGCAGTACCGGAAGTATGAAACTGAGCTACGGCTGGGATATGGACTACGTGGGCACCCCTTACATCAGGCAGTACCTGCCTTCAGGAGCGCCGCAGAACAACAACCGGTTCAACATCGACAACATATTGCAGGTTTACATTTATGGCGATGGTTCTGGAAATCAAGTCAGACTGGCAATACGTGATGGATTGAACCAGTTGGAAGCTAATCAATGGATTACCATTGACTGGATGGGGTGGAAACTGGTTTCGTGGGATCTGGCCAATGAACCGGTCTTTGGGCTATTCGGTGTTGGCAACGGACAGCTTGATGGAGCAAATTTCTTTTTTGATAGCTTCCACCTGCGCTATGCAGAGGGAGGCAACGAAGCAGGCGCCATCTATTTCGACCATCTGCATTTTGTAAAAAGAGAAGCGGTGCAGTATCCCACCACCCTGTTTGAAACCTGGCAGTCTTACGAAGACTTTACCAGCGAGCTGTTTCCCTGGCATACTGTTGATGTAAAGGGCGATGTTACCTGGAACCCCCAGGGTTTTACCTTCCCAGGCTCAGGAACTCCTTATGCCTTTAAGGTAATGAACCCGGCCGAAACTACCCCACCGGTTGTCAATGATCACCCTGCGGTAGATGGCGACAAGTACCTCATTGCCATGCAATCGCAAACCCCCAACGATAACAAATGGCTTATCTCGCCCCAGCTGATGGCTACAGACCAGACGGAGCTCAGGTTCTTTGCCCGCTCCATACAAGTTAGTCCTTTTGGGCCGGAGCAATTCAGGGTCTGGATCAGCCTCGACAATGCAGAGACCTTTACCTTCGACCCCGACAACTTTGTGCTGCTTTCGGGAGAAGAGTCCCTTGAGGCACCCCTGGCCTGGACTCCTTACACCTTTTTCCTGGGCAACCATGCCGGGCAGGTGTATCGCTTTGCTATCCAGTATGTTTCCACTAACGACTACATGCTGATGATCGACAAGATTGAAGTAGACCAGGCCCAGACCTTCAACCTCAGCCTGATAGCCGAACCCCAGGAGGGCGGACAGGTGAGCGGCGAGGGCAGCTATGCTGCAGGCCAGCAAATACCACTGAGTGCCACACCGGCTACAGGATGGGCATTTGTAAACTGGACCGACAACCAGGGCAATGAGCTGAGCACACAGGCAGGCTATACCTTTACCATGCCCGCTGAGCACACCACCCTCACGGGCCATTTTGCCCTGCGCAACTACACTCTGACCCTCAACGTAGTACCCGACAATGGAGGCACAGTGCAGGGCGCCGGAAGCTATACCTTCGGACAGGAGGTGAACGCAATAGCCCAACCCGCTGAAGGATTCCGCTTCCTGAGATGGACCAATCGCGATGGCGACGAGGTAAGCTCACTGGCACACTATACCTTTACCATGCCTGCTTCGAACCTGGAGCTCAATGCCCTGTTCGAAGATCAGACCCATGTGGAGGGTACAAACCCGCAAACATGGCAGATCTTCCCCAATCCTACCCGCGACAAGATCTATGTTTCTTCAGCCGAAATCATTACATTTGTTAGGGTAATAGATTTGGGCGGACGGATCCTTACCAGCCAGAAAGCAGATGCCAGCACACTGCAGCTGAGCCTGCAGGGCATCGGCCCCGGCATCTACCTGCTGCAGATTGAAACGGCGAAGGAGGTTGTAAACCATAGAATACAGATCATCCCCTAAACACTATAACCGCAGGAACCACTGCCTCAACGGGGTAGTGCTCCTGCCGGTTTTCCGATCAACTTACATTCACCCATAATTACAAACAAAAAACAAAAGTTATGAAAGCGAAAATTACAAGTGCATGTATGGCAGCTGCTTTCCTGATCATGGGCGTTTTTTCCCATGGTTTTGCGCAGCAGGCCAAAGATGAAGAAAATGGAAACCCCAACTTCAGGTATATTGACAATTGGGATTTCTACCCCAACCCCAATTACAATCCTGAGGACCCCACAAGTCCAGAGTTTTTAACCCTTGGCATATCATTATGGTGGAGGCCTCAGGGAGCTAATCAGACTGTAGGTGTTATTCCAATTCAGGACATTGATAACCCATACACTTACAGAGAACATGAAACCGAGATAGTCAACCCGCAGACAGGCAGCACAGGATCGATGAAATTAGCATTTATATGGGATGAGGATGTTGAATGGTTTGAACCTACTCCAGCAGGTAGTCAGAGTCATTTTATCAGGCAATATATGCCCCCAGGCAATGCCAATGTTTCAGCCAGACAATTCCAAACTGGACAAGCCCTTGAGGTGTTTATTCATGGTGATGGCTCAGGCAACCGCTTCCGCTTTATGACCCGTGATGGTGCTATTCCTGCTCAGCTGGAAGGTTCGCCATGGATCACTCTGGATTGGGTGGGTTGGAAAAGAATTACCTGGGACTTCAACAGACCCGAAAATGTGGTGGGTTGGATTAGTGGGAACGGAGAAATGAATATAGGAAACCCGTTTTATTTTGACTCATTTCATATAACCCGTAATAAAGAGGGAGCATCGCCCGATGGAGTTATCTACTTCGATGATTTCCGTATTGTAGATCCTTTTGCCATCAACTTCAACATTGCCGGAGCTGACGGATCGGAAGTGATTTCTATCCGCAACACCTCCTTCGACGAGCTGCAGAGTGGTTTTACCTTCAATGCCGAAACCTTTGATGCAGGTGTAACAGAATTTGATCTGTTCCCCGGCACCTACCAGTATTTTGTTCAGAAAGATGGTTTTGTTACCGCAGTGGGCACATTCGAAGTGGATGATGCAGATCTGGCCATCGACGTTACCCTTAACACCGGCGACGACCCCGAGTTTAACGTTACCTTTACCATTATTGGTGCCGATGAGCAGATCCTCAACGATGCCACCATCACCATTGGCGAGCAAACCCTTACGGCTGCACCCTATGTGTTCCAGTTAACCCCCGGTTTCTACAACTACACCGTAAGCCGCGAACTGTATTTCGATACCGAAGGCAGTTTCACAGTAATTGATGGCAACCTGTTTGTCAACGTTACCCTGGAAGAAATTCCTGATGTGGTAGACCGTATTTTCCTTTCATGGGATGTGGCGCCCAGTGCCAATACACCCACCTTCCGCCAGGAGCATTACAGTGTATATGTTGCCAGCGTAACCCCAGGTCAAGCTTTTAATCCAGCTGACTATGTTAAAGTGTTTGAAGAGACCCTCAGCACCACTCACACCAACTGGACCTACCAGAACCGCTCTGTAGATATCTCAGCCTACCAGCAGCAAAATATCCGCGTAGCATTCCGTCACCACGATTCGGAAGACAATGACCGACTGGTAATCGACAACGTAAAAATTACCGGTGTTGCAGAAGGCGACGACGACATGGTGCTGCTGCACGAAGACTTCACCGGCGGTATCCCCACAGGATTTGACCCCGAAGCACCCGTATACGATGAGGAGTGGCTCCCCGCTGGCTGGCTTGCGGTAGATGCTGACAACGACGGCTTCAACTGGTACTTTGCCATCCGCGTGGATCAGGACCTTAATGTAACAGCACACATGAGAAGCCAGTCGTACGATCCAGAAGAGCAGGAAGCTCTTGATCCCGACAACTGGCTGGTAACTCCCACCATCCAGATGCCCTGGGTGTTCTTCTTTAATGTTGCTTTCGATGTAAAAGACGAGCAAGGTGCTGCACTGGCCAATGCCATTATCACCCTCGATGGCGTGGAATATCCTGCCGGACAGTACACCTTCAGCCTGGCCAATGGCACTTACACCTACCAGGTAAGCAAGGAAGACTATGTAACGTCCACCGGAACCTTTACCGTTGCCAACGAAGCCAAAACGGTTGAAGTGACCATGGCATTGATCCCCCTCTACGATGTTACTTTTAATGTAAACATGAACCAGGCTGCCGGCTTTGAGCCCGGTGTAACCAATGTTTACCTCACCGGATCCTTCTTCGAGTGGGCTGTACCCGGCAGCATTGCCGAGAGTCAGCTCAACCCCACCGACAACGTGTTTATCTTTACCCGCACCCTCCAGCTGCCCGCAGGCACTTACGAGTACAAGTACTTCAACGGACCTTCCTTCGACAATGGCGAATGGGCCGGTGGCGCCAACAGGGTTGTTGTAGTAACAGATAACATGGAGGTAAACGATGTATTCGGTGTTCCCACCAGCGTAAATGAAGTAAACGCTGCACAGGTGGCCATGTTCCCCAACCCCGCACGTCAGCAGGTTACCATTACCTCCGACAGCCGTATCAGCCAGGTTACCATCTTTAACCTTGCCGGCCAGCAGGTATACAACCAGCAGGTAAACGACCTTACCCACACCCTGCGTCTGGATGGCTTCAACCATGGCATTTACATGGTACGTATCCTCACCGACCAGGGAGCTCAAACCCGCAAACTGCAGCTGGTGAAATAAAACTTTCTGCTTTTTTGAATAAGAAAAACCCGTCAGAAATGGCGGGTTTTTTTGTGCTCAGGAAGCCCCCTCTGCCTCATCTGCCAAAGGGCATAGGCAGATTGCGGCAATGCCCCTGCAGAGCAGCTGTGCATTCTATCCTGTGGCAACCGTCAGAACCCAAGAACCCTGAAAGGGTTCAACCATAATAGCCGTATGTGCAACCTACGGTAATGGATGTAGCAGCAAACACGGAACCCTGAAGGGGTTCAACAAATTTTTATGGTGTATTTGCAGGGTATGATGTTTTGCCAGCATAGCAGCCGATTCACAATGTTATGGTCCTGGAGCATGTAACAAAAGG